>Ga0334882_1000085_pt1 | contig 158509 bp, 133 predicted proteins | sample GraSluR1_MG_5_FD_207226 | JGI IMG/M metagenome (GOLD analysis project Ga0334882, IMG submission 207226) | Sludge microbial communities from methane-producing bioreactor in Wageningen University, Netherlands - Granular Sludge_15_04-R1 | ecosystem: Engineered > Bioreactor > Anaerobic >...
CTTGTTTTTTATTCCGGAAAAACTTTAAAAACGGCAGGTTTCAACCGGAATAGGTGGCAGCTTTACGCCGGAACAGGTGGCAGGCATGTTCCGGAATGAGTGGCAGGTTTGGACCGGAATATGCAATAAAAGTTCAGGTGTGCTTGCTGAGCATAATACAGGTTCAATATCCCGCCATGTAAATGAGTTTAGTGATGGGTGTATTTTTAAAATAGAAAGATCTTCTGAAGATTCCAAAGTAAAAGTTGAACCTATACCGCGAAATCTTTATGATGAATTTATTTTTGTTAGTACAATAAAACAAGTTTATAAAATAATAGATATTGAAGATAACTAAAGTTTCTAAAGAATAGATAAGTTCACATCGTTTCATATAGCTGAATGTTTCCGAAAATCTTTTCATCTACTTTCTGAACTGAGCCGAATAAATGGATCTCCTGAAGATATCTTTTATGTTTATTGGCTGAATTAATCCCCACCTCCACTTTCTCAGAAATAACTAAGGGAAAACCTGATGTTCTTAATAAAGGCTTACCACTCATTTAAAGGCGAAGTCACACAAAATGAATTCTTCTGATGATAAAAAACGGCAGAATATCAGTTGAATAAAATCGAAAAAATTAATGAAGTAAAGTTAACCTTACATTTTTAATATTGACTTATTATGTATAGTTTACTATATTTACTGTAAAGAGTGAGTAAGGAGGAGTGGGATGCTTGATGTATTAGCCAAAAACATATACAGGCTGAGAAAAGCTTCCGGATTAAAGCAGGAAGAGGTAGCTGAAAGGGCTGATTTAAGCAGAGCAGCTTACCTGGCCATAGAAAAAGGGAAAGTCAATGCCAGGTCTGAAACCCTGCATAAAATTGCGGAAGCACTTAATGTAAGTATAAGAGATCTTTATATGGATTTACCTCAGCTTAAATCTGTACGATTTAGAATGAAAAAAATTACTGAGCAGAAGAAAAAGGCAAGAGAACAGGAGATAATAAAAATAGCCATTTGGCTTAAAGATTACAAATACCTGGAAGAGAAGCTTGATAAAAAAGTGGAAAATAAGCTGGCAAAAGTAAAAGGGAGTGATCCGGTTAAACTCGCTGCAAAGGTTAGAGGGCTACTTGGACTTGATCCAAACGAGCCTATCAGGGATATTTATGAAGTAGTGAATGCTGCAGGTATAAAACTTCACCTTGCTGAAATGCCAATGGATGACTTTTTTGGCGTATCTATTGGTGAAGCTGATGGCGGGCCGGCGATCAGTGTAAATGTATCAAAAGGTATAAGTGTTGAAAGGCAAATATTCACTGTTGCACATGAGATGGCTCACCTTATATTACATAAAGAATCTTTTAAGCCTGAGATGTTCGATGATGTTCCGGACGAAGAGAAAGAGGCTGATAAATTTGCCGGCTATTTCCTTATGCCGGATGACGAATTCAAAAAGGCTCTGGACAGATGCAGAGGTATGCACTGGGTCGATGCAATCCTTACTGTAAAAAGATATTTCAGAGTAAGTTACCTTACTGTAATAAGGAGGCTTCTTGACCTTGGAATGGCAGATACCTCTATCTATCAAAAATTCAATTCTGAATATTTGAAAATGTATAAAGTAAGCCTGAAAAATCACTATGAACCGGTTGCTCTTAGAGAACCAGATACCTCCTCAAGCAATATCATCGTTGAAAAAAAACTCCATTCACTTGTACGGGAAGCAATCGAAAAGGATATAATTACCATAAGCAAAGCAGCTGAGATGCTTAATATTTCACACCATGAGATGAATACTCTTGCAAACTCATGGAAGGAGATAAACTGGAAACTGAACTAAAAACAGTAATAACAGATGCCAATGTGCTCATTGATTACCTGGTAATCGATAAAAAGATTTTGAAACTGATACCAGGTTTATTCAAGGAGGCAACAATACCTATTGATGTGCTGAATGAGGTGGAACAGATTACAGAAAGTCAAATTAAGGCTTACGGCTTTACAGTTTATTATCCTGAACCAGATACTTATTATAAAGCTGTTAATAGCTCTAATGGTTTGTCCTATGAGGATAATATATGTATTATAGATTGCCAAAAAAATGGATGGGGAATTGTTACAAATGATACAAAGATGAGAAAGAAATGTGAGGAGGAAGGGCTGGAGCTATTCTGGGGGCTTCAGTTAATAGTAATACTTGTTGAAAAAGGAAGACTTTCAAAGAATGAAGCAATAAAGGCAAGCGAGAAAATTGAAAACAGTAATCCGAGGATAACGGAAGGAGATATTAAAAAATTCAAAATTAAAATAAATGCCATTATACATTAAACCTCCCAAACTGGAACAGCTGTTACACTATCTGAGATTGGAATAACACTCTCCCGTAAACATATCACCGCTCCTTCTCCCGTTTCTTTTTTCAGAGATTTTAAAACGTCGAAACTCTTTGTGTCGCTCAAAGAGGGGGTTGCTGTTTTTTTACTTCTATGGAATAGAGTTTCGGAGTTTTAATTCTTCTTTTAGTGATGTTGTTGTAATAAGGCTCACTTTACAGAATAGTTTTTGATAATGTTTGTTTTAACACAGCAGACCCCTTCGTGTAATCGGGAATTAGATTTCAGATTACACGAATCGAAGTTAAAGTAAATATTTTTTTATCTGCCTCATTTTCATTGAATCACTTTGTTCTGAAAGCAATAGAACATGAGGTAGTAAATAATTAAATCGTAGTAGCGTACGTTTTAAATTTGACACATGTACGCTTTTTTTATTATACTGTGTTTATCTATACATGTGGGAGGTGTTGAGTGAAAGTATCTGCTACTCAATTGAGGCAAAATCTATATAATCTTCTTGATCAGGTAATCTCCACCGGAATTCCTCTTGAAATTGAAAGAAAGGGGAAAGTGCTGAAAATTATACCTCAGAATAAAAAAAGTAAGCTTGATAATCTTGAACCTCATGATGTGATAAATGGATCTCCTGAAGATATTGTTCATGTTGACTGGCTGAGTGAATGGGATGAGGGGGGGGAATTATGATTTTTCTGGACACTCATATTGTTGTCTGGCTTTATCAGAAAAATCTTGATCTTTTTTCAGCTGAAGCCCTTGCGATGATTGAGAAAGAGGATATATATATTTCTCCAATTGTACAGCTGGAGTTAGAGTATCTTTACGAAATTGGCAGACTAAAGAAAGGTTCTGCAATAATCACATATCTGGCAAAAAAACTCGGATTAAAAATAGAGCAAAGCACTTTTGAGGAAGTAATAATAATGGCGCTTAATGAAAAATGGACCCGTGACCCCTTTGACAGAATTATAACTGCTCATGCGAGAAAGCGTAAAGCCTCTCTTATTACAAGAGATGAAAGTATAAGAAAAAATTATAATAAGGCATTTTTCTGATTGCAGTTACTGATAAACATCCGGTTAGCTTGATCAATAAGATATATTATAAAATAGTTTTATGAAAATAAAAAGAAAAAAAATTACAGTTCAGGGTATTGTACAGGGTGTGGGTTTCCGCCCTGCAATTGCGCGTCAGGCTGCGTTTCTAAACCTCACAGGGACTGTTCTAAATACCAGGGACTCAGTTGAAATGGAGATCCAGGGCGCAGTATCCGCAGTTGATAAATTTATTGATGAATTCTATGATTTCATCCCGGTTAATGCTGTGATAAACAGCTTCGAGCATGAAGATATCGATTCTGCAGAAAAGGAGAGTTCCTTTTCAATCATAGAGAGCAGGGAGCATGGCCCCACACGATTCAGCATACCTCCAGATATAGCCATGTGCCGGGAGTGCAAAAGAGAATTTAATGATCCTGCAGACCAGAGATATAAGTATCCCTTTATTACATGCGGTGACTGCGGCCCCAGATACACATACATGGAGGATATGCCTTATGACAGGGTGAAGACCTCCATGAAGCATTTCCCCTTCTGCCCTGAGTGCAGAAAAGAATATGAAGACCCCTTAAACCGGAGATTCCACATAGAGGGATTCTCCTGTCCTGTATGCGGCCCATCTGTAAAGGGACTTAATGAAGCAGTTGATGCAATCTGCAATAGCGGCATTGTCGCTGCAAAGGGGCTCGGGGGATACCATATTATCTGCTCGGCAGTAGATAATGAAGCTGTAATGAAACTCCGGGAAAGAAAAAAGAGGCCCGCAAAACCATTTGCTGTAATGTTTTTATCTGTTGAAGATGCAAAGAAGTATGTGGAAATGTCAGATGCTGAGGAGGCGCTTCTAAAAAGTAAGGTCTCCCCTATTGTTATCTGCAAAAGCAGGGAGGATTCCGCCATAGCTCCATCTGTGGCTCCACGCAATGCGTTCCTTGGTGTAATGATTCCATACACTCCGCTCCATGAACTGATAATTGAGAAAGCCGGGGTTCCACTTGTGATGACAAGCGCCAATGTTTCCGGCGATCCCCTTATTATAGATGACGCCGCTGCTTTTGATGGCCTTGCAGATGCGGCGGATGCTTTTATCACGCATAACAGGGAGATATACAGGAGAGCAGATGACAGCATCTTTTTCTTCCATAAAGATGTGGAGATGAGTGTAAGGATGGGACGGGGGAGAATACCGCTCCCTGTTAAAATAGATAATCCAGCCAATCTGGAGATTTTGGCAGTGGGCGCTGAATTGAAAAATAATGTGACTATTGTATCAGGCTCTAACCTTGTAACAGGGAACCATGTTGGTGATCTGGGCACGCCTGAGACATTCAGCCATTTCGGTAAAACCATTGATGAAATGACTGCTTATTATTCACTTAATCCGGGGATTATTGTATGCGATAAACATCCCGATTATGAATCAACTGTTTTTGCAAAGGATTTTTCAGAAAAGAATGGTGTGAGGCTTATTCAGGTACAGCATCACTATGCACATTTTCTCTCCTGTTATTTTGAAAATTCTCTTGAGGGTAAGGCTCTGGGGATAATTCTGGACGGTACCGGATATGGTGATGATGGTACAATCTGGGGCGGGGAAATAATTACCGGTGATTTAAAGTCATATAAAAGATCGGGTCATGTTAAACCCTTCCCCCTCCCTGGCGGGGAGAGGGCGATAATTGAACCGTGGAGAATACTGGCCGGTTTTTTTGACTATGAAGATTTTATTGATATCTGCTCCTTTGCTGATCCATCTGTGCTGGAGAATATTTATAAAATAGCATCAAAAGCGGAATTTTCCCCTGTAACTTCAAGTGCAGGGAGATTGTTTGATGCAGCTTCCGCTCTTCTCGGCTTTACCGGGCGGGTCACCTTTGAGGCGGAGGGTGCAATCTACCTGGAGCAGCTGGCTCTCAGGTGCAGTACGGAAGATTTTATTGAGATTCCGGTTGAAAAATACGGCGGCGTATACTCTGTTGATTCTGTGCCGTTTTTGAGGGAGCTCTACAGGCTTAAAAAAGAGGGGAAAGATATGGATTATCTTGCAGCCATGTTCCATAATTCACTCTGTAAATCTGCATCTGACATTGCTTTATTGATATGTAAAGAGCGGAAGATAGAGAACGTTGTTTTAAGCGGAGGGGTCTTTCAGAACAGGATTATGCTTGAAATTATTGAAAAAAGACTTGCCTCCTGCGGACTTAATGTTTTTTTAAATAATAATATTCCGGCCAATGATGCCGGTATCTCTACAGGTCAGGCTGTTTACGGGGTTTATAATGCATGAATTAGGGCTTGCCATGAGTGTGCGTGAAATTGTTGAGGATACTGCAGCAAAGAACGGTTCTGTAAAAGTTAATGCGGTAAATATTGCTGTAGGGGAATTCAGCGCTGTATCAATAGATGCCCTGGAATTTGCACTTGATGTGGCAAAAAAGGGGTCATGCTTCGAAGATGCTGAAATCAGAATCACTCCTGTTAAGACTATTTTTTTGTGTGATGACTGTAAAGCTGAAAGTATTATGAAGGATTATGTTTTTCAATGTTCCTCATGCGGGTCAGCATCTGTGAAGATTATAGCAGGGGACAGGATGTACGTTGAATCAATAGATATTGAAACAGGGGAGTAATACTATGCACTATATTGAACTTGAAAAGGATCTTCTTGAGAAGAATGATATGCTGGCGCAGAACATAAAAAAGAATATGGATGACCATGGAATTTTTGTTTTAAATATAATGAGTGCCCCGGGTGCGGGGAAAACAAGTCTACTTGAGGCAGTACTCCCTGAGCTGACAAAAAAATATCGTGTTGCAGTTGTTGAAGGGGACATGCAGGGAACAGCTGACGCTGACAGGCTGAGTAAATTTGATGTGAAAATACATCAGATCAATACTCACAGTATATGCCATCTTGAATCTGCCATGCTTGAGAGAGCACTTGTGAATTTCGACCTCCATGAAATTGATTGTGTTATCATTGAGAATGTGGGGAACCTGGTTTGTCCTGCGGATTTTTCCCTGGGGGAGGATGAGGTGATGATGGTAGTATCTGTTGCTGAAGGGGATGACAAGCCTCATAAATATCCGGTAATGTTCAGCAAAGCTGATTTTATTGTGCTAAATAAAACGGATCTTATTGAATTAACAAATTTTAATAAAGAGAAATTTACAGGCCAGGTGCGCGCTCTTAATAAGGCGGCGGAGATTTTTGAGGTGTCAGCAACAAAAGGGATTAATATAGAAAGTATAGTTGATCATATTGTTCACGGCATTCAGCATAAAAAAGGTGAAGGGCATCATCATAATGGCCTTGATCATCATCATAGCCACGACTGATTTTTTAGAGGGTGAGGGAGTATATTTTTGCAATATCGCCATCAGCATCAGGGGCTGAAGATAGGTACTGCCATCCTCTTGAGGTATAATATTTTTCAAGATAAGCAAAGTTTCTATTGTCAATGAAGAGATAAAGTTTTTTATACCCCATTTCTCTCGACTCAGCGATTATTCTCCCTATAAGCTCATCCCCAACCCCTTTTCTTCTGAATTCCGGGGGTACATATAAAGTTGAAAGCCATGGGGAAAGATCTTCCCGTGCGGCAAGGTCCTTTTTTTTTAGAGTGACCATCCCCCCGGGAATATCATCAATAAGCGCAACAAAAGAGAGCGGGGGATCTGTGTCCCCTGCTCTCCGTTTATATTCATTGAGTATAATATTAAAAGGTATTTTTTTTGTCAGATACCAGTTGGTATATGCCCAGTAAGCAAGGATGGGGAAGAAAATCTTTCTTTCTGACAAAGGGTAGATTTTAATCATATCTGTTTTTCTTAAAAAGTACTCTTTGCAATTTTAACAGGATTTTTTATTATATTATTTATTACTAATTTTTTCTCTTACAGCTTTTTTCTTTCTTTTAAGTCTTTTTTTAGCTCTTTTACGCTTTTCAACCGGTCTATGCTGTTTACCCACAGTAGCCCCCTTTTTTAATTTTTATTAGTTATGGTAATAATTTAATATTTACTTCCCGATAAATATTAAATAATAATATATTCCTGCCCCGGGCTGGCAACGGGTCTATACCTCATTTATAATTACAACAGGTTAAGAAATAAATACTTAAGAAAACAATTAAAATAGCATATAATCTTTGTCAATAATTATTAACAATGAATAAAAGCTCTTTGTCACACATTCGCACAGTTAATCGCCTTTTATTTTGTTTCATCCCTGATCCACTGAATAAAATCACTATTCCCATCTTCAATAGGGAGCGTAACAACACAGGGGTTGTCATAACCGTGAAGGTTTTTAACATGCTCAGTAAGTTCATTGACCAGGACTTTTTTTGTTTTGGCTATGATAATAACCTCATTGCCGGTTTCAATTTTACCCTCCCACTGATAAATCGATTTCATATTGCTGATAATGTTTACGCAGGCAGCAAGGCGTCTTGAAACAAGATTTCTGCCTATAATTTCCGCATCCTCCATTGATTCTGCAGTTATATAAACCATACATACTGACATATTATCCTCGCATATTATAGAATTGATCTTCAAAAAATATGAATTCCTGTTTTTTAAAGGTTGATTTTAAGGTTGATAAAAAACAGGAATTCATATATTCTGTGATATGGATATTATCAATATAATTAAATTTAAAGAAAAATCAGTATTTATTTCTAAAGATGTATTTTAGTGTAGTAATGCGGCTCCCAATCTCTCCGCCGCTTCCGGCAGGGGGACTGGAGCATTTTATCCCGGATAAGAGCTGAGGAATTATAAGTTATGAAAAATATATATTATGCAATAAAATTTCCCTGGAGGGGATATGGCGCTTAAACTGAATAATGAAGCAAAGGTGGGTCTCCTGATTATGGTCAGTTTTACCGCTTTTATTCTTATAATCGCGCTTCTGGCCAAGATGAATGTATCAGCCAGAGGGTATACTTTGGGGATATATTACGGTTTCCTCAATGATCTGCAGGTAGGAGCACCTGTGAGTATTGCCGGGGGGATAGAAATCGGCAGGGTAATTGAGATAAAGCAGTCTGACGAGAGAACAGAGGTTGTAGTATGGATAGACAACAGGTTCAAGCTTGTGAGGGAGACCAGATTCGCAATTTTTACAAAAGGTCTTATCGGGAGTAAATATATTAATGTCTTTGTCCCGCCTACAATGAACACTGAGGATTTTTTCGAAGACGGTGATAAAATTTTCGGAATTGACCCGCCCAGCTTTGACCAGATGATGCTCATATTCCAGAGTTTTATGAATGATCAGAGCGGCGGTGAGATGCTGGCTGATATATTTATCAATTCGAGAAATTTTGTAGAAAATCTTAATAATATTTCCAGGGAGAACCGGGGTGATATAAGGACATCTGTATTGTCCACAAAGGCAACAATAATGCTTTTTTCCCGGCAGATGAAGATATTTATGGATGAGCTGAACAGGTTTACCAGTAATGTATCCGGAATTTCCGAAAAAAATAAAGAGGAGATTAATATTGCCATTAAAAATATTTCCGAGATTTCCAGCAACCTTAACAGAATCATACAGCGTCTTGAACAGGGGCGGGGGAGCCTTGGCAAGCTTATGACTGATGAAGAGGTTTACTACAATATAAAGGATGCTTCAGTATCAGCGAAGGAGCTTTTCAACAGTCTTAAGCAGGATCCTTCAAAACTTTTTTTCAGGCAGAAGTAAAGAGATGTCAAAAAAGAAAAATCATTTTGTCTGTACTGTCTGCGGGGCTGATTACTCAAAATGGAACGGGAAATGTCTTTCATGTAATGAGTGGAACACAATAGTGGAAGAGGAGCAGAAGCCGAGAACAAAGAGCAGAGGCACGCCTGCAGCAATCCCTTTAAGTTCAGTTGAAAAAGAGGGGCTCAGTAGAAGGAAAACCGGAATAGGGGAGTTCGACCTTGTCTGCGGCGGCGGTGTGGTCCCCGGATCTGTGCTTCTTCTGGGGGGGGAGCCGGGTATAGGGAAGTCAACCCTGGCTCTTCAGATATCGGAAAGTCTTCAGGCTCTTTATATTTCAGGAGAGGAGTCCCCTGTGCAGATAAAGGGGCGGGCTGACCGGCTGGGGTTGAAGGGTGATAAAATCAGAATATCTGTAAACAATGAGGTCACAGATATTATCCACCTTGCAGAAACCCTTAAGCCTGGTTCACTGATTATCGATTCTGTGCAGACAATATATTTTAATGAAGTGGCAGGTATTACAGGGTCAGTATCGCAGATAAGGGAATCTTCATCACGGCTGGCCGATTTTTCAAAAAAGAGCGGCATACCTGTTATTCTTATCGGGCATATTACCAAGGATGGTTCAATTGCAGGGCCAAAGCTTCTTGAGCATATTGTTGATACTGTTCTTTATTTTGAAGGGGATTTTTCAAGAGATTTCAGGGTTTTAAGGGCTTTTAAAAACCGCTACGGGTCGGTTAATGAACTTGGTCTTTTCAGCATGACCCCTCTGGGGCTTGAAGAGGTAAAGGATAAAAATAAAATATTCCTTAATCCTTTCAGGTCTTCATCCCCTGGCAATGCAGTTTCAGCAGCTGTTGAGGGGAGCAGAACAATCCTCTTTGAGGTTCAGTGCCTTGTAACTTTTTCCAGTTTTTCAAATCCAAGAAGGATGGCAGACGGTTTTGATCTTAACAGGCTGATAATAATAAGTGCTGTACTTGAAAAACATACAGGTCTGAAACTGGGAACATTTGATATTTTCATTAATGTTTCCGGGGGCTTCAACATCAATGAAACAGCTGCAGATCTTGCAGTTGCAGTGGCAATAGCATCAAGTCTTAAGGAGAAACCTGTGGATGAAGGTGCAGGTTTTATTGCGGAAATTTCCCTTTCAGGGGAACTGCGCCCTGTTTATCAGATAGAAAAAAGGGTGCAGGAGTTCAGGTATTCAGGGTTCAGGCGCCTTTTTGTGTCAGCAGGTGATCTGGAAAAGGTGAAATCTCTCGGTTTTGACAGTGAAATACATGGTCTCAGTACTTTAAAGGATGCTCTGGATATTATTTTTGAATAGATATTCCGAAATGATCAGTAATAATTCCTTTGTTGACGATAATATCATAAGTAGTTTAAATTGGCCGTATTTGTTATTCCGGCTAAAATAGTGGAATTTTCTGGAAAAATTCCGGAGTTATGAGATTCCCGCACCTGTACTGAGCTCGTTGAAGTATGCGCGGGAATGACATGGCCCGGGGAATAATCTGCTGCCGGTATAGTTAGGCAATTAATGTGGAAAAATAGTTGATAAAATAGATATATTCTGTAAAATGTTAACAAAGTAACCGATTAAAAATAAATGAAGAAATGGAACAATGAAATTTAAATTAAAAAATATTCAGAATAAATTCTCGCGGAAATTTTACGAAAACTACTTCGTCTTCAGAAAGAGGAAGGAGAAGGTATGGAAGAAATTTGTTGAAAAGGGTCACGAGAAGATGACCGTAATGTTTATTCCTCACAATGAAAAGAAAATTTTCAACTTCCAGATCTCCAAGTTTATTATCTCCTTTTTTGTAGCTCTCTTTGTTGTGGTAATTGTCACTTCTTCATACGCTGTAATTAAAAACAGGCAGATTAAAAGCGAAGAGCAGAAACTCCTTCTTTCATATAATGACATCAGGGCTGACCTTATACGCTATGAGAGGCTTACAAATGAAATCTCCGGAATTATGAAGGATCTTAAGCCTGAGGTTGAAGAACTCTATCAGCTTGCTGCAGGGACAAATGAAATCGGTGATATCTGGACCTACAGGGATCATGACCGGGAGACAATGGATGAGCTTCTTGCAATAAAGAGAATGATGCCTGAAGAAATTTTTGCTATTAAGGATGTGCAGAAAGATCTTCTAAGCAGTACAGATACAATACGGACAATTAAGAACTTTATAGATGTGAGGAGTAAGGTCGTTAAAGATACCCCCTCCATTGTGCCGAATCCGGGCCATATTTCATCTTTATTTGGGTGGCGAAGATCTCCTTTCGGCCATGGCAGGGATTTCCATACAGGGATCGATATAGCTGCTTCCTCAGGAACAATAATCAGGGCAACTGCACCAGGTGTAGTGATGTCATCAGGCTGGATGGGAGGCTATGGTAAAGCAGTGCGTATACAGCATAAGTACGGTTTTGAAACAATCTATGCTCATCAGCGTGCCATAATAGTGAACAAGGGGCAGACAGTGCAGAAGGGGCAGGCAATCGGTTATGTGGGGATGACAGGTAATGCTACCGGACACCATAACCATTATGAAATAAGGCTGGGCGGTATCCCCATTAATCCTTATCCCTACATGAGCAGGATGTGGTAAAGCTTCAGCCCGTCATGAGTTATTTTAAATAATCAGATATATACAATACTGCGGCATTATACCTGGTGTTTTTTAACCGGCACTGTTAAAATAATTCTCTCAGGTTCCGGATGAAATGTTGATAATTAAATATTCTGTAAAAATTCATAAATAGTGCCGCATCTAAATGTTTAGACTGCTCCCCCATTATATTATTTCATCTATTATTGTACTCTCCGGCCTCTATCTGGCGCGAGCTTCTGATAATCTGCAGTTTACTGATTCACTCTTTTTTGCTCCATTAGAATATTCTTCACAACCCGGCATAACAGTAAAAGGTGAAGCTAACTCATTGTCTGAAAACGAAAGTCCCCTTCAGTACAGAGAGGGGGACTGGTATAAATATATCATAGAGCCCTCATATAAAAGAGAGGCTGATGAGATAGAAAAGCTTAATATTTACAGTAAGGGTGATGTAAATATCAATACCTTCGGATCTGCCAAGCTCGACCTGAAGTACGGCAAGTCCATGTTTACCAGGAGTAGGTATAAACAGTACGATGAGGATACACCTTTTTCCAGGGTTATCTCTTCAGGGTTTACGCCGGAACAGGTGGTACTCCTTCATATGGAAGGGGAGGTGGGGGAGCGGATTACTGTATATATCGATCATGACAGCAGGAGGAAGGATAACCGCTATCTTATGCAGTACAGAGCTGTTGAGGATGATGAGGTTGTAAGGGAGATTAATACAGGGGAGATCGATATTGAGTTTAATCACTCCAGATACGCGGTTTATGACAACAGGGGTGTAAAGGGACTGGGTGCGGATTTTACCCTTGCAAAGAGCGGACTCCGGATTAAAGGTTTTGCAAGTGTATCAAGGGGGGAGACAGAGGTTGAATACTTCAGGGGGAACTCATCCCCGGGGGGCGTTAAAATATCGGAGTATCAGTATTTAAAGAGAACTTATTATCAGCTGGAACCATTTATCAGATATGATGGAGTCACGTCAACACCTCTCCCGGGGGAAGTTGACGATCTCATTGCTGTTACTTCAGAACCGGATGAACCTGGAACTTACTCCCCTTATCAGGTGAATATCATCCCTTCCGGTTTTGAGCTTTATATGGATGATCAGAATCCCTACAATAATCAGGGGGCTATAACCCTCCCCTTTGACGGAGGATTTTATACAAGACTAATTAATGGAACCGATTACTCGATTAATTATACCACAGGTGTAATTAAATTTCTACGTAATATTCCTGAAAGCGCGAGAATTTTCGCAGCTTATACAATAGATGGCGGTACAAAAGACCTCTTTGTAATCGCTCCAGGTGATGCTGATCATCCGGGTGGTGCTTTTTCAGGTAAAAACATTGCATTTATAAAATACGGCTATTCGCTAAGTGGTATTGGTAAAAGGGATGTTTATGAGATTAGATCTTACTTCTTTATAGGCGCAAGAAATATCCTCCCGGCAGGATTCTCCCTCACTTTTTTCAGAGAGAACAGCAAAATGACAGATGCAGAAGTGAGGGAGCTTTCCCGATATAGTATTGACAGGGGAAACGGGATTATTTTATTTTCAACAAGGGAGCCATTCAGGCGGCTTTTTACTGATACTTCAGCTGCAGACCGGATCTATAGCGAGGTGCAGCCCCCTGATGTTTATATTTCATCAAGGTACAGAATAGGCGCTGATTATAATGTGGAGGCAAGGAGCTTTCAGCTTAAGCATTTTAACCTCATAGAGAACAGTGTAAAGGTTAAGGTTAACGGGAAGGAGATATCATCCTCCCTTTACACAGTGGATTACTACTCCGGTTTTCTTATCTTCAGCGATTCTAATAATCCCCTCATAACTGCAGATACAAATATAGAAATAAAATATGAATATCTTCCATTTGGCTCCTCAGATTCATCCTTCATGGGGGGGCTCAGGGCCGATTATGACCTGACCAGGGACATCAGAATCGGCGGCACTGTTTTAATATCAAGGGGTGCAGAGAGTGAAGTTGTTCCTGATGTGGGGAGTGAATCTGACCAGACAGTAGTGCTGGAGGGGGATGCATCTTTGAACCTGGGTCAGAAGAGGCTTGCTGATCTTTATAATGCAGTTACAGGGAGCAGGGTAAGTTCAATCCCCCTGGAGGTGAAGGCCTATGGCGAGGTCGCAAAGAGTATCAGGAATACCAATATTTTCGGCAAAGCCCTTATTGATAATATGGAATCCACAGATGAGATAGTATCGGTTTCACTTTCTGAAAAGGAGTGGCAGCTCTCATCAATGCCTGATGGAGCACTTCAATCTAACCGCGGTATTATGAATTATTTTTTCTACAGAGATCCCTGGTCACCGGAAACATTAAAGGGGCCCGGTTTTACACCATATGCTGTGCCTTATTCAGTAAAACCGGGTCCATACAATATTGCCATGGGGCATATTGACAACAGCATTGTTGAACAGTCTTCACAGCGGTCTCTGGTTTTCGATTTTGATTTTACCGGTGGTAATTATGTATCTGTTGTTACACGAAAACTTTCCGAGGAAGCTGTTGATATGTCGGGACTTCAGTATGTTGAGGTCTGGGTTAAGTATGATGGTTCTGAGGCTGATGGAGTCGATCTTTTCGTCGATCTGGGTGTAATTGATGAGGATTCAGACGGGGACGGATTCCTTGACACAGAGGACCGCAATAGAAACGGATTTATTGACTCAACCCCATCCACCGGTTATTCGGAAGACCGGGGTTATACTTTTAACGGGAATAACCCTACTGTTGTCGGCTCAGGGCCCGGGTTAAGCAGCTATACACTTGGTGATGGTGTGCTTAACACAGAAGATCTTAATGGAAACGGGATTCTTGATACTGATGAGAATGTGTACAAAATCGAATTAGGTTCAGTGGGTAGAAATGGCGGCAACTGGCAGAGGATCAGGATTCCGGTTAATATATCTGCATTAACTGATGATCAGATCAATGCCCTTAAGCAGGTAATATCCGCAAGGCTCTATCTGAACAGAAAATCTGATGTTACAGGGAGACTTTATATCAGCAGCCTGAAGTTTGTAGCATCAAAGTGGAAGAATCCGGAGCGGGATGATGGGAATATTGCAGTACCTGATGATATAAAGGTGACACGGATAAACAGCATCAGCGATGATGAATACAGGGCTGAATCTTTTATGCTTCTTCAGCGGGGGGTATTTGAATCACTCTACGGGAGCAGAAGCAGTGATGATTTGAAAAGCGAGAGCGAAAGCGCCTTGCTGATAGATTATAAAATCCCTGCAGGGAACACAAGTGTTTCCATTACAAGGAGCTTCGCTACCCCCTTTGATATTAGGAATTACAAGACAATGAATGTCTGGGTTAATCCCAGAATAATGAATCTGGCTGATTCTATCGGCATAGTCATAGGTTCATCCGAATATGATTATGTGGAGTACAGATCAACTCCGGCAAATCTTCGGACATGGAGAAATTTGAAGCTTAAGCTTAAATCAGGTTCAGGCGGTGATGTTGATCTATCTTCATCTGCGGGTAATACTGATTTCAGGAGAATCAAATATCTGAAAATTATAGTTTATGGTGCACCGGGATCTGCAGGTGAAATATGGCTCAATGATATTTATCTGTCTGAACCGGAAACATTGACAGGTAAGGCGCGGTGGTACGAGGGGGAGGCTGCTTTTAAACGTCCTGTATATGTAACTGAATCGGGTGTGCCTGTTCTCTCCGATATGCGGGTTAAGTATTTATACAGAGGGAATTCCGCAAATTTTTCATCACCTGCCAAAGGGGATGATGAGATAGATGAGAGCGCCTATGAGCTGTCATCATCATTCAAAATACTCCCTCACTGGAGTACAGCTATAGATTATACAAAGGAGGAGAGCAGAAGTGACAGCAGGGATGAAAACATCCCATATGACAGCCGCGGTGATACAGAGAGGGAGCAGATTCTCTTTACTACAGCCTACAGGAGCCCGGGGGAGGGGGGCCCTTCTATCAATATTTCATATGGGATTGACAGGCATAATAATCTGAAGGATAGAAATCTTGACTCTCAGATATACACTGAAGAGAGCAGCAGGGTTGTACACACTCCGGTAATAAGCATTGATCAGAGATTTACCGACTTTCTTGACGGTACACTCACCGCAAAGATGCTCCTGAATATGGCTTTTTCAGCTATCTCCCTGAACCGTTATTCAGATACAATATCTGATGAAACACTGCAACAGCAGTATGGCGGTGATGAAAGGGATAGACGGCAGAGGTCTGAGCTCCTTATGCAGCTGAATTATACAGGTAAATATTTTTTCCTGAGGCCGAAGCTCGCTATTATGTCTGAAGAGATTGTGGATATCCGGGGAGAAAGAAGATCGGAAGAGGCGGGGATTAAGAATGATTTGTCAGGGGGGTATCACCTCCCCTTCACCGGCAGGGATATGAAATATCTGGAACGGAAAAACGGGTCAGAGCTGGTTATAGGCTTTTCAGGTGAGGGTATAGTTATGCCGGAGCTTACATTAAGTGCAGATTATAGGGAGGAGTCATTTTCAGATTATGATGAAGAGATTAATTCCTCAAAGGGTACATTCCTCCGCTCCAGGGATGCAGGTTCATATTTTTCCACCAGGGTGAGGATACCGGTTTCGTTAAAGGATATACCGCTCTTTAAAAATGTGCGGCAGTTTCAGCTGAACTACCTGAGAGGCATTTCTCTTAATGAGGAGGGTGTTCCATACGAGGGTGAGAATAAGGGATTTTTCAGTGAAGAATACGGATTCTCAAGGGTTATGTCAGAAGTTTCGGGGAATGCTTTTAATCTCATGGGGAATTATCCGGGAAAATTTTTTACCGGCAGGGGGAATTTTGCCGGCGGCAGGGATATGGTCTATTATACAATGAATAGGGGTGTGGAGACTTCCTCTGAATCGGCTGATTATAATAATTCACTCAAATTGGTTGATGATATCTCCTTTGATTTTGCCATGGATACAGGCCTTTTCGATCTTTCAGTTAATAGCGGTTTAAACCAGATATGCGAACGGTCAAATATTTACGGGATACCTAATCAGGTCATTACATTGAGCAGCGGTTTTTCCTTGAGGTTTGATCTTATGAATCTATTTTCCTTCGGATTTTTCAGGGGGAATAGCGCGGGTCTCCCTCATCATTCATCCTCCCTTGATCTGGGGTTCTCTTTTGCAGACAGGATGTTTATCACTTCAAATATAGATGAAAAAACCTTATCCCCTGAATCGGGTATAATATTCAGGTGGGACAGGTCGAGCCTTTCTTTCAGCGCTGCACTGGATTATAGAATTAAAAAGGACAGGGAATTTATAAATTACGGCACATCTCCTGAAGGGAGGGATTATATATATATAAGCAACATGCCTGAGCAGGCATCTTTCAGTGAGAAGGATTACGGTTACAGGTTCTCTACTATCTATGAAACCGATGTTGCATGGGTTTACGATTATTTCTCCATGTTATACAAATTAACCGCCCTTCCGGTTTTTACCTTTGAGTATAATATGGCTCTTAACAGATACGATTATTTTAATTCAGTTTCACCGGAACCTTATGATCTTTTTTTGATTAAATCATCACTTACCTTTGATCTGCATAAAAATATAAGAGGGGGGGTGGGTGGAGCGCTCTCACTTGAGAGATTCAGGAACAGGGATGACCAGGGGATAAGCAGAGAGGTGTTCTCCTATGAAATATCAGGTAATATCACTATCCTTTTTTAGGAATGAGAAAAGTTTGTTTTTAATATTGCTGTAGAAGCTTTCAAGCTCACTGATATAGAGAGTATCTCTGCTTTTTTTAAGGGTTTCAATTGTAGTGGCTTCAACAACAGACCAGAGCATATCAGGGTCCGGGGCGTTGCGGAAATAATTCAATTTTATCTGGTATGCCCCTTTATATTGCCGTCCGCCGCCGCTTGGAGTAATACGCTTTATTACTCTGTTCAGGTCAACAGAGGCACTTTCAGATCTTAATGAAACATCCAGATAGAGCTCACTCTTTTTATGGTTCTCAATAAGGGCAAAAATCGCTACTGTTTTGTGTTCTGTATTTTTTAGAATCATGTCAGCTGAGATGGCAATTGAATCCCTCTCTTTAGCATCAATATAGCCTATCCCGTATATCCCCCAGTCTTTATAAACAATTTCGTTAGCCCTGCTTCTGTTATAACATAGAATAGTCGCAGGTGATACCGGCATACTGTTTATTCCTTTTAATATCTCCTTATCAGCAAAGCTTTCAAGATAAGTGAGGGCTTCAACATCAAGCGGGGTAGTATGATCATATTTATCTGTGTCTGTCTGAATCCCGAATGTAAGGGCAGTGGCAATTGATTTTATCTCCCGGTCATTGAAAAAAATATCCAGATTTTTCATAATCAGGGCTACCAGTGTGCTTGTGGAGCCGGAATCGGTTCTTATAAGTGAAAAATCTGATTTGATGCTCTGTTTCGATTTTCCATGATGATCAATATGGGCAGCACATGGAATCTGGTCTCCGATTTTATCCACGCGGTTGTTCTGAAAATCGGGTACAATATAGGCATCATAGTTTTTTGTGTTTACCTCTTTCCCGAAAATAACAGGAATTTTAAGGCGATCAAGAAATGCCTGATTCTGCGGCAGTGAAAGTTTTTTTTCAGCAAAAATATCGGACTCAATCGAAAGGTGATTTAGAATAGCCTTTATGGCATATGCTGAAGCAATGGCATCAGGATCGGGTGAGCCTGGAATATATATGGCGATGCTTTTATATTTAGATACAGCTTCAAGAAAGAGTGTTGCTGTTTTATTCATTATCTTTTTTGACCTTTTTAAATAAAATAACTGTTATGTCTTCAAGCTGATCCCTTTTGTCAGTGAAGGTGTTAAAGAGGGTAAAAAGTTCCCTTGCAATAACTGCCGGGGTTTCTCTGGAAAATTTTGAAATTACCTCTTTGGCCATATCCAGTGTGAAAAACTCTCCCGACTTATTGCAGGAAGCGAGAAGACCTTTTGAATAAATAAGGCCAATTGACCCGTCACGCAGTTTCCCGGTAGTAAGGTGATAACGGGTATCCATATCCTTCCCCAGGGGGGTGCTGGGAGAATCAATTTCAGTGAATTCATTCCTGTCTGCATCGTAAATGATCAGGGGGTGGAATGCAGCATTTGAATAAAGAAAATCACCTTCAGATGAAATAATGGTGCATGAAGCTTCAGCATTTTCAGTAGTGAGCCGTGAAGTTTTGATTACCTGGTTCATCATATTCAGGACTCTGTCGGGTGAGTTGAAAATAAAAGAGCGTGTATGGAAAATAGAAAAAAGTTCAAGTCCAAGGAGAGCTGAATTTACACCAAAGTAGGATAGATCAGAAATGAAAATAGAAATTTTATCTTTCGAGATTTTTACTGCATCAAAATAATCACCCCCATCGGGAGAATTGTTCATATAAAATGAGCTCATCCTTATCCCATTAATCGAAGGCATCTCCCGGGGGATAATACGCCTCTTGATTGTGTCTACAACAATGCTGTCGTGTTCTGTAACCTGCTGTGCTGTTACTTCATCGAGTATGAGACCGGTAATAAGGAGGTTCTGAAGCTTTATCCGGTAAATTTCAAATGCAGAAATATGATCCGCTGTATATGGTTCACCACTTGACAGCCTGCCGAGAAGGAGAAACCCAATAATATTGCCTGACATACTTCTAAAGGACATTGCGATTTCTATGCTGTTATGGTTGAAAAAGTCATGAATTTCCGGAGAAACATCAATTCCGGTATCAGCTATTAAATATGATTTTTCAAAGATCTCTTCCTGTGATGAAAGGAATTGTGCAAGCTTGCTGTCAAAACCGAAAGATGATGGCTTGAGTTCAGGTCCATATCCGTATGTAAAGTTATAGGATTCATTTCTTCGGCCGGGAAGGAGGAAGTAGGAACCTGTTATACCCATAGTATCCTTAAGGCCTGCAATACTGTCATTTGTCAGTGTTTTCCAGAAATTTTCAGTGTCGGAAAATTGCTTCAAATCATCTACAGACATGAGAATCCGGTTAACATCAGCAATGAGAGCTTCATATTTTCTGTTGTGCAGCCTCTCCCGAATTGCGGCAGTTCCCCTGTAGAATAGTGCCATGAATAATACAGTGACCCCCCCTTTTATAGAGAAATGAACATCCCCTAAAATTTTCCCCTCCTTATCCAGTTCAAGGAAAAAATAAACAGGAAAAAAAAGAAGTATAAATATTGAAAAGGTAATTAATGAATCTGCATAATATCTGCTGAGATTGCTGCTTTTCATGTCATAAACAAGGTGGTGGATAATGATTAGAATAAGGATCGGCGTGATGGTAATGCCGGGATTGGCAGTTATACCGGTTTCCAGGATAATCCGGCCCCAGAGGTAAATTGCGCAGCCCAGAAGGTAGACAGCGAGAAAACCTGCAAGGAGGTAAGCAAGATTATGCCTGATTCTGATATATTGCGATCTTTTCATCGCCAGTGCAAAAAATGCCGGAATTGAGATAATGTAGAATGCCATTATTGAAAGCTGAATAAGATCAGTAATCCTCTCTCCCAGAAGAAGGCCGGAGTGTGTAAAGAGCGGGGCATGGAATGCAATTACATAGTCAATTACCGATATTATGAAAGCGAAAAAAAGTGGAAAAGCTGCCTGACCCGGTTTTTTGCCGGGGTATAGGGCACTTATGCAGAAGAGGAGAGATGCCGCAGGCACAGGGAGAAAGAAAATTCCTCTCATGGCATAGGGGTGCAATCGGGTAAAAGTTCCGGAATTTATCATGATTAAGAGCAGAAAAAAAATCGCCATAAGCAATGAGCAGGAAGAAAGGAGCAGGTTGATAAATGAAGATTTCTTCTTGAGAATATTTGCAAAAGTTATATAAATCGACGTAATAAATGCAAATAGATTAATAAAGAGTATGGAGTATTCCAATTTACTATACCTGCCGGAACTTATTTTTATTATTATACCATTTCCCTTTTGTTTATTTCAAGTTAAATATTATATAAGATTAAAATTTTACTCTGAAGCTGGATGGATGGTCAATGACACTGCCTTTACTCGGTGTATTGGCCCCCTAAATCCCGCGGAGGGGGACTTTGTATAGGTTGAATAACAAATAATTATAAAGTAAAAGCGTTTTTGATGTTAATGTGTATTCCAAAACTTCTTTTTTAAGTCCCCCTCCGGGGGATTTAGGGGGCTTTTGAGAAGTGAGTAGTAGTAAGGAGTGAACCATGGGGCCTATTTGAATAATATACTTGACATTCGTCAGATTTTGTGATTATAAAAAGTAAATGTATACAATAATTGAGAAAGCTGGTGCAAAGATTAATCTTCATCTCAATGTTTTAAACAGAAGGGGTGATGGTTATCATAATATATTCAGTCTCATGGCAGGGCTGGAGCTTCATGACCTGCTGATACTTGAATATTACGATATTACTAAAGGGGATAAGCCCCCTGAGGTGAAAATAGATAGTGGCGGAGGTACTTACGGCCATATTTTAGACGGAATTGATGTTAAGGATAACCTGATAACTAAAGCAGTTTCGGTTTATCTGAAAAAAGCGGGCCTCAGCGGTTCATTTCATTTTGTTCTGGAAAAGAATATCCCCCAGGGGGCTGGACTTGCCGGGGGGAGCAGTGACGCTGCAGCTGCTTTGCGTGCTGTGAGCAGTATTATCGAAGAGAGGGATGAGGATCTTCTTCTGGAGGCAGCTATTGAAACAGGTTCTGATATCCCCTTCTGTCTTAAGGGGGGGCTTGCCTTTGCTGAGATGAAGGGTGAGAGAATAGTCCCTTTAAACCGGAGTTTCGATGGTTATATCCTTCTTGTTAATAAGGGGATAGAGGTTAATACAGGGCACGCCTATTCCCTGCTGAAAAGGGACATGGCTGACTGCAGCAGCGGTTTTTTTGAATCAGCCAGACAGGAGGTTCTTGACGCTCTGGATAAAGGGATCTTTTCATGGAGAGAAGTTTTCCGGAATGATTTTGAAGAGCCTGTTTTTGCGGAGTTTCCTCAGCTTGGCGTACTTAAAAGTGAACTTTACGCAGCAGGGGCTGATTTTTCAGCAATGTCCGGGTCAGGATCGACTCTTTTCGGGATTTTTCAGGATGAAAAAGCATGTAAAGAAGCATTCAGGTTCTTTGAAAAAGATAATAATAGATGTTTTTTTTCTAAATTTGCTATTCCAGGCATTTTCTGATTGACAATGCGGGCAGTTATTGAGAAATGTGTCAATGATTTGCGGCATTAGTATGGGTTTGCCCGTATGATGAAAATTGAGGCGTAGCCAAGCGGTAAGGCACCGGGTTTTGGTCTCGGCATTCCAAGGTTCGAATCCTTGCGCCTCAGATAATATCTTTTCAATTAGGAGATATATAATTAAGAAAATCTCTTCAATTGTTCTTGCCGGGGGAAAGGGTGTTCGCATGCAGTCTGAACTTCCCAAAGTCCTCCATCATCTTAATGGAAAATCCCTGATCGAATATGTTGTTGATAGCTTAAATTCAGCGGGAATTGATGACATATTAGTTGTTGTAGGTTATAGGGGTGATGATGTAATTTCCCGGCTTGGAAACAGGGTTAATTATGTGTGGCAGCATGAGCAGCTGGGTACAGGACATGCTGTTATGCAGGCTGCTGATTACTTCAAAGGTTATGATGGAGATATTGTTGTAGCCTGCGGCGATGTTCCTCTGATAAAGCCTTCAACCTTCCGGAATATGCTCAGTGAGGGTGTTGATCCTTTAACAGGTGCTGTGGTTCTAACAATGATTCCTGAAAATCCCCATGGTTACGGCAGGATTGTTAAAGATAAAGATGGATATTTTGTCTCGATTGTAGAAGAGAAGGATGCATCAGCAGAAGAAAAACTGATAAAAGAGGTTAACAGCGGAACTTATCTTTTCAGGAGTTCTCTTCTTTTTGAAGGCTTGAAAAATATAACTACTGATAATGCTCAGGGTGAATATTATCTCCCTGATGTTCTGTCATTTGTGGTAAAGAAGGGGTTAAAGGTTAATACCACCCTTCTTAGTGACAGTCAGGAAGGGCGAGGAATAAATACACGTGAAGAATTGTTCGAACTTGAAAAGTATGCAGCATCGAACAGCAAGGATAGAGTTGATGAACAATAGTCCGTTAAAGATTTTTTCCGGAACATCTAACCTGCCACTGGCGGAAGAGATAGCAGCATATCTGGGGACTGAATTGTCCGGTATAGACGTTAAGCGTTTTAAAGATGGTGAAATTTCAGTAAAAATCAAGGATAATGTAAGGGCCCACGACGTCTTTATTATTCAGTCCACATGCAATCCTTCAAATGATAATATAATGGAAATGCTCCTTATGGTTGATGCTGCTTTAAGAGCCTCTGCTTCAAGGATTACAGCAGTAATCCCATATTTCGGATATGCCAGGCAGGATAGGAAGGTTGAGCCGAGAGTGCCCATTTCTGCGAAGGTGGTGTCCAATATTATCCAGGTTACAGGTGCTGACAGGGTTCTTACAATGGATCTTCATGCGGATCAGATTCAGGGATTTTTTGATATTCCTGTGGATAATCTTTACGCTTCTCCAATAGCTATAGATTATATAAAAAGCCTTGAGCTTGAGAATGTAGTGGTTGTTTCTCCCGATTCAGGGGGTGTGGACAGGGCAAGATTTCTGGCCAAGAGAATTGATGCGGGTCTTGCTATAATTGACAAGAGGAGACCGGAAGCGAATATCTCCGATGTAATGAATGTAATTGGTGAAGTTGAAGGGAAAAACTGTATTCTCATTGATGATATAGTTGATACTGCAGGATCAATAACAAAAGGGGCCTCAGCATTAAAAGAGATGGGCGCTCTTGATGTTTATTGTCTTTTTTCACATCCTGTATTATCCGATACAGCTTTAGAGAGGTTGAAAGAAGCGGATTTTAAAGAGATAATATTTACTAATTCGATTCCGCTTCCAGACACCAGGGTTCTGCCGAATATGCGGGTTCTATCAATAGCGCCTCTTTTTGGTGAAGCTATTAGAAGAATTCATAATGGGGAATCGGTAAGCTCCCTTTTTGTGTAATTTTTGATTTAATCTAAGTTGTTAATAAAGTAAGGGGTAGAAATAAAATGAATGGAAAACAATTGATCGCAGAGCCAAGAGAGCTTACTGGGAAAAATAATAATAACAGATTACGTGCTGACGGGTACATTCCAGCTGTTCTGTACTCACACGGCAATTCAGAACCGGTTAAAGTGAAGGGAAAGGATTTCGCTAAACTCTTTAAGGGTGGGATTTCTGAAAGTATTATTTTTAATATTGATATAGCAGGTAAAAGTGAAGGTGAGGATATGGCTTTCATTAAGGATTTCCAGAGAGATCCTGTAACCGGCGATATCATCCACCTCGATTTTTTTAAGGTTACAAAAGGTGAAAAGATTAAGACAAATATTCCTATTGAGCTTATTGGCACACCAATAGGGATTAAGATGGGTGGTATATTTAAACATGGAGAAAGAGAGCTTTTTGTCCAGTGTATGCCACGACATCTTCCGGAAAAGATTGAAGTGGATATTTCAGGTCTTCAGCCCGGTGAATTGATACATGTTAGCCAGATAACAATCAGTGATGATGTTGAAATTTTATCAAATCCGGAGAATATTGTTGCAGCTGTAGACAGGCCTCGTGCCGTTGCTGATGAGGCTGAGATTGATTCAGAGAGCACTGAAGAAACAACTGAAACAGTAGAGGAAAAATAAGATTCTTTTCCGGAAATAATTGAAATTAAATGAAACATTTACTATTTATAGTTATCTTACTATTAATAGTAATGTTTACAAGGAGCATCTTTATTGAAATTAATAGTAGGTTTCGGAAATCCGGGTGAAAGATTTGCAAATAACAGGCAGAATATCGGTTTTAAAGTAATCGATATTCTTGCCAATAATGAGAATATTGAAGTCCGGGTTAAAAAGAAGAAATCGATAATAGGGCGGGGCAAAATAAACAAACAGGATGTAGTTCTTCTAAAGCCCCAGACTTTTGTAAACCTGATTGGTGAATCTGTTCTTTATATTGCCTCTTTCTTACGGATAAACGTGAAAGATATATTCTGCATTGTTGAAGATTCCACTCTTGAACTTGGTGAACTCCGGGTTGATTATATTCATTCAGACCTGGGTCATGCCGGGGTTGATTCTATGGCTGTAGCGCTTAAGTCGGAAAAATTCGCTAAAGTCAGGGTCGGTGTAGGGGGATGTCCTGAGGGTGTATCAATGGAAGATTATCTTTTACAGGATTTTACTTTTGAAGAGAATCTTCTCCTCATTGATGTGCTTAATAAGGCTGAGCAGGCTGTAAGAATGCTTGTAACAGACAGGATTGAGGATGTACAGGAGAGGTATAATCCTGAAGGCGCTCCTAAAATAAAGAAACGTCAGGTTAAAGCAATACACATTGATCACAGAAAGTCTCAGAAAAACAACTGACCCTCTCCTTCCCTTCCCCCGGAAATCTGTAAAGAATTCCTCCAACAATATTATTTTAAGCTGTAATATACAATTTTTCTTGACTTTATCCATTTATTTGATTCTATTAAATACATTCAATAAATAGTAACTCAGGTGATTTTTCTGATTTTATTGTACATTCCCGGGGGTTTAAATCTATGTTAAAATACTGGTTTTTGACAATTTTTTCATCAATGATATTATTTACTTCTTTCAATTCTGCAGATGCTCAGAGCGGGGAGGCTGGATTCAATCCGCAGTATAACCCGGTTTCTGTTGTTAAACGTTTAAGTTATGAAAATTTCAGAAATATTAAACTATTGAGAACTGCTATTCTGAACTTCGGCGGCGGTGATGCTGAAATGCAGAAGCTAATTGATCAGTACGCTGATGCCAGTGCCCTCTATTTTCAGGATAAAGTTGTGGAAGCTGCAACAAAGTTTACAGAGAATGAAAGGGCAATATTCAGAACAGCAAAAAGTATTGCAGCTCAGTATAAAAAAGAATCTGAAGAGTTTCTTACTAAAGGTATAAAGAGAAATATACAGATTAACCTTGAGTCGGAAATTGAGGGGAAGGGGCGCAATGCTGTTATGGAAAAGTATCTTGACAGCGCGAAATTTTCTCTCAGAACCGGGAATTCGATTTTTGATGACTTCCAGTATGTTAATGAAAATCAGGCCGGTTCAGCCAACAGGCTCGTTACATCAATATATTACTACAGAATGGCTAAGGAGAACCTCTTTTTGATGTACCTTGCTCATGTGGAATCTCTTGAACTTGATAAGGACAGGAAAAAGGATCGTGAGATGAAGGATGCACTCATGGATAGTATGATTAAAGAGGATTTTAAAGCTGACTATCAGAAACATATGCAGGATAATAAAAATAAAATATTTACTGCCATGGAGAAAAGGAACTGATTTTATAACTGTTCCGGTTCTTCCCGTAGAACACGAAATGCGGAAATCCTGATATCTCTGTCGTAATGCGTAAGCAGGGATATCAGTCTTTCCCTTGTTTTTAAATCGAGCCTGTATCCTCTTATTGCATTTAAGGCTGCTTTCATCAGAGACCTGCTGCTTTTCCGGTTATTTATAACCTTTGCAATTTCCACATAGAGAAGATCATCTTTTAATTTCAGGTGATTAAGCGTGGCGAGCCGGACAGATAAAATAGAGTCGTTCATGGCATTTTTTAAAAGGGGTATGTTCCTCTTTTGAGTTTCCATGTCGATTATTGAAAGAATGCCAATCACTGATGCCTCTCTTATAATCCAGTCCCTGCTTTTAAATCCTTCAATAAAGAATTCTTCATTTTCAGGTAATCCGTAATCTCCTAGAGCAAGGAGGGTATGCCATCTTACATTTGTTCTTGGTTCATCGCGTGCCATCTCACGAAGTCTCTTAAGGGCGGCAGGGTCTTTCCTGATCCGTAATCCCTGGAGAGCTTTTATCCTGACTGCGGGCTGCCTGTCCTCTGTTGCTTTTATAAAGAAAAGGGTCACATTAACGGCAAAAGCTGAGTCGGCATATTTGTGCATCCTTACAACTGCTCTTTCCCTCTCCTCCCAGTTGTCTGATGAATACCGGTGTACAGCAGCTGTAATTTCACCTTTTATTTTTTCTGCATCGCTGAATGGTGCAAGTGATTTCCCGCAGGTTAATGTAAAGAGGAGAGCAGGAATAGATAGTGTATTAATAAGTTTACGGATATTTACGCGCATATGATTAATTTAATCTCTGTTCCTGAATAGCCAGTCAATTACAGAGCTGTCACGCTTTGTCCGGATTATACTGCGTTTATCAGGGGAGAGATAATTTTTAGAGAGCCATGAGCCTCTCAGGAGCGGCTCCACACCTGCCGGAGACGAAAGTGGTTTATCGGTTTTAATATAAATTTCCTCTCCCTCTTTAAGTATAAATGCTGTATCAACAGAAGGGAGTGAGCTTGCAACTCCTGCTTTGTTTCTGTATACCATCATTGTAGTTTCATCGATTGCTGCAATAATATACATTGAAGCATCTACAGACTTGATTAATGCTGCCCGTGTACCTATTACAAGAGATGTATCCATAAAACTGTTGTTTTGTGTTATGGTAAATGTGCCGTAGTCAGCATATATGCGGGTGGGAGCATCATCTCTATTCTTACGTATGCTGAAGATGGTAAAGTCACATGCATCTTTAATCTCTAACGCAGTGCCGTCATTGAGTATTATGCGCGCTGCTGAATTACTGGAAGTTTTAATACGGTCACCGGCAAAGATTTCCCTTGATGATTCTGCGCAAACTCCATAGGGGCAGTTGATGCTGTTTCTCTCAATCCTGCCGTGGCTCTGAACAAACCGGCCTATGGGGGCGCTTTCACCATATAGATAAACCGGAATTAAAAGAAGTATGAAAAAAGTTTTTTTCATAACCTCTGCCCTTTACCTGTAAATCGATTCATACTGAATGGAAAATTTAATTGTTCTGTAAATATATCCCCTGGTTTCCGCAAAGGGTGTAAATTCAGCGAAATAGTCCATATTCTCTTTTTTAAAGCGCTCTATCCAGATGTTTACATTCCCCGGGCCTGCATTATATCCTGCTACCATATATTCTATCTGCCCTTTGAAATATCTGTTAAGCCATGCGATATAATTTGTGCCGAATTTAATAGAAGTACATGGATCTTTAAGATCGTATCGGCTAATTTTAATCTGCCGGGCAATACCTGCGGCTGTTGGCGGCATAAGCTGCATAAGCCCTGCCGCACCTGCAGATGAAACCGCCTCCGGTATGTAATTGGATTCCGCTTTTATTACACTGTAAATGAGATGGGTCGGGATATTATATGCTGCACTCTCCTTTTCCACGCATTCCCTGAAAGCCAGGGGGTAGAGTATTTGCGACATTTCTCTGGGGAGGAGTGCTGTGTTTTCCTGTATTTTAAGGAGATGAAGGAGCCGGAACCCGTAATAAGTGCTGTAATTATGGTGGCCGTACTTATGGGAATAGACAGCCATTGCAGCAGCAATGTCAAGTGCTGCTGCATCATCATCCTGAGGGATCGTCTTTAATTCCCGGTTAACAGCAGCTATATCCCCTGTCTGGAAATATTTCTCCAGGTCTTTAATACGGTTTTTATAACTGCTCTGAAGGTTCAGGGTTGATATGAGATCATAGATAGACCGGTACGGGTCAGTTAAATCTCTGCCCAGATCGAGAAGCCGCTTCTCCCATTCAGGTGTATATCCGGTTTTCATGTAAAGTTTTGTGTGGTAAAGATGCATCCGTTTCAGATTATTCTCTGCTTTGGCAATATCATATTTTCCCTGCAGGGTCTTTACATCGTATACTGCAAGCTCCTCTTTCAGGAGTTTAAGGGTGTAGGCTGATTCAGGGTTATAAAAGCATAGATCATCAAGGATCTGATCTTTTCGCTCAGTTGATATAGATTTTTCTGATGACTCAATGAGATAGAGCCAGTAACGGGAGTTTGCGGAATACTCCCCATTTGGGAATGCGGCGATCGATTTTTTAAAATAATCGGAGGCCCGTGAATAATCTGAATCGCGTAAATAGTTCCGTCCTGTCATCCAGAGAAGTCTCCCTGTCAGATCATCCTCGGGGAACCGCTTTATAAAGTTATTCATAAAGCTGACAGCTGAATCTCTGTTTCTATCCTCGTAGAAAAATATGAGCCTTACCAGTACTCTCCTGGCAATGTCATCTGCTGATGATTCTGCTATTTCTCTGTAGAATCTCACAGCTTCATGCCTTGCGCCTGTATCCCAGAGGGTGTTGGCGTATTCAAGAACCAGGCTGTCGTAGTATGGCAGGCTTCTTTTCTCTCTGAGAAAGGCGGCTCCATGGGCTCTGTTCTGCATGGTCAGAGCCTTTATGGCTACTGTATCTGAATCACTGTCTTTATCAGAATCTTTAAGTTTTCCAAGAACCAGGTTAGCCCTGTTAATTTCACCGGCAGTTAGAAGTGCTTCTGAAAGGAGGAGTATTCTCTCTTTCTTTTTAATCTCGATGCTTCCGCTTTCAATGAGCCCTGCAAGTCTTCTGGCAGCAATATTATCCTGCCACTGATCTGTGCGTGCGCTTATAATGTTGAAATATGAATCTGCTGCTTTGCTGTAATCATTAAGGTTTTCATATATTGAAGCAAGGCGTATGTTTATCAGAGCCATTGAATTGCTGTCGCTGAATTTTGAAGTCAGCTTTGTCAGTTCAGCGATTGCTCCCTTATTATCAGACAGCCTGGACATGGATCTTGATTTTAAAATAATCGCGTCCCTGTAAAGGAAGGTGCTGTCCTCTTTAATCAGGTCAACAAATCTTTTTACATATTCATGTTCCCCGTATTCTGCGAAAAGGGAGGCAATCTCGTAAACTGAATCATTGTAATAGGGGCTTTTAAAGTTAAATCCCTTAAGAAAAGTATATACCGGGTGGGGGAAGATGCGAAGATTATAATTGAATTTTGATCTGAAAGCGCTGTTTGTATAGTAAAGGATAGCTGTTTTAAGCTCTTTTTTCTCTTTATATGCACGGGCCAGGGTAAAATTTTTTCTGTAATCGCTCCCCTCTTTTTCAATAGATCTGATAATTTGATCAGGTTTTTTGTAAAATCCCGGACCTGCCCATTCTTCAACAGAGCTTGATTCAACACATGAGACAGTCATAATCAGTATAAGGATCAGCAATACCCTTTTAAAAATTTTCATCAATAATTTTCCTCACGGTATTTTTCATATTCAGGTATACTTTCGAGATCGGGATTAAGCATTACCTGGTCGTAGAATGAGGCATTTTCTTTAATTTTATAGTAGTTGTCGAAATGTATGGCCTTTAATCTCTCCGATTCATCGCTCAGATATCTGTCTATCAGTTCCGATTTTTTATCATAGTTATTGTATTGGGCTTTACCTTTATCAGCAGGGTCAATGCGGTTTTCAATAAGTGCTATGATTGCATACCTCTTGGCATATTTGGCAAGTTTTAAAGCCTTAATGTATTCATAAAGTCTTATGGAATAGTTTGTTTCCGGCAGGTTATCTGCAATCATCTGTACCTGACCTGATTCATTTGATGCCCTGTAGCCGAGTGAAAGGTATTTTTTTGCAGCATTGTCACCGGTTTGTAAAACATAGGGGGCGAATTCATGGAGAAGGGACATTGCCTCTTTCATTTCTCTCTCAGTGATGAGTTTCATCAATTCTAAAAGGAGTATCTGGCTTCTCTTTATTTCAGTAAATGAATTGTGAAATTCAAATTTCAGGTAAAGTATACGGGCAAGAAGATCTCTTCTGGCAGCTTCGGAGTAGAGCTCTTTCTCTCTCTCTGTTCCTGAATTTGAAACAGTTGTATTTATAAAATAAAAAAAATATCTGCTGTTTTTCAGACCCCTTTCCGCATGTCTCTGCTCCCCTGCACTGAGACTCGATTTTGTTCGCTGGGGGAAGGCAGGAACTGCCATGAACAGAACCATAAACCATGTAAGAAATCTTTTTTTAAAGGTCAAAAATCATACCCTCCCTGGCCAGGAATATTTCAGTTTCCACATCGTTCATCTGCAATGCGTGTTCAAGTGCCAGAGTATAGTTTGTATAAAGGATATCGTCTGAATAGGCCGGTTCATGATGAGTCATTAAAAGTTTTTTTACGTTCCAGTTAATTGCGCAGTTTACAGCCATTGTATAGCTGGTGTGACCCCAGTCAACTTTGAGAAAAGCTTCATCAAGGGTATACTGGGAGTCAAGAACAAGGAGATCCGCATTGTTGAAAAATTCCTTCGTGTCGCTCCTGTTTTCTATTGTTTCGCCGGTAAATTCTGTATCAGTAGCGAAGATGAATGTTTTATTATTCTGAGTAAATTTGTAAGCGAAACATCCCTGGGGATGTTTAAGGGGGAAAATACTGACGGTAAGATCATCTTCAAGTTTTATTGTGTTCCCCGGTACAGGTTCAATATGATAGTAGTTTTTTATTGATGCTGTTCCTTCGAATGTTGCAGGGAAATATGGACTTATCATCTGCCCTTCAAGAATCTGCTGCTGATGCTTAAAGGGGGAATAGAAATTGAGTCTATTGCCCGGTACATATATGGGCCTGAAAAAAGGGAGGCCCTGCAGGTGATCCCAATGGTTGTGGGTTAAAAAGATATTGATAATCCCCTTCCCACTGCCGCAGTCCCCTTCCATAAGATCATTCCCTAAACGCCTTATCCCTGTGCCGCAGTCGAGTATATATGTTATGCCTGAATCTGATTTTACAGTTGCGCAGGTTGTATCACCTCCGAATACATATTTAAGCTCATCAGAAAGAGAATCTATGAAGGAGTTTATCTCATGAGATGCCGGTTTTTCTCTGGCAGCAATATCGAGAATTCTGACAAGTTTACTTCTGTATTCATCATTGCTTAATGGGGAGGGAAGAGAGCCTCTAACGCCCCAGAGTTTAATTTGCATTCTAAATAAAGCTCCCTGAATCAATAATATAAACGGGTGAATAATCTTTCAATAGATATGGGACAAACTTTTTTTTGTCAAATATATTAGAGTAAATATAATATAATCTTGCAATATGAGGCAAGATATTTTTAAATATCACAATGTGTATAATGATAATACTATAATATCTGTTTAAGTGCTGTATAAAAGATTCTATCTCCCTGCCCGATGATGACAGGGGAATTTAATATTTTTAATTATATAAAGGTTCAGAAATTATTATTGTTAAAGAAATAATAATATCCCAATACTGAAGTGATACTGTGAATAGTTTAAAAATGAAATCAGAAATTTTCCGGAAAATCAATAACAGGGAAAATATAAAATTAACCTTTCAGTATGTATCAGATGATACCCTTATTCTTTTGAACAGCATTATTTCCCGGGTACTTTCCAAAAATGATATGGTATATATATTATATTCCATGCTTACGGTTGTTCGTGAAATTGTTGTAAACGCATTAAAGGCCAATGCCAAGCGTGTTTTCTTTATGAAATCGGGGTATGATATAAATCAGGATCAGGATTACAATAAGGGGATTTCTTTTTTTAAAGAGAAGGTGGTGGGCGATTTTGACAGTGTCAAAGAGGATTTAATTAAGAGCAGTTATTTTATTCAGTTTGATCTTAAATTTACAGAAGAGGGGATGTATTTCTCTGTAAAGAATAATGTCCCCCTCATCCCCCAGGAACAGGAAAGAATTAATCAGCGTATAGCTGCTGCATCTGATAAAGAAAATTTCCATGAAATTTATGATGATATCGAAGATGATACAGAGGGGGCGGGTTTAGGTATAGCTCTTGTTGTTCTTTTTCTAAAGAGAATGAGAGGAGGGGCTTCATCATTGAAGATCAGAAGTGATGGTAAGATCACAGTAACCTCCTTTGAAATACCATTTCATCTTAAGCCTGAAAATGTAACCTCTTTTGTGAAGGAGCGTATCTTAAAAGAGATAAAAGGGGTACCTACTTTTCCGGAAAATATTCTCAGGCTTCTTGATCTCTGCTCTGACCCTGATTCGAGTATTGAAGATATTGTAACACGGATTAAGACAGATGTTGCCATTGCCAGTGATGTGATAAAACTGGCCAATTCCGCCGGATTTATTACTTCAGGGAAGATGGAGGATGTGGGGATGGCAGTAATGAAGATCGGGCTTAAGAATCTTAAGTCAATACTTATTGCCAGCAATGCCAGGAAAATTATGGAATCCCGCTACAGCCTCTTTGAAGAGATCTGGGAGCACTGCAACAGGGTGGCGGTTTATTCAAGGCTTATTGCGGAAAATTATAAAATGAAGGAGGTTGCGGAGAATGCATTCCTTGCCGGACTCCTTCATGATCTGGGGCAGGTAATTCTGCTTGCTGTTGATATGAATGCTATAAAGAAAATTGCGGAAATTGTTCATGACAGGAATATTCTCTCAAGTGCAGTAATGGAGGAGATCTCAATAGGGATAAGTCATTCAGAAATCGGAGCCCTGGTTTCGGAGAACTGGAATTTCCCCGATTATCTTACAAAGACAATCCGTTTCCACCACTCCCCGCAGAATATTCAGAAGGAATACCGCGATATTGCATATACCGTTTATCTTGCCAATCTTCTTTGCGGGATTGAAAAGAAGAAGTATTACTACTATTATGCAGAAGAACCGGTTCTTGAGAGGTTTAACCTGGAGGGTGAAAAAGACCTTGAGGAGCTTCACTCCCGTATAAAGAAAAAATTTGAAAATCTTTAAATATTTTTTAACGCCTCTGTCAGTGCTGCCTGGTAAACAGTTTTAACGGGCACATTATTTTTTACTGCCGCTTTTCTACACTCTTCATATTCCGGTGCAGCTGTTATTACCTCCCCCTTGTGCTCATGGATTTTTACATTTATAACACCATATGGAGTAGAAGTTGCCCTGATCTGTCTTTTCAGTATTTTTCGTCTCACATTCTGTATTCTTAAACCTGAGGTTGTGGTTTCCCTGAAGATTATATCTGATACAGCGTCAGCCCTGTCAATGGGGCAGAGGATTTTTAATATTGAAGCAGGACGATTCTTCTTGCTGAATGACGGGATTATAGCAGCATCAAGCGCTCCGCTTTTAAATAGCATGTCAAAGATGTGGGAATAGAATTCCGGGTTCATGTCATCAATCGATGTTTCAATTTCAGAGACTATATCTTCTGTAATGTGATCCATCTCTGCTGCTCCGATAAAAACCCGCAGCAGGTTTGGAACCGGCAGATCCTTCGAGCCTGCACCATATCCTATAGATGTGACATTCAAGCCGGGGAGGGGTGAGGTGCCTGATGAATAGTATTTAAGTATTGCAGCTCCGGTAGGGGTGGCAAGTTCAGCATCAATATCATCTGAATAGAGAGGGGTCCCTTTCAGGAGTTCTGCTGTGGCAGGTGCCGGTACAGGGAGTATGCCGTGGGCTGTTTTGACAAAACCCTTCCCTGTATTTACAGGTGAGTTTATAACCCTTTCAATCCCCAGCATCCACATGCATATCGCGGCTCCGCAGATATCAATGATTGAGTCAATGGCGCCTACTTCATGGAAGTGTATTTTTTCCATGTCTGTACCATGAACAGCGGCTTCTGCCTCTGCCAGTATTCTGAATATGGCGAGGGAGTCGTTTTTAATTCTGCTGTTGAGGCCGCTCCCTTCAATTATTGAAGTAATATCATTAAGGTTTCTGTGGCTTTTCTGCTCTGAAGTTCTGACTTTGAAGCTGGTCCCGCTTATTCCGTTTTTAACTGTTTTTTCTGCTGATACTTCAAATCCGGTTATATTGAGGGTGTTGAGCATATTTTTAAAATCGTCAAAGTTTATCCCTGCATCAATGAGGGCGCCTACTGTCATGTCTCCACTTATCCCTGAGAAGCAGTCAAAGTATGCTGTTTTCATACAAGATCACCCCTGTTTATTACTGCTGCCATGTAGCCTGCTCCGAATCCGTTGTCAATATTGACAGTGGCTATACCGGGAGCGCAGCTGTTGAGCATGGTAAGGAGAGCAGATAGCCCCTGGAAGTTTGCGCCGTAACCTACACTGGTAGGCACAGCAATTACCGGTCTTTCAACAAGCCCTGCTATGAGTGAAGGGAGAGCCCCTTCCATCCCTGCAACAGCAATAATGACAGAGGCTCCGCGGATTGTGTCAATGTGACTTAGAAGCCTGTGGAGACCGGCAACACCCACATCGTAAAGACGGGTCACTGATGAGCCCATTGCCATTGCTGTAAGTGCAGCCTCTTCAGCCGCAGGGATGTCGGATGTCCCTCCGGTTGCAACAAGGATGTATCTCTCTGTTACAGGTTCAGGGAATTTCCCGATACTTATCAGCCTTCCATGCTCATGGTATTCTATATTACTGAATGAATCTTTAATGTAATCGTAGGTAGCTCTTTCAGCCCTGGTTGCCAGTATTAAGCGGTTCTTTTCCGTGAGAATTTCCGCGATCCTCATAATCTGTTCATTGCTCTTCCCCTGGCAGAGTATTACCTCAGGCTGCCCTGTCCTCATTGCCCGGTGGTGATCTATGCGGGCAAAATCGAGATTTTCGTAGGGGAGATTTTTCAGGTGTTTATAAGCATCATCCGGTGATATAGTCCCGTTCCCCACCTGTTCGAGTAAAGATTTAATAATAGTGCTGTCCAATTAATTTTCCTCTCTCTTTATCCCTATATTCATGCTTCCGGTGCGATAACCGGTCATATCAAGGGTAATGTAGTCGAATCCTTGTTTTTTTAATTCCGATTCTATGGCTGATCTGACTGAAGGATCAAGAATTTTTTTAATATCCTCTTCTTCTACTTCAATTCTCGCAAGATTCCCATGAGCCCTTACACGCACCTGCATGAATCCCAGAGATTTAATGAAGTTTTCAGATTCATAAATCATTGTTATAAGATCATCTGTGATTTCAGTGTCATAGGGGATTCTTGTAGCCAGACATGGCGATGAAGGCTTTCCCCAGGTATCAATACCGAGATGCCTGGAAACTTCTCTGATCCCCTTTTTGGTGAAGCCTGCATCTTTCAGGGGGCTTCCAATCCCCAGCTCATTAAGGGCTTTAAGGCCCGGCCTGTAATCAGCTGTATCATCATGGTGTGAGCCTTCAAGTATTGTGAAAATTCCCATGGACTCTGCTTTTGATTTTATAGCAGAAAAGACCTCTTTTTTGCAATGGTAGCATCTGAGTGGGGGGTTCTTCTGTATTTGCGGAATTTTTTTTATATCCAGATCAATTACAACATGTTTTATCCCCAGTGCAGCGGACTGTTTAGCTGCTTCAGCAATCTCTTCTTGAGGAACGAACATTGAATTAACAGTAAAGGCGGTTATCTGAAGCCCCGGAATATCTGCAGCAGCCCGCAAAAGAAGTGTACTGTCAATGCCGCCTGAACAGGCAATGGCAGCTTTCTCCATTCTGCTTAGGATACGGCGAAGTTTCCCGTACGATGCAGCCGCTTCCGGAGAGAGAAGTTCAAAGCTCATCGCTTTATACCCTGATCCGGTGATGCTGCCAGGTTTTTAAGCCCTTCAGCAACTTTGCTGAGTATTTATGTTCCATGATGTCCTCTGCATTTTAGTAATATATCAGTATTAATTCCTAAACTTATTATTGTTAAGAAATGCTCTATTCTCCCCGCCGCCGAAGGCGGCGGGGATATAAAATAGTCCATTTTTACACTAAAATATATTTTTAGAAATTAACATTGGTAATATATAGAAAATTAATTCTCCGATCCAGCTTTGTGTATATTTTGTGTATATATTATAAAAATAAAGATTTCCCGCTATCAAAAAAGAGGTTTCCGGTTAAAAAAGAGAGTTCAGGAGATTCAGAATTTCAGGGAAAGACCAAGGTTGTAAACAGGAATGTTATTGCTGTCAAGGGTCATGAAGATTTCCGGGAGGATGTATTCATCTATCACAGTGCCGTTTTTTATATTATCTTTTATGATTATACTGTGGACAATTTCAGCGGTTTTTGAAACAGCAAGTGCTGATGCAAGGAGGGCACCCCTTTTTTTATTATTATCACCCCTGGAGTATTTATCTGTGGAGTTGTCATATCTCTCCGGGGTGGAAAATTCTCTAAGCATTGAATAGAGGAGAATATTGTTTATATGGAAATAGAAATATCCCCATGATCTGTGACCCCTGTAGAACATCCCCCCGCCGTTGCTCACTGCTGCCAGATATGCTGCAGTATAGGGGTTCCCTATGAGCCCCTGTTTCTCCCTGAAGCTGGATGCATCATAAAGATATTTAGATGCAAATGAGTCTATGAACAGGGGGGTTCCACCTGCAAGGAGCATGTACCAGGCAAAGTAGTTTAAGGCCCTGTCGTCCTTTGATATATCTTTTCTATCCTTTTTTAATCTTGAAGGTGAGTTTAGAAATCCCTTTGCTTCAGCATATAAATAGGGGGAGGCATTTAGAGCCCATAATCCAAGCCCCTGCCAGTCATCATTGTTAAAATAGCCGAGTAAAGGCGCTGAAATGGGCATTGTGGCACTCCCGGGCAGAGTAAAGAAAAAGACAAATAATGTGTCGTAGAGTGAGGGCTCTTCAAAAACCAGATTTTTTTTCTCATCAGCATAATACCTGTAAAGATCCTTCCCCTCCTTCCGGAATTGAAGAAAAATTCTGTCCCCCTCTGAAATAATATGGCTGTCAGGGTGAGCTATGTTATCTTTGAAATCAACTGTAATTGATGATTTGTCGGGAGCAGAAGTATGAGCATTAAATATTCTATAAGAACCGTTAACCTTAAGTTCTGTAACTGCCTTAACTGTCTCCCCTTCAACAGTAAGTTTTACAGGGAATTTGAATATGCATAGGACCTTTGAAATAAATATTCCTGAGTGCTCTTCCAATATGAGGCTGAAATCTCTGGGTGTTATGGAATCATGGGCAGGGATTTTTACTTTATAGCTGTAAATCAGCTTTTTGTTAAAGGGGATTCCGATTCCGAATGCATCCAGGGTGAGAATTGCATAATCACCATTGTCTGAAATTTTACCCCTTATAATAAGATCAATCCCTGCATTCTCTGCGAAATTAAGAATACACTTTTCATCAAGGCATATAAATTTTTTCAGTTCCCTGTTTATAATCCCTTCGTTAATTGTACTGAAAAAACCGGTGTTGTTGAGAATATTTATAGAATGCTTTTCTATAAGGGATGCGAAGATTTCACCCCTGGATGAGTTATGATCGAAAAAAACTATACCCGCCAGAGGTTTTGCTGTAAGGGGAGCAGAAAGAAGTATTAATATAATAATTGATAATATGTTCAGCTTCATAGGAAGAGGCATTTTAACTCCCGGTACTGAGTATTACTTAATACCTATGCAGAAATAATCTGCAGGTTCTCTGAATAATATAGAGGATGATCTATTTTATAGTTTTAAAGCAGGGATAATGTCAAATATAAAAATAATCAATACTGTCTGAAAACGCCAGCCAGTTTCCCCAGTATTGTAACATCCCTGGTTTGAATGGGGGTGTAGGAGGGGTTCATGGGAGCAAGTTCCACTGCATTCGATTTTTTTCTGAAAACCTTTAGGGTCGCTTCATCATTTAGGAGTGCTGCAACAATTTCACCATTGTTGGCTGTGTTCTGTTTCCGGATAATAGCTATGTCTCCGTCAAAAATTCCCCCTTCGATCATGGAGTCACCTGAGATATTAAGTGCAAAGAATTCCCCTTTACTGAACATCTCTTTAGGGAAAGAGAGATAGCTTTCAATATTCTCAACTGCCAGAACTGGCGCACCTGCTGCAATTCTTCCGAGTAGGGGTATGCTCACTCCCTTTGATTGAGGCTCCGGGGATAATTCAGAATCAAGTATAATGATTGCTCTCGATTTATTCTGTTCGGTTTTGATAAAACCTTTTTTTTCAATAGCTTTAAGGTGATCGTATGCCCCTTTTACTGTTATGCCGAATCTGTCCCCTATTTCTCTTACTGTAGGGGGGTAGCCGCTGTCAAGTATGCTGTCTTTAAGAAAATTGAGTATAAGCTGCTGTTTTTCAGTTAATAGTTTAGACATAATAGGCCCTCTCCTCAAGCTAAACATAATATTAGCATACGTTTGTTCGAATGTCAATGATATTATTAAAAAATTGTAAAAAGAATCACTATTTACAGAGAATTTGTTAATTAATGATAATTCCTTTACTCTAAGCGATTTATTGTTTTACAATAATTCATGTATTGATTATTGTACTATTCATAGTGATAATTTTTGATTTGTTTATAATGGAAACATATCTATTCCCCCTGCTGTAAAAGAAGATGGGGGAGATATAATTTTATCTTTTTTCATATGAGATATGTTGAAAAATTAACATTATATCATTTTCAATGATTCAGGGAGGCTTTATGTTCAGACAGGAAAGCATGGATAGCAAAATAATAGATCCGGGGGGATTTATATCCTTAATTAAGCCGGGGAACAAGATTTTTTTAAGCAGCGGCCCTGCAATCCCTTCACTTGCAGTAAAAACATTAAATGAATCAGACACTATTAGGAATTACGATCTGGAAATAGTACAGCTGTTTTCAGTTGAGTCTTTTTTTGATAAAACCACATGCGATATGCGGAATTACAGGCTTAAAACTTTCAGAAGCGGACAGATCCCGGCCAATGAGGTCTGTGACGGTATGGAGGATTTTATTCCTGCCAACCTTGTGGAGATCCCCTATATTTTTGCCACACGTGCCATAGAAATTGATATTGCTGTCATTACCACATCACTTCCTGATAAAAGGGGGTTCATGAGCCTTGGAGTTGCCATTGATGTTGCAGATATAATTATTAAAAATGCATCTATTGTGATTGCAGAGGTAAATCCCAACATGCCATTTACCTATGGAGAAACAGCCATACACTGCGATCAGATCGATTATATAATTCAAAGTGATACCCCGCTCCTTGAAAGGGAGAGAAAATCTTTTGATAAGATACATGAGAGAATCGGCTGGCATATCAGTAATCTTATACAGGATGGATCAACGGTTGTTATGCATGTGGGGAGGATCTTTGATGCAATTGCCCTTAATCTTATGTCAAAGAGAAACCTGGGTATTCTCACCAATGTTATCTCTGACTGGGCCATGGATCTTGTAGAGGCAGGGGCTATTTCAATTGACAGGAAAAGGGAGTCTGGAGGGCAGATATCTACAAGCTACTGCCATGGATCAAAAGAGCTCTACGACTATGTTGATCATAATCAGGTTTTCGGATTTTATCCCATTGCAAAACTGGCAAATCCGGTTACTATTAAAAATATTCCGCGGCTCATAAGTATAATGAATGTTGAGAAGATAGATATTACTGCCGGTTCCATTATTTTTCACTCCGGAGATAATCTTCTCTCCGGTTTTGAGAGTAAATTCAATTTTGCAGCAGGTACAGCATTTTCAGGAAGCGGGAAAGTGATTTTTGTATTAAGGTCTGTAAACAAAAATGGAGAGAGCAATATTGTCATTTCTCATGACAAGGATCATGAAAGATTAAGGTCGACATTGAGCGCTGCAAGATATGTTGTTACTGAGTATGGTGTTGCAACCCTTTTCGGAAAATCAATAAGGGAACGCGCACTTTCATTGATTGAGATAGCACATCCGGATCATAGGGAGAGGCTCTTTGAAAAAGCGAAGGAGACAGGGTATCTCTATAAAGACCAGATCTACAGGTCTATTTCAGCCGATTATCCTGCAAAATATGAAACAGTAAAAACTTTTAAAGACGGGCTTGAGCTTCGCATAAGGCCTATAAAGGCATCTGATGAGGATATGATGCGTCGCCTTTTTTATAAATTCTCAGATGAATCGAAGTATTACAGGTATTTTACTCATGTGCGGATTATGCCTCATAAAAATATGCAGCAGTATTTAAGTGTGGATTATGAAAAGATCTTTGCTGTGGTTGCTGTTCACCAAATTGGTAATATCGAGAAGATAGTGGCAGAGGCCCGTTACGCAGCATATCCTGACGGGCAGTCCTATGAAATGGCATTCCTGGTTGATGAGCAGTATCAGGGGAGAGGGATAGCTACTTTTCTTGCCAATTATCTGATAAAGATAGCAATTGAGCGGGGGATTAAAACCCTTACAGCATCTGTTCTTGCGCAGAATGGTAAAATGCTCAGGGTCTTTGAAAAGCTTTCAGTGGTTCCGGAGAAAAAATATGACGGGGATACTATTGAGCTTACCTTCAATCTTTCATAATTGAGAACAGTATTTTTTATCAGAGTTAATTCCTTGATTTTTATCTGAAATGAAATGCTTTAATATCCCCGCCGCCGAAGGCGGCGGGGATATTAAAATCTGCATTATTGCACTAAAAAATATCTTCAGGAATAATTAATTATTTTTTACCCAACTCCTCAAGGGAGATGCGGTTATTTAAACTTTTCATGTATCTGAAGACCAGTAAAAGTACAATAATGGCATTGAGAAAATCTGAGAGGGGGGCACTCATCCACACCCCCTTGAGGCCGAAATATCGGGGGAGTATAATAAGAATGGGGAGTAGGAGAAATATCTGCCTCATGAGAGTCATCAATGTGGCAATATTGGATCTCCCGGTTGCCTGAAAATAGTTTCCTGTTACTATCTGGAATCCCACAAGGGGGAGCATTAGCAAGAAGATTCTCAGACCGGTTGTACCTTTTTCCAGGAGTTCAGGGTCATTATTGAAAAGCATAATGACAGGGGAGGGGAATAATTCAATAAATGCAAATGCAATAAGAGCGATATATGTAGAGTACTTTATTGTAAGAATCCAGGTTTCCTTTACCCTCCTGTAATTTTTAGCCCCGAAGTTATACCCTATTATAGGCTGGGACGCCATATTTAAGGCGATAATTGACATGATAATAATTGTGGTAACGCTGTTTGCCACCCCCATTGCTGCTACTGCAATATCACCGCCATGCTTTATGAGCTGCGTATTGAAGACTGCCTGCACAAAGCTGTTTGCCATCTGCATTACAAAGGGGGCCATCCCTGCCAGAAAAATATTTTTTATTATCACCTGATCAGGGCGCATAAAAGATAATTTCAGTTTTATAACAGAGCGTTCTCTGCGGAAATGGAGAATTACCCACAATGTAAGAACCATCTGGGAAATTATTGTGGCATATGCGGCCCCTTTTACACCCATGTCAAAAACAAAAATTAATACTGCATCCAGGATAATATTAAGTGCAGCACTGATTATCATTGAAACCATGGCAATCTTTGCATTACCCTCAGCCCGTATGATTGAGTTAAGGCCATAACCTGTGATCCCGAATATAGAACCGGAAAGTATTATATTGAGGTAATCATCTGCGTACTGCAATGTTGCCGCTGTTGCACCAAATGATTGAAGGATCGGGCCTTTTATAGTAAATCCCAGGAGTGTTACAAATATTGATACAGCAATCATCAGGGAAAAGGCATTACCGAGAATTGCTTCCGCCCTGCCTCTGTTCTTTTTGCCAAGGGCAATTGAAGTAAGAACAGCGGCACCTATACCTATAAGCATGCCGAATCCCATAATTATTATCATTACAGGGAATACCACAGAAATCCCGGAAAGTGCAATATGGCCTACACCCTGGCCGATAAAGATTCTGTCAACTATGTTGTATAGAGCATTTGCCATAACCCCGATAAATGCGGGGATGTAGTAGCTGAGAAGAAGGGAGCCAATTTTCTTCTCAGCAAGATCAACAGTAATTTTTGTCACATGCGCCCTTTGAAAGTTTTGTTGAGAAATGATATTACATGTTCAGCAACTTCTGAAAGCTCATCTCCCCGGACAATCCCATGTCTTGCAGAATTGATTTTGATTAAAGTTTTTTTCTCTGATCCGATCTTTTCAAACACTTCATCAGCACTTGCCGGATTTACCACAGGGTCGTGGGATCCCTGGATAATAAGTGCCGGGGCTTTAATATTCTTCAGTTCCTTCTCAACTACACCCATAAGCTGGTCAAGTTCATAGGTCCCTTTAATCGGGTTTCTGGTGTAGTTAATGTGCGGGTTTTCCGGGTTGTTGGCAACATATTCAATCATCTGTTTCTTCATTTTGAATTTATCGAGAATGCTGTTGAAAAAAACAACAGCTCCTGACAGATGAGCCCTTATATCCTGCAGTCTCAGCGGTGCACTGATAGGAATTACTGCTTTAAATTTGTCAGGCTTTCTTGCAGCCTGAAGAAGGGCAAGGCCTGCTCCTGTGGAAAATCCGGCAATTGCAAATTCTTTTGTGCTGTTTTTTATCGCCACATATCCCCTGTTGACAGATTCATACCAGTCCTCCCAGCGTCTCCCTGCAAGGTCTTCGGGTGAGGAGCCGTGCCCTCTGAGGCGTACCCCGTATACATCGTATCCTGCCTTGAATAATTTTTCCGCCAGAAGTCTCATCTCCTCAGGTGCAGCCATATATCCGTGGATAAGAAGGACTCCATATCTGTTGAAAATGCTGGTCATGAAAAATGGCGCTCCAATATGTTCCGGTTTCGATTCACCCTCTATGTAGTATTCTTTATAGTCTTCACGGAATAATTCTAAATCAAGCTTTGAGAAGGTATTATGAACCTGCCTTCTTATAAGGAATGGGGGTTTAAGCATGAGCCACCAGAGCATACGGGTAAGTTCCTTAAGGGGTTCAATTTCATTATTAAGAACTTCAACAAAGTTATCTTTGCGGATATTATGAAAATTATATGAGGGTGTAAATTTAGAATGATTTTTTATTATTTTATTACCATCTATCATAATGAGACCATTTGCAACAGCCTCTTCAATAAAGCTGTCATATTTTTCATGAAAAATATCTGCTCCGATATTTTCATCTTTATTTAGAAGGGTGGTATGGAAATTGCTAAGTTTAAGCTCTTTTATCCGTTCAATTGCCAGTGAAGCACGGTTTTTAAAGTCGTAATCGCTTATTACCGTGTGGGGGTGTTTTTTGAGAATATAGGCGAAGATATGGTCATGATTTACAGTGGTCATTTTGTAAATTGACTTCATATATTTAAGCATAATATCAATGCTGCTTTTTTTAATATCTATGGAGTTTATGTATTCATCAATTTCTTTATCCATTCTGCTGCTGAAAACTTTATCTGCATAGCCCTGTTTTTTTATGTATTCATCAATTTGGATAGGGGTGCCGAAGTTTATGTCAATATCAACACCCTGGGCAAGCATTGTCCCTTCGATCTCAAGTTCTTCTGCAAAACGCCCATCAGTGGGGCCTGTAAATCGTTCTACAATTTTTTTTATGGTATTATTGCGCGCCCTTATAGGGTAATATGTAATATTAACCGGAACAATGGAGGTCGAGCCCTTGATAATACTGTTTATCTCCTCATCGCTTATTCCATATTTACTTTTGATTATTTCCAGCTCAGCATGGTTTCTGCTTTCATGAAGTCTGCGGATTACCTGCCTGAATATTTCCACGCGGAGTGCAATTCTTGCTGCACCTGTGTGCGGGGGGCGCCTCATACCTGTATTGTAGACAAGGAATTTCCCTTTTTCAATCAGTTTTTTGTCCTTAATCATCTGCCCCTCAGGGAAAATAACAACAGACATTTTGCCTGTAAGGAGGGCATTTGCCAGTATCTTATCCCTGTCAGGATCTTTTGTAGACACCCCCCCCAGCTTTTGCAGCAGTGCACCGAATTTTCCTGTAAAGAAAGTTGAACTTGCAAGAGATAGAACCAGCTGCCCGGTGTGCTTATTGATAATATATGGGAGAAATGCTGTTTCAATCCTTGTGAAATGGTTAACAACGTAAAGAACGTTCTTTTCAGGAACACCTTTCACGTCATGGACCCTTATATCAGCTTCTGAAGCCTTGAATGCTGTATCAATAGTCATTTTTGCAGCCTGAAGAATTAATCTGGAAAGAGGCATTTTTGAGTCCTCCTGAAATCAGTATTTTTTATTAATATAATCAAGAATTATAAGTCTGTGGTCAAAAGCCATCTCTTCCGGCAGGGCATTGACAGAAAATATGCGCGCTTCAGCCGCGTCATCACATCCAACCGGTACCCCTTCAGCCTCTGCAATGAAAACAGTACTTATTGTATGCCCCCTTGGATCTCTTGCAGGGTCTGAGTATGTGTGGAACTGGCGTATTAGTTTAATATCAAGGGATGTCTCCTCTTTAGCCTCACGGATGGCAGCATGCTCCAGTGATTCCCCGTAATCAACAAAGCCGCCGGGAATTGCCCAGCCGTAGGGGGGATTTTTTCTGGAAATAAGAACAATCCCCGCCCCGCCACTCCGGTTTATTTCAATGATAATATCTACTGTGGGAGCCGGGTTTCTGAATTGTTCCGTAGTCATTATTGATATCCCTTTAAGGATTTGCCCTGAGGCAATTATCCCTGTAAATGTATCAGGTTTAAGGAATTATAATCGCTTCTTCAAAATTAAAAGGCAAGTAAAAATATTGAATATAATTTTTTTTCTAATGGAAGAAAACCGGATGCCGGGGGCAAAACAGTTTGACTCTCCGGTTTTATTAAGTTTAAATTGGCAGGGAATTGCCGGATTATCTTTTGAATTTTATAAATAAACAAAGGGGTATTTTTATGCATGTATCAGAGATGTTCAGTCTAAAAGGTAAAACAGCCATAGTAACCGGAGGAGGCCGCGGTATCGGGGAGTTTATTGCAGCTGGACTTGCTGAGGCTGGAGCAAACCTTGTAATAGCATCACGAAAAGTGGAAAACTGTATTGAGGTTGCGGATAAGCTTTCTAAGGAGCATGGAGTTAAGGCTATTGGAGTAAAGTGCGATCTGGGGAGCAAGGAGGAGATTGAAGCGCTTGTAGATGAGGCTGTGAAGGAGTTTGAAAAAATTGATATACTGGTGAACAACGCGGGTGTAACCTGGGGAGCTCCCACACTGGAATTCCCTCTTGAGGGTTGGGACAAGGTTTTCAATGTGAATGTCAGGGGGGTATGGATTCTTACCCAGAAAGTGGCAAATATTATGAAGGATAACGGAGGGGGTAAAATTATTAATATCTCCTCGATTTTCGGTTCCAGAGGCTCACTGGAGTTAGCTCACCCTGCTGTGCCTTACAATTCGTCAAAGGCTGCTGTTGAGGTTCTTACAAAGAATCTTGCTGTAAAGCTGGCAGATCATAATATACGGGTCAACTGTATTGCTCCAGGATTCTTTAAAACCGATATGATGGGTTACGTTTTTAAACCTGGAATGGAGAAGATGCTTGAGGCTATGCTTTCAGTTATCCCTGCCCGCAAAGCGGGTGAGGAGGATGAAATTAAGGGGCTTGCAGTATTCCTTGCATCAAAGGCTTCAGATTATATGACTGGAGCTGTTCTCCCCCTTGACGGGGGGATGGCTGCAAAATAGATAGATACTCTTTTGTGAGCAACAATTATACCTTAAATAACCCGGTTTTATAGCCGGGTTATTTATTTATTGCGGGAAAGTGCTAAAAATGGAAAGATTATGTCTCTAAGTGATCATAATAGAGAGTCTATATAATAAAAAATTTATGTGTAAAACAGGCTCAGCATCTACTAAAATTTGTGTTTTCCACAAAGTTATCCACATTATCCACAAAGAAATTCACATAGGACATTAATTTCCTCAATTAATTTCCCGTATAACGGTTAAATATTAAACAATTTAATTAAACAGGTAATTTATATGTGACATAAAGCTTAAACCCCTGAAATACTCAGCGATTCAGTTATCAGTTCTATTGAGAAAATGATCTTTTAGCCTATTTTTCACCTGAAATTCAGGGTTATGTTAAATGACTCAAATTAAACTTTTTGTTAAGTTTTAAGGAGATGTTGATAACCGGCTTTTTGCTTGACTTTTGTCTCATTACAGAGGGTTTTATGGTGACTCTTTTAATATTATCCTGGAGCGAACTATTATGGAAAAACCTGTACTTTTTGAAGTTAACGACAGTATTGCACTTATTACACTTAACAGGCCGGATCGAAGAAATTCAATCAATAAGGATCTCCTTATCCATCTCTATAACTATATCGAAGAGGTGAGTAACAGGGATGACATTAAGTGTGCTGTTATAACCGGTAATGGAAAATCCTTCTGCTCCGGTATTGATCTTGCTGTAATAGGTAAGGAGGATATTTTTGATCCCAGGGGCGACGGCCGCGATCTTCCCGATATTATTGGTTCATGCAGTAAACCTGTAATTGCAGCTGTAAACGGCCATGCCATAACAGGGGGTTTTGAAATTGCCCTTAACTGTGATTTTATGATTGCATCCGACAGAGCTGTCTTTGCTGATACACACGCAAAAGTGGGGATTCATCCGGGGTGGGGCATGACCCAGCTTCTGCAGCAGGCTGTGGGGATGAGAATGGCAAAGCAGATGTCCCTTACATGTAAGGCTGTTGATGCTGCTGAGGCTTTGCGCATAGGGCTGGTAAATGAGGTTGTCCCTCATGATAATCTCATGAGCAGGGTTATGGAGATATGTGGTGAAATCTCTTCTACACAGTATGGAATGATGATGAAGATAAAATCTTTAATCGAGAATCGTAACCACACTGTACTTTCAGGTGCATATGAATATGAAAGGGTGGAGTTCCGTAAATTTGTTGAGGAGAAGCTTAAGGTTCTAAACCCCTGATTTCAGCGGTTATTCCAGCTCAAATAATTAAGCATGTTGGAGTTCAGGTCCCCTGATTTGAACTCATTTTTTTCGAGTATTGAATTTAGTCTGTAGTGGAATTCGATGCCCAGCTCATCAAGACGCCCTGTGAGTCTGTTGAAGATATTTTTCGGGAAAAGATCAATAAAGTTTATTATCATCAAAAGTTTTTCTTCACTGTTGAGAAACTCTTTAATTCCTGAAATATCGATGCTGAGCAGAATGTTGCTCATTGATGTGTTGATTTCATTTAGCCAGGAATTTTCAAAATTCATTTCAGGGACAAGGCTTAGGATGTTCAGTATCCAGTTTATTGATCTGTTGTCATTGAAGTTGTGAATATTTTTTTCAATGTGTAGCAGGGCAAAGGTGATTTCCTTCCTTTTTGCCGGCTCTCTGTTTTTCCATATCTCAGAAAAATTGAAGTTTTCAGCATATTCAAGGAGTTCCGTGCTGTAATTCTCTAATTCATCACGAAGAGACGGGTCAGCTATGACTTGACTGCTAATGTCAGCGCCTCTATATTTTAATCCGAGGATTGAAGCTGATCTTATAAACGGATGGGATGATTTTCTTAAGGAATCAAGAAAAAAATCATCAGGTGAGTCTTCAGCCAGGTAGAGGAGTGTTTTGATTATAGGCTTCTGCAAAAGGGTTATTTCATCATACTCTGCAATCAATAGCGGTATGGCTTTGGCAAGTTTTCTTTTTTTTATTATGAGCAGGTCATCCGGAGTAAGGGGTCTGTTTTTAATATTCTGCAAATAAAGTGTAATATTGTTGTACGATTCAAGATAGATATAGAGCCGTGAGTAGAGATCATCTATAATGTAATCCCTTATGTTTGCTTCGTATTCGGTATTATCTTTGAATTCATATATTATCTGGTCCAGCAGCTCTGCAAAGTTTATCTCGATCTCATCTGTGAGGTTAAGGTTTCCCGGTATTATAAATTCGCCAAAATCTTCGGTGGCCCTTGCGGCAATATTTTTTAGTGCTTCACTGCGTGAAGTGATTGATTTTAATATTTCATAATATCTTTCTGTTATCTCTACAATTGAGATTGAACTTTTTTCTATCATTTATTCTTTCATCGATATTATTTTTGATGTTCGGATATCTATTGTAGATTTTTTTATATTGGGAAATTGTCGAGAAATTTTTTGTTTTTTATTAAAAATTAGCGATTATTGAATCAGGAATAAATAAGGATATGCAGTGAAAAATATTTGACATTGTTGCTTTTTCCTGCAATTTTTTATAATCTGTGTTAATCTGCGGATTAACCTTGTGTTAGCAAGCCAAATATATGAAAATAACTGAAACCATAGAAAATAACTATATTTTATTCAGAAAATATAATGAATTAAAATTTCATCGTTTCCAGCAGCTCTTCCCTAATGCCGGTGTTAAGAGAGTGGTTAATACTATACCCCTGCTCCTCTGTATTAATGATAAAAAGGTTCCCGGTTTTGTTGAGGGGGGTGCCCCTTTAGGGATCTCCGGTTACACCCCTGATCCGGAAACCCTTCGCTATGCCAAGGGGCGCTTCGGATTTGATGCTTACCAGGATGCAGGTTCTCCATTTGTTCAGTCCCTCTCTCTTATGGGGAGTGTGGGCACTGTGGCATATAACCGGAAATCGGATTTTGATTACTGGGCCTGTGTTGATAAAAGGGGTTATCCGGAAAAACTTCTATCTGCCTTTCAGCGTAAAGTTGACGAAATACAGAAGTGGGCGCTGAAAGAGGGGGGAGTTGAAGTCCATATTTTCATCAATGATATTACTAATTTAAAAATGAATATTTTTGCTGAAGATGAGGAGGAGGGTTTCGGATCAACCATCGGCGGGGTGCTGAAGGATGAGTTTTTCAGGAGTTCCATTATCATTGCAGGGAAAACCCCTTTCTGGTGGGTTGTTCCGGTTTTTACAGGTGATTCCGATTATGAGAAACTTTTTGCCCATATCCCGGAAAAGGATAGGGCGGAAAAGTATGTTGATATAGGTAATCTTTACAGTATTTCAAGGGAGGATTTTCTTGGTGCCGCACTTTTCCAGCTTATTAAGGCTGTGGGGAGTCCTTTTAAATCTATTTTGAAAATTGGTATTCTGGAAAAGTATCTTTTCAGTGAGGGGAAGGCTGTACTTCTAAGCCAGAAGCTCAAATCTTCGCTTCATAGAGGGAAGATTACAGATTCGGTTCCAGACTCCTATCTTATAATGTTTAATGAGGTTTACAGATATTATGAGGAGGCGCTGGAGGATAAGGGGCTTCTCCTTATATTAAGACAGAATCTATATCTGAAGATTGATCCCCAGCTTTCCAAATACCTGGCGCTTAAGGAAAGGAAAAATCTTCCATATAAAGTGGTGGCCATGTTCAGGCTGATTAAGGAGTGGGGGTGGACAATAGAAGATATCAGGGATCTGGATGATTTTGAAAGCTGGGATTATAACCGGATCATTCAGTTCTGGAACAGTGTAAAAAAGTTTATGCTTCTATCCTACCAGAAAATCTCCAGGGAGATGCCGACGCTTAATCTTCAGAAAAAGATTTCATCTTCCGACTTTAAGCTTTTAAGCAGTATTATTAAGGCTAACTTTTCTATTGAGCCGGGTAAAATCGAAAATTTTATTACTTTTAAGGATACACCAAATGAAGCTTTTCTATATATTGAACCTGAAGCAGGGGGGGTAAAGGTTTCCGGGTGGCGTGTTTATAAGAAAGTGAGATTGTCCGGTAATTATGAAAAGGAGATAAGTATTAAGAGTGAGGATGACCTTATTAAGCTTCTTGCCTGGTGTTCCATCAATCAGATATATGAACCTGCTTTTTCAAGGGTCTTTTTTGAATCAGGCTATCATCATATAAATAAGAATCTCGTTACTGAGCTCCTTAATCATATTTTTGATATGTTTAATTCGGAAAAGACCCATCTTGGGAAAGAGCTTTTTGTTCAGAATCCCAGGACTCTGAAAAATATGATTATAATGAATTTCAGCGAGAGCAAAGCCAGTGAGATAAATTCCTTCAGCCATCTTTATATAAATACCTGGGGGGAATCCTTTATTAAAAATTATTCCTCCTATTCTGATATGATAGCTGTATTTTCAAAGATTGTTAAAGATGGTATTACTTTTGGCAGATCCTTTGATGATTTCTGTTTTTTTGTTTCCCCTGAACCTCACAAAAGGCTTTATAAGAGGGTGGAGAAGGTTTTCAGTGCTGCATTCGATTTTTTTGTTAATAGTAAAGAGTATGTTTCACAGAGGTTTGTAACAAATTTTGATAAAAATCTTGTCTGTGTTACCAGGAGCGGTTCTGATATTTCAGTGGCTTCATTTGACAGCATATTTGAGCTCCTTTCAAACATCTCCCTGGCACCATTCAGGTATCCTGATCTTAAGATTTACTCTGAAGATAATCCCGGTCTGGAAATCCTTGATGAAATTTACAGCAGGAGATCGGTTAATGGTTTTACTATTGTTTATGAGGATAAGAGCAGATACAGTGTGGTTTATCTTTGCGATGAAAACGGGAACCTTTTTACTTTTTTAAAGAAGAGAAGTGAACATGATTCAACACTGGCTGTTTACAGGTTCTGTCTTAATATTATGGAGGAACTGAAAAAAGGTTCATTGAAAAAAAATATTACGGGCGAGATAAAATGCTTTAAACTTGAAGTTGACAGGTTCGGGAAATATACTTTCAGAGATGAGACCAGAAAGATGAATCAGCTGGACAGTATTAATCCCTTTATTAAGGATTCCCTCTCTGTGGAGGTTTTCCATAATATTAAAGAGAGCCCCTATTATGTTTTACAGAAGGGTGCGGCAAAGATTGGTCCATTTCATGGGAATGAACTGCAGGAGAAGATTAAACTTCTGGGCCCCACAGCAAATAGAAATATGGAAGTAATCAGTATGGAGTTTCATAACCTTCCGGAAGAAATTGGTATATGGGGGGCCACACCCTATTTTCTGGAAAAATATAAAATAGAAAGACTTCTCGGTTCCTCTATTTAACTGAAGAAGTATTATGTTGAGGGGAAATTTTCCCTGAAAAATTTGACTTTTTTATCTTTTTCTATAGTCTTTCTGTTTACCGATCCCTTCTCAAGTGCAATATCGAGAAGCTTTATGCTGTTTTCATCATGACTGCTGCTTCTGTCACCATATATCTCTTCATCTTCACTCTTCAGGGGGTCTTCATCAGGGATAATTTTTTCCTCTTTTTTATGGTCTCCCTTTATCTCCTGCATTGAGTCAAATTTTGCGTCAATCTGATCCTGTGTGAGCATGGGCATTTCGTCAAAATCGGGTATATCTATTACAGGTTCAGCCTGAGGCTCCTCTTTCTGCTGCTTTGATTTCCCTTTTTTGACGTTTTTTTTCGGCTCAGGTATGGAAGGGAGCATCTCTGTTTCCGGTTCATGGGCTTCACCTTCAATTTCGGCTATGAGATTTTCAGGGGGGTTGGTTATTCTCAGGTCAAGGAGTTTTATCCGTTCCCCCAGGAGAATGTTTATCTGTTTCTCGATTGTCATATATATGGGGGTAGAGAAAGACTTATCCCTTGACAGTGATTTTTCAAGTTTTCTCAATTCCTTTATGTCATTGTCTATAGTTTCAACCCGTTTGATTACATGTACAACTTTCATTAAAGGACTCCTGTTTTTTAATTTATGTAAAATTGTATTATCTAAAAAGTCAATAAGTTTTCAATTGTAATCAAACAACTATTATTCATCAAAGGTTTTTCTGATTACTCCCGGCTATTTCCTTACCTTGATAAGCTTTATAATAAAAAATCCACCGTTGCCAACTTATTATTGACATATGCCTTTAAAGCCTTTATTAGGTTCCTTTATATCTATATAAAGGGAGTCTGAAAGTGTCATCTGTTACAGCATATACAAGTGAAAAATACATTAAGAAGCTTGAGTCAAAAGACAAGTTCGATGCAATTGAAGAACTTGCAAGGGTTTTTGAGGGGACAGGTTTCTGTTCAAATATTGATGTACTGATTAATGCTCTCAAGGAGAGAGAGGAGATAATGAGTACAGGGATCGGATTCGGTATTGCAATCCCTCATGCCAAAATTAATTCGGTTAAAGATATGGCCTTTGCCATAGGGATTTCTGATTCAGGCATAGATTTTGATTCTATGGATGGTGAACCTGTTAATCTGATTATACTCGTTATCGCGGGTGAAAAACAGCATAAAGACTATCTACGTCTCCTTTCCAATATTATGGCGATTCTTAAAAAAGAGCCGGTTAAGAATAAAATTATTGAAACCACCTCCACGCAGGAAATTATTGATATCCTCAAAACAGAATCCTGATTCGTACCTTATCACATTTGCATCCAGAGGAGTAAAAAATGCAGGAAAAAGATTATAATTTTTCTGTCATTGAAAAAAAATGGCAGAAATTCTGGGAAGATAATAAGACCTTTAAGGTCTCTGAAGATAATAGTGTGCCGCAGGGGAAAAGAATGTATGTTCTTGATATGTTCCCCTATCCATCAGGAGCAGGTCTTCATGTGGGGCATCCGGAAGGATACACCGCTACAGATATTTACTGCCGCTATCTGAGAATGAATGGGTATAATGTGCTTCACCCAATGGGTTACGACTCATTCGGCCTTCCGGCTGAGAATTACGCCATTCAGACCGGAACACCTCCAAGGGAAACCACTGAGAAAAATATAGAAAGGTTTACAGAGCAGATAAAATCACTGGGGTTCAGTTATGACTGGGACCGGGTTCTTTCCACTCATCATGAGGATTATTATAAATGGACACAGTGGATATTTCTGCAGCTCTTTAAAAAGGGTCTCGCTTATGAGGCTAAAACACCGATTAACTGGTGTCCTCAATGTTTAACCGGACTTGCCAATGAAGAGGTTAAGGAGGGGGGGTGCGACAGGTGCGGGGCTTCTGTTGAAAGGAGAAATATAAGGCAGTGGATTTTACGCATAACCGCCTATGCTGAAAGGCTTCTTAATGATATTGATAGTCTCGACTGGTCAGATGCAATAAAGGCTATGCAGCGGAACTGGATAGGCCGCTCCGAAGGGGCTAATGTTATTTTTAAGCTTGAAAAGGGGGATGAATCGATTGAGGTTTATACTACAAGGCCTGATACCCTTTTTGGCGCCACATACATGGTACTCTCACCTGAGCATGATCTTGTTGAGAAGATAACAACACCTGAGCAGAGAGGCGATGTTGATGATTATATAAAAAAAGCATCACTCAAATCGGATCTTGAACGTACAGATCTTGCAAAGGATAAGACCGGGGTTTTTACCGGCGCCTATGCTGTTAATCCTGTAAATAACGAAAGAATTCCTGTCTGGATTTCTGACTATATACTTATCTCCTACGGAACAGGGGCGATTATGGCTGTTCCGGGGCATGATCAGCGGGACTGGGAATTTGCGAAAAAATTTGATCTCCCCATCGTTGAGGTACTTAAGGGGGGTGATATTGAGCAGGAGGCTTTTACAGGTGACGGTGTTCATGTTAATTCCGGTTTACTTGATGGTTTCAATAAGGAAGATGCTATTGAAAAAATATCTATCTGGCTTGAAGAGAAAAATCTGGGGCGCAGATCAGTAAATTATAAGCTCAGGGACTGGGTATTCAGCAGGCAGAGATACTGGGGTGAACCGATCCCCCTTGTGCATTGTGAAAAGTGCGGCATTGTACCTGTTCCTGAGGAGGAACTCCCCCTTACGCTACCTGATGTAAAGAGTTATCAGCCCACAGGTTCCGGTGAATCACCTCTGGCCGGGATTGATGAGTGGGTAAACACAAAATGTCCGGAATGCGGCGGTCCAGGCAAAAGGGAGACCAATACCATGCCTCAGTGGGCAGGGTCCTGCTGGTATTATCTGCGCTTTCTTGATCCGCATAACAGCGGCGGGTTTGTTTCAAAGGAGAAAATGGATTACTGGATGCCTGTAGATCTTTATGTGGGGGGGGCTGAGCATGCGGTTCTTCATCTCCTTTACGCGAGATTCTGGCACAAGGTCCTTTTTGATCTCGGTTTTGTTAATACAGATGAACCTTTCCAGCGCCTTGTAAACCAGGGTATGATTACCTCCTACGCTTTTCAGAGGAAAAACAAATCCCTTGTGGCAGTAGATGAGGTTGAAGAGACGGAAACCGATGTTTTTGTTGAAAAGAATACAGGTGAGAGACTTGAGCGGGTAATTGCAAAAATGTCCAAGTCGTTGAAAAATGTAATCAATCCTGATGATATTATAAAAGATTTCGGCGCGGATTCTATGCGTATGTACGAGATGTTTATGGGGCCTCTGCAGGTTTCAAAGCCCTGGTCCACCAGCGGTCTTGCCGGTGTACACAGGTTTCTTAACAGGGTATGGAATATCTCAGTGAGGGAGATTACTGATGAAGAGCCCCCTGCTGAACTTGTTAAGGTGCTGCATAAAACAATAAAGAAAGTTACCAATGATACATCTGACCTTGAATTTAATACTGCCATTGCACAGATGATGATTTTTATCAATGAGGCAATTAAGCATGAAAAGTGCTATAGAAAATTATGGGAACCCTTTGTTCTCATACTCTCGCCCTATGCTCCTCATATGGGTGAGGAGATGTGGAGTATGCTGGGCCATAAGGATACACTTGCCTATGAAGATTGGCCTGCATGGGTGGAGGAGCTTACTAAGGATGATGAAATTACAATCGTAGGGCAGATAAACGGCAAGGTCCGTGTTAAGATTGATGTTAGCGCGGATCTTGGTAAGGATGATATGGAGAAGCTTGTTTTAAATCATCCCAGGATTATTGAGCTTCTTGAGGGGAGAGCCCCTCTTAAGGTGATATCTGTACCAGGCAAGCTTGTGAATATTGTAATTAAGGGGAACTGATGAAAATTGTAATTGCTTCTGATCATGCAGGTTACAGGCTTAAGGGTATTTTAAAGGATAAGCTTGAGGGATACGATTTTATTGATGCAGGAACAGATTCTGAAGATTCCTGCGACTATCCCGATTATGCTCAAAAAGCTGCATTAATGGTTGCCTCAGGTGAGGCTGATGCGGGGATTGTTATATGCGGTACAGGTATAGGGATCTCCATTGCCGCGAATAAGGTTAAAGGGGTCAGAGCAGCCCTATGCTTTAATGAGTTTATGGCTGAAATGTCCAGGCTTCATAACAATGCCAATATTCTTGCACTTGGCGCGCGTGTTATAGGTGAGGATCTGGCTGTAAGAATTGCTGAGGTGTGGCTTAAAACCGGTTTTGAGGGTGGAAGACACCAGAGGCGTGTTGATAAAATAGGAAAAATTGAAGAATAAGGGGTAATATGTGCCGATATTATTTCTATGAAAAGATCTCTCAGTAAAATTGTTATTATTTTTCTTTTTGCACAGCTCCTCTCTGCCTCATCGCGGCATGAATCGGGGGAGATTGTTTTCTCCGATTTTTCAGATAAATCTCTTCATAATGTCAAAAGAATTCTCCTCCCTGACGGGAACAGGGCTTATTCCATTAACGATATCTCCTATCGTGATGATAAAGATCCCCTCCTTACAGATATTGTTCTCTCCTTTGATAAGCCGGGGGATCAGTATATTCGTGATGATTCAGGTAAATATGAAATAAATGCGGGGAACTATATATTCTCCACTGAAAGCGGCGGTTTCGGCAGGGGGTGTGCCTCTTTTTTCCGCGCTGATCATTCAGTGAGGGTAAAAACAGTTAATTCTTTATGGCTTGGAAGCTGCGGCGATCTCGGTTCCTTTAATATTGAGTTCAGGTTTAATGCCAGGGAGATGCGCAGGGGGACCCTTTTTTCAAGAGTAGGATATTTTTCAGGGATGAAAAAAGGGATCGAAATTACATTAAGAAATAAGAGGCTTATTGTTCACCTGCATAATCTTTTTCAGCTCCCTGACGGTTCATGGGAGAGCCGGATCCTCACAGGGAGGGCCCCGCTCTTTCCCGATAAATGGTATCATTTCAGTCTCAGTTATGACAGAATTTCCGGTAAACTTGCGCGCTTTATTGACGGTGTGGAAGAGGAGTCTCTTTTCATGACTGCAGGGGGCGCCCCCTTTGATTCAGTATATACACCTTCATTCGGACATAGAAATTCAATTGATGAAAATTTTCAATGCCTTGATCTCCCCCTTGTTACCCTGGCTTCAGATTTTAACGGATTTCTTGATGAGTTCCGTATTTCCTACGCATTCTTTGAAAATCTTAAAGAGACCAGAGATCTGGCTATTACCCGTTACAAAGGGAGTTCTTTTGCAGGTAGGATACCTTATAACAGGGAGGGTGTTATAACCAGCCCGGTTCATACTTTTGCCGGTACAGGAACTTCTGTTACAGAATTATCATGGCAGGCGCATATTCCGGGGGAAAGCTATATATGGATGGAGTTCCGTATCTCAGACACATTTTTTGATGAAAGGGATATGAATCTTAAATGGTACAGGGTCGATAATAATCAGAGACGAATTTTTCTGATGAAAGGTGAAGATGGGGAGTACTTGAGGGGGAAATATTATCAGTGGAGGGCCCATCTTGTTGCATCACCGGACGGGAAAAGTTCCCCTCTGCTTCAGAATGTTAAGGTCAATTACAGGCTTGATAAAGCTCCCGATACCCCCATGTTTCTTGAGGTTGTAAAGGCCGGGGACAGGCATGTTATTCTCAGATGGAAGAAGAATGTTGATCACGATATTTCCGGATACAGGGTCTATTACGGTGCGGTAAATGGCAGATATGACGGTATTATCTCACAGGTCAGGGGTAACAGAATAACAAATGAGACAGGTTCCGGGAATTATGTGGAGATTAAAATCGATAACTCTGTAATTGATGAGAATAAACAGGCTGACCGGCGGGGTGTGCTCATATATCCGTCAATTGAAAATACGGTGCTTTACTATTTTTCTGTGAGCGCCTACGATTCATACAGGCCTGGTACAGTTTATAATCATGAATCGGAAATATCTAAACCTGTAACAGCAAGGCCATTTGCCGGATCTGAAATAGATTAAGTTTTTCCCCCGGTCTTAATTATTTAATTATATTTTGAATAAAATATTCCCGTACCCGCACCGCTCAAGGCGGCGCGGGTACGGGAAACAGCATTATTAAAGTGAAGAATGTTATTGGGTATAATTACTGATTTTACACCTTGTTTTTTACGCTATTTTGTGTAAATTCCTTATTGACTATAATGCTGTTGATATTTATCTGGTAAATACCTATTATGAAAACAGAAACTACTATGCTATTAAATAAATCTGTCAATATTCCTGATGATTTCTATGAACCTCTCTCCAGTTTTGTAAAGAAATTTTATGACAATGGATATGAATGTTACCTTGTGGGGGGTTCGGTTCGTGATCTTCTTCTGGGACTGGATATTTACGATTACGATTTTGCAACAAATGCCAGGCCTGAGCAGGTGATGAAGCTTTTTAAAAGGGTTATCCCTACAGGGGTTAAACATGGCACTGTTACAGTTCTTGTTAGCGGCCTTGAGTTTGAGGTTACAACATACAGGGCGGATGGTAAATATTTTGATGGAAGGCGTCCTGAATCGGTGTCTTTTGCCTCATCCCTCCAGGAGGATGTAAAGAGGCGTGATTTTACAATAAACGGCATGGCTTATGATATTAAAACAAATGAAATAATTGATCATGTTAATGGTCTTTCTGATATTAAGGATGGGATTATAAGAACTATCGGTGCTCCGGGGGAAAGGTTTAAAGAGGACGGGCTAAGAACCTACAGAGCCTGCAGGATTGCTTCAAGACTGAATTTCGCTATTGAAGAGGATACCTTTAATTCGATTACTGATGCTCTTGACGTGGCAGCAATGGTTTCTGTTGAGAGAATAAGAGAGGAGCTTATTAAGCTTCTTGAAACAGAGAAACCCTCGATCGGGTTTGAATATATGCGTAAATCGGGACTCCTTAAGTTGTGCCTTCCTGAACTGGCTGAAGCTTATAATGTTGAGCAGAACAGATTCCATATTTATGATATATATCATCACTGTATATATTCCTGCGATGCGGCTCTCAGGGGTAATCCGCTGGTTCGTCTTGCCGCACTTTTCCATGATATAGGTAAGGTGCAGACAAAAAGGATGGGGGATGATGGTGATTATACTTTTTATAATCATGAAGTTATAGGCGCGCGTATTGTGCGGAGAATTATGAAGAGGCTTAAATTCTCTAATTATGAAATTGATAAGGTGAACAATCTTGTTATTAATCATATGTTTCATTATACCAATGACTGGACCGACGGTGCTGTGAGAAGATTTATGCGTAAAGTGGGTGTAGAAAATCTCCCTGAACTTTTCACCCTGAGAGAGGCTGACAGGAGCGGGACCGGAACCCGTTTCGGTATACCTGAACCTATTAGAAAGCTTCAGGAAAGAATTGATATGATTATTGAAGCGGAAAATGCCATTACTGTTACTGATCTTGATATAAATGGAAATATAATAATGGATGCCTTTGATCTTAAACCTGGTCCTATTATAGGGACTATTCTAAAAGAGCTTCTTGAACTTGTGCTGGATAATCCTGAGATTAATGACAGGGATATTCTCCTTCAGGAAGCAGCTGAAATATATGAAAGATTAAAACAGTAGATTTAAGGCTGATTCAATCTTTCTTTTAGTTTTCTCCCCTATTACGGTTTTTTCACACCTTATGTAAACTGAATTTTTATTCCATTTGTATGCGATTTTTGCTGCTGTTCCATATCCTGTTTCAGTAAATCTGTAAGTTCCGGAGAGTGATCCTGATCCCGGAGGTACACCGGAGTAAATATAATTATCCCTGGAAATGTTGATGTATGAAAACCCCCACTGTAATATGAATCCGCTGAAGGGGATTAATTTTATACTGTGAGAAATGGACTGTGATTCCTCCCCGTCATATGTTTGAATCATACCGCCTGTTATATGAGAAAAAAAATTAAATGGTTTATGGTCTGCGCTCATAATATACTGGTATTTTTTTTTCTCATAATCATCGCTGTAATAGCTGAGACTTTTTATGGAAAATTTAATGTCCAGGTCTCTGGAAGCTTTTATTTCAGCAGTTACCTCCTCTCTGAGTGTCCCTTGTATATCGGGACGGTTATATCCTCCAAGAAGATAGTTCCGGCTGTAAATAGTGAGTCCAATCATAACTGACTGAACCGGTGTGATGGTGCTTTTCATCTCCCAGGTTTTTTCCGGCATGCGGCTCCCTGATGAATAATCTGCCTGAAAATTTGTATCTGCAGATTTTCCCTGAAGGGAAAATCTGAAAATTCCGCTTCTGAAGGCTGTTCCCCACATAAGTGCATATCCATCAATTATCTCGTCAGTATGCTTTCGTGAAATTCCCTGCTCAAAGAAAAGAGAAATATTTTCATCAGCATACTGTAGAAAAATACCGCCGTAACTCATTCTGCTTAAACCTTCATCAAGGCCGTATTTCTCAGCGTCCCACCTCATGTCACTTAAGTCAGCTTTTTTAAGATCGGTTTCAAAACCGAAGGTCTCTATGGTAAAGTGATTGAAGAGGGTCATAGAACCCATGATTCCGTAATTGATAATGTAAACCGGTTCATCACCTCCGCTGTTATACAGCTTTGTGTTTAATGTTGCAAGGGAGGATGTAATATAGCCGTCATCTGCAGATTCAGGTTTAATAAATCTTTCCTGACATGAGAGAAAGGGTAGAATGGAAATTTTAAAATTTTCACCATGGTAATAAATACCTGCTGCTGCTCCTGTGAATGAGTAAACAGGGTTTCCGTTTATTGAAGTTGACAGAGCCTTCTCTCTGGAAGCTGTAAAACGCTGCGTAAAGGGATCTGATGAAACAAATATTTTTCTCCCCATGAGAAGACCTGATCCGAAGTTAAGGTTGTAGCTCCCGAGTATTATCTCACTATTATCCCCGATTCCGGAAAGATGAATATACCAGGTATATAAATATTCATGGTCAGTGAAGTTTTTAATCCCTGTATAATTAAGGGTGAACTGCTCACCGATCAGGAATGTTGAGCGTGATTTAAGCAGAAGCAGCTCCTTCTGCTCATCATAATCGATAATATCGTGGCGGATCTCATTTCTCAGATTGACGGAGATTTCAGGAAATGTTCTCTTCATTTCTGCTGCTGCTGAATTGATGAGCAGAATCAGAAGAATAATAATTTTTATCTTTGAACTGATTAAATTCCGCATATTCTTCTGATCTCTTTTTTCTGAAGTTCTGTCAGTTTTGTATCACCCTGGAGGAGTTTGAGAAACCGGGATTTTTCCCCTGAAGCGGCAAGCCTGCTGTATTCAATCCCCCGCCCTGCAGGTATCCCCTTTGCAAGCATGCTCCTGAAAAGCCTTCTGGTTTTATCCTCCCTCTTTTCACGCTTTTTATATGGGGTAAAAACAGGCCTGGTCTTCTCATTCTGCAGAGATACCCTGTCCCGTTCCAGCCCGTAGATGTATTCATCTATAGCTTTAATCTCATCGTTGTTCATGCCGATCCTTGCAAGGGCATCAGCTGAGAGAGGGCCTATGCTTTCTCTATATGCCACAATCCTTTCTGCATAGGTTTCACTTATGCCCGGGAGATTAACAATATCTTCATATGGGGCACTGTTAATATTAAGAGGGGGGATGTCCTTTTTAATAAAGCCGGGGCTTTTCCTGTAGCTGATTGATTCTGTTCCCGGATTAGTAAGAAAGGTTATTCCAGCGCTGTGAGTATAACCGAGGTAGGAATGATAAATAAGGGTGTAGGTGATTTTAAAACCGGATATAAAAATGGAAGCGGCAGTGCCGTATGATGATGTCTCCCTTGAGTATCCTCCGGAAAGGGATAATATGGGTAGCGGATTGACCACAGCAGTGAATGTATTTACCCTTTTAACTGAAGTATCAGTGATGTTCCATGCAATCGACAGGCCTCTGTCAGGTTTTAGAAGAATCCCGGCGCTCCTTTCCGGGTATATGGTTCCTTTATTGGAATTTTTTAAAAGGGAATTTATATTGTTCTGCACAAAGGAGATATCCATAAAATCGAAGGGACGTAATGTTGCTGATGCTCCGTAGTCAAAGAAGTTTATCTCATCAGAAATTTCTTCAGTCCCTATTTTAACAGAATAGGCGCTGCAGCTGAGTCCGAGAGATATCAAAGATATGGGGGAGTAGCCGAATTTTGCCGAGTAGATATTCTCTCTGTATATATCTGTACCGAAGTGGCTCCATAGAGCCTGAAATCCTGCTGAGTGACTGCTGTACTGGAAAGCGGATGATCCGGCCATAAGTTCCTCTTCCGAGTATGGCCGTGATGCTGATCCGGAAATTGCAAAGCCCTCTGAAAAGGGGAGAAGGGAGGGGTTGCCTCTTATCCCGCCTGATGAATAATCCTCTGCGGCTGTTGTGTAGGGGAACAGTCCCCCCGTGTCAGGGCTTTGATATTCAAATGCATTTCCCAGGGCAATTGCAATGGCCATAATTATTGAGAGTTTCATTTTTGGTTCACCATTATAAGGAGAATCGTAGATGTTTCAGAACCGCGGTTGGAGCGTGCCACGGCTTCAATCTTTATCGGGTAGATCCCTGTAAGGGATTTACCCTTAAGGTCACGGTCGCTGATGGTAAAGATGAAATAGCCGGGATTGATATTCTGTATTAAGTCGGATGAATATACTGGTATTCCGGTTGAAGAAAAAATTCTCAGCTTAAGGCTGCTTTGTTCATAGAGAAAAACCGGGATACTTATCTTTGAGGGGTTTCTCCGGTAGAGGTGAGTGATTTTTTTAGATTCATGCCTCAATATTTTCCTTTTCCCTTTTTTGGGATCAATTATATTTTCCCGGCCCGGCGTGGCAAAGGGTGTTATGGCGAAATCATCCGGTGAGTTTGTATCTGCACCCGGTTTCCTTGCTGCAGTTGAGTAGCTGTTAAGGCCTGATGGCCCTATGTCAACAGCACAGTTCTGGAGATTCTCTGAGGTGCAGTTAATCCATTCTCCATGCTCTACAGCTTTATTGATATATCCGGCTATAGAGGTATGTATCGAACCGTCTCTGTTTGACAATGCAACAAAATCGATGATTCCGCCGTTTCCCGGGTCTTTATCTGTATCAATTGCCACTACAGTGTCAGTATTCCATAGGCCGTAGTTGTCACAGTAGAGATCGCGAACCCCGTTGCCGTTAAGGTCGCCTGCCTCATCTGTTTCATCAGGGAGCGGAATAGATGTAAAATGTATTACGGCAAATCTGTCATCAAAGGGGGTGGAGGGATCATTGCAGTTTTTCAGCGTAACAGGGGAGTCTGCAATTTTTTCGCTTTTCCCGTAGTACATTGTAACCATTAGTTGTGAAATATCCATTGACTCGATATTTCCGGTAAGCTTCACTTCAACCCAGTTAGGGGAGCTGCTGGTTGATATTTCATTTATTACCAGTCCCCCTCTAAGCTGTGCAGGAATAGAAAGAATCAGAAGTAATGCAAAGAGGTTGTATTTTATCATTCTTTTACTCTCCAGAGAAAAGGCCTTATATATTAAACGAATTTGGAGAGTTTTTTTTTGAAAAATTTTTTAAAATTTAAAAAAAGATTAGTGGATTAAATAATCACTGTGAAAAAAAATGTTATATTCAGGAAAACGGGGCAGAATTGAATCAAGAGAGTTTTAGTAAATATATAGTGGTGGAGTATTATTGATGGATATTGAAGACTTAATGAACGATAATGGAGATTTTACACTGGAAACGGATTTTTTTGAAGGGGATTTTGATTCTGCTGATCTTGTTCTGCCGGAACAGCTGTATATCATACCTATAAGATACAGACCTATTTTTCCCGGAATAGTGACACCCCTGATAATTTCCCAGGGGAGATTTACCAAGGTTATAGACAGGGCATTAAGTGAATCCCGCGCTATAGGCCTTGTTATGATAAAAGATGACGAAAAAAATGAGATCGATTTTGAAGATATTTATTCATACGGCACAGCTGCGAAAATTCTGAAAAAGATTAATCTTCCTGACGGCGGGGTGAATGTTCTTATCAACAGTGTAAAGCGATTCAGAATTTCTGAACCTCTGGACAGTAAAAAGTTCCTCCTTGCAAGGGTAGACTATCTTGAAGATAATATGAGCAGAAAGAATAAAATGGAGATTAAAGCCCTCACAAGGGAGATTCTGGGGAAACTGAAACTTCTTTCGGAGAATAATCCTCTCTTTACTGAAGAGATGAAGCTTACAATGCTTAATGTTGAGGAACCGGGTAAGATCGGTGACTTTGTTACATCGATTCTTAATCTGGAAAAGAATGAGTACCAGGATGTTCTTGAAGAGCTTAATGTGAGGGACAGACTGGGAATGGTGCTTCATCTTCTGCATAAGGAGATGGAAGTAGCAGATGTACAGAAAAAAATTCATCACCAGATAAGTGATAAAATTGACAGACAGCAGAGGGACTTTTTTTTAAGGGAGCAGCTTAAGGCAATAAAGCATGAACTCGGTATTGACGAGGATGAGCGGAGTGTTGAAGTAAAGGAGATGAAAAGGCGTCTTGAGGAGCTGGCTCTTAAAGGTGAAGTCAAGGAAAAGATGCAGGATGAGATTGAGCGTTTTCTCTATATGGAGACAGCATCATCAGAATATTCTGTTACAAAGAACTACATAGATACAGTGCTCTCCCTCCCATGGAATTCTGTCACAGAGGATTCTATCGATCTGGAATGGGCTGAAAAAATTCTTGATAAGGATCATTACGGCCTTGAAGACGTTAAAAAAAGAATAATTGAATTTATAGCCCTTAGAAAAATAAAACCGGACGCCAGAGGGTCTATCATCTGCCTTGTGGGGCCTCCGGGTGTGGGGAAAACATCTCTCGGCAAGTCTATAGCAAAGGCCCTTAACCGGAAATTCTTCCGCATATCTCTTGGAGGGATGAGAGATGAAGCTGAAATAAAAGGTCATAGAAAAACATATATCGGTGCAATGCCGGGGAAGATAATGCAGGGCCTTAAGATAATAAAAAAGAAAAATCCCGTGTTTATGCTTGATGAGATTGATAAGATGGGGCAGAGCTTTCAGGGGGATCCGGCTTCAGCGCTTCTGGAGGTCCTTGATCCGGAGCAGAATAGTGAATTCAGGGATTATTATCTTGATGTGCCATTTGATCTTTCTGATGTGCTTTTTATTACAACTGCCAATACCCTTGATACAATCCCTCAGGTTCTGGCTGACAGGATGGAGGTTATAAGGCTTTCAGGCTATATTGCCCTGGAAAAATATGAGATAGCAAGAAAATATCTTCTCCCCAAGCAGTTGAAGATGCACGGCCTTAAAAAAGGGGATGTGAAAATAGATAAAAACGGGTTCATGGAAATAATAAACAGCTGGGCAAGAGAAGCGGGGGTCAGAAATCTGGAGAGAAACATTGAAAAGATCTGCAGGAAGACTGTCACCATTATGGCAAAGGGGGGGGAAATCCCACGGGGTGTATTAACAAATGAGCAGATAAGGGAATACCTTGGTATAGAAATATTTGCCGATGATGAGAAGCTGCCAACAAAAAAACCTGGAATTGTCAATGGCCTGGCATGGACATCTTTTGGAGGGGTTACAATGTCTGTTGAGTCGATTGCTGTGAAAACCAAGGGTGGTCCGGGGCTTAAGCTTACAGGGCAGCTTGGCGAGGTTATGACTGAGTCTGCCGGCATTGCATATACTTATGTTAATCATCTTCTTCAGGATGAAGGGAGAGCAAGGGATATTTTTGATAATCACCTGGTTCATCTTCATGTCCCTGCAGGAGCTACCCCTAAGGACGGGCCGTCTGCAGGGATAACAATGGCTCTTTCAATATATTCAATGGCTACCGGAAAGATAGTATCATCTGACCTGGCAATGACTGGTGAACTTACCCTTTCAGGGAGGGTTTTCCCTGTGGGGGGGGTTAAAGAGAAGGTTATTGCAGCTAAAAGGGCTGACGTGAAGAATGTGATTCTTCCTAAAGGGAATATGAAAGATCTTGCTGATATCCCTGAATATATTAAAAAAGGGCTGACATTTTATCCGGTAAGTGATATTGTTGAAGTAATCGATATTTCCTTTAAAAAAAAGATGAGGAGAAAATAAGAGATCTATGGAATATTTTAATTTAATGGAATTTATTGTATCAGATATAGTGGATCAGGTTTTTGAAAGGGATGATTCTTTAGAGAATGAGAATTTTTCTAAAAGTGATGTTATTGCCTATGCCCTTAACAGGGTGCCGGCCAGGTATGTGACTGGTGAAAGGGGGGTAATGCACAGCAGCATCGATAGAAGGCTGAAGTTCCAGCAGCATACAGATCTTCTTTTCCTTATTTATGAGGCTATTGATATTTTTTCAAAAAGACGGGATTCTGATTTAGAAAAAGCAGGAACCGATGAAGGGTGGCGGGCAGGATTAACCCCCCATATAATAGGGGAGGTTCTTGAAGAATCAACACTCTCGATAGTTCCGGAGATTAAGGTTTCACTTGTTTATGCAGGGGCTTGTGCTCCCATGGTTGATAACAACTGGGAAAACCCTTATATAACTAAAACCGCTACAAGGGGATATTATCATTTCTGGCCATTTGTAGATGGCTCTCTACCTGATTCGGCTGATAAAGTAGATTTTCGTATAACCTTTGAACACCCGGAATTTGAGGAAAGATTTATCGATGTCTCTGTTGATATAAATAAAAACAGGGATATGGGGCGAAATTTCCATATACCGCTGGTTCTTCTGAAGCTTAAACCGGGGGTAAGTCCTGAGTTTCTGTGTCGGGATTAGACCGGGGGATTATTTTTCCTTTTTTTTAAGAAGAAATCTTTGAGTATGCGGGAACATTGATCCTGTAGAATCCCTTTTTCTATTTCCGGGATATGGTTCATCAGCCTGCTGCCGCATATGTCGAAGACAGTACCGCATGCCCCGTATTTGATATCATCAGCTCCGATAATTACCTTTTTCAGCCTGGAGTGTATAATCGCCCCTGCGCACATTGCGCAGGGTTCCTTGGTAACATAAATATCACAACCGGTGAGCCTTTCATTCCCCAGGAAAGCGGCTGCTTCACGTATTGCTATAATTTCCGCGTGTAGTGTGGGGTCATTCCCGGCTCTGTTCCTGTTAAAGCCCTCCCCTATTATGACCCCCTTGTCAACAATAACCGCACCTACAGGGATTTCATCCTCAGCTGCTGCAAGAGCTGCAAGATCCAGGGCTTTCCCCATAAATTTTTCTTTATCCATCTCAATTTCCGGCATTCTATAGATCGAGTATAATATCCCTGAGTTTTCTTTTAGGTACATGATGATTCAACTTTTCATCGCGATAATATTTAATGTTCCCGTTTTTACCAATTTCTTCTACAATAACATTTTCTTTCGGATGGCCAAGTGCTATTACAAGTTCAATTTCGTATTGTTCAGGGATTTTAAGGTCTCCCCTCAGTTTATCTTTATTTATGGAACCGATTATGCATCCTCCATAACCTTTAGACACTGCACCAAGAAGAATTGTCTGGGCGGCAATTCCATGGTCCCATTTAACCGATTTTGAAACAGAGGTGTCGGATAGAATGATTATATATGCTGATGGTCTTTCCCCTACATCCGGGCCCTGCCATTCTGTGAGATACCCGGCCCAGTAGAGGGAGGGGAATATGATACCGCATTTCCCCTGTTCTGAGGCGGGAATATATCTTAAAGGCTGAAGGTTTTGAGCCGAAGGGGTGAGCCTGGCCATATCAATAAGCTCTATAAGATCATCCTGCGGGATTGGCCGCTCTTCATAAAAGCGTCTGTAGCTTCTGTTCTGTTTAACCATATCTTTGAATTCCATATAAGCCTCTCCTTATATCTGTTATAATATTCCTGCTTCTAATATTTTAAATACTTTTTCCCTCTGTCCCCCAAAGGGGGCACGTGCTTATTTAAAATCAATTTGTTAATTTATTCTTATCATTCCTTTAACTGTTTCCATATTGTTTAATACATCTTTATCTATAATTTGCAATGATTAAATTCCAATACTTTGCGGAAGTTCATTACCTTACTCAAGCGTTCTTTCTACGTGCCCCCTTTGGGGGACAGGGGGCTGACTCTGGTAGATGTGGGTATTGATAATATTAATACTTTTCCCAATAATCTCGAATGAGCCATAATTAATAATAAATTATATTAACCGGCAAGGTCAATAATTTTATTTATGATAGGGATGAAACGGTTTTTTTAATAAATTGCTTTGCTCATTTTAAGTTTAGTGATATTATGAGTTGGTTTTTTATCGATTTTTACCGGAGGATTGAATGAAGAGGGATGATCTGGCAAAAGTTCTATCAAGGCTTCCATACGAACCGGGCATTTACGGCAGGGATGATTACCCCAATTCTGTGGTGATGCTTCTCCTTGCAGAGATTGACGGGGAATATCACTTTGTCTTCCAGAAACGGAGCGAGCATATCCGGCAGGGGGGTGAGGTCTGCTTCCCGGGCGGGATATTTGACAGCAGGTATGATCAGGATAAAAAAAGCACTGCAGTGAGAGAAACCTGTGAGGAGCTGGGAATAAGTGAAGATGACATAACAGTTGTGGGGCGTCTGGACACACTTGTGGCGCCAATGGGTGCGGTAATAGATATATTTGTGGGAATACTTCAAACTGATCCGGCATCTCTCGATTTTAACAGGGACGAAGTTGAAAGAGTGTTTACCCTCCCTGTAACTTTTTTTCAGGAGAATTACCCTGATATACATTATATTATGACCAGATTCCTCTCTTCAGAATATGATGAGATTTCCGGTAAAGAGAAAGTTTATCTCCCTGTAAAAGAACTCGGTTTACCTGAAAGGTATCTTGAACCCTGGGGGGAATTTAAACTGAAAGTATATGTTTATAAAACCCCGGAAGAGGTGATCTGGGGTATTACAGCCGGTATTGTTGCAGATTTTATTAAATATCTCAGGGATGATTTTTAAAGATGAAATATTCTATAAAGCATTTATTTCCTAAAGCTATAATTTTTTTCCTGTTTCTCTTCCTCAATAATTTTTCATACCTCTGGAGTTATGAACCCTACTCTGAAGATCAGGTTGCTGTATATAATATATCAGGTCCGGTTAATATCTCTTCACTGAAAGGTTATGCGGTTATTGCTGTTGAGCTTCCTGAGGAATTCTATACCTATGCCAACCCAAAAGGGCCGGGCACAGGTATGTCCATTGAGGTCAATAGCGCGGATGGTTCCCCTTTTACAGTGAGTCCCAGGTATCCTGAAGGGGAAAAATATTTTGCCCCTGGTGAAAAAGATCATGTCTTTATTTATAAGGGTTTAGTGCGTATCCCTGTTATGCTGCAAATGGATAAGGCGGGGTCAGAGCCTCGCCAGCCGGTAAAACTTGAAGTCTCAATGCTTATATGTGATGATTCAATTTGCCTCCCTGTTAAACGGGAGGTTATGCTCCAGATCGATTCAGGTTTCACTCTTCACGGTAAAGCGGGTTTCGCAGCACTGGGGGAGTATGCTGTGCTGAATGATCCCCCTGATCAGATGCCCTCTGCTGATCAATCCCGGTTGATTAAAACGGGAGAAGCATCAGCGGGAGCTTTTATGGCGCTGGAGGAGCTCGATTTTGAGCCTCAGTATAAAGGGGCTTCAATGTCGGGATTTCTGGAAGCAATTATTTTTGGACTTATTGCAGGTTTTATTCTGAATTTTATGCCCTGCGTACTCCCTGTAGTGAGCCTTAAAATAATGTCCTTTGTGCAGAATGCGGGGCAGGAGAAAAAAGTGATTATTCTCCAGGGGCTCCTCTTCTCTTCAGGTATTATTCTCAGTTTTTTTATATTAGCCACACTGGCAGCATACGGCGGATACAGCTGGGGGGGGCTTTTCCAGAATCAGGGATTTATAGTTTTTATGGCTGCATTTATTTTTGCTCTTGCACTTTCACTCTTCGGGGTTTTCTCTATTACCCCCCCGGCTGCGGCAGGTGTGATTGCGGCAAAAAAAAGGGGTATTTATTCTGATGCTTTTGTAAAGGGGATTGTTGCCACTCTTCTGGCAACACCCTGCAGCGGGCCCTTTCTCGGCGGGACACTGGCATGGACTTTTAATCAGCCCCCATCTGTTATATTTATGGTATTTATCTCAATCGGAATAGGGATGGCATCACCATATATAGTGATGTCTTTTAAACCGGACCTGGTGAAAATTATACCAAAACCGGGGAGCTGGATGATTTTTTTTGAGACCTTTATGGGGTTTCTCCTTATATTAACAGTAGTATATCTGCTTGGAATACTTGATGATTATCATCGAACAGCTTCAATTCTCTTTTTTGTTTTTATAGGAATGGGGCTCTGGATTTTCGGCAGGTACGGTTCTTTTGAAAAAAAGGGTATTCAGAAAATTACAGCTTTTCTTCTATTTCTGGCAATATCAGGGTCAGGGTATTTTATATCTTTTAAATATCTCTATTTACCGGCTGATGGTGCTGGAGCAGCTTATCACGGTTTCTCTTCAGAGCTGCTGCTTGAAAACAGGGATAATGGTATTGTATCTGTGGTGGTGTTTACTGCTGACTGGTGCCCTAACTGTAAGCTTGTGGAGAAGATGACTCTTGAGAAAAGCAGCGTAAAGAGAGCCTTTGCTGATGAAAGGGTTAATGTTATGATCGCTGATATAACATCTTCAGGGAGTGAGGGGGAGAAGCTTATGTTTATGCTGGGGAGCAGGGCAATACCATTCCTTGCCGTATTCCCCCCGGGAGAAAATTTCCGGAATCCCCTATGTCTCAGGGATATCTATTCAGCTGATGATGTAATAGAAGCAGTTAATTCTGCTAAAAGAGGGGGTACTTAAAATATGTCTGAGAAAGATCTGATTATTTTAAATACAGTAGATGAACTTAGTATACAGAAGGCTTTTTTTATAGATATGGATGGTGTTATCAATAAGGGGTATAATCTTATTCCAGGGGCTAATGAGTTTGTTGACAGACTTTTTGAAGGGGAACATAAATTTCTTTTTATTACTAATAATTCGTATCATACACCTGCTGAACTGAAGGAGCGGCTCCATAAGTTAGGGATTAATGTGGGTGAGGAGTATTTTTACACATCTGCAATGGCTACAGCAAGTTTTCTTGATTACCAGAAAAAAAACTGCAGCGCCTATGTTATCGGGGGGAAGGGGCTGAAGCTGGAACTTGAAGCAATGGGCGTTACAATAACAAATAAAAAACCGGATTATGTAATTGTAGGTGAAACAGAAGAGTATGACTATGTGCGGATTATGGAAGCCACATGGCTTATTCAGGAGGGGGCAAAATTTATTGCCACTAATCCCGATATTACAGGGCCAACAGACAGGGGCCCGGTACCTGCCTGCGGAGCCCTTGTGGCGCCAATAGAAAAAGCAACAGGTGTTACCCCATATTTTCTGGGGAAACCGAATCCGGCAATGATGTACTGGGCCAGAAAGAAACTTATGGTTCACACCAGAAACTCTTTTATGATCGGGGACCGCATGGAAACTGATATTGTGGGGGGTATGGAAGCGGGAATGACATGCTGCCTTGTTTTAACAGGTGTTACATCCAGGGAAGCGCTCTCCAGGTATCCTTATCAGCCCGATTATCTCTTCAATTCTATTTCCGAGATCGATCCGGACAGGATAAGATCAAGATGGGACAAGGATAAAGCCTGAAATTCTTCAAAGCTTCCGCATACACATTTCCTCTTGACTAAATCTATCTTTTATTGGAAGTAGTAATTAATATATTTTAACAATTATTGGAGTCGGCCCCCTGTCCCCCATAGGGGGCACGTGAAAAAAACACTTGAGTAAGTAGATATATTAAAGTATTAAAGATTCGTTTAAATTATTGAGCTTGCAAAGATTTGTAGAATAATATGTCGGGTGAAAAAATAAATTAGTAACGTTGAAATTAATTAACTCGTGCCCCCTATGGGGGACAGGGGGAAATTATCCGGTTACACAGGAAAAGTAATGAATAAAGATATTTTTGACAGACTCTTTGATGTAATATATGACAGAAAGATGACCCCCTCAGAAAAGTCTTATGTGGCTTCACTGATGCAGAAAGGGACAGACAAGATCAACAGCAAGATCCTTGAAGAAGCTGAAGAGGTCTGCGAAGCTGCCCTGGAAGAGGGGAAAGAGCATCTTACATATGAAATATGTGACCTCCTTTTTCATACCTTTGTTCTTGCATCATACAGGGGGGTTGGTCTTGATGAAATCAGGGGTGAGCTGGAAAGACGTTTCGGAACCGGGGGTCTTGAGGAAAAAGCAGGGAGAAAAGATAAATGAATCTTACAGAAACAGACAGAATAAAATTTGCAATCCCATCCAAGGGGAGATTAAAGGACCCTACAATTGAGCTGCTGAAAAAAGCAGGGTTTAAGTTCAGAACACAGGGGAGAAATCTTTATGCCACCTGTACTAATTATGATATAGTCTTTATATTTATAAGGGCTGATGATATCCCTGTACTTGTTGATTCCGGAGTGGTTGACCTTGGAATAACAGGGAGCGACCTTATACTTGAAAGGAACGCGGATGTGGTGAAAATACTTCCCCTTGGATATGGACAGTGCAGGCTCTGCGTGGCTATTAAGGAGAGCTGGTCTCCGGAAAGCATTAAGGATCTGGAGGGTAAAAATATTGCCACTTCATTCCCTGTGCTGACCAGGGATTATTTTAAGAAGAATAATGTTGATGTTAACTGTATTGAAATGAATGGCTCAGTTGAAATTATGATAGCCCTTAACCTGGCTCATGCAATAGTTGATATAGTTGAAACAGGTGACAGCCTGCGGGATAATAACCTGAAAGTGTTCAGCGATATAGGGGTTTATGAATCAACCCTTGTTGCGCACAAATCCGCAGCTGATGATGAGAGGGTCCAGAAAATTAAGCGCAGGATTGAAGGGGTACTTGTTGCAAGTCAGTACAGCATGCTTGAATATAATATTAAGGAAAAATTTCTTAAAGACGCGGAAAAGGTTACACCGGGCTTTGATTCCCCGACAGTGTCAAGGCTTGACCTGGAAGACTGGTGTGCTGTAAAGGTTATGGTTAAAAAATCGGATGTTGTCCAGGTAATGGACAGGCTTGAGGCAGTTGGTGCTACTGCGATTATTGAAACAGAGATAACCAACTGCCGGCTTTAATTAAAGGTCCATGGAAAATCTGTCATCTCCTGCTGCTGATGTGCCGGTAATTTTCAAATCACCGCCGCAGGAGGGGCACTGTTCAACATCTATCCTCACAGGGTAGTCATTGCCGCAGTATGGGCATGCTTTGAATTTCAGTTCAAACTGGAATTCAGGGAAAAGGTAGAATGTACCCTCTGCGGAGGATTCACGGAGAGCGCGTTTTTTCGATACAAGCTTCCCCAGCTCAAAAACAGTAAGGTCCCTTATCCCTGTTTCAGCAATGAGGGCATCCTCTGAAACCCGTCCGTTCTTTTTAGCAGCAGCTTTTAAAATTACTCCTTCAATTGCACCCGGCCTCAAAACCATCCCTTTCCGGAAAAGCCTGTATCCGGCAATAAAGAGGAGCGCACCTGCTGCAAAGAGTATTACCCCTATAATGAGGCGTGTATTATTGTCTGATGAGGCTATTAAAAAAACAGTTCCCATAAAAAGATGGATTATTCCTGCAAGTAAAAGAATAGCCCCGTAAATAATCTTTGCTGTCATTACCACTGCTCCTTTGTTCTTTTGTTCAGTTCAGTTCCCATGAGATTAAAGAATTTTTCTATCTCCGTTCCTGCCAGGGCAGATGCTGTACTCTTTTCAAGTTCCCCGGCAAAGTGGAGAGGATGAATATTGTGAAGTTTAACTTCTATGCTTTTATCAATATTTTTCAGATTTTCTGCAAACTTCCGGGAAAATTCCGGTACTTCAATCTTCAGAGTGGGGAGCTGGGAATACCTGTCCTCTGTTGCTTTTACCTCTTTTATGCTTTTAATAAATTTTTCAAGCCCCCCTTTAATCCCTCTCATTAAAGCAATATGAGAGACACACTGTTTTACACCCTCCATAAGTGATGTGAAAATAATGTTAAGCTCACCTGTCTCAATGAGGCTCCCGGCAATATCGGGCCTGTTCTCAGAAAAATGTTCACCGCAGTAGTCGCAGAAAAATATATTTTTTTCATTTGCTGATCCGCATCTGGAGCAGCTTCCATGTTTTATGATGTTTTCTTTAAGAGCCAGAAATTCTTCCGACCCGGTGAGCGTGGAAAGAGCTTCAGTAAAAGCCCCTTTACGTATAAGTTCATCCCTGCTGTTTTCAAGATTTAATATTTTTTCTGTGAGTATGGAATATTCAGCCTGAAGATAATTCCACTGCTCCTGAATTTTTGAGTCCTCTTTCCCGATATCCTCTTCAGCTTTTATCCATCTTGACCGTATATCTTCAATCTGTCCTATATATTCATCCCTTTTATCTATAAGCTCTTTTTTCAGTTTATCTTTTTTCTTCATGGTGAAAAAATTTATAATAAATCCGAAGCCTGTATTCATTTCATCAATTTTTCTGTTATAATTTTCTATTTCATTTTCAAGTATTGCTATTTTCTCTTTCAGGGCTTCCTCTTTTTTATCCAGGGCGATATTCGATTTTTTCAGCCTCTCCATATAGGTTATTCTGGTTTTATTTATATCATTAAGTGTCTTATTCATATCTGCACTTTTCTTTTTCAAGTCCTGAAGATTTTCCTGAAATAATTTTTTCTGTGTTTCAAGTGATATGTTGAAGAGCTCTGTAACTTCAGGGGGGAATTGTGACCTATCTTTGAAATATTCATTCTGAAGAAATTCAATTTCATCGCTCCGTACCTTAACAACATTGTTAAAGTTACTGTTAAAATGAGCCTGAATTTTTTCAAGTTTACTGTTAATCCTGTCCATTGATCCGGCAGTCTCTTCCAGAAATGATATCATATTTTTCAGTGTACTCATTACTCCCCCTTTATTCCCTTTATACCTTTAGTCTTTATCCTGAATCCCCTTTCTATAGACCATAGAAGATTTTTTAAAACAGGTGACTTTCTCCCTGTTGCCTCAATCTCTTTAAATGAACCGGCATTCTCCCAGTAGAGGGGGCACCCCCCTGAACAGAGCTTCTCCAGTTCGCACTTTTTACAGAGAGGGGGAACATACCGCTTCTCTCTGTAATATAAGGCCTGGTCCGAATTCCATATATGAGTGAAGCTTTTTTTCAGCAGATTCCCGATCCCCCTGTCGTAGCTTGAACATGGAAGTATTTCACCTGATGGATTAACAGATAAAAGCCCGGAAACACAGGCGCAGGATTTTGACCCCAGGCTGTGGTCAACCGGATTGAAAATGCAGTAGGGTGTGGGTGAATACCATACAAACTTAATTTCATTTGCAGCGCAGAATTTAAGGAGAGGTTCAAGTATGCTCCCGATTGTGGTGTATCCGATATTTATATTTTCATTATCCCTTGCTATCCCTGTGGCAATAATCATATTCATTGACAGGTAGGGGGCATTAAATTCTTTTTTTACAAAATCCGCAATCGGTATAAGATGATCCCGGTTTCCTCTGCATATTGTGGTGTTTGTATGGGTATGTATACCCGCGCTTTTAAGGTTGCGGATCCCCTGAACTGTGTTTTCAAAGGCGCTGCTGTTGCCGGTAATTGTATTGTGTATTTCATTGTCATGGGATTCCAGGCTCACCTGCGCTGACTTCAGTCCTGCATCAGCCAGTTTTTTTACAAATGCCATGTCTGAGCATCTGATACCGTTTGTAATGAGGTTTGTTCTCATACCCTTTTTTGCAGCATACTCTATTAGCTCAGGGAGGTCATTTCTCAGTGTAGGTTCCCCCCCTGTAAATGAAATTGTGGGGACCTTTGCCTCATCACAGATTTTATCTATTATTATCTTTACTTCACTGCTGTTCATCTCAGGCTTTTCCGCGCCCCTGTAAGGGCTTGAAGCGTAGCAGAAGTCGCATCTGTTCTGGCATCTGTAAGTGAGTGCTATTTCAGAGAGTATGGGGAGAGCCAGATTCCCCGGTTCATAGGGGATAGTTTCTATCATTGTGGCACACTCGTAGCGCTCATTCATTATTGCGCTTAATGTGTTTATTATTTCAGAGAGGTCTTTTAAAACAGTGAGGCTTTCAATGCCGTATTTTAAGGTTATTTCAGAAACTGTATCTTCAGCATTTTTTCTTCTGCTGTAGAGGAGATTGAGCATATCAAAGGCGGTAGAGTTAAGGTGCTGAATTTTGTTGGGTCGTACAATAAGGAGAGAGTCCTCACTGCGCAGTGATATTACATCAAGGGTTGACTCCACAAATGAATCGATCTGTCTGTATATTCCGCTATTCATAGATTCTACCTAAAAGCTTGAAACGCATGCTGAGTGGCATGCAGAGTGACATGCTGAGTGGACACATGCTGAGTGGCATGCAGAGTGACATGCTGAGTGCACACATGCAGAATGGCATGCCGAGTGGCACGCTGAATGACATGCGTCATAGCTGAATGATGAAATATTTTCAACACCGGCAGCAGCTGCCGCCTCAAGCCCTTTAATGTCTGATGATTTAAAGAGGCCCTCTATGCTGTCAACAATCCTTGTGGATATGTTCTCCACACCTTCAACAACACCTTCAGAAAAATCGCGTATACTGTCTCCGATTGATGAGGTGCCGCCCCTTGTGATTTTTTCAAAGAATTCGATCGGCTTCCCGGAATCGCCCCCCTGATCCATAATATCCCGCATATATTCTTCCGATTGACGATCAAAACTGTCATTTATAATTATCCAGGGGTGGTGCGCATCGTAGTATTTTCTTCTTTTAGAGATATCCGGTTCTGTGAAATCCTGCCAGTGTTTATCTATCTTCTGATTGTAAAGCTCAGCTGTTTTGTCAATATCGCCCCTCCATACTTTTGACTGGAGACTCGATGTTATCTCCTTGATTATAACAGGTATTCTGTTCTTAGCCAGTGTGCCGTCTGAGGCGATTGAATTCATAAAAAGGGTTTCATAGGATGCCAGGGTGTCATCACCCTCTTTAAGAATCTGAATCTGCAGGGGGTTTCTGTTGATTAAATCAATAAACCCTTTTTCAAAAAGATCCATTACTATAAGTGTAATTGCCTTGGAAGGGCGGTTTAGAAATACAGCAGTTTCAACGGGGTTAAGGTTTTCAACGGTTTCACCTGTTTTAAATGTTTCAATCTGTATTTCCGGTGCAATATATTCAGGCTTCTTTTCAAATCGTTTGTTGATTGCCGGATGGAAGCGCAGCACCTTCACAAAGAGGGCAATGAGGGCTGCCATTAAATACCAGAATACCCTGAATGGGACCAGCAGTGCATTGAAGCTGAATATCCACCCTGAGTTGATGCTCACCTTTTTTCTCCCTGAAGGGAAGAAGATTTTAGAGAAGAAATCGATCTTTGTGATTTTGGAAATTATAAGAAGCGGTATCCCCAGAATAACCATCTGCAGCAGAAGGAATGGATAGTTGGCTATAAAAAAGATGAGTGCATAAATAACAGCTGTTCCAAGAAGGTAAAGTGCCATTTCAGGAAGTGTTTCAGAGAGATTCCATTTTATTATATCATTTGCAATTATGATCAATGACTGTAGAGGGTTTACATTCAGCGCAGTAATAGGTACATAAAAGCTCAGTTCAACGTGGGGAATGCGGTTCGTCTCCCATTTGTCAGAGATTCCTGTAAAGCCGATGGTTTTCTCACCGGCCTGGGCTCCCTTTTTCACTTCCTGTGTTATGTAGTCCCATTTCCCGAATTTGTCCTGTTCTGTAATTTTTACTGAAAATGGATTTATATCCCCGCCCCATGGATCTGACGGGTCTGTCTCTGCTTTAAAGGGCTGGGTTACATTCACTAATAGTGATCGGGGAGCGCCCGATAGTTCAAAACCGTTCCATTTGTATTTTACCTCAAATCTTCCGTTAATGAGATTTTTCCCCAGATTGATATTATAATCATCTATCCCCCTGTATGATATCATAAATGCAAAGGTTTCCCCCTTTTCAAGGGGCCTGGATGTTATAAGATCGAATCTCTCATAGAGGGTTTCACCATCCGGAGTGATGGAGTTTCTTAATTTTGCTGTTATTGCTTTTTCACCTGCCGGCTCCTTATATGTGACAGGGTCGAAGACTTTTACTGTGCTGCCGGTAAGGCTCTCCTCTGAGTAGAGGATTTCTCTGAATATATTCCGCTTACCATCTTCTTTTAATATGAGGAAGAGTACTGTGCTGTGATTGATTGAATTTACATATACAGGGCTTGTGAGAATATTTATATATGCTGAAGCTGAATCAATGGAGTATTCCCCCTCCTCAATTATATCCCCGGCAGTAAATGCGTTGAGGGAGTAGGTTCCCCCTTCCGCACCTGAATCAAGGTATTTGGCAGGGAGAAAAAAAGCAGCCTCCTGCTTGTGGCGCGGGGAGAGGGAGTTCTTCTCCATGTGTATGGAGAGGTAGTTTTTCCCTTTCCAGCTTGAGGGGTAGTATATCCATCTGTCATTTTTATTAATTGTATCGCTGTTTGCAATCAGGCCGTACCTGTTCACCAGGTCGTCTTTTATCTGTTCCGCTTTTTTGTAGTGTTTAGGAATTTCTAAGGGTGTGATTACCTGAATAGTCTGTTTTTTAATGGGGAGATCCCACTGTACAGCAGGGAAATAGAATGCCGCGTATTTTTGATTATTATATTCAGTGGGTGTTGTGAAATTCCGGTCTGCCCTGTAGCGGATGTTTACTGTATAGACTTTGCCTGGACCTGTTTTTTTGGCAAAGAGCGCGGCATAATAACCGTTACCGTTGTTGCTCATTGTCACATTGAATTTTTCATTTTCATGGGTGCCCCATGCTTCAATTACTGTAATAGGTTCAATAAACTGCCCTATGGAACGTATCCGGTCCCTCCCTTCATGGTCAGTGAAGGTTATTGAGTAGAGGACCTCAAGATGCCCCCCCTGCAGAATGGTTATATGGAATTTTGTCTCTTCAAGGGTAACCGGCGCTGCTGATACTGCGCCAGGTAGGAATATACTTATAATGATAGATGCTGCTATAAGGGCTGAAGTCCATTTTTTTTTCATATAACTGCTCCGGGTATTTCGGCAGTATGCCTTTCAGGTGTTTAAATTACTAAGAGAAGCTGGATAAATTATACCTTTCAATCGGTATATGTCAATTAACTTCTCTTTTAGGGAATTTAAAGTTTTAATTAAAAATAATCAATTTTTTTCGAATCAGCAGATAGCCGTATTGAATTGCCGGGTGGCCGGAAATTAAGAGGATGAGACTTTTTTTATTGATTATTATACTCTTCTGTGATTTTAAGTAATCAGTCCGGTGCAGGCTTTAATCTGAGCCGGATAATTTTTTCCAGAGGTTTTGAAATGATACAGAGGCCGAGAAGACTCAGGGGGAACAGCATTATCAGGGATCTGGCAGCGCAGGTTAATCCTGACAGGAGCAGGCTTATTATGCCCTACTTTGTTCTTGAGGGTGAGGGGAGGCGCGAAGCAGTCCCCTCTATGCCTGGTATTGACAGGGTCTCCAGGGATAACCTTATTGCAGATTTAAAAAGGGACCTGGCTGCAGGGATACGGAGCATTATACTTTTCGGCATACCTGAATTTAAGGATAGTGCAGGCTCTGAGGCTTACTCTGAAAACGGCATTGTTCAGCAGGCGGTGAGAGCTGTTAAAAGGGAGTTTGGTGATTCTATTCTTGTTATAACCGATGTGTGTCTTTGCGAGTTCACTGATCATGGTCACTGCGGCCTTGTTGAAAACGGGAAGATTTTAAATGATCCTACACTGGATCTCCTGGCGCGTACAGCAGTGAGTCATGCTCATGCCGGAGCGGATATTGTAGCACCATCTGACATGATGGACGGACGTGTGGGTACAATAAGGGATGCCCTTGATGATAAGGGGTTTACTGATATGCCGATCATGGCTTATTCAGCAAAGTACTGTTCCGCATTTTACGGGCCCTTCAGGGATGCAGCAGGGAGCGCTCCTCAGTTCGGGGACAGGAAAACCTATCAGATGGACCCGAGAAACGGCTCTGAGGCTGAAATGGAGGTTCTCCTTGACCTTGAGGAGGGGGCTGACATTGTTATGGTTAAACCTGCCCTTTCCTACATGGATATTATACAGAGGGTCAGGGGACTGACAACAGCTCCAGTCTGCGCATATAATGTGAGCGGCGAGTATTCCATGGTTAAGGCGGCGTCAGAAAAGGGTTATATTGATGAGGCTAAAATTGTTACTGAGATAATGACCTCTTTTTTCAGGGCAGGGGCTGATATGGTTATTACATATCATGCAAGGGATATAGTTACAAAGGGGTGGTTTTAGGATTTGTTTCGGCTACGCTCAACAAGCGTGTGGCTGATTCGACTACGCTCATCACGAGTACGCTCAACAAGCGTGTGCCCCAAACCCCCCGGAGGGGGGTTTAAAGGCTGAGATATTGAACTTTTCATTTGTAAAAGAGTTAAAAATATTAGAGAGGCTGGTGTTATGAAATTTGAAAAATCTGAAGGTTTATATAAAAAGGCTCTGGGGCTTCTCCCCGGGGGTGTGGACTCGCCTGTAAGGGCATTTAAGTCTGTGGGGGGTACCCCCCTTTTTATGAAAGAGGGGAGTGGGAGCCGCATTACTGATGAGGATGATAATACATTTATTGATTACTGCATGTCCTGGGGGCCATTAATCTTGGGGCACGCGGATAGTGATGTTGTAGAGGCTGTGCGTGAAACAGCGCTTAAGGGGACAAGTTTCGGCACACCTCACAGGTTCGAGCCTGAGCTTGCGGAGATTGTGGTTCAATCTGTCCCGTCAATTGAGAAGGTAAGGTTTGTCAGTTCAGGCACAGAGGCGACCATGAGTGCCATCAGGCTCGCCAGGGGCTTTACAGGGAGGGATAAAATAGTCAAGCTGGACGGCTGCTATCATGGGCACGCGGACTTCCTCCTTGTTGCTGCAGGCTCGGGCCTTGCCACATTCGGCACCCCCGATTCAGCAGGGGTTACTGAGGGTAATGCCAGGGATACCCTGGTTGTTTCATATAATGACACAGCTGCGCTTGAGGAGCTGATGAAAAGGGAGGGGGACAATATTGCAGCCCTTATCCTTGAGCCGGTTCCATGTAATTACGGGCTCATACTCCCCAATGATGGGTATCTTAAAGAGGTGAGGGAGCTCTGCACCAGGTACGGGGTTATCCTTATTTTTGATGAGGTAATAAGCGGTTTCAGACTCGGTATGGGTGGAGCTCAGGAGTATTACGGGGTTACGCCCGATTTAACCACACTGGGCAAAATAATAGGGGGAGGGCTTCCTGTCGGCGCTTACGGGGGTAGGGCTGACATTATGGCTATGATAGCCCCTGAGGGGCCTGTATATCAGGCTGGTACGCTTTCAGGGAACCCCCTGGCCATGGCTGCAGGTATTGCAGCACTGAGTAAGCTGAAAAGAGAGAAGATCCATGACACGCTTGCACAGAAGGGAGCATTGATGCAGGAGAGGTTGAGGCCGGTTACTGATAAGTATAAGGGGAAGGTGCTTGTTAAGGGGGTAGAGTCTATTTTCTGCATCTATTTTACAGGCCTGGATAATATCACATCAGTTGATCAGGTAAGGGGGTGCAACATGAAGCTTTTTGCAGCATTCCATCGGGAGATGCTCAACCGGGGGATATATCTTTCGCCGTCGGGCTATGAGGTGGGATTTCTCTCTTCAGCTCATTCAGTAGAGGATATTGATGAAACTGTGAAGTCTATTGATGAGTCACTGGGGATTGTTTTAGGCTAGAAAATTGGAGCGGGGATTGCTGCTGCTCTGCCTGATCCCGGAAAGAGCAGCAGGTCAATCGTTTAGCCTTAACGCCATAAATTTTCTTAAAATCTCAACCTTCGCTCTATATCCTTCCTTTTTTTTATCCAGTAAACCAGCATTGATCAATTCTTCAAGATCCCTTGATAAAGTACGTTCAGATAATTCAGAGTAGTCTCTAATTATTGTTGGATGAAGCGCGCTGATTTCTTCTTCTGACAGGTAGTCATCAACCGGGATTCTTAATATTAAATTCCTTCGACGCTTAATAGCGATTGAAGCTTTGCCGGTTGCTTTTTTGTTATCAAAAATTCCATAAATATAATTGCGCCATGTGATTTGTAATTGATTTTCCTGAATAATGCTTAATGTTTCATATAATCCATCTCGAAAACCGAGTATTGCATAATCAATAAACTCTGTTAAATCTTTTTTTAATGTAGCATTCTCAATTTGCCTGTAATATTCACTTCTTGTTAAATTATAGTGATTGGATAATACATGTGATGCAATATCGGGAACTCCAGCGTGGAGCAGTAAGTAATATTCCAATAGGCGGGCAGTCCTGCCATTACCATCAGAAAATGGATGAATCCAGGCAATATACACGTGAGTAACAATCGCCTGTATAATTGCCTCTTCGAAACTTTGCTCTTTTCCGAAATGAAATTCATTTTGCAGCCAATCGCATAGTTGATCAATCATTCCGGAAACATCTTTATGTTCCGGTGCTAAATAGCGGCCAATTGTGACATTATTATTTCTGAACTTGCCGGGAATAGCTTCGAAATGATCCCCCAGATCCTTGCCGACAAGTTTGTGGAAAGTTAGTATTAATTGAGGTTTAATAATTAAAACTTTATTTTGTACTACCAGATTATTAAGGATCTCATTGAAAGCATCAATAATATTCTGAACTTCAATCTGGAGATATTCTTTACTTGGTGGTAATTTTTTACCTTTTTGTATTTCCTGTATCTGTTCATAAGTTAATGTATTCCCTTCAATGGCTGTTGTAGCCTGGGCGCCTTTTATTAGGGCAATAGAGTGAAGGTGCTCTCTGTAGTCTGGTCTGATAGGAGTATTTGAGATAGCTTTAATTATAGCATCACATTGACCTAATTGGAAAATAGTTTTATCTTTCAGCTTCCAGGCTTTTTTAAATTGTATATGCGGGTATTTGATGTTTGTTGGTGACATATCTCTAACCCCCCTGTTTTCTTCATGCCATATTACAGAATGTCAATTTAATTGTCAATTGAATTGACATATCTATTGTCAGGGTTTGAATTAAACCGAAAAAAATTTAAGACGATCGTCTGAAAATCGGGAGTCATTTTGTTGGTTTATGAAGCTGTAGAAATATTAAATCCTGGTAAAAATGCAACCTTGATTGAAATGGATCAGAAGTATAAGTCTTTGCTGATTCGGCTACGCTTAACAAGCGTGGTATATCGTAAGCTTATCTCGGGTGTATTCTGGAATTATGGTCGAATTAGGGGATTGCTGCTGAGGCTATTATCGTTGAAGTTTTTATTTTTTAAAATATCAATAAGATCTTTTCCTGACAAAACCGGCAATTTAGGCATTGATCGGAACCTCAAAATCCATAGTCATAAAAATTTTTTCATTTCCAAAGAGAAGATCCTCTTTAGGATTAAAACTTTCAATATATAACTCTACAGCTTCCCTGATATTTTCTTTTGCTTCATCTATTGTTTTACCCTGGCTTGCAATCCCCAGCTCCACACAATGGGATACATACCATTTATCCTCTTTTTCGATTATTATAGAATATTTTGACAGCATGCCAGTCTCCATATTTTTATTTTGAATATAATCATAATTTGTAAATAATCTTTAAAAATACACCTGTCAAGAATTAAATGACAGACATTACTACTGTAGCTGTAACAATATTCAGCTCTAAAAAGTCATTGACTATTGTGTTTAAGTTTAAATATAAATATGTATACCTTGGGTTGCGGTTCCGGTATTTTCAGGGAGTTTGTGGGGATGATTGCGAATGAAAATTGCTTTGTGTCAGACTTCCGGATTGAGACATAGGAGAAAAAGATGATTCCAGATTTTCAAACAGTAATGCTTCCATTATTGGAGACATTCCAGGATGGGAAAGTAAAAACATCAAGAGAATTGCGTGAAGAAATGGTATCTTACTTCAATATTTCTGAAGAAGAGCAAAATGAAAAAATCCCATCCGGGAAGCAGCCCCTTTACTATAACCGGGTAGCCTGGGCCATTGCATATCTAAAAATGGCAGATTTGATTTCCTCTCCATCACGTGCAATATATCAATTAACCGGGGAAGGAAGAACGGTTTTAGAAAATCCTCCAGACAAGATCACGATATCTTATCTCAAACAGTTCGAGAATTTTACAAAAAATCGTAACCCGGAAAAAGATACAGAAATTGAAGATAATAATCAGATTGTTGAAAAAACTCCTGATGAATTGATAGAAATTGGATATAAGCAGATTAAGAATGAATTATCATCGCAGCTGCTAAACCAGATAAGGGATTGCTCACCATATTTCTTTGAAAAACTTGTACTCGATTTATTAATTAAAATGGGGTATGGCGGTTCTGAAATGGCTAATGGAGAAGTTACCCCTAAAGGATCTGACGAAGGAATCGATGGAATTATTAAAGAAGATAAACTTGGTTTGGATAAAATATACATTCAGGCAAAAAAATGGGAAAGCTGTGTCGGCAGACCGGAAATTCAGAAGTTTGTAGGTGCGCTGCAGGGAAAACGGGCAAAAAAAGGTGTTTTTATTACTATGTCAACATTTTCGAGAGAAGCTTTGGAGTATGCAGAAAATCTTGATGTTTCAGTAATTCTCATAGACGGCAAGAAGTTGGCAAATTATATGATAGAAAATGAATTAGGAGTATCTATAAAGCAGAGTTATAAAATATATAATATTGATACGGATTATTTTATTGAGGAGTAGATATGTTGTATTTACCCGAAATGATGTACCTCGGAATTTACCTTAATCTGCTGCGCAGGATTAGATCGGACTCCTGAACTCCTAGCCTTCTAAAGGTTATGGTATTGTGTAAAAAATTGTTGCTTAAATAAATCTTGTATATTTATGATGAAAAAAAATTATGAAATTGACTTGCTATCATGGAACTAAAGCTGAATCTGCCGATAATATATCAAAAGCAGGCTACAAAAAATCAAATTCCTGTGAATGGTTTGGAAGTGGTATATATTTTTTTGAAACCTATGAAACTATCTGTAATGGATATATTGAAGCAAGAGACTGGGCAAAGCATGTAAAAGGCTATAACAGTTGGGCGGTTTTTAAAGCAGTTGTCGAAAGTGAAAAATATATCGACATTGCTTTTGTGCATGAACATAAAATGTTGTATGATCGAATTAAATATAAAGCCTTAGAAAACCATAAAAAATCTGGACAAGATGTTAAAGACTTTAACGAAAACATCATTTTTCTTGAAATGGAGAAGCATGATGTTGATTTTATTAGGGCACTGGTTGATTCCAAGAAAGATTTAGGTTATTATTCTTATATAGTTCGAAGACCTCAACTGCAGATTTGTGTTAAAAATGAGGAAACGATATTAAGCAACGATTTAATTAAGGTTAAATGGGTTAAATGAAATGGAACATGGAATAAAAGAACTTAATAAATTATTACAAAAATTTGAATCAATGTCAACTTCTGAGTACTTATCATTATATGAAATTTCAAAATCAAAAGAGAAAATTGAAATTAATGATAATTTCATTGATACGACATTATCTTTTTCTTCTCCAAAGTATACAGATATTTCTGAAATTTTTCAACCAGATAGTACTAATTATTTATTTGAAAAACAGGAAGATAGTATTTTACAGTTAGATTCCGATATCCTGGAAGCAGCGTAAATATGAACGAAAGTGATTTTAAATTTCTCGGTTATCGAATTTCAAAAATTGACTGTATGATTCAAGATGGTTTCGGGAAAGAACCCGAAAAGATAAGTCAAACTATCGATATTGAAAATAACTTCTCTACTGAAAATCATAGACTCGTAGAGGTTGTGCTTAATATTAATGTAAAATCAGAATCAGGGAATTTGACCTTTTTTTTAATAATAAAAGGTGGTTTCCAGGCTTCTAATGAAATGACAGATGACTTGTTTAAAATTTTGTCAAAACAGAATGCTCCGGCAATTTTATTTCCTTTTGCTAGAAGTATAATTACCAGCTATACAGCTCAAGCTAATATTCCACCTGTTATTCTGCCTACTGTTAATTTTGCAATAAAAGGCTAATTGAATAAATTGTCAATAGCAGGCTTAGCCTACCTGTTGCGCCGGACAAGACACTTCCTGAAACTCAATTCAAAAACCCCTTCTCCGTCTCTTCAGTTTCAGGATTAAAATCCATCACAGCCTCTTTCATCCGCTCAGACTGGCTGTTCATTACAAGGCTTGTGCTGCTCAGCTTCTCAGATTCCATCTGGAGCCCTGCTATCCCTTCATTGATGTCATTAACCGCATTATAGGTCTCGCTCACCTCAATTGACTCAATATCATCGGAATTATGTATTCTTAAGTTCATGTGCGTAAGCTGTTGCAGGAAGCTATAGTATAATTATTTTAAATGTCAGTTTCATGGTGCACCCTCCAGTATGATGCTGGAACATGTTTATTCGCAGGGGGGTTTCTGTAAATAGAATCAGGCATGTCTGCTTCTATAAGGGACGGTTTTTTACACGGGTGTAATTTTGTGAATAATAGATGAGCGGGGTAGATTGTTCTAAGCTGGAATTGCTGTGAATAAAAAAAGAGACCGCTCCGATGAGCGGTCTCTTTTATGCATCCCCGAGGGGATTCGAACCCCTGTTGCCGGGATGAAAACCCGGTGTCCTGGACCCCTAGACGACGGGGACAAACTCTTCTGCTTATGTGAGTCGCCGGGGAATCGAACCCCGGACCCACTGATTAAAAGTCAGTTGCTCTACCAACTGAGCTAGCGACTCATAGTCACAAAAGTAAAAACCTTGTACAAAATAGGATTATGACTGTCAACAAAATTAAACATTTTTTTTAAAAAATGTCTCCGGGTGCCTATAAAAATTTTTTTGGTATTAAAAAAAACTTTTATAGTATCTGTACTCCCCTGTACAGCGGAGCTATTAGAGCTTTAAAAAAAGGGGATGGATAGGAGATGATAATTTTATCTTACCAGTGTATATTCTCTTCCCGGTCCTAAAGAAATAAATTTAATAGGGACATTCAGCTCCTTTTCAATGAAGTTGACATAGTTGCGGGCATTTTCCGGGAGCTCGTCAAAGGATCTGCATTTTGATATATTTTCTGACCAGCCATCCATTTCAATGTACATCGGCTCTATCTTATTAAATCTGGAGAGACAGGCTTCATCATCTCTTTCTCCATTGAGCTCATATCCGGTTGAGATGAGTATCTTTTCGAATCCGGTGAGCACGTCAAGCTTGGTTAGGGCAATCTGTGTTATTCCATTAATCATAATTGATTTTTTTAACAGCGCAAGGTCGAACCAGCCGCATCTTCTGGGGCGTCCGGTAGTTGAGCCGAACTCATTACCGTTTACCCGTAATCGTTCGCTGTCAGTTTCATCAGCTTCAGTAGGGAAGGGGCCTTCCCCCACTCTTGTGACGTAAGCCTTTGTTATTCCGATTACATCCTTAACCTGCCCCGCATTAAGACCTGATCCTAAAAGAGCACCCCCTATTGTGGGGTTGGAAGATGTCACATAGGGATAGGTGCCGTGGTCTATGTCCAGGCCGAATCCCTGGGCTCCTTCAAGAAGAACATTCTGCCCATCCTTTATCGCCTTGTGAAGATACTGCTGGGAATTGATTACCATGGATGCAGCCTTCTCCTTGAAATTGAGAAGTATGGCCATTATCTCGTCAACAGTAAAGGGCTTTTCATTGTGTATTTTCTGAAGATGGTCGTTTTTTATTTTAAGTGTATAGGTTACTCTTTTACGCAGATACTCTTCATCAAAGATATCCCCTGCTCTTATGCCGATCCTCAGGGCCTTATCCGCATAGCATGGGCCGATCCCTCTTTTGGTTGTTCCCAGCTTATACTCTAAAGTGTCTTCGGAGACACTGTCGAGAATTTTGTGGTAGGGGAGAATAAAGTGTACAGCATCAGAGATAAAGAGCCTGTTCTGCACATCAACTCCTTTAGTTTCAAGGAGTTCTTTCTCTTCGAGAAACTGAATAGGATCAAGAACAACCCCGTTTCCTATAAGGCATTTTTTACCTTCATGAAGAATTCCTGAAGGGATCAGGTGGAAAACAAACTTTTTTTCATTTACAACTACTGTGTGACCCGCATTCGCTCCACCCTGGTATCTTACAACTATATCAGAATCCCTTGTAAGGTAATCGATCATTTTTGCCTTACCTTCATCGCCCCATTGAGTCCCTATTGCTATTGAACAGCTCATAATATCCTCGTTTAAAACTAAATTAGTAATTAATTTTCTTGATCAAAATTATAGTCTATTATTTCCCCCCGGCATTAACAAGCATTTTTTTCAGGTATAATTGTTAATTCAATGTTAAATAATAGAAAAAATGTGCTCGCGGCACTATTTATGATAATAAGGTGAGAATATTTCTGCTGTCACCTTCTTTTTGATGATGCGCATTTAACACAGACTCTTGTTTCAGGTATTGCGAGAACACGCTCCACAGGGATTGCGGCTTTACAGATTGCGCAAACACCGAACTCCGGGTCGTCAAGCCTGGAGAGTGCCAGTTTTAGATTGAAGATCAGTTTCTCCGCTGACTTCAGATTGCTCTCAGCCATACTTTTCTGCTGTATAGCGTCCATGCGTGTGAGGCGCCCTATTGCAACACTTGGCGGTACAGGCGCGGTCTGGATCCGGAGAGTTTCGAGGCTTTCTTCTGCTTCCTTCATACGTTTTTCAATTTCTTTTCTGATATCATCTTTCTCTTCAGGGGTCATGTAAAACCTCGCAGCAGGATTAATCCTGTAATTTATGCCAGTAATTATTCCTTAAGATATTTGTTAGTGCAATAATCATGTTTTTAATATTCCCGCCGCCTCCGGCGGCGGAAATATTAGAGCATTTTATTCAAAATAAAAGTTAAGGAATTAATACTGAATTTATACTGTAAATACAATCAGTCTTTTATCGATTGTCAATGAGGAAAAATTGAAGCGGTTCTTAATCCATTCAAGGCTTCCCTTATGGTAGAAAAATACATGTGTGGGGTCATCTTTGTAATACCATCTTGTGAAGCCTATAGAGTCACTATAGATTTCTGTCATGCAGATCAGTTTCCCTTTATGGTTGAGCATTGAACGGAGAAGAGAGAATTCTTCCGCAGGATTGCGGAAGTGTTCCATCACTTCACAGCAGGCGATGTAGTTATATTTATTTTTCAGCAGTTCAGGCCTGTTGTCGAAAAAGGGATCGTATGTGCATATATTATATCCCTGGTCCCGCAGCATTTTTGTTATTACCGGGCCTGTACCTGAACCGAAATCGAGTCCAATGTTTTCAGTGGTAAAGTTTTTCATTATACAATTAACAATTGGTGATACAAATTTCTGATACCCGGGATCATTGACGTCATTATTGTGCTCCAGGTATCTCTCCTTTTCGTCATGGCGGTTCAGATAATTTTTCGGGTCCATGAACAGGCCCATGCAGGTATTGCATTTGAAATATTCAGTTGATCTGATATTACCAAATAAGTGAGAATCACTGTTGCAGAGCGGGCATTTTACTGTTATCATAATGTCTACGCTTCATTAATCCTTTCGGTGTATACCCTGCAGCCTTCATTTATCTGTGTGCTCAAAATAATTGTTAATAAAACAGGTATAAGAGAAATACCGGATATGAAGGAGAGGGTGTATCCTTTGTCAAGGAGCCAGCCGAAAAGAGCAGGGCTTACTGCTGTACTGAGCACCATTAATGTGGCGAAAAAGGAGCGTATACTCCCCAGGTTATCTGTGCCGTAAATTTCCGCCAGCAGAGCTGTTTTTACAGTGCTGCTTAAACCTATAGATACCCCTGTAAGGAAAAGGTAAAGGATTGCTGCAAAGGGGTGACTGAAAAATGTCAATATAAGTAGTCCGGCTGCAAAGGGAATCAGGTAGAAGGGAAATATTCTGGCAGCGGAAAACCGGTCGATCAGGGTGCCGCTTATTAGTGAAAATAGCGCCCTTGCTCCGGCGTAACCGATAAAGCAGGCAGGGAGTAGAGCAGGGGACCATCCTTTTTCAGATGAAAGTGGGCCCTGGTAGAAGAACAGGCCTGTAATAATAAAGGGGAGCACAAAAGATGAGGCAGCAATGATATAAAAATTTCTCTCTTTAAGAATGGATGATCTTCGGAATTCATCCTGTGAATTTCTGTCTGTCTTAAGTTCCCGTATGTTTTTAAATTCACTGCTTTTCATTGTCCAGTAAATAAAGGGGAGAAGGATTATCAGTATAAAGAGAGCATTGATAATCATTGAGTAGCGCCATCCCAGAAAAAGAATTATAATTCCTGTAATTATGGGGAAGAATGCCTCCCCGGCTGGATAGCCCAGTGACGTGAGGCTCAGGGCCTTCCCTCTGGATGATGAGTAAATTTTTGAAATGGCTGTTGATTGTATGTGGGTCATGAGCCCCTGCCCTGCAAGGCGGAGTCCCCAGAATCCGGCAAAGATAATTGCAATATTAATGGAGAAGGCCATGACTATGCATGAGAAGGCCAGGAGAATAACGGCAAAGATTGTATAGTTTCTCATGTCGCTGGTATCAATAAATTTCCCGGCATAGGCAAGTGACAGGGAACTGAGAATAGTTGCTGCACCGTATATTGCACCAAAGGAGGAATTGCTTACCATGAGATCGGCCATAATTCCGGGGACATAGAGTGCAATTAAAAATGTCTGCCCGAAACTTGAGAAGAAGGCCAGGGTAAATCCTGTTAGGAGAACTTTTTTATTATGTGAAAAAAAATGGATATAGGACACTATTCATCATCTGCCGGGGGGGAATCGAAAAGCTCAATATCAGGATTGTTTTTAATGAAATATTCCATGGACCATTTGTTGGGGAATAGAAGTACCGGCCTGTTTCTCTCATCTCTGCCGCTGGCGCTGTTATGGGGGAGTGAATCCTTCAGCGGATTAATATCTGTACCTGGAGCTACCCATCTGAGCACCTCCCACTGCTTCATTTCAAGGTTCGATTCAACACCATATTCATCTTTAAGCCTGTACTGGAGAACTTCAAACTGGAGAGGCCCCACAGCTCCAAGTAGCGGCAGAGCGTTATTATAATCGTCAATATAAAAAGCCTGGACAATATCCTCTGCAAGGAGCTGGTCCAGACCTTTGCGGAATGATTTATAGCCTGACATAGAAAGGTTCTGGAGGTAGGCAAAACATTCAGGTGCAAAACGTGGTATTTCATTAAATGTTACTGCGGGGTCAGAGCTGATTGTGTCCCCTATGCGGAAATCAGCATTTGAAATAAATCCCAGAATATCACCGGGGTAAGCCTCATCCATGGTTTCCCTGTCTCTGCCGAAAACATTATGTGAGCTTGAAAGGCGCACCTCTTTTCCGCTTCTTGTATTGTGTACAACCATATCCCTTGAGAACTTCCCTGAGCATATCCTGGCAAAAATCATCTTGTCCCTGTGCATGGGGTTCATGTTGGTCTGTACCTTGAATATGAAACCGGAAAATGCAGGTCCTTCCAGAGGGAAGGGGGTATCCGATATTTTCCGTGGAACCGGCGGCGATGAGTATTTAAGAAAGCCCTTAAGGAGCAGCTCTATGCCGAAGTTGTTTGCCGCACTTCCAAAGAATACCGGGGTTGTACGGCTGTTAAGTACTGCATCCTCGCTAAATCCATCCTGGGCAGTATCAAGAAGCTCCAGCTCTTCAATAATTTCATTGTATGCTTTTTCGTTGAGGATTTCTTTTATAAAAGGATCAGTAATATCGTGAATTGTAACAGGCGCTCTGTATGATCCGCCCGGTACCCTTTCAAAAAGGTGAACCTCCTTTTTAAGCCTGTCATAGACCCCTTTAAAGAAAGGGCCGTTTTCAAGGGGCCAGTTCACAGGGTAGGCATGGATATTCATTACTTTTTCAAGCTGATCAATCAGGTCAAGTGGGGGCATGGCTGGACGGTCAAGCTTGTTTATAAAAGTAAATATGGGTATATCCCTTTTGCGGCATATTTCAAAAAGCTTCAGGGTCTGGCTCTCTATACCTTTACCTGCGTCAATTACCATTATAACCGCATCAACAGCCATGAGTACTCTGTATGTGTCTTCAGAAAAATCCTTGTGACCCGGTGTGTCCAGAAGGTTCATTCTATACCCTTCATATTCAAACTGAAGAACAGTTGAGGAGATAGAGATCCCTCTTTTCTTTTCCAGTTCCATCCAGTCAGATGAAGTCTCCCTCTGCTTTTTTTTAGCTGTAACAGATCCTGCAAGATCAAGGGCACCTCCGTAAAGGAGCAGTTTTTCTGTCAGTGTTGTTTTACCTGCATCAGGGTGGGATATAATTGCAAATGTGCGTCTTCTGGTAATTTCATTTTTGATGTTATTCATTTTTTTACTTTTTACTTTTTAGATTTTTGCGGATACTTATTGTTTATTACTTTACAAAATATTTAATTGTTCATATTTTTTAGTATTGCTAATTTCATGAAAGGTTAATATATTCTGATTGTCAATATCGAATCCTGAAATTCTTTGTCAAGAAAAGAATAGGGCATGCTCTTTTATCGTATCCTCTTGCGCAGAGTTGTCTTAAATTAAGTATTAATGAACGGCATTTCCCTGATTCTGATCAGTAATTCAGTAAAGGTTTATTTTTTATATCTGTAAAAATCAGCTATGGGTGTGTACTATATGAATAACGGTTTAAATACAGCAAGAATCAACAGGTATGTACTTATTGTAAACTGGGTACTCGATCTTTTCCTTCTGCTTGGCTACACAGTGGAATATTTTAAAGGGGGGAGGTCGTTACAGTTTGTTATTGTTTTTTTTATAATTATGCTGATCCCCATGGTTGCTGCCACACTCCTTTATTTTAAAAATAAGGGTGATGAAAGACTTAAGTTAATAACTCTTACCGGGTATTTTATTCTCTATACTTTTGCGGTTTTTTCCACTTCAAGAACAATGGTTTATATTTATATTGTGCCAATGCTCTCAATTTATCTCCTCTATTTTAACTTAAGCCTCATGAAGGTGAGTTGTGCTGCGATGGTAATAATAAATATGCTGCGCGTTATATATCTTGCAGGCTTTAAGGGGCTTAATGACCCTTCAAATACTACAGATTATACAATACAGATGGCTTCTGTTATACTTTTTGCTGTTGTCTATATTGGTACAACAAAGATTTCAAATGAAATAAATAATGAAAAAATAAAGAATATTGAGGATGAAAAGGAGAAGCAGAGGGAACTCCTTGCCAGGATGATGGAGACATCAGCGGTACTTATTGAGAATTCCAGAAAAGCATATTCCATAGTTGAAAGACTCGCAGACTCATCGGGTGAAATAAATGCATCTGTAAGGGAGATTTCAAAGGAGACTCTGGATATTAACCACGATCTGCAGAATCAGCTTAACTTCAGTAATGGAGTAAGTTCCAGTATCGAAAAGTGTACTCTACTTGCCGGGGAGATGGGGGATGAGTCGGTAAATACAGGAGCCAGGGTTGCTGATGCCCTGAGCAGGGTAGAGGGACTTACAGAAAACAGCGTTATTGTAAGGAAGAGCAGCTCCAGGGTAAATGAGGCAATTGCCAGTCTTATAAGTCAGTCTGATGAGATTAAACAGGTTATTGATATTATCCGCGAAATTTCGGACAAGACTAATCTTCTTGCCCTTAATGCTTCAATTGAAGCTGCACGGGCAGGTGAGGCAGGGAGGGGTTTTGCTGTTGTTGCAGATGAAATTTCCAAGCTGGCTGATCAGAGCAGGGTATCTGCTGAAAGCATAGGTTCAATTTTAAATGAAATGAAGCGCCGGGTTGATGAATCTCTAAGCGCGGTTAAAAGTCTTAGTGATGCAAATTCAAAACAGGACAGCATGATTCATGATACTGAGAATGTTTTCAGGGATATTCTCGGCAGGATGGACTCGGTTAAGGAGAGATCCTTTACTGTTGTAAACAGCGTTAAGGAGATTCAGAAAATTAATCTGCAGATTGTAGAGGGGATTAATCGTATTACTCAATATAGTGAAAAAACCGCATCAGTCACTGCAGCAGCATGTGAAAGCACTGAGGAGAACAGGGCCCAGGCACTTCAGGGGAAAGAGATTGTCAAGAGCCTTATTGATACTTCTGCTGATATGGAAAAGTACAGGGTATAGGTTTAACAGGTATTGCCGGATAATTTGAATGCTGAATTATCTACTCCTGATTTTTAAAAACGGTGTTTATGGTATTGAAAAAATTATTGAACTATAAGGATAAAGTAGTAATTGTAACTGGAGGTGCCCGGGGTATCGGTCGTGCTATTGCCATGGCTTATGCTGCAGAAGGAGCATCCGTAATTATAGGTGACATCGATTCTTTTTCAGCAGGTGAAACTTTGCGCCTTATTGAAGAGAATGGAGGTGCCGGATATTTTATTGAAACAGATCTGTCAATTCCTGATCATATCGTCAATTTAATCTTTGAAACAGAGAAGAGGTTTTCTTCTATCGAGATACTTATAAATAATGGGGGAGTATATGCGCCTAAGTCCCCCTATGATCTTTCTGTTGATGAATGGGACCGGATTATCAACACAAATCTACGTTCTGTTTTTCTCTGTTCCCGTGAAGCGGCAAAGGTAATGCGTAAAAATAAAAAAGGCTCAATTGTTAATATTGCCTCAACCCGGGCATTTATGTCAGAACCTGCCACTGAGGCTTATGCAGCTTCAAAGGGTGGAATTGCCGCAATAACACATGCCCTGGCAGCATCGTTTGCATCTGATAATATACAGGTTAACTGCATAAGTCCGGGCTGGATAGAAACCGGAGATTACAATTCACTGAGCAAAAGGGATCATAAACAGCATCTGTCAGGAAGAGTGGGATTCCCTGAAGATATAGCCAGGGCCTGCCTTTATCTTACCGATGAGAATAATAATTTTGTCAATGGCGCAAATCTTATTATTGATGGCGGCATGACCCGAAAGATGATTTACGAGTAACAGGATTTCTGTTAAAATTTCGTTTTGGGGTCAGTTCGGATAATAAGGAAGTTGCTCAGAAAAAGTTTAGAAATTGTCGCTGATTTTTGTTACTATATTCCAATAATATTTACTAAAAAATATCTTAATGTAGAAGTGAAATTGTGAATATGCCAGCCGCCTGAGGCGGAGAGAAAATCATTTTTTTCGATTATTATAAGGTGGTTAAAAAATGAATATTACTAATATTAAGAATATGAGCACAATCGAACGTCTCCAGGTTATGGAAGAGATATGGGATTCTTTTACTTTTGAAAAAAGTGATCTGGAGTCACCGGAATGGCATAAAAAAATTTTAAATGAAAGAAGGGCTAACATTGCCGGAGGTAAAGCAAATTTTATCACCCTTGATGAACTTAAAAATATTGCAAAAAGATGAAGTTGGATAATGTCTTTATACTTGAGGAAGCTGTTGAAGACCTGAATGAAGGAAGGTCTTTTTATGAATTGCAGGCACCTGGAATATAGATAAAAAACAGTTGGTTTTTTAAATTTACCCCATTCAAAATTTATTGACACCCCCTTTAATCGGACATTAATGACTTTTAGTAAAAAAAATGTTGCTTTTGCATCCCTTTTATATTAAATGGATATAAAAACCCATACGGGTTTATTTCAGCAGAGGCAGATTCTTACAAAAAGTTAATAATGGGGTATTTAAATGGAGCTTCCTTCTTCTTATGAACCTGCTGATGTGGAAAAACGGTGGTATAGTTACTGGATATCTAAAGGGTATTTTCATGCTGATGTAAATGACGGCAAAGAGCCTTATTCCATAGTTATCCCCCCTCCTAATGTAACAGGGAATCTTCATATGGGGCACGCCCTTAATAATACCCTTCAGGATATTCTCTGCAGATGGCAGAGGATGATGGGGAAATCTGTTTTATGGATGCCGGGCACAGACCATGCCGGGATTGCAACACAGAATGTTGTGGAAAGGCTTCTTGCTGAAGAGGGGAAGTCGAAGCACGATCTTGGAAGGGAAAAATTTGAAGAGCGGGTGTGGCAGTGGAAGGAGCATTCCGGTAATCAGATTCAGGGTCAGCTTAAAAGGCTCGGCTGTTCTCTCGACTGGGAGAGGGAGAGGTTTACCCTGGATGAGGGGCTCTCAAAGGCAGTACGGAAGGTTTTTGTGACACTCCATAGCGAAGGGCTTATTTACCAGGGGTACAGAATAATAAACTGGTGCCCCAGGTGCGAAACCGCGCTTTCAGATATAGAAACTGAATACAGGGATCTGGAAGGGAATCTGTGGCATTTAAAATACCCGATTAAAGGGACAGATCAATTTATCGAGGTGGCCACTACCAGACCGGAAACCATGCTGGGTGATACAGGTGTGGCTGTTAATCCGGATGATGAAAGGAATGCTCACCTTATAGGTAAAACCGTAATACTCCCCCTTATGAACAGGGAGATCCCCATATTTGCAGACAGCTATGTTGATAAAGATTTCGGCTCCGGATTTGTCAAGGTTACACCTGCCCACGACCCTAATGACTTTGAAATGGGCAAAAGGCACAACCTTGAAGAAATAAACATAATGAGTGAAAAGGGCGTAATAAACGATCTTGGCGGCAGATACAGCGGCCTTGACAGGTATGAAGCGCGTAAGCAGGTTGTGAAAGATCTGGATGAACTGGGGCTTCTTTCAAAAATTGAAAAGCATGACCATTCAGTGGGGCACTGCTACAGGTGCAATACTGTTATTGAGCCTTATCTTTCAAAACAGTGGTTTGTTCAGATTAAGCCTTTAGCTGATGAAGCTATAAGGGTTGTTGAAGATGAGAGCATTAAATTTATTCCGAAGAACTGGGAAAAGACCTATTTTGAATGGATGTATAATATAAGGGACTGGTGTATTTCACGTCAGCTCTGGTGGGGTCATCGTATCCCCGCGTTCTACTGCCTTGACTGCGATCATGTTAATGTGAGCATGGATGATCCGGTAAAGTGTGAGAAGTGCGGTTCAGGCAGTTTGAGGCAGGATGAGGATGTGCTGGATACATGGTTTTCATCAGCCCTGTGGCCATTCTCCACTATGGGGTGGCCCGATAATACAGATGAGCTTAAAAAATATTACCCCACATCAGTGCTCGTTACAGGCTTTGACATTATCTTCTTCTGGGTTGCCAGGATGATAATGTCGGGGATGAAATTTATGGATGATATTCCATTTAAAGATGTTTATATTCACGCACTTGTAAGGGATGAACATGGCCACAAGATGAGCAAGTCACGGGGGAATGTTATTGATCCCCTGATTATGATGGATAAATACGGCACAGACGCATTCAGGTTTACCCTGGCAGCCTTTGCAGCACAGGGGAGGGACATTATCCTTTCTGAGAAGAGGATTGAGGGGTACAGATCCTTCTGCAATAAAATATGGAATGCCACAAGATTTATTCTCATGAACCTGGGTGATGATTTTAAGCCGGGAGAGATTGAAGCTGATAAACTGGAAAAGTTTGATAAATGGATTCTTCATAAGCTTAATGAAACAATCAGTACTGTGGATAGCGCCCTTGAAGGGTACAGGTTTAATGAGGCTGCAAATGTTCTTTACGGCTTCTGGTGGAACGAGTTCTGCGACTGGTACCTGGAGCTTGTGAAGCAGAGAATATACGCCAAGGATCCTGCCATGAAAGGGTCATCAGATACTGCAAAGCAGGTGCTTTATCATGTTCTTAAAAAGGGGCTGCAGATGCTTCATCCTGTAATGCCTTTTATTACAGAGGAGATATGGGAAAAAATTAAAGTTCAGGGTGAGCCTGATATTATAGTTTCAGAGTGGCCGCGTGTGAATGGTAACTTTAATTTTGCAGCTGAATCTGACTATACTGAACTTTTTAAGGAACTGATTTACAGGATCAGGAATATCAGGGGTGAGATGAATGTGGCCCCGGATAAGAAGGCTGATGTTGTTTTTAAAACCTCTTCAAAAGCAGTAAGTGAAATAGCAGAGAGTGAAGCGGTTCACATTAAGGCCCTTGCCAGGGTTGAGGGTATCACGGTTGATGCTGATTATATCCCGGAAAAGACCGATGCTTCTGCTGTGCTCCATGATGCGGAGATTTTTATGCCTCTCAAGGGGCTTATTGATGTTGAGAAGGAGAAGGGGAGGCTTGAGAAGGAGATTGTAAAGGTGACTTCCGAGCTTAAAAAAGTTGAGGCGAAGCTTTCAAGTGAAAATTTTGTCAGTAAGGCGCCTGAAGAAGTGATTCAGAAGGAGAAGGGGAAACTTGAAGAATATACAGATATCCTGTCCAAACTGCAGGAGAGTCTGTTGAAGCTGAATTAATATAAGTTAAAGAGGACAATATGAAAGGGAGATTGATTAAAAAATTTTTTGTGCTGTTTTTTATTTTTGCCGCAGCGGCAGTTTATGCCAATATTGAGAGTATACAGGTTAGTCCTTTGAGCAGTGCCAGGATCAAGCTTTTCCCTGTGCCTGAAGATAATAAAGATTATTTTTTTCTTCAGTCCATAGGTAAGGATACTGCTATTGTGATAGGTGATTTTTCAGCCCTTGAAAAAATGATTGTTATGATAATCGATAAAGGGGGGGATAACACCATTGATGAAGTTGTGGAGTATTTCCCCGGGTCAAAAACAATAAAAAAAGGGAAGACATCATCTTCAAGATTTTTTAATCCTGATATTGCAAAGATGAAAAGGGATATAATCAACGGGGCAGTTTACAGTGGAAGGTATACAGATCCCATGAAGTCTGCTGATAAGCTTGAACTTATACTTAAGCAGGGTGATTCTAAATCTGTTCAGAAAAATGTCTACGGCTATGAAGCGAAGTTTTTTGAAATAGATGAAACAGAGAAGTTTGCAGCTATTTATTCATTCGGAAAAAATTCTGAAGGGTATTATCTTCAGTTCCGGACAGATTATTTCCGCAGGGATCATCGTGTGGTTGAAACTCCCCTGATGAAATATTCAGTCTACTCAAGAGCCTCATCAGATGCAGTTGTAAAAGAGACTGTTGAAAATCTTATGAAGCTTGCCGCTGAGAGAAAGTGATAAAGGATTATAATGGAGCTGTTCCAAATGTCATTCCCTTGTCATGCCGGCTGTAGCGTGCGCGCCCTGAGTGCAACGAAGAAGTACTCTTGGAGTAGAATGCCGGTATCCCATACACCTGATTTTATCAGGTGTTTCCGGTATTTGCACAAATTGAAGTAGCAAAACCGGAATGACAAATTCTTTATAATCCGACTTTTTGGACAGTTCCATTGATTCCGGGTGTTATTTCTAATAGCTGCAGACTACTATCAGCAGGTACATTTTGATTTTTTCATATCTAATGCCATGAGTCTCAGCTTTTTTCTCTCTTCAGCTTCGCAGAATCTTCTCTTTTCCGTTTCTGTAACCGGAACAACAGGGGGAATGACCTTTGGTTTGAATTTTTCATCAAGTGCCACAAAAGTAAGGTATGCTGAGCCGGTGTGCCTTACAGCACCTGTTGCAAAATTTTCAGCTTCAACGCGCACACCTACTTCCATAGATGTTTTCCCTACGTAATTAACACTTGCACTGACCCTTAAGAGATCACCAATAAATACGGGGCTGTGAAAATCGATGCGGTCAATTGATGCTGTTACAACATTCCCGCCGGTGTGTCTTACACCTACTATCCCTGCTGTATTATCTATAAGTTTCATTATCACTCCGCCATGCACATTCCCTGCAAGGTTTGCATCCTGGTGAGTCATCTGCTGTACAACTGTAATGCTGCTTGTTTTTATTTCTTTCCCTTCCATAAGTGTTACTCCTGTTTGCTGCGTGATTGAAATGTAAAAATTCTTAAATACTCTGAGAATGCCCCCTAAATCCCCCGGAGGGGGACTTTATAATGCTATTAAGGAATTAGTTAGATTACATATTTTCTTATTTTAATTCAACCCATAATAATTCTTCCGGGATCGTTAAGTTTATGCGTATTTGTCTAGCAAGCTCTATAATATATTCTGGAGATCGTATTTTTAAACTCATAGAAGTATTTTATATTTAAACATTTATTTGTAAAGCAATCTTTAAGTCCCCCTCCGGGGGATTTAGGGGGCGCCTTAAGCAAAGCGAGGAAGTACTCCCGGGGTAGACAGGGGCCTGATTCAAGTAAGCATATATATTAATATACATAAAAGAGTACAAAATGTCAAAGAAAAAAAGTATTTTATTTATTTATAAAATTATTAATTATCCTTATTCCTTCATCTGCACACTCAGAACCTGATCCTTTTCTTTTTAATACAAAAATTCCCGTATCTTCATAACCGCCCAGGAACATGCCGTATCCATGATGGCTGTTTGTACCTGCAATGAAAGTCGAGGTTTTCCCCCGGAATCTGTCCATGTCGATCTTCCCGTTTCCGGTGTCTATGGTGCTTCCTGAAAACCGGGCTGTGCCTATGTGGAAAGTGTCATAGAGGGAGCGGGAGATTAAATCAATATGTCCGGGGGGGAATGAATTTTTTACCTTAAGAATATTTTTATTCTCACTGCTGCCGGGTGCCAGGAGCATGGCCAGAGTCATTATATCTTTGATTTTAATATTAACTTTAAAGTCCAGGCCGCAGAGGATTTTACTGAAATGTTTTTCAGATGAGACAACAGGGAGAAATATATTTATCCCCAGCTGCTCAGCAAGGTTATGCGTGAATTTCCGGAAATGATCTGCGTCAATATGTTTAGCCAGTGATCCGAACCATGAATTACAGGATAGCGGAAGGGCTCTCTGAAGGTTTATTTTCCCATGCCCCTTCCTGCTCCAGCATTGAATACTGCCCTCAGACGGGCTGCCCCCTTTGCAGGTAAATTCGTGATTGTAAAAAAGATCGGGCCTTTCTGAAGCGAGATAGAGTGAGGTGAATAATTTAAATATTGATCCTGCGGGAACGGTTCTGTGTAAAAAAAATTCTGTTTGTGAATTTTTAATAATTTTCCCGCTTCCAAGATCAAATAATATATAATCTGTATAAGGGCTTATATTCTGATCCGGGGAGGGTTCTGTATAGAGCCAGGGATGGTAGTGTTCAATAATTTCATAGCGGGTGTAGCCTCTCTCTGCAAGCTCAATTGCACCTTCAAGGCTCATCCCTGTACCATGACCAAGGCCGCTCCCCATAAAGAGAAATCCTTTTCCAGTATTGGAAACCGTGTAGTTGTTGCTCTTTATGAAATTCCACCCCTTTATTCTGTTCACCTTAATGCGGAAGCTTTCAGGGGACTCTTTAATGCTTCTTCCTTCCAACTGGAAAATAATAATTTCTTTGTCAGGTGTGTAGGCGATATTATCAATATTTAACTTCTCTCCGGGAAAGAGGATGGAGGATAATTCCCCATAAGCCAGATATGCCTGCCAGTTCATGTGGGAGCGGCTGCTTAGGATGTAATTTTCACTGTAAATAATATCCGCCGGGGGTGAAGTACACCTCTCCCTGCTGTTAAATACAGATTCAGTAAAAAGTCTCCCCCCGCTGGATGAGTGAAAAAATATCCCTTCAGCATTGCTGCTTCTAAGTAACCCGCGGTAATCGGGGGGAGTTTCTGTGATCCCCCTGTATACCTGGCAGCAGGTTAAATCGCAGAAGTCGTAGCCGGAATTTTTATGATTCCCCGATTTTAAAATATATCTGAGCCTGATTATTTCTGCTAAAGCGTAGAGCGCTTCTCTGTGTATTGCGGAAGAGCTCCCCAGTTCTGCAAAAGCGGAATCTGCAGCATAGCGTTCAATACTGTCACTTACAATCAGTTCCGGAACTTCCTTATATTTTATGGTTAGAGGGAGGGGGTAGGCTGCTTTGAAATCCCCTGCCTCAGCAGTAAAAGCTGCGGCTTCTGAAGCGTTGATGATCAGGTCTTTCCCGGTCACTTCAGCCGGGCCGGTTACTGCAGTAATCCGGCCCTTTCTGTATAAAAAAATTATATGATCGCTTTTTATTTCCTCTCTGCTGCTGCGGATAACAATGTTTCTGCCGAAGTTTAATTTAATGCTGTCAATTCTCCCCTCTTTTAATAAACGGAACTGTTTTGTAAGAATATTAATTTTTACCGTTCCCTTTTCCGCACTGTTTGAGATGCCCGGAATGATGAAGGTAAGTGACAATACTAATGCAATGACTGATGCAGTTATCAGTTTTTTTCTGCTGAACAGGGGTATCACGGTTTTCCGGATACCCCTGGTGTAAATACTACTCTTCATTTTTTACGTCAATAACCGCGGGTAAAGACCACCCCTGTATTGAGGGATCATACATTGATCCGATTCTTGTGGGTCTTAAAATGAATGACCCGGGGAGTTCAGCACGGATAACATAGGCTGCCTCATACTCCTCCCCCTTTTTTATATCTGTAAAAAAGAAGATCATCCTGTTGTCCCATCTTTCAACCCTGGAGTATGACTCAAGGCCGTTATAGGCGCTTTCTTTAATTACCTCAAATCCTGAAGGGAGAAAATCCTCCAGAATAAGAAAGCCGAAATTATCCTTAGCTGTAAACTTCACCCTTACCAGCAGTTCATCACCAACAGAAATTTTACCTCTTTCATCAAGTGACTGGGGAACCATATACTCCTGCATCTTTACATCCTTTACCCTGCTTAGATAAAAGAGATCCCTTCTTGCTGATATACCGTTTGACAGCTCCCCTATACCTCGCTTCTCAGATTTAAGAAATGAGAAGATCCCCATGGGCCTGAACTTCAGATGACCCTTAAGTATTGCTGTATAGGTCATGTCCCCTGAAGCTGTACCTGATACCTCCAGTGTGTAATTATCTGCAGTCATATCTGGAGCAATTTTTACAGTTTTTACCAGGTCTTTAAGATCTGAGCCCGGGGTAATATTGTAACTGATATCTGCAATTTTTCTGCCGTTAAGATTGAAAGAAGTATTTCCTTCAGATTTAAATGCGGCAGATGATGAAGAAATATAATCGCACATGGCAAGTATTACAGTACCGGTCTCCTTAGTGGAACCCCATGCCTCCCCTGAAAATCTTTTTGAAAGGGATGCGAGTGCCTGGGACTGCATCTGCTTATTCCAGCCTGTGTTAATTAGTGCGGAGAGGATATGAGCAGTGATCTCTGTGTCACCGCCCGGCCATGACCATCTTTGCGATCCTGTTGCGGGCCAGTAGAGCCCTTTTGAATCGCGTCTGGCAGTGTCGGTAATTACTTTTCTCAGGAGCGGTAAAGCCTGGTCTATCTCCTTTATCTGGTATTCATCAAGTGATGATTTTGCCTTTGCATTAAATAGGGCCTGCATAAGGTTTGCAGCCTGGAAGGTGCTTATATTTTCAGCAGAAGAAATACGTTTAAATGACTCATGATTCCATCTCCCCCTTAAGGAATAAATATAGAGGAGGTATGAAGTTTCATCATTATCATTTACCTGAGGATCAAGAAACATCCGCTCAATAGCGCTCAATGCTGTATTGATTGTTTCCTTGTTCACTTCATATCCAAAGGTTTCAGCTTTATGGAGAGAAAGGAGGGCGAAGCCTGTAATAAAGGCATTCCCCCTGTCGCCGCTCCACCAGCCCCATGTTCCGTCATAGTTCTGGGCATTCTGAATCCGTCTTATTCCATCTTTAAGATTCACCTCAAGATTTTCCACGGCAGCAGCAGGAATCAATGATGTATAGTTTCCAGATGAGAGGAGTCTCTTTACTGCTATGGATGGTATAAATTTATTTATAGTCTGCTCAAGGCAGCCGTAGGGGTATTTGTTCAGGTATTCGACCCCTTTAAGGAGCTGGAAAACCGGGGAGGGGTTAACCCTGATAACCAGCTCATCCGGGACAAATCCAAAATTGTCTGTTGATTTAAGCGCTTCAAGAGTGATCCCCCTGTTTGCGGTCATATCCCCTGATCCTGACATGGAGTAACTGAGACCCCGTGTTTCCACAGGTATTCTCTGTCTTACTATATCCCCTTTATTTTTATCTGTGACTGCTGAGTATTCTATTACTGCCTCTTTCGCACCTTCCGGAACAGCGAATGTGAAGAATTCTCTGGCAGATCCGTATTCAGGGAGACTCATTTTTATCTCTCTGTCAGGTTTTATTTCACTGCTGTTCAGTTTCATTGAAGTGGTTATACTTCTAATCCCTGAATCGGTGTTATTATTCACAATGCCGATAAGAGAGATAGTGTCCCCCTCTACCAGGAATCTGGGTTTACCTGTTCTTGCTGCTATATCTTTTGTGGATAAAAACTTTTCTCTTACTTCCCCCATCCTCCCTGACAGGTCGTGCCCCCGTGCTGTGAGGCGCCATGTTGTGAGGTTGTCAGGTATGGTAAATGATACTGCTGCCTCGCCTTTACTGTCGGTCCGGATTTTACCATCCCAGAAAGCGGTATCTTTAAAATTTTCACGTACCTTTACCTGTGAATCTTTCCCTGCCCCTGCAAGGAGGGTAATAGGGTAGGAGTATGTTGTAATTACCCAGTTTGATATTTTCGAGTAAAAGTAAGAGGAGATTTCAGGTGTATTATCAGACCTTATTGAAAAAACGGATTCATCAACCGCTGCCAGTGAGAGGTCGCTCCGTTGCGGTTTATTATTAAGGTCTGTGGTTTTAATTTTAATGTTAACGGTTTCACCGGGGCTGTAAATATCCCGGTCAGGTGTGACGCTGATTTTAAGCCTGGTATCATCAACCGGGATAGTTATCTCCTGTATATCTGTGTACAGGGCTCTCCCTCTCTGCATAACAGCCCTGACAAAAAGATTGGGCGCGTATTTTTTATCAACATTGAATTTAACAGGCACAATGTTTTTATCCATCTTCACAACTTTAGACTGGTAAATATCCCTCCCTTCAAGAGTAACCCAGACATAGGAATCGGTGAACCTGCTTTTCACAAGTGAAGTAATCTCTCCGCTATCCTCAATTATAGTTTTATTTACAGACAATTCAATATTCCTGAATTTTGAAGCAGCATCACCGCCGCTTTCCCTGTATATCCATAGAATTGTTGAACCCTTGATCCGGTTGTCCCTGGAATCTTTACCTGTTACAATAAGGTCGAATTCGCCATAGCTGGAAAATTTTTCCGGCAGACTTATCTCAGCTGTACCGTCAGCCCCTGTGGTAACTTTGCGGCTGAATAATGGCCTGGTGTCATGAACATAGACCCGTTGTGCCGGCTTCCATATATATTTGAAAAGATTAACATCAAAAGAGCCGGATACCGGTTTTCCGGAGTGACTCACTGCTGAGATTTTAATCTTTTTACTCCCGTCAATATTGAAGAAGTTCTCCTCAGGCTCCACTTTAATAAAAAATTCCCCCCGCCCCACTTTTACGGTTCTACGGGATGTTATGCTTATATTTGATCTGTCTGTTACAGTTGCTTCAAGAGTAATCTCCCTGTCATAGGGGTATGTTCCTGCTGCAAGCCTTAAAAGGGCTGTTCCTGAAGAGTCAGCATATTTTTCTCCCTCCAGCCTTATGCGTGAATATGAACGGCCTGCGCTGCTTTCATCATTGTATGATAAATCCGCGGTTTCTATACGTCTTTCATAAAATCTGTATTTAACAAGTGCATCCTTAATAGGTGCACCGAAAAAATATTTTGCCTCAACCCTGAACTCTGCTGTGTCACCGTTGATAAAGAAGCTTTTTGACGGCTCAATCTCTATTTTAAATTCCGGCTTTCTGTATTGCTCCACATGGAAGGTCCCTGAGCCGTAGAGGTTATCCCTGGCAAACCCTGTGTTGATTGAAAAAAGTCCAAGATCGGAATCTGCGGGTATATCAATAACCCCTTCAGCTGTACCCCAGTCATCAAGAAGAAGCTCCCCTGTGACCTGATTCTCCTCAGATCCTACTCTTCCAGCCTTGAAGAATATATCCCTGTTTTTTATAGGTACAAAGCGCCCCTCCCTGTCCTTTGCAATTACCTTGAAATGAACCCTGTCGCCAGCCCTGTAAACAGGCCGGTCTGTATAAATAAAGAATTTCTCTTTTTCAGCAGCATGGAATGAGGCAGATCCAGAACTGGTAATAGCATAACTTCCATCCTTTGATAAAACCAGAAGGGATAAGCCGCGGGGATGTTTCAGCTGCGCGGAGAAGATTCCGTTAATATCAGTTGTGCCCCTTGCGATCTCTCTAAGGGGGAGCTGCTCAATCATTGAAGGGGAGGAGTTGCGGGGGATCTGTTTTCCTGTTCTGTCCCTGCCGCTCTGGTCATATGCTATTATTGATGCATCCTTTACAGGTTTATTCTGAACCAGGTCTGTTACATAGGCGTAGATTTTATCGGGTGATTTTTTTAAAATTACACCAATATTAGTGACTGTAAAAAACTGCCTGGCTGCGGTGCTTCTGCTTCCCTGTACCTCAATACAGTATCCCCCCACCGGGAGGGACTGGTTTATATTAACTGAATAATACATCCACTCATAGGGTCTGAAATCTTTTACAGGTTCATCCCATTCCGTCACTTTAGTAAAACCGCTTTTTGCCGGATCAAGTGAATCGGGATCGGGAGCTGTACTGAGAAAGAATTTAACAGGGACCTTGTAAACGCGGATCTTAACTGTATCAAGACGGAGTGATCTTAAATTGAAATCAAGCTGGTTACCCGGAGTAAATGTGGTACGGTATGAATGAATTTTTACATCGGGAGATCTTGTTGCTATTTCGAAATTCAGGTTACCCTTTTTTTCCCCTTCACGAATATCGATAAACTGCGATTTAATATTGTGAAAGCCCTGGTGTGAAAGCTCAAGCTGATATCTTCCAGGCTTAACATCTTCGATGTTGAACGATCCGTCATGGAAGCTTTCAACTGAGTAAATCTGTCTCCCCCTGGCAGTGATATTAATATTTGATGCCGGGGCTTTGACACCGCTGATAGCCACATTTCCGGAGATCGATGAGGGCCTGTAAAGGACCATCTGGAGTCTGAAAGTTTCACCTTCGCGGACCTGCTGAATATGAGCAGTTTCAGCAATGTAGCCGTTTTTTTCAAAACTGAGTATGTATGAGCCGGTTTCCAGCTTTGGAAAGGAATAGTTTCCTGCAGAATCGGTTCTAATAAAATCGGGTCTCTTGCCTGATGCGCCGTTATATTCATTATAGCTGCTCAGCTTTACCTCAGCCTCAGGAACAGGTACCCCTTTGCTGTCTTTTACAGTACCTGTAATTATAGATTCCTTTGCCAGGACAATATTATTCTCGACCGCGCTTATCTGAATTGTTTCATTATATGAAACATAACCGGGTGCAGTAACTTCAATATCGTAGCGGATATTTGGGATGAAGTCATCAATCCGGTAATAGCCTCTGCTGTCGGTTGCTGTTTTGTAGTAGCCGATACCCCTGTTTGAGTTTTTTATCTCAACAACAGCCCCGGCAATCCCCTTTTTCTCATCCGATTCTGTAACCCGTCCTTCAATATATGTCTTTTTGCCCGGGGTTTTCCCTGTACTGCCGTACACGGTTTCTCCGCTTTCAGTTTTCTTTATGTCCGGTGTTGCACAGGAGACAATAGAAAGTAATGCAGCAGTAATAATAAGTGGTGCTATAAAAAATTTTTTCATGACCAGCTCCGCAATCGATTATTTGATAGTAACAGCTTTAAACCTGGAAATTTCACATCCAGGCTCAGTAAATTTCTTTTTAATGTATGATGAAGTTCTAAACTCTTCCGGAACAATAACAGTTCCCTGTCCTGAACTGCATTCTATTAATAATCCGTAACCCGATAAATTAATACTGTTTATGTTTTCCACTCTTTCAGGGGTTTCTGCTATAGTAAGAATAATTTCTGTATCAGAAAGTTCATCCGGATCAAGGGGTCTGTATCTGGGGTCGAGAAATAATGCCCCTTTAATGTAGTATTTCAAAAGAGATTCAATATTCCCGCCCTTGTGATGGAAGGCGCCGAAACATCCCCGTACTTTTCTGTTTTTAATGAAAGTAATAAACAATCCCCTGTCTCCGTAAAATAGAGGGATCTGCCCTGGAATGGGGTACTGCTGTTCGCCTCCGCTGATGGTGACAGCGGCAGTTTCCTGAAGCCATGCTATAAGATTTGCCTTACCCGCACCTGCGGAAAAGAGGGCCCAGTCATCCAGATCAGTGCCTGAGCTTGAAAGCCTGCCCGATGGAATAAGTATTATTGCTGCGGCTGCTGTTGTTAAAATAAAATGTTTCATTCACTCTACTATTATTCAATATAAACCGGAGGATAAAAATCTCTGTACATGAGAAAAGTTTCAAGGAGTTTTCCGCCGGAATATTTTTTTCTATATACCTCTATGGATAATCCGGGCTGAATATTCCTGCCGCTATCTTCACTGAAGGGGAGATTTATTTCATCCTCTTCACTGAACATCTCATAGGCAAAGGGGATTATCCCTGATGCTTTTATGAAAACAGTAAGACTGCTCTCATTCACGTCAGTAAAAATCTGAAGATCGAAACTGTAAATATTCCGCATCCTTAAATCTTTTTTGCCGTATTTAATGGTGGCATCAAGTCCCGGGGGTACATATAAAACCGGGTGCATATGTCTGTGCCTTTCACTTATTGAACAGCCTGCAAGGAGGAGAGCATTAAAGAGGGTTGATGAAACCTGGCATATACCCCCGCCTGTTTCATATGCCACCCTGTCTCTGTAAAAGACTCTGCCGCTTAAAAATCCGTTTTCCGCTGAACCTTCGCCAACAGTATTGTTGAATGAAAAAACTTCGCCGCTTTTAATAACCGTTCCGTTGAGTCTCCGGGAGGCTATGGCAATATTCCTTTTTACATTCGCCTCCTGATCTGCAATGGAGGTGGTAAATGAAACTGTCTGCTCATTACCGGTTCCCGGATCAGGGTAGGCATCTGCTGCAAAAGCAGAAAAAATAATGGCGGAGATGAGTAGAGTAAATAAACTTTTAACAGGCATTATTGTTCTATCCTCAACCGTCAGCTTTGTCCGCTCAGAACCAGGCCTTTTATGCCGTCAACCTTTACAACTATGCCGCTTGTAAGTATTTCAGTAGCCCTTTCCGCGTTTGTTATAAGAGGAATATCAAGGGCCCTTGCAACAATGGCAGCCTGTGAATCATTTTCATCTTCTTCAGTAATCACAGCCCCTGCATTTTTTATGAGATGAAGGATAGCATCATTAGATTTTTTAATTACCAGAATATCACCACCTTTGAAGTCCTGAACAGATGACTTATTGTCAGCAATAATACAGAGTATACCTGATGCAGAAAGTTTGTTTGAAGGTTTCCCCTGCACAAGGATATCACCCACAACGTGAATTTTAATCATGTTTGTGGTGCCGCTTATCCCTATAGGTATCCCCCCTGTAATAATTACCAGGTCTCCGTTTTTAAGGAGCCCCGCATTCTGCACATCATCAACTGCCAGGTTGAAAATTTCGTCAGTAGTGGAAGCCTCCCTTGTGAGCATTGGTGTAACCCCCCATACAAGGGCAAGCTGGTGATATACTTTAGTAAGTGGTGTTGATGCGATAATGAGACAATTAGGCCTGTATCTTGACACCATCCTTGAAGTATGGCCCGATTTGGTTACAGATATTATTGCTGCAGCGTCCAGAGCATGTGCAGCTGAACATGTGGAGTAGCTTATGGCGTCTGTAACATTTTTGGCGATTGTGCTGTGGCGTTTGTTAAAGTTTCCCACATAATCAATATCGGTTTCTGTTTTTTCCGCAATTTTAGACATTGTGGAAACTGCAAGTTCAGCGTATTTCCCTATAGCTGTTTCACCGGAAAGCATAATAGCGCTTGTACCATCATAGATTGCATTGGCAACGTCTGTAATTTCCGCTCTTGTGGGCCTGGGGTTGCGGATCATAGAATCAAGCATTTGAGTTGCTGTAATTACAGGTTTCCCCATCTGCACTGTTTTTAAGATAATCATTTTCTGCAGAGAGGGGATCTCCTCAAAGGGGATTTCAACACCCATATCGCCACGTGCAACCATGATGCCGTCGCTTACCCTTACAATTTCATCAATATTTTTTACGCCATCCTGATTCTCAATTTTAGAAATCACCTTGATGAAGCCGCCGTTGTTCTCCTCAAGAAATGTCTTTATCTGTTTCACATCTTCAGCGTTCCGTACAAAAGAAGCTGCAATATAGTCAAAATCGTTTTTTATCCCGAAAAGAAGATCCTCCCTGTCAATATCGCTCAAAAAGGGTATCCCCACAGTGATGCCCGGAAGGTTAATCCCCTTTTTATCACTTACTTCACCGCCGTCAATAACATGGCAGAAAACCTCTGTGCTACTGGTTCCGGTTACTTTCAGTTCAATAAGACCATCATCAATAAGTATGCGGTCCCCTTTACTTACGTCTGATGGGAGGCCGGGGTAGGTTACTGAGACGATATTTTCATCCCCCTCTATATCCTCTGTTGTAAGTGTAAATTCCTGTCCCTGATTAAGTGTTACCCCGCCTTGCTTGAATTTTTTAAGCCTGATTTCAGGACCTTTTGTGTCAAGAAGGAGGGCAGCAGGTCTCCCCAATTCCAGGCGTATAGCCTTGAAACGATCAATTCTTGCCTGGTGTTCATCGTAGGTGCCGTGTGAAAAATTCAGACGCGCCACATCAAGGCCGCTTTTGAATATTCTTTTAAGCACTGCAGTGTCATCTATTGCGGGACCCAGTGTGCATACTATTTTGGTTTTTCTCATAATTCCTTCCCTATTTTAATCCTGAAATATTCAGGTCTTTATTAAAAACAATAATCACGTCATAGGTTATTTCCCTTTTTGAACCCGGGGCCATGTTTAAAACATATTTTCTTATACCCCTGGCATAGTCACTGCTTTTTTTTGTTTCATCATCTGAGAGGGGCTCCAGACTCAGCTTCTCTATGTCAACTTTGATCTCAGAATTTCTTGATACAGGAATATTGTCCATCACTGTAACACTTTTACTTTCCCCGGTGCTGTTTTCTACAGTAATTTTATATGAGTAAATAATTTTTCTGTTCCCGCCGAAAAGTCCTGCCTTGTCTTCATATTTTCTCACAAGTTCCTTCTCCGATTTGACAGAAGGATCAATCCCCAGTACCAGCTCTCTTTCTGCATTAATCGGTGTGTCAGGAATGTTCACTTTCCCGGTGTATTCATTTTCAAGAAAAACCTGAGCTTCACCTGCAAGCCATGGAAGCTCTGTGTTGTTCTTTACAAGCGCCATAAGATATGCCTGTGACGACATTTCAGGCACCATCTGGTAGAAAAAGTTGAGATCATTACCGCTTTTTACAGTATATGATTTCAGATATTTTTTCTGATATGCCAAGGATGACTCAATTGTCTGCTTTATCGGGAATGCTATTTCCATACTAACACCTTTTGAAGTGACTGCGGTTTCAGGTATGGGGGCTTCATCCACGGTAAATGATTCTTCATCAAGTTTTTTTGCTGAATAGGCTTTATCAGCTATAACAGCCCCTTCCATTTTGCTTCTTTTATATTGGGTTCTGATGTCCAGGTACCAGGGGGGGATATCAGGAAGATTTATATTGCTCAATGGCGACCATGTTGAAAGGCTCAGATTAACATTATTCCAGTCCTCGCCCGTTTTCTGGTAAATGTCTGAGTAAACAATTACTTCAACCTCATTTTTATTCCTGCTGGCTCTGAAGTCGTATTTCATTTTCCAGAAAGTATCAGGGATAAGATAGGATAATGAAAAATCAGCAGCACTGTCTGTGGAAGAGAAAATAGTAAGCATAAGCCGTTTTTCCGTATCAATGCCGCTCTGTGATTCGGTGAGGGATCGTTCTCTTGCCGCGTACTGATCTGTCAGGTTCCCGTACTGCTGAATTTCCATTGATGCCGCGTTCTGCTGAATCGCCTGGTCAAGCTTCATATAGCTGCTGTAGTATGTTCTCCCTGCAATCTGGCTTAAATCGAATTCCAGTTTCTGAATCTCCTTTGCCAGGTCTCTCCTTTTTTTGTGGATATCTCTTCTTGATGAGAGTATTCCTTTCCTCTTTTGACTTATGTATTCCATTGTACTGTTCCAGACTGCGGTCTGGGGGAGGCGTGTCGTCAGCTCCTTTGAAGCTTCCTTTTCAGTGAATCTTGTAACAGAGTCAAGAAAGCTTTCCTGCTGCTTTAAGTTGGCAAGATCATCGGTAAATTCAGAATCCCTTTCTCTCAATTGCTCCAGCTTTTTTTCAATCTCCCTTATTTTTTTCCGTTTCTTTTCAATCAGTGCAGTTTTGGATATTTCGAGGGACATAAGCCTTCCGGCAAACTTTTCCGGAAGAGTCCCTTTGACAGACCAGTCATAAAGGTTGTCAGGGAGACCCTCGATTACAACTGTATTAAGCCCTTTTTTAAGATTCAGCCGGGCATTTCTTGTAATTTCAGCTCTGTTTGTGAAAAGCTTAACGGAGGTAATTGTGCTGTTTGCAGGCACAGGGTCGGAAAACAGCATATCTCCTGATATAATAATAGTCAATATTACAGCAAAAAGTGTCATCCTTTTCATGATTTTCTCCTCTTAAGTTGTCTTTATCAGATATCATATTGTAATGAATTTCAGCATCATTTGCTATAAAAAAGTTAGTGTTAATTCTTTAACAATCCTGTTCAATTAAATGTTCTCATATCTCCGCTGCCAAAGGGAGCGGGGATATTTAAAACTGAAATATTATACCGAATAATATCCTCAGAAATAATTGATAGAAAATATTATATCAGTATCCCCTTAACAGGGGGTTGACTCCGGTATATAACGGAATTTATTTATCATAAATGGAAAACTTTTTCAACCAGGTTTTAGTAAATAATGGAGGGGTAAAAATTTTTATTTTATAATTTTATTGTTGTTAATTATTTGTATATCTGGTTAAGTCTAAGTTGGAATTATAAAAATTTTCTTGACTCAGAGAGGTGATAAATATGAAATTACTTTATGCTCGCTATTGAATAATTAAAATTTATACAATAGCGAGTAAAGTCAGCGGTCTGATAACTTGTTGATTTTTTGTTCCCGTGAGGGTGTTTCCCTGCGGGGCATGTTGAGTTCTCCGGACCTGCTGTCTGGTATAAAAAGAAATCAAAAGTGTAAAGGGGCAGGTTTATGACAGTAAAATCATTGAAAGAGGCGCGCAGGGATCAGATCCTGAAGGCGGCTGAAAAAGTTTTTTCTGAAAAAGGGTTTCCTAATTCAACTATTTCCGATGTTGCCAAGGAGACCGGGGTTTCAGACACTACTATTTATGAATATTTTTCATCAAAAGAGGAGCTTCTTTTTTCGATTCCTGTTGAAGGTATTGAACTTAGCAAGCAGATGCTCGATTCCCATCTCAGCTATATAAGCGGCACAGTTAATAAGCTGAGAGGTATGATTTATCATTTATGCAAATATTATCAGGATAATCCATATTTTGCCTCAATTTCTCTTATGACTCTTAAAACAAACAAAAAGTTTATGGAAACAGAGACATATAAGGACCTGAGGGATTATTATGATATAATGATCAAGGTTATCAAAGACGGAATTGCTTCAGGTGAGCTTAAGGATGATATTGATCCTTATTTTATCAGGTCTGTTATTCTGGGGAGTGTTGAGTTTATAGTAATTAGATGGCTAATGTACGGCTGTCCGGATGATAAAACGAGGCCTATAGACAGTGTGGACTCTCTCTTTAAGCTTCTTATGAGCGGTCTGAAAAAAGATAAGCGTATGAGAAACTTTAATTTCAAGATCAAGATTGAGCCGGAGGATAATGAAGGGGACGAATAAACGTCCCCTTTTGAAACAGCTTAAATCCAGCGGTATTTTTTCGCGGTAAATGTTAGCTCATCCCTGAAGCGGGGGTGAGCAATGGAAATCATTTTCTTTACCCTGCTTGAAATACTTTCAAGGCTTAAATCCACAACACCGTATTCGGTAACAATATATTCCACTTCATTTCTGGAGGTTGTAACAACAGTCCCCTCCGGAAGTGTGGGGAGTATCTTGGACCTCAGATTTCCTTCCTTATCTGTATAAGTGGATGCCAGGCAGATGATTCTTTTACCTCCATCTGACATCTTGGCCCCCTGGTTGAAGTTTACCTGACCCCCTTTTTACTTTTGCCTGAATGAGGCAGTGGTTTCCCGGCAAAATTATTGCTGGATATTGTTTTTTTATCATAAAAAAGGAATACTGCATAGATAATTGTCAATTAACAAATGCTTTGTTAATAAAATATTTAATAAATTTTAGTGATTATAATATAAATTTAAATTAAAGTGTGAATTTCGATCTTTTTTGTATATAATAATCCGTGATTATCCGGATTTAAAATAAAAAGCGTTGATTCTATGTACAGTGCCTTATAGTATTATTACTATAAGAGGTAAATTATGATAATAGATTTTCATACTCATATCTTCCCGTCTGGAATTTCTGAATCACGGGATAAATATCTGGCTGATCCGGGATTTAAGCTCCTTTATGATTCTGCAAAATCCCATATGGCAGATGCTGCGGATCTTACAGCATATATGGATGAGAGCGGAATTGATGCTTCAGTTGCCATGTCTTTCCCCTGGAGTGATGATAAGCTCTGCGCATATCATAATGAATATATGGCGGAAACAGCGGCAGAGTACAGAGGGAAAATTTTCCCATTCGGCATGATCCCACGTAGAAGCAGATCCCCGCTGCTTGAGGCTGAAAAGATTAAGGGGTCAGAGCTTTACGGCATTGGCGAGATAGCTTTTTACAGTGGTATGGATAAAGGGAGCTGGAAATTCCTGGAGAAAGTCTTTGAAGGGGCTCTCTTGTCGGCATTGCCGGTGTGTCTTCATGTTAATGAGCCCCTGGGCCACAGCTACAACGGGAAGTATGATACCCCTTTTTCGCAACTCTATAATATTATAAAAAATTTCCCCGATCTTGTTATAATTCTCTCCCACTGGGGAGGGGGGATTATTTTCTATGAGCTTATGCCTGAGATTAAGGATGCATTCAGGAATGTTTATTACGATACTGCTGCAAGCCCCTATCTTTACAGGGATGAAATTTATAAAGCAGCAATTGATATCTGCGGCAGCGGGAAAATACTTTTCGGCAGTGATTTCCCTCTGTTGAGAGCAGAGAGGTATCTTAAGCCGCTTCGAGCTTTATGCGATAATCAGAAGCAGGTTGCTGAAATTTCCGGATTGAATGCTATGAAGATACTGAAATAGGGCTCTGACCCCTTTTTCGTTAAAAAAATGCTCTGACCCCGATTTTTTTTCAAAAAAATTCCCCTTAAAAACGTATTAATATCAAAGGCTTTTCAGATTCTGATATGAATAGGGGAGACAAAAATGCCAAGACCACTAAGGACAATTGCACAGGGTGTAACATATCACTGCTTCACAAGATGCCGCGGGAGACGGGACCTGCTTAAAGGTAAGTATGGAAAGAAATATTTTATTGAATCTGTACAGATGTGCCAGGAAAAATACAATTTTGAGCTCATTGCTGCAGAAACTGTTGCCAATCATATTCATATTCTTATAAAAACTTTAGAGAACAGAGAGACCATTTCAATGATAATGCAGTTTATTAAAGCACGCATGGCTGAGAAATACAATCGGGCCATGAATGAAACAGGGCCTTTCTGGAACGAAAGATTCGGCTCCACAATAATCGAGGAATCTGACAATCCTGAAGAGTACCTTCTGTGGCTACTCTGGTATATCGGCTATAATCCGGTGCGTAAGGGGCTCTCAAGGAACCCCCGCCAAAATGAAATCGGTTTTATAAACTGCTATCTTGACAAGAATTTCGTTCCTCCGCTAAATTTTACTTTGCATGAATATTTCTTAAAATTAGGCAGGAGCTTTGCAGAATGCGTGGATAAGTTTCTTTTTTATGAAGATGCATACAGGAAAAGGCTTGTCTTGTGGATTTAGGGAGATAAGGGGTCAGAGCCTTATCCCTAAATCCTTAATATCCGGCTCAAGCCCATGTAAGGGAAGTGGCCTTAAAGATAAGATAGACCATTTTCCCCGGCAGGATGTTCATTTTTACAGCAGAGGCTTCTGTAATAAGCACAGTGAAGATTCTTCCTGATGCTTCGACCTCAAGACGTATGTCCCCCGACATCTCATCTGTGAACATCATCTTTACTGTTCCTTTTAATCTGTTTGCCGCAGAAATATTTTCAATTTCACTGTCTGCTACAATAATCTCTTCAGGATTGAGAATGGCCACAGAATCACTTTCCGGTGGCCTGGATGCGTAAATTTCGGTACTGTCAGGGAGTTTTGAAACAAAAAGATGATTTTCCCTTTCTGTCCAGGGCCCGGGGATAATGTTTACATTGCCGCTCCCTGTTATGCGGCCGTTGTGCATCTTCCAGATTCTGTCCGTGACAGTGGTGAGCCATGACATGTCGTGGCTTGTTATTACAAGAGTGGTGCCGTATTCTTTTTTCATTGTTCTTATCGCATCACTAACGGCCCGCGAGGTGTCTGTATCCACATTTGCAACAGGTTCATCGAGAAGGAGCACTGAAGGCTGAAGAATTATTCGGGAGGCAAGGGCTACTCTCTGGGACTCCCCTCCGGAAAGCTCAAACCATTTTCTATACATAAACTTTGCAGGGTCTAGCCTTACTGTTTCAAGGGCTTTCTGTACTTTCTGTTTTAGCAGAGTTGTATCCTTTTTGATTTTGAGGCCATATGCCACATTGTCGAAAACAGGTCTTTTCAGCAGATATGGGTCCTGCTGGAGCAGGGTGACAGGTACGGTACCGGGCCGGATTTTGAGGAGAGATATATCCCCTTCAGCAGGTTTTTCCAGCAGAGCCAGAAGCCGCAGCAGGGTGCTCTTGCCGCTGCCGTTGGGCCCGGAAAGCCCTATAGACTCACCAGCATTAATGGAGAATTCCGGTATTTTCAGCGTGAAGTTCCCGTAGCTCTGTTTAATATTGTTGAGCTGATATATAATATTATCTTTATTCATTCTATCCCCTCCTTCTGAAAAAAATGAGGGCATAATTGACAGTAAACCCTATCATCAGCAGAACAAGTCCAAGGGCAATACCCATTGCAAACTGCCCCTTACCTGTTTCCAGGGCTATGGCTGTTGTAATGGTTCTTGTGTGCCACTTGATGTTCCCCCCTATCATCATGGAAATGCCTACCTCTGCAATGGCCCTGCCGTAGGCTGTTACTCCTGCTGCCATAATTGCAAAGCGGGCTTCATATAAGCTGCTCATTATTATTCTCCCTCCCTTTGCGCCAAGAGTGAGGAGTGTGGCCTTGAGTCTTTCATCAAGGCTTTCAATTGCAGTGGCTGTAAGTGAGATGACAATAGGGATAACCAGTATCACCTGTGCAAGTACAACCCCTGATAATTCAAAGAGCAGGCCCAAACCGCCAAGTGGGCCCTTCTGTGTTATAAAGGCGTATACAAGAAGGCCTACAACTACTGTGGGGAGTGCAAGGAGTGTATCTGTAAAAGCCCTTATCTGTTTTTTTCCGGGGAAGTCGTAGTAGCCAAGCATAAAACCCAGGGGTAGCCCCCCTGCAAGGCTTATCGATATTGAGGCAGTTGAAATTTTTAATGTGGCAAATATTGCGCTGAAAGTCTCTTCGTCACCGTTGAAAAGGAGAACAAACGCATTTAGGAAGCCCTGTGCAAGGTAATCCATTTTATAATCCTTTTTATATTTATTATATACCGGTTTTAAGATTAAAATCCCCTCTTCTCAGGGAGGGGATTTGGAAATGTTAAATAAACCGGTTTAAACCGTAAATTATTTTTTCGCGTTAGGGGTAAAAAGCGGCTTGTTTAACAGTTTAAACTCGCCTATCATTTTTTGAGTTTTGTCAGATGCCATCCACTCAATATATTTCTTGGCCAGGTCATTTTTTGCATTGGTACATTTTTCCGGATTAACCTCAATGGCGCTGTACTGGTTAAAAAGAGATTTGTCACCTTCAACAAGAATTACAACCGGAGGGTTACCCTTGTGGGTGTCTTCATATTTAATGAAGGTTCCTCTGTCAGTAATGGTGTAGCCGCTCCTTTCTGCTGCAATATTAATCGTCTGGAGCATCCCCTGGCCGGTCTGGACATACCATGCTTCTTTTTCAGGAACTGCTTTGCCTGTACTTTTCCAGAGATTCATTTCCAGTGAATGGGTCCCTGATTTGTCGCCCCGACTGGTAAAGGTCGCTTTTTTCGCACGTATTGTGTTAAGAGAATTGATTACACTCATCCCTTTAATCCCGGCAGGATCCTCTGCAGGGCCGATAATTACAAAGTCATTGTACATCAGCTCTGTCCTGTTTAAACCGAAGCCTTTATCGACAAATTCCTTTTCCGCACCAGGTGCGTGAACAAGGAGTACGTCCACATCGCAGTTCTGTCCCATCTGCAGGGCTTTGCCTGTGCCTACAGAGACCCATTTCAGTTCAATGTTTGTGTCTTTTTTGAATTGGGGAGCAAGTACATCAAGGAGTCCCGTATTGTCTGTGCTTGTGGTTGTTGCCATCATAAGCACCTGTGCAGGTTCCTTTGAGCACGATGAGGCTGCAATGGTTAATGCAAGGAGTATGGAGAGCAGAATACCTGTTCTTTTCATTTGATACCTCTGTAAAATTTAAATTTTAATGAATTTCTATGAAATTTTATGACACAATTTCCGGTAAATAATATCTGCACAACAAAGATAGTCAATAATAATTTGTAGTATTTTGTAGGATATAGTTTGTTTAATGGGAAATATCAGTCTAAAAAAATGTTTTTTTTAAAAAAAAGTCTTGAACCGGCTTTTCAGATGGTATAAACTTTTTAATATATCAGATTGAATCAATCTCTGGTGCTGCATAAAAGTTTTCTTTTGGCCAATACCGCGGCCGGGTCTTAAAGTTGGTTATTCCATATTCTGTCATTATAATATATGTAGTGAACTTTGTGCATGCAGTATAAAATCTGGAGTTTTTTTAATTAATAAAATGTATTAATGGAGTTTAAAATGAGCTGGAGAGATGAACTTAAAAATAATATTACCACCATAGAGAACCTGGAAAAGTATATAGTTCTGTCGGATGATCAGAAAAATATACTTAAAGAGGTTACTGATCTTCATCCCATGAGCATCACACGGTACTACATGTCCCTTATAGACAGGTCAAATCCTGCTGATCCTCTGCTGAAAATGATGGTCCCTTCAACTGATGAGATGAATACAATCGGATCCTATGACACAAGCGGGGAATCTGATAATACTGTATTGATGGGGCTGCAGCACAAGTACAGCCAGACAGCTCTTGTCCTTTCAACAAATCAGTGCGCTGCATATTGCCGCTACTGTTTCAGAAAAAGACTGGTGGGCAAATCGAATGAGGAAACCATAAGCAGGTTTAAGGAGGGAGTGGCTTATATTAAGGAGCATAAGGAGATTACTAATGTGCTTATTTCAGGGGGTGATCCCTTTCTTCTTGATACAAAGGTTTTAAAAGTTTTCCTTGAGGAGCTTAAAGGTATTGATCACCTGGAATTTGTAAGGTTTGGAACACGGACCCCTGTTGTTTTTCCCCGGAGGATTTATGAGGATGATGAATGGGTTAATTATATGAGTCATTATTCCAATAATTTCCACAGAATTTATATTGTAACACACTTTAATCATTCTAATGAGATTACATCTGAATCAAAAAAAGCCTGCTCAAAACTGCGGAATGCGGGGATTATTATCCAGAACCAGACCGTTCTTACAAAGGGTGTCAATGATGACCCTGCTGTACTTGCAGCTTTAATGAGTGATCTACTGAGATCAGGGGTTCTCCCATACTATGTTTTTCAGTGCAGACCTGTTTCCAGGGTAAAGGGGCATTTTCAGGTTTCTCTGAAAGAGGGGTTTGAAGTTGTGGAAAAGGCGAAGGCTATGCTTAACGGGCATGGGAAGGGCTTCAGGTATATTATGTCCCATATCACAGGGAAGATTGAGATTGTGGGAATTATGGGTGATGAAATATATCTCAAATATCATCAGGCAAAAAACCGGGACGATATTGGGAGATTCTTTAAGATGAAGCTCACAGATGATGCTGCGTGGCTCGATGATCTGGAGGATCCTGGCCGATAGCAGTGTTATAAAAGGTCTCCGGTTTAATCTTCATTTCTCCCCTTTTTGTGCCGATAACTATAATCAGCCCTGCTGTATGGCTGAAGAGGGATAGGGATGAAGATTTTTTTATGGAAAGATGTAACTCAGAAGATTCTGAAATCGAAAACCACTCTTAAGCGTGCCAGGCCTGTTTCTGAGTCAACCCTTGAGCTTAAGCAGCCTGTGCATGGCCGTGAAGAGAAGCATGAGTATGGAGAGGGCCGCGAATATGGCGAAGATGTAAAAGATAACTCTATCCCCATTGACCCGGAACTAGTTGAAGAAGATGTAAGTGATGATGATCAGGAGAAGCATAGGGAAGCCCTCCGCAAACATCCCCGTTTTATGAAGCGGATTATCCAGAACGGCTATGTTAAGGTAAAAAAAGCCTTCTTTATAGATAAAAAAGTGTAATTATTCCCGGGTACAATTTATTTTTCCAATACAATCCTGCATTATAAATAATTTGACATTTAATCTCCTCTGTAGTAGAAAAAAAGAGCTTGGTAATTATTCCTGAAGTTATTTTTTTGTGTAATAATGCTGATATCAGCATCCCCGCCGCCGAAGGCGTGGACCGGGGAGTAATATTTTAAAAAAAATTTATAACCTGTACTTTTTTTTGGGTAATTTTGCCGTAAAAATTCTACTACAATAATAAGATGATGGTGTGCACTTGAATCAGAAAGGGAAGCCTGCTGAATCGGATATGGAAAAATTTATCTCTGTTTATGAGAGCTGCTATTCAGTTGTTTTCAGCTCTGTTTATGCCAGGATAAATAATTTTCACGACTCGGAAGATATATGCCAGGAGGTTTTTATCCGTTTCTATGATAAAATAGATGAGGTTGAGAACCCGAGAAAATGGCTTTTCGGCTGTCTCCGTATTGTTGTGCTGGATCATTATAAGAGGAAATACAGCAGGGATGTGGACATTGAAGAGATTTTTGACGATATAGGGATGAGTTATGTAAACGGATTCAGGGATACCAGGATGATGATACAGGAAATTATGAGCCGCATGACAGAAGAGGAGGATGCTGCTGACATGTCTTTATTTGATCTTGTGGCAGTACATAATTTTACTTTTGTAGAAGCTGCAAAACATCTTGGAATGAATTATAAACAGGTCAGGTACAGGTTCAATCGAATTACAGAAAAAATCACAGCAGCCCTGAAAGATAAGGGGATAAAGAGCATTGAGGATCTTCTATGAAGGAAGCGCTTTTAATCAGGGAACTTTTTAAAAAATATAACCTTTCTGCGCCTGTAGCAGAAGCAGACCGGAGCAGAATTCTCCGTTCAAAAAAAGCGGCATTAAAAAGAATAGTGGCATCCGGGGAGAGGGCGCTTTTTATGCCGGCTCTGACCCTGGGTTTATATAATCTTTACCGCTCCGCAGGGATCAATATTACCCTTGCCGGGGCTGCAAGGAGCGGTATGGCTGCAATGGCAGCATCGGTAATTATAGCTCTTTCTGTACCATTTCTGATCATGCAGGGGTATATATATAAAGCTCCATTTATTGCAGATGAGACGGCATTGCAGAAGGGCTTTATAGCCGCATATACAGGAGATGTGACTATAGCAAGGGGCGATGAGGAGATTAACGCTTCAGCAAAGGGGATTGTAGAAAAGGGGGACAGAATTGCTGCAGGTGAATCATCGGGCCTTCTGTTCCGGTTTGAGTCAGGTTCAATAGTAAGGGCTTTAAGCAGCACTGCTCTTGAAGTTGAAGAAACAGGACCAATGATAAGGCTGGCTCTGGAAAAGGGGGGTGTGCTTTCAAGGCACAGATCCTCCGGCAGGGGGATTGTTTATGAAGTCCATACAGAAGATGCATCTGTAACAGTAAAGGGGACTGAATTCGGGGTGATAATTAAAGAGGGCGTAACAACTGTTATGGTTGCTCAAGGGATTGTTGAAGTAAAGCATAAGCCCTCTGGTGAAATTTTTACCCTTCACAAGGGTGAGGCATGTGAAGTAAAGAGCGGAATGTCTGCAAGGGCGCTTAATGCAGAGGAGCAGTTCTTAATGGATAGATTCGCAGAATTTGATTTAACTTCACCGGTTGAATCAATGAGAGATGCTGAGATTGAAAGTTTAAATGAAAAAATAAATGAACATGAAAAGAAACCTGAAGCAGCAAAGAAAAGCAGCAGGCTCACACTTGATGAGATTAAGAGCAGGTATGGCAGAATAGATGTAGTAACCCTTTATAACGGCAGAGTAATAAGGGGAGCCATTATTTCACGGGGCGCAGTTGTAAGGGTGATTACAGTAAATGGAACAGTTACGGTTCAGACAAAGGATATTAAAGGGACCGATATTATAAAATAGAATTCCGGAGGGAATAAGATGAAGACATTAAAATTAAATTTTCAGTTATTATTGATTCTAACAGTTATTGCAACAGCAGTATCCTGCGCGAAAAAAGAGGAGAAAGCCTTTGTCTCTTTCTTTGCAGGCACTGCTGCAATTGAGAGACAGGGGGAAGCTTCGGTTCCTGTTAAGGTTCAGGATCAGGTAAAGGACGGTGATATAATAGAAACAGGTGACAGGTCATATGTTATTATTCAGACAGATGACGGGATTGTTATACGCTTTGATGCGAACTCCAGGGTCTCTTTTACTTCAATTTCCAATGCTAAGTTCAGAGAGCTTAATCTTGACAGGGGTAAGGTTGTTTCCAGCGTGTCAAAGCTTAAGAAGGAGAGTGAGTATAGGGTAAAGACACCAACTGCTGTTGCTTCTGTACGGGGGACGGAATTTTTAACAGAGTATGATAAAGGAAAAACAGTTGTGGCAGTGGGGAGAGGGAAGGTGAGTGTTGTTAAAACTGCTACGGATGAAGAAAAGTTCGTGGACACAGGCAATACTGCGGTTGTTGAAGAAAGTGCTGACACTGAAGTTGAAATGCGTGAAATCAGCAAAGTAGAAGAGTTGGAAATAAGCAAAATACAGGGTATCCCTGTAATTGATAATATTGACGGGGCTGATGCTGCTGCAATAGAAGAGAAATTCAGCGATACTGAAGAGAATACTGAAGAGATAAATCAGGAAATAGAAAAACTTCTGGAAAAGGATTCCTGGACCCTTGAAAAAATAAAGGCAAAGTATGGAAGAATCGATGTAGTTACCCTCTATAACGGCAGAGTAATCCGCGGAGCCATAATAGGCAGGGGAGCATATGTGAAAATACTTACACCGGGCGGTGTGGTTACTGTTCAGGGGAAAAATATTCGTACAACAGGCGTTATGTAGAGGTGGCTCACTGGATTTACCAAAATGGCAATTGATATTTCGCTGAAAATAATTTAGGAGGTGCCTGTACCTGGTGTATAGGCCCCCTAACACTTCGGCAAGCTCAGTGACCGCCCCGGGGGGGGACTTTCGGAACTTTTTTAGCAAATTAAAGTTCAGAAGCTCTTAATGACATTGCCCCGAGTGGGGACGTGGTTATGCAATTATAAATAAAATTCAGGTATAAGTTTTATGAAATTGAAAAGAATTGTGTCAGCTTTTATCGCAGCAATGATTCTGGCAGCGCCATTATCAGCTGAGTATATTTTTTTAAAAGACGGAACAATATTAAAGGGGACCATCGTTTCCGATACTGCGGCAACTGTGAACCTGCGCCTTGAGGACAGAAGGATGCAGAGAATTCACCGCTCAAATATAATGAGGATTCTCTACACCGACCTTTACATGGGTAAGGTTTATATTCAGAAGATAGATGGTAAAAGTATAGTTGCCTACATGGTTGATGAGGACAGGGAAACCTATACATTCCGCATGGAGATTTATAAACCGGAAGAGTTTAAGCTGAGGCGTGACCAGGTTCTCTTTATGGCCAGGGGGAATCCCACAGGGCTGAATGCTGAGGCAGGCACAGAGAGGGCTGAGTTAAAATGGTTTGCACCTTATATGCCTGTCAAAAGCTATAACATTTATGTCAAAGAGCCGGGGGAGAGGGAGTACAGGCTGGCAGGGAATACCAGGGGGAAGTCATATTCTCTCCGGAATCTGACAAGCAACACAAAATACCAGGTCCATGTAACAGCCATTGACAGCTCTGGGGATGAGACCCTCCCCAGTAATGAAATTGAACTTATAACACTTAATATCCCGCCTGACAGGCCTGTGATTGCTTCAGTGTCAAGACAGGAGAAGGGGGGGTATAAAATCGAATGGAATGAGGCTGCAGACCCTGACGGCAGGGTTACAGGGTATAAAATTTACAAACAGTATAAAGGGGAAACCGAAGAGCTGGCATCTGTAAAAAAGACAGAATATCTTCTGGGTGAAAAGGTGGATTTTGATGCCATATATGTGAAAAGCATTGATGACAGAGGGGCTGAGTCTGATGCTGCAAGGGTATATTTCGGTTTGCGGCCGGAGATGGGTATAAGTATTTCACCGGCATTTTTGTACCCAATGGGTAAGCTTTCAGATATTTCCGATTACGGATATGGGGCTTCATTAAAATTTGAGATGTCCAATTATTTTTTTGCCGGACTTGAGCTTAATATTGAAGTTTCATTCTTTTATCTTACCGGAAAGGATGATTTTGAAGAGCCTGAATCTAAAGTGAATTCCATCTTCCTTGCGCCTTTAATGATAAGCGCAGGGTATGCCTTTTATCCGGGCGAGTATTTTGCCATAATACCGTATGTGTCTTCCGGCGGTGTGGTGATGAATTACAGCTACAGCTATTTTGATATTGTGGAATCAGAAGAGAAAGAAATATCAAGATTTTACGTAAATCCTTCAGCAGGAGCCGGGATAAGTTTCCGCTACAGTTTCCCCGGCGGTGTATATGCTGCGCTTTCTCTTGATTACAGGATATTTTTTGAAGAGTCGAATAATTATAGTTATGTGAGTGCAGCAATAGGTGCGGGGAAGAGGTTTTGAGGCCGGACTCCCGGCAGGGGACTTTAGCTAAGGCCCATTTCAGCACAGTGGCGAAGGCCCCCTAACACTTTGGCAAGCTCAGTGACCGCCCCGGAGGGGGACTTGATTGACTTGATAGGGTGAGAACCTGGTTTTTTACAGACCTCACCCCCTAACCCCCTCTCCACATGGAGAGGGGGGAGATATGTGAATGAACAGCGAGGTGGTTATGAAACGTTTACTTTTAATTTTACTTCTGGTTTTTCCTCTGTCATGTTATGACGGGTTGAGTGATATGCTTGATGATGTTACAATGAAGGTGCCCATTTGTGTTGATGAGACAGGTGGTGATGACGGCAACGACGGCAGAGGGTGGCGAAATGCAAAGGCTACTATTGGCGCTGCGGTGGGTATAGCAGAGGATGGGGATGAGATATGGGTTGCTGGTACGCAGAATATAACTGCTACAGTTACTATTGATAAACCATTGAGTTTTTATGGGGGATTTAAAGGAAATGAGAGGAGAGTAGAGCAAAGAAATCCGGAAACAAATATATCGAGTGTAAATGGTGGCTCGGATTGGTTTGAAATTAACTCAAACATTAATGTTCTTTTTGATGGTTTAACTTTCACAGGATTTGATGACAGGGTTATTGTAATTCAGGGTGGAGGGGATGTAACTACCAGGGATTGTAAATTTAATTCAAATAACGGTGGAGGAGTGATTAGTGCATTAGGTTCAAACTATCAGGCTGAGAATTGCGAGTTTAGAAATAATACTGCTACAGCGGGTAATGGTGGAGCTATTTTTTTAAACAACAGCACTGCTGAAATCAGAAATTCCATTTTTGATAATAACAGTGCTGAAAGTGGCGGAGCAATCTTTGTTTATAATGAGTCAACAGTAACTATAGATAATTCTGAATTTACCAGACACACCGCAGCAGGTCAGGGCGGAGCAATTTATGCGGATACTTCCACTCTTGCAATCAGCAGATCAAAGTTCGGAGATAAAGATACTGTAGATAGCGGTAATTCAGCTCCTGTGGGTGGTGCGATTTATGTTATTAATAGCGAAAATGATGGCAAAGGTGTAACAATATCTGATAACTCAGAATTTTATAGAAACAGTGCCACCAACCCAGGTGGTGCGATTTATGCCTTTTCTTCAGAACTGACAATAAAAAATTCAAGTTTTGAGAATAATGAGTCAACAGGTGCAAGTTCTCAAGGCGGAGCGATTTATGCCTCAATATCTGACCTGACAATAGAAAATTCAGAGTTTGTCCATAATGATGGTGGTAATTTTGGCGGAGCTATTTCCGTGTATGCTTCCACTCTTGCAATCAACAGATCAAAGTTTGGCGACAAAGATACTGTAGATAGCGGCAATGGAGTTACTGGGCAGGGTGGAGCAATTTATGCTTCTTTAGGATCAGCACTGATAATAGATAATACGCAATTTTATAGAAACAAAGCGATTGTAACACCAGCTAACACGGGTTCCGGCGGAGCAATAGGAGCTGATGGGAATTTAAATATTCAGATTTCTAATTCTGTTTTCGGAAGCGAAATTCCTGATTCTGGCAATACCGCGGGTCAATATGGAGGAGCGATTTCTATAAGTAATGGTGCAAAGGTTACAGTAGAAGGTACAGACTTTATTAACTCATTTGCTGCATCGGGTGCTGGCGGAGGCGGGGCAGTTTATGCTGTAGGTGCTGACAGTTCATTAATCATAATGAATGGTTCGAGATTTATAAAAAATCAAGGCCATGCTGGTGGTGCAGTTTTTATAAACGATACAGGGAGTCCGGCCCTTTCTGTATCTGATTCATCTTTTAAAGAAAATTATGCTAGTGGCGGAGACGGTGGTGCAATTAATTATGTAAGCAGTCATGACCTGAATATCAGCAGAAGTGAATTTACAGGTAATACCTCCACCAATATTGGTGGAGGATTGAATATCAATTCATCTGGTACTGTAACAATAGACAGTTCAATCATATCGGGTAATACTATTATTAATACTGCCCCGCCCGCTACTCCTCAGGGAGGAGGTATTTATTTAAAAACTGCAACCCTCAATGTGACCAACACAACAATATCTTTAAATGAGGTTAGTAATACAAATGGGTCTGTCGAGGGTGGAGGGGTGTTTCAGCAAAGTGGGACTTCCTCTTTTACCAATACATTGTTTTCAGGGAATAAGGCTGATGGAGCATTTTCATACGGCGGGGCTATTTATGTAGTAGAATCAGGCGAAACAGTCATATCTGCCTGCAAATTTATTTCAAATGAGGCGCATAATGGTGTGAGTGGTGATAGCGGAGGCGGTGCTGTTTATTTTAATCAGTCATCAAAATCAACAATAGTAAATTCATATTTTTATGACAACAGAGCATACTGGGGTGGCGCTGTGTATATAGGAGGTGATTGGGGTGGCAGTTATGACCATGCTCTTGTTAATCTTACTTTTTATAAAAACAGTGCTAATCTGACCAATGGAACAGGTGGAGCAATCTTTATGAGGTCAGTATGTGATGTTTACAACAGTGTTTTTTATGGGAATACGGCATCATCAGGTTTGAGTATTGAAAGGTATGATTTAAATAGTTATAATTTATTTAACTGTTACTTCGATGGAGGAATGGGTGCAGGGATTATTGCACATAGTTGCACCGATAGTTCAGCAGACCCCTTTGCCAGCACAAACTTCGGCTCATCAAATTTTCTCTACCCTGCATCAGGTTCAGGGTTGATAAATAATGGGACAACTACATTTCCCTTAAGTATAGATCATTTCACCATGCCCTTAACAGACCTGGCAGGGAATAACAGGGAAGTGGGTACAATCGACATAGGCGCATATGAGAGGCAGTGACCTCACCCTCCTAACCTCCCTCTCCCCACTGAGAGGGAGGAATTGTGACCAGTATTTTTACAGGGTATTGAATTATTAGTTTTTATGAAATGAAAAGTCTGAGTTTATAACCCCGAAAGTTTGCTGTACACAGGAAGTGTGCGTTTCGGCGCGCGACAGGAGGCCGCAATCAGCATCGGAGGAAGGGGAATTATTTTTTGAAAGCTGATAAAATTTTATTAAAAATATCTTCAGCAGCATTAAATATCATTCTTGCATCCTCTGTGTCAGGAGATCCATACGGAAGAATACCCGTATCTACGGGATATCTCGAATCGATGTATATTTTGTCGATAGGTAATAATTCATCTTCATTTACATCTATTATCGTTTTTATCTCATCTGGAACGAGACTGAACAGTTTAATCAGCGAATGTGTCTTTGGTATTATTATTTCATATTCTTCAAGTATTGCTTTAAGTGACTTTTCAACAGTCTGCTGACAGTGAAATGTAACAATTCGTGCAAGTTCTTCATCATCAAGAAGTTTCTTTGCAGATTTATAGTCTGCCCGGGCGAAATTCAGCCAGCTCTCTGTTTTGCCTTCACGCTATTCTTCTGCCTCTGGCGGATATTTCGTTTATAAAAGATGAGCCTGTTTTGACAAGCTCTTCCCATTCAGCACTGGTATAAACAAGAATATCGAGCGGAGTTTCTCTTTCAATATCTATTAACAGTTTAGACAGTTTAACTCTTCTTTCAAGAATTTCACTATATTTTTTCGCCTTATAGTTCTCATCAAGTATGATTACCAGATCAATATCACTGTCGCAATGGGGTTCCCCATCAGCATAGCTGCCAAAAAGAATAGCCTCTCTGACTTTATAGTTTGCTTTTATGCGGTTAATTATTTCCTGTTCAAGTGCCCTGGTAATCATAACAGCTTCCTTTTTGTAGTTTGTGAAAGTATAGAAAAAATAAATGCAGAAATCGGATTTGTCAATATTTTTATAAATTTTCACCCATGATAAGGGGTAGATAGAGATCAGAGACTGAAGAGATAAAACAAAGGCTGATTTTCTTAAATTAAATGAACTTCACCATGCTCTCTTTTACGCTCTTCCAGAATCCGGTCGCATCATCTGAAAGGAGTTTATCTAATTCAGAACGGGAGTAGACAAGGATATCGGTTGAAGGTACAAGGTCAAGGAGGTCGGCGAATTCAAAAGCTCTTTCATGAAAGGGCCTCCCTGTTTCTTTCACTATAATAATATCTATATCGCTGAATTTATTAAAAGTATTACCTGTAATGCTGCCGAATAAATATGCTTCCTCCACTCGCCCTTTAAGTCTGGTTTGAAGTTTTTCCATATACTCATCTTTAGTCATGCCGAAAAGGGGATCGCGGTCTATTTTCAGAAGTACATTATTATTCATTAAAATATGTTCCTGCAAATTCAAGTATCCTGGCTGCAAATGCCATTGCTTCTTCAGCCTGTTCTTTTGTATAATATTCAAATGGAGCACCACTGGGGAAAGCATCTGGGTATCTGGTGCTGATGTAATATAGATCAAGCCTTTTGGCAATGTTTTCTATTTCGTCATTAATACCGAGACTTCTTGCTATTTCCAGGACAGAATGGGATTTAACCATATCATAATCTTTAAAATATGCAATAGCCTGAAGTGATTTTTCAGCAACCTGCTGACATATGAAACAGGCCTGGGCGAATTTTTCACTGTTAAGAGTATCTTTAGCCCACTGGAAATCATTTTCAGCCTGCTTATACCAGTCATGCGCCCTGTTTTTCATTTATGCGATACCCCGGTAATCAGATTATTGTCTTTTAAATTAGCAGTATTATGGGGATTTTGTCAAGAATGATAATTTAATAAAAAATATATTGATTCTTCTATGTGCAATGTGTATATTGTCTATATCGATACACATGGAGGATCTATGCGTACAAATATAGTCATCGACGACGCATTAATGGATCAGGCTATTTCTGTTTCCGGATTTAAAACAAAAAAAGAGACCGTTGAGGAAGCACTTAAATTACTGATACATGTTAAAAAGCAGTCAAATATCCGGAAATTTCGGGGAAAACTGAACTGGGAAGGGGATCTTGATAAAATGAGATCAGATTTATGATTGTCGCAGATACTTCAGCATGGATAGATTATTTTCGCGGGATCGATGCGTCTCATACTGATGCGCTTGATTATGAAATTCAGCATAACAGAATAGTTACCGGTGATCTGATTATTACAGAATTACTTCAGGGATTCAGAAATAATAAAGATATTCTTAATGCAAAAAAAATTATGGAATCTCTTGAGTATAGAGATATGGTGGGCAAAGAGATTGCATACAGATCAGCTGAAAACTACAGATTTTTAAAAGGGAAAGGGGTTACTGTAAGAAAAACTATAGATGTAGTAATCGGAACTTTCTGCATAGTAAATGAATTCCAGTTGATTCATAATGACCGGGATTTTGATCCCATGGAAACTTATTTAGGCTTAAAAGTCAGAATTAAAAAATCCCCATCTTAATTGAAGGGGATTCGCCTGTAATCGGGTGCTTATATATTTTCCGGAAATTATTTATTCGTTATGAGCGTTTCAATCTCCTCTTCAGCAAGGCCTGTAACTCTTGACATTTGATTGATTAAGGCTCTTTTTCTCATCAGGACACGCGCTTTTTCAAGTCTGCAATTCTTTATTCTGCAGGCAAGTGAAGCGGGGATCTCTTTTGCGCAATCTGGATCTTTTCGGGTAATAAATTCGGTAAGTTTCATCAGAAACCTCCTGATATTTTCAGGAAATTTAAGTCTTATTGAATATTACATGAATTAAAAATAAATTTGCAGGTTATGTCAATATAAATACTCCATTTTTGCGAACAATATTCATTAAAATGAAAAAGCTAATTATTGCCTTTGAATTCAGCTATTATTATGGCAAAGTCATCTTCAATATTGTTAGAGCAGCCGGTCATGGAAAAAATTTCATTATAAACTTTGTCGCACAAAAGCCGGGGTGTAAGATGACGGTTTCTTTTTATTATATCAATAAGCCCCTCAACTTCAATCATACTGCCGCTGGAGTCTCTGCACTCAAAAACCCCGTCAGTATACATTATAACCTTATCTCCGGGGTAAAGCTTTCCCGGGGCTTCTTCATATTCTGAATCGGCAAAGCTTACAATAATCCGCCCCTTTGGTCTTACAGATTCAATTTCTCCATTTTGTCTCAGTATCAGCATGGGCGGGTGTCCGGCATTTGCTGACACAATCTCCCCCGTTTCAATATTTATTGTGCACATGCAGGCTGTCAGAAAATTAGATCCGATTTTGTCCTGCAGCTGCCGCTTCATTTCAATAAAGGCATCTCCGGGATTAAGAATATACTTCCCCCATGAGCTGAGCGACATCTTTACCATTGAGGCAATGAGGGCAGATGCTACCCCGTGACCTGACACATCACAGATAAAGAGGCCGGTTTCCTTCATCCCCTCCCTGTAATGTATGTCAATGAAATCACCCCCTACAGCCATCATGGGGACATACTTGTAGGCTATATCCACCTGCTTAAGACAGGGAATTTTCTGCGGCAGGAGTGCTCCCTGTATTGTTTTGGCAAGGTCAATATCCTTTTCCAGCTCCTCTTTCTGGCTTTCAATTACCGCAGTGCGATCCTCAACCATTTTTTCAAGGTTATCTTTTATATCGAAGAGATTCTGATACATAATGGAATTTGCAAGGGCGATTGCAGCATATCTGCTTATTCTGTTTACGAACATAAATTCTCTTTCTTTAAGCCGCTTAGCTTCAGCTTTACCTGATAGAAAAAGAATGGCAATGAGATGGTTGTTGTGGCTCAGGGGCACCATGTATTCACTATCCTGAGATTCGAAGAGATGGAGAAACTTTTCTTTCAGAGATGACAGATCATTGTTAAACTCAATGAAGTGCTTTTCAATATAATGCTCCTGTCCCTTCATCAGCTCAACAAGAATGGGGTCGATTACCAGAGGCTTATTTTTAAGATTAACAAAGCCGCCTGAATAGTCCCTTCTGAAAAAGAACTTAATTCTGGATATACCGAGGGATTTTCGCAGAACAGTTATTACTTCCCTCACCAGATCATCCAGTCCTCTAAGGAGAGAGATATCGTCGAGAAATTTTTTCTCAACCCTGGAAAGGTTGTGGGATCTCCGGTTGAAGAGCTCATTTATAAATGGCTGTATTCTGTTAAAATAGAAATAATTACCCTGGAACCAGATAAGTAGAATAATAAAAAGGAGAAGCGGGTGCAGGGTAAAGAAAAGAGGCCTGAGTAATAGAAGTATAATAAAATTAGGTATAGCAATAAATGAAGAGAGTATAAGCCAGATACCGGTAATGTGAAGCACACTGCTTATTTCAATAATGCGGTATCTTAAAACACCATAGGTTAAAATCCCCAGAGGGATAAAAAGAAAATTGCTTAAGGGGTAAAAGTCGATACCATGCATTGAAGGTATATTCGACATTGTGAGAATCACAAGTATGAAACATGAGATGAAAAAGTAGTTTAATTTAAGACGGGTTACCGGATTTTTTTCGGTCCTGTATTTTTTTATAAAGAGGCTGAATACATATACTGTTGATGCAGAAGCAAAAAAGGTAAAGATCTCAAATACGGGGCCCGTTTTTGCAATTAGTCCCCAGCTGTATTCATGAAAGCCGTAGAAGTAATACTCTGTAAAAACAAAGAGAGAGAGGATGAAGCTTAAAATAAAAGCCGGGATTGTTATTGAAAGTTTTTTCTGCCCTGTAATTGTCTGGAAAAAGAGTATTGTCAGAGGAGGATTATATACATAAAAAAAATGTATAAAGCGTTCGATATGGAGCAGTGTTTCCCGGTTTTCTATTAGATGGTGCGATATAAAAGCCCATGAAACAAGGGTCCACCAGACGCATAAAATGGCCAGAAGAATATTCTCGTTTTTTGACCTGTCTTTTATTATTGCCACAAGGCCAAGTAAATATGCTGTCACCAGAGATAGGATAGGGGGGAGAATATAGGGTGATATGTTTATCTCAGACATTATTATCTCCCCTGTTGGTTATATTCATATTGTTTCACAAATCTTAACAAAATAAACGGGTGTTTTAATACTGTGATTCATCAACAAGCTTAAGTGTTTGTTACCTGCCCCCTCCAGGGCGCCCGAGCGAAGCGACAAAGTACTCCCGGGGTAGACAGCGGGGCCTGCCTCAAAGTAAACATCTTTAAATGATTTTTTAAAAAAGTCAAGAGAATAACCCCGGTTAACCTGGAGTATGTGGATAAATATGGCAATTGATCTTGACAATTGAGAACCTCTTTCCGGTAGTTTTATCTGGAGATATCTCTCTCCACTTTCTTGACTCCGGAGGCACGGGTAGTGTTATGAACAGAATTAATAAACCTGCATCGATTTTAGCAGGTACTATCTATACAGTAAGCGCATTTTTAGCCTGGGGGCTTCTCCCCGGTTACTGGAAGCAGCTTGGGTCAGTCCCCTCTGAGGAGGTTGTAGCCCACCGCATTGTATGGACATGTATATTCGCCCTGATTTTTGTGGTTGCTGCGGGGAAAAGAGGTATTATAAGGGAGATTCTGAGCAGAAAAAAACTGAGGTTCTCCATAATTATCAGTGCTGTTACAATCTCGCTGAACTGGCTTATTTTTATTTACGCTGTCAATTCAGGCAATATTGTCCAGGCAAGTCTGGGTTACTATATAAATCCCCTTGTAATGATTTTTCTGGGAATGGTTGTGCTGGGTGAAAAATTAAATAAAGCGCAGGGTCTTGCTCTCCTCTTCGCCTGTCTGGGTGTTTTATATCTTGCAGTTGATTATGGTGAGTTCCCCTGGATTGCTGTTTCTCTGGCATTCAGCTTCGGTTTTTACGGACTGGTGAAGAAGATGGCCAATCTTGATGCAATCACCGCTCTTTCGATGGAGACACTTTTCCTTACCCCGGTTGCTTTATTTTTTCTTACTTATAAAGGTTTTGCCGGAACAGGGGCTTTCGGGAATGGATTATTTTTGCGGGATATTTTTATTATAGGTTCAGGTGTGGTTTCTGCACTCCCCCTTTACTGGTTTGCCCAGGGTACAAGGGCTATCCCCCTGTCACGAGTGGGCTTTATACAGTATTTAACACCAACAATGATGCTTTTTATAGGGGTCTATATTTATGGTGAGGCTTTTACTCCTGCGCACAGGGTAAGTTTCGGTTTTATTTTTGCAGCGCTTTTTATTTATACTGTTTCATCTATAATTAAAGGGAGGAGAATTGAGGTCTAAATTGAACATACTCTGTTTCTTCCCGCTTCCTTAGCTTCATACAGGGCTGTATCGGCCCGGATCAGTCCGTCATCCATTTCCCTGTCCAGGGGGTTTGATTGAGAAGCTCCAAGGCTTATTGTGGTCTTTATCGCTTTCCCGTTTATCTCCAGCTGAAGATTTTCTACAGCATTTCTCAATCTTTCCGCTATCTGAATGGCATGCTGAATTTCAGTTTCAGGGAGAATTGCGGCGAACTCCTCCCCTCCGATGCGCCCTATTATGTCAGTGCAGCGTAAGCCTTTTGAAAGAATTTGTGAAACTTTTTCCAGTACGGTGTCCCCCCCTTTGTGGCCGAAAGAATCGTTAATTTTTTTGAAAAAATCAAGATCTATCATAATAATCGTATAGAGTGATTCATACCGTTTTACACGCTCAAATTCACTGGAGAGCCTGTCCATAAAAAATCTTCTGTTTGCCAGGCCTGTAAGTACATCAGTTGTGGCCATTAGCAGGAGCTGCTCCTTAGTCCTTTTCAGGTCAATGTGGGTTTTTGTTCTGGCAAGCATTTCCTGAGTTCTGAAGGGTTTTGTAATATAATCAACCCCGCCGCACTTAAAGCCCTTTATTATGCTCTCCTCATCATCCATTGCGCTTAGAAATATTACCGGGGTGTCTGTCATTTCAGGTATGTTCTTTATATGTTCACAGAATTCATAACCGTCTATTCCGGGCATAACAATATCAAGTAGAATAAGGTCCGGAGAGTTCTTTTCAAGATACTCAAGGGCTTCCTCACCGCAATTGCATGAATCTGTATTGTAGCCGTTTTTGTTGAGAATCTTTTTGCAGAAACCTATATTTATGGGACTGTCATCTACAATAAGTATAAGAGGCTTATTATTTTCCAAATTCACTACCTTTTAGAAAATTTATTTTTATAAAATATCCGCATTTATTAACTTTTATCAGTAATTATTCTTAAAGATATTTTTTAGTGCAATAATGATGTTTTCCATGTCCCTGCCGCCAACGTTGACATTAGATCATTTTATTGTAAATAAAAGTTAAGGAATTAACACTGAATTTTTTTTCAATGCTTATTAAAAAAAGAGTTTGAAATAATAAAATGTTTATATAGAGTATTAAAGGATTAAATCTCTCTAATTTTTAAAAGGGTTCCGGAAAAGCTTCTATTGTTTTTTCCGGACCGGAGTTAACATTTTAACTGACTATTATAAGTTACAGGTTCTCCTTTAAAATGAAAAGCAAAAAACCGGTTTTATTTATTTAAAGTTTATTAAATTTAATGCCGATATTAACCAGGGGTAGTTTATACAGGTTTATTGATGAATGAACATGAATTATTATAAATATAATAAAGATTTTCCGGTTATAATCCTGGGAAAAAGTCTTACTTCAGGGGAAGCGGAGAGTCTCAATGAATATGCTGATATTATTATACGTGAGTTTCCATCGAAAATTGCTATAAGCCTGGAAAATGTTGAGGCAATAGATTCCAGCGGTATAAGCTTCCTGGTTAAAGTATCAAAATCAACCAGAAATAAAAATATCGAACTGATTTTATACGGCATGAACGAGTCTCTCCAGAGGCTCTTCTCTGTGGGGGGCCTTGATTCCTTTTTTACAATCTGCACATCTGCTGAATTTCAGAATATTTACGGGAAATAATTTTTTTATTGCATCTATTTGCCAATATTGCCAAATAGGCAAAAAGGTTGAGGTCATGAATAAAATAATAAATAAACAGTATGAAGTGAGAGCCAGGATTATAAAGGCTATGGGCCATCCTGCCAGGCTGTTCATCCTTGAGAAGTTAAAGGAGGGGGAGCTTTGTGTCAATGAAGTGAGGGATATGCTGGGCCTTGATGTTTCAACTGTTTCAAGGCATTTATCTGTCCTTAAAAATGAAGGCCTTGTTTATGATGAAAAACGGGGAAATTGTGTTTATTATAATCTTCTGGTGCCATGCGTACTCGATTTTATGAGCTGTGTTGAAGCTGTAATGGAGAACCGTGCAATGGAGAGGGGTGCGGGCACCTGTCCGGCCTGTGCAGGTTAGGGTGATAATATGAATCACAGGAAAGTATGCAGATGCTGGTGGAGCGGCTGGTGAGATTTCGGAAAAATAATATTTTTTGATTCTGAAATTTCATAAAATAAGGAGATAAAAAAATGTTCTGGAAAAATGAATGGAAACCCCTTGCAGTAATCGGAGGTTTTTTCCTTGCCTTTTATTATATGCCTGTGGGGTCAGAGCGTTTTGACAACGCGGTTTTTGAGGCTTTATATTTAACAAAGTGGTATGCTCAGGAGCATGTTCTCCTCTGTCTTATCCCTGCTTTTTTTATTGCGGGAGCCATAGGTGTTTTTGTGCGGCAGGAGGCTGTAATGAAATATCTGGGGCCTGCGGCAAACAGGTTCCTTGCCTATGGAGTAGGGTCGGTTTCAGGTTCTGTGCTTGCTGTATGCTCATGTACAGTGCTGCCGCTCTTTTCAGGTATTTACCGCATGGGTGCGGGTCTTGGCCCTGCAATAGCATTTTTGTATTCAGGCCCTGCGATTAATGTACTGGCCATAATTTTAACTGCCCGGGTTATAGGGGTTGAGATTGGAATAGCACGTGCTGTGGGGGCCATAGTATTCAGCGTGGTTATTGGCGGGATAATGCACTTTATATTCCGGAATGAGGAGAAGGCGAAAGTCAAGGCAGCCATGTTTATGCCTGAATCTGAAACAGTACGTCCCTTATGGAAGGATATTATCTATTTCGGTTCCATGATTGCTATTCTGGTTTTTGCAAACTGGGGCGCATCATCTGATACCTCAGGGTTCTGGTATAATATGTATGCCTGTAAATGGTATTTCACATCTGTATCTGCAATAATTTTTGCTGGAGTAACAGTTCTATGGTACGGTATAACACCCTGGAAAATGGCCCTGGCTGTTATACCCGCAGCTGCACTCGGTTTTATGTTCCCACATGAGCCTGTGATAGCCTTTGCAGCTGGTACAATAGGCCTCTCTGTTATTACAAGTACACACAGCGGGGAGCCGGGTGAGTGGTTTTCCTCTACCTGGGATTTTGCAAAGCAGATTACACCCTTACTTCTGGGGGGTGTGCTTGTTGCAGGGTTTTTACTGGGCCGGCCCGGTAATGAGGGGATTATCCCCGCAGAGTGGGTTAATCAGCTTGTTGGAGGGAATTCTTTTTCAGCAAACTTTTTCGCTTCAGTTGTTGGTGCATTTATGTACTTTGCCACATTAACAGAGGTGCCTATTGTTCAGGGGCTCATTGGAAGCGGAATGGGTAAGGGGCCTGCACTGGCGCTTCTTCTCGCAGGTCCGGCTTTATCGCTCCCTAATATGATTGTTATTAACAGTTATATAGGGCCGAAGAAGACCTTTGTGTTCTGTGTACTTGTAATTGTTATGGCAACTGCAAGCGGTATGATTTTTGGAATGTTTTATTAGGCCCCCGCACAGGGGGTGAGTATCTGACATATCGTGATATCATCCCCCTGTCCCCCAGAGGGGGCACGTAAAGGGAACTCGTAAGTAAGCAGGTGAATCAATTTAATAAAACACTTTTTTATATTGTTTAGCTTGCATAAGATTTGCGGAGCAATATGTTGATTGGTAAAGAATGAAGAAAGTAGAATTATCAGAGTAATAATAGATTGACTCGTGCCCCCTTTGGGGGACAGGGGGCAAAGCGAAGAAGTGCTTCCGGAAGGGCTAAAAGCTAATAGAAAATAATTTAACAGGAGAAAATAAAATGTATAAAATCGAAATACTCGGCACAGGGTGTGCCAAATGCAACAAGCTTGAAGAGCTGTCTAAACAGGCTGCTGATGAAATGGGGATAACTTATGAAGTCAGCAAGGTAAAGGAGATCAATAAGATTATGGAGTACGGGGTTATGATAACACCGGCCCTTGTTGTAAATGGTGTTGTGAAATCAGCGGGGAAACTCCCATCCCTTGATGAAATCAAAAAGCTTATTGCTGATAATGCGGCTGAAAAAAATCAGGGTTGCGGCGGATGCGGATGCGGCGGCAGGTGCTGATTTGATAAGTTTTTTTTGAAACTAATCTGTAATATCCGGGTCATTAAGTTAAATGCCCGGATATAATTAAATTTAATATTTATGAGGAAATTGAATGAAAAGATTCCATAAAACCATATTACTCGCTTTAGTTGCAGTAACATTGATGATTGGAGTCCCCTATGTGAAAAGTCCAGGAACATGCGGAATTACTTTACCTATAGCCTTTACCGGGGCAATCCTTGGATGCGGCGGTGAACAGGAGCCCCTGCAGGAAGCCCCCCCTGAAGTATCTGAGGAAAAATCTGTTGATGAAGCAGATGACGCTGCGGTAAAAAAGGATGAAAATAAAAATGCTGCTATTGAGGCAACCTTTGTAGAAATAGGTGCTGAAAACTGCGTTCCATGTAAAATGATGAAACCTGTAATGGCCGAAATTGAAAAGAAGTATAAGGGTCGTGTAAAAGTGGTTTTCCATGATGTATGGACCCCTGAAGGTAAACCTCTTGTTCAGCAGTATAAGATCAGGGTTATACCAACTCAGGTCTTTGAAGATAAAAACGGGAAGGAGTTTTTTCGTCATGAAGGGTTTCTCCCCTTTGATGAGGTAAAAAAGATTTTATCTAAACAGGGGATCGATTTATGATCCTTGAGTTTTTTTCTTCACTCACTGCCATGCTTTACTCATCTCCCGGTATTGCCTTAACAGGTTCATTCCTCTGGGGTGTGGCGAGCATAGTTCTATCCCCATGTCACCTGGCAGGCATCCCCCTTATTGTGGGGTTCATTGACGCACAGGGGGATATGCGCACATCAAGGGCAGCACTCATTTCGTCTTTTTTTTCAGCAGGGATACTTATTACAATCGGGCTGGTGGGGCTTGTCACAGGCCTGGCCGGCCGTATGTTAGGCGATATAGGGATATATGGAAATGCCGCTGTTGCAGTAATTGTAATTGTTGTGGGGCTTTATCTTCTTGGAATTGTTCCGCTCCCCTTTCTTGAACGGGGGATAAACCAGCCCGGGGTGAAGAAAAAGGGGCTTATGGCAGCATTTATGCTGGGCCTTATTTTCGGCCTGGCTCTTGGGCCATGCACATTCGCATATATGGCGCCAATGCTTGGAGTAGCATTTACAGTAGCATCAACCAATTTGTCATACGCACTTCTTCTTATTGGTGCATACGCTTTGGGCCATTGTATTATCATTGTACTGGCAGGCACATTCTCTGAAGCTGTGCAGCATACCCTTAACTGGAATGAGAATTCTAAAGGGGCTCTCTATCTCAAAAAAACCTGTGGGGTTCTGGTTGTGGTTGCAGGGGTATATATGCTGGCGGCACTGTTTTAATTCAGCATAAATTTTTTTCTTTTCTTTTTTAGAGTGGTAGTGAAGTGTTAATCTTCAGATAATGATATATTATAAACCGTAATCATATATGGAGGATACCATGACTGAAATGATCAGCTGGAAGAAAACAGGATGTGTGCTCTGCGCGCAGAACTGCGGGCTTGAAGTGCAGGTTGAAAATAACAGGATTGTTAAGGTCCGCGGAGATAAGGAAAATCCCAGGAGTAAAGGATATGTGTGCCGTAAGGGTCTTAATATTATGCACCACCAGCATCATGAAGACAGGTTAAAATATCCTCTTAAAAGGGTTGGAGATAAATTCGAACGGATTTCATGGGACCAGGCAGCTGAAGAGATTGCTGCTAAGCTAAAAGAGATTATAGAAAAGCACGGGCCGCGCTCCTATGCATATATGGGGGGAGGGGGCCAGGGTTGTCATTTTGAGGCAGCATACGGGGTTACCCTTATGAAGGCACTGGGGTCTAAATATCATTACAATGCCCTGGCTCAGGAGCTTACAGGGCAGTTCTGGGCACATGGCAGGGCCACAGGGAGGCAGTACAAGTTTACCATTCCTGATGATCATAACTGCGATATGCTGATGGGAATCGGGTGGAACGGTATGGTGAGTCACCAGATACCAAGGGCCCCTCTTTTTTTAAAAGAATTTTCAAAAGATCCGGGTAAGCTCCTTGTTATTATTGATCCGCGGAAATCTGAAACTGCTGCAATTGCGGATATTCATCTGGCAATAAAGCCGGGCACAGATGCCCTTTTAACAAAAGCGATGATTGCTATTGTTATTGATGAAGGGTGGGCTGATGAAGAGTTTATTGAAAATCATGTTTCAGGGTATGAAGAAATAAGATCCTGGTTTGAGGGATTTGACGCACAAAGCGCAGTAGAATTTTGCGACCTTGATTATGTGCAGGTGCGGGAGGTGTGCAGACAGCTTAAGATACGGAAAGCGGCATATCACCCTGACCTGGGTGTTTATATGAACAGGCACAGCACGCTCACATCCTGGCTTGAAATAGTACTTTTTACAATAACCGGTAATTTCTGTGTGCCTGGAGGGAATGTTATTCCCGGAATGCTAATGCCCATAACAGGGCACAGTGATGAGCGTGATGAAAAAACATGGCGCACAGTTGAAACAGATTTTCCTGCACTCTGCGGGCTTTTCCCCCCCAATGTAATGCCTGAGGAGATCATGAGCGACAAGCCGGAGAGGCTCCGCGCTGTTATATGCTGTCAGAGTAATCCTCTGCGGTCATTTGCTGATACAGCAGCGTATGAGGAGGCTTTTTCCAGACTGGATCTTCTTGTTGTGGGTGAAATCTCAATGACCGAAACCGCGAAATTCGCCCATTATGTTCTCCCCTCAAGAACAGGATATGAATCGTGGGATGGAACATTTTTCCCATGGACCTGGCCCGGTATATATTTCCAGATGAGAAGTCCTGTTGTTGAACCTGAAGGTGAGCAGGTTGAACTTGGCGAGGTGCACCTGATAATTGCTGACAAGATGGGACTGATCCCTGAAATACCTGAGTCCCTTTACGCAGCTGCAAAGGAGAACAGGCTTAAGTTCGGAATGGAGCTTATGAATTACGGAAAAGAGAATCCATCCGCCCTTAAGGTAATGCCCTTTGTTGTGGCAAAGACTCTTGGTAAAGAGATGGGCTCAGGCAACCTGGCTAATCTCTGGGCCATGCTTATGACAGCGCCCGGGAGTTTTAAAAAGGCTGCAGTTAGAGCCGGCTTTAATAAGGGGCCTCTCCTGGGTGAAGATATTTTTAAGGCAGTGCTGGATCACCCTGAAGGACTCTGGATCGGCGAGTCAGATGCTGAAAACAATTTTCAGGAGCTGAGCACTGAGGACGGAAGAATAAACATTTATGTGCCTGAGATGAGGGAGTGGCTCCGGGAGATTGAAACTGAAAAGGAGAGGTCAGCTCTTGAGCATGAGGAGAGGTTCCCCTTTATTTTATCATCGGGCAGGCATATACCTTATAATGCCAATACCCTTATGCGCAATCCTGCCTGGAATGAGGGGAAGCGGGCATGCACATGCATTATGAATCCGGCAGATGCAGAAAAGCTCGGCCTTAAGGATGGTGACATGGTGCGTGTATCAACTGAAGCGGGCTCTGTTGAGATCGAACTTGAAGTGACAGATGAGACATGCAGGCGTTATGTGATGATACCCCACGGTTTCGGCCTTGATTACAATGGAAAAACCTTTGGAGCGAACGCAAATATCCTTGCAAAGAATACCCACAGAGACAGGTTCGCAGGCACCCCTTATCACAGGTATATTCCATGCAGTGTGGAGAAGATATAAGTAGAGGATAAAAATTTTTAAAGAATCAGAAGCCCTGATTTTTCACTTATTTCATCAATAACATTCTCCGGTGCTGCTGAGATGAATTCAATATTTCTTGCCTGCCAGTCCAGGTTCTTCACCTGATCTGCCAGTACCACACCGGATACTTTTTTCGATGAAACCGGTACCTCAAAGGGATACCCTTTGATTTTGCTGGTAATGGGGCATAAAATGGCAAGTCCGGTTTTCATATTATATGACTTTGGGGATAAAACAATTGCCGGACGTTTCCCGGCCTCTTCATGACCTGACTGAGGGGTAAAATTCAGCCATACTATATCACCTCTGGAGGGTATGTAATTTTTTACCATATTTCTTTACCCGCAGGTTCGCCTGTATGAATTTCATCATGTAAATTGTTGGAATTAATTTTATCCAGCAGTTCATTGAGGCTGTTTTTGTGGGGGGTAATAATTATTCTCCCTTCCTTTTCTTCAATTTCCACAGATGATCCGTCTTTTAATGAGTACTCTGCTGTTATATATTTGGGTAATCTTATACCCAGGCTGTTGCCCCATTTTTTTATTACTGTTTTCATATTTATCCTCACTTTGTATAAGTTATACTATGTATATACTTTTGTCAAGGTTAAAAAAAAGTAAGTTCAAAATCAAACCCTCTTTTTTTAACAGAAAATTTATATTTGAGGCTATATTTATACTTGACGATTCCACGTTATATTCATATATTCAATTATATGAATATAAAATTTCTTTTAAAGGTGCAGGATGAAGGTAGGTGAGATATCTGATATTTACAAAGCGCTGGGGGATGAAACCAGGCTGCGGATTTTTTCCCTTCTTCTTAACGGGGAGTTATGCGTCTGCGAACTTGAGTCCCTTCTTGGTTTAAGCCAGGCCAATGCTTCGCGCCATCTTAATAGATTGAGCAGTGCGGGGATCACCTCAAAGCGTAAAAGATCCCAGTGGGTCTATTATAGCATAGATGAAAAATTTTCTGAAGCAGGGAGTGAAATAGCGGCCCATGTAAAAAAACATACCGGTAAATCGGATGAATTGAAAAAAGATCAGGCAAGGTTCGCCAAATACAGAAAGAGCGGATTGAGCTGTGATGAATTGAAATTACAGAAGAATAAATTATTCGCGTAGCAGGAGTTAGCCCCCTGTCCCCTGGAGGGGGCACGTAAAAGAAAATCTTAAGTTAGTAGATGAATCAGAGTTTTAAAACGACTATTTATATTACTGTGCTTGTAAAACATTTGCGAAACATTACAAACATTGCGAATTAAAGATGAAGATGTATTAAAAATGGGAGTAGTTATAGAAATAATAAATAATTAAATTATCAAATTAATGATAAATAGCTCGTGCCCCCTTTGGGGGACAGGGGGCAAAGCAAAGACTTACAAAAGAATAAATTATTCAAGTGATAATTGTTTAACAGGCCCGCCGCCGAAGGCGGCGGGCCTATAGATAAAAAAATTATTCGCATAACAGGAGAATAAAATGACTGAATCATTAACTAAAAAACTATCCTTTCTTGACAGGTATCTCACACTCTGGATATTCCTGGCCATGGCTCTTGGTGTGGTAATCGGTTTTTTATTCCAGGGGCCTGTTGAAAGTTTTAATAAGGCGCTGACTGTTGGAGAGCATACCAATCTGCTTATAGCTTTCGGGCTTATACTAATGATGTATCCTCCTCTGGCAAAGGTTAAATATGAGCTCATGCCGAAGGTTTTTGCTGATACAAAAATTTTAAGCCTCTCTCTGGTTCAGAACTGGATTGCGGGCCCGATTCTTATGTTTGTACTTGCAGTGGGATTTTTCGGATTTATCGCGCCGGCACTTTTCGGACCTGATCCCAGATGGGGATACTATATGGTTGGTCTTATCCTTGTGGGTATTGCCAGATGTATAGCCATGGTGCTTGTGTGGAACCAGCTTGCAGGGGGGAGCAGCGAATACGGCGCAGGCCTTGTGGCTCTAAACAGTATATTCCAGATAGTGACATTCAGTGCATACGCATGGGTGTTTATTACTGTACTACCCGAATTTTTCGGCATTGCGGGTGTTGTTGTTGATGTGACAATGTGGGATATTTTTGTAAGTGTAATTATATATCTGGGTATACCATTTGGAGCCGGTATTTTAAGCCGTGTAATACTTGTTCCTATGAAAGGCCATGACTGGTATGATAATATTTTTATTCCGAAGATCTCCCCCATAACACTCATAGCACTTCTTTTTACAATTGTTGTAATGTTCAGCATGCAGGGTGAAAAAATTATTACCCAGCCCCTTGATGTACTATGGATAGCAATACCGCTGACAGCCTATTTTGTTATAATGTTTTTTATAAGTTTTTTTATGGCACGAAGATTCGGCGCTGATTACAGCAGAAGTGCAACCCTGGCCTTTACTGCTTCAGGGAACAACTTTGAGCTTGCAATAGCAGTGGCAATTGCAGTATTCGGCATTGCATCTCCAATAGCATTCGCTACAGTTGTGGGGCCGCTCGTTGAGGTGCCGGTGCTTATAGGGCTTGTTAATGTGTCGCTGTATTTAAAGAAAAAGTTTTTTTAGCCTCCATGTTACCGTAGGGGCAATGTCATTAAGTTAAGAGTTTTACAGTTTCGTAACTTCCCCCCAAACCCCCCGGAGGGGGGCTTAAAGGCTGAGATACTGAACTGTTAAAAGGGTTTAGAATTCCCCCTTCCGGGCGCCCTCTGCTTGTACTGAGCTCGTTGAAGTAAGAAAAGCGAAGAAGTGCTCACGGGGTATATTTATGGGGCTTAAATTGATGACATTGCCACGGAAGGGGTCGGATCAGGATGCAGAATATTTTATATAAAGGTGGAATTATGAGAATAGTAATAATAGGATCAGTGGCAGGGGGCACATCTGCTGCAGCAAAGGCGCGGAGAAACAGCGAGGAGCATGAAATTGTAATTTATGATATGGATAGGGATATTTCATATTCAGGGTGCGGTCTTCCATATTATATAGGTGAGGATTATATCTCACGGGATGATCTTACTCCAAGAAACGCGGCATGGTTTAAAAGCCGTTTTAATATAGATATTTTCACTGAGCATAAAGTGATGAATATAGATTTTAATAATAAAACGCTTCAGGTGGAGAATCTTGTTTCAGGTGAAACCTTTACTGATAAATATGACAGGCTTGTTCTTGCTACCGGCGCTGTGCCTTTTATACCCCCAATCCCCGGTATAAATAGTCCCAATGTTTTCCCTGTGCGCAGTGTAAGAGATGCAGATTCAATTAAGAAGTTTATAATTGATAAAAAACCGCATAAAGCGGTGATTATCGGAGGCGGTTTTATCGGTCTTGAAATGGCGGAAAACCTTAAACTTAAGGGGATTGCCGTTTCATTGATAGAGATGGCGGAACATGTTATGCCGTCAATGGACAGGGACATGGCAGTTTATATTGAGGACCATCTTGCTGAAAAGGGGGTTGACCTTTTTACCGGGGATTCGGTAAAGGAGATTGCTGATGGCGGCAGAAGGGTTGTAACTGCCAAGGGGGATGAGTTTGTCACAGACCTGGTTATAGTTGCAGCTGGAGTTAAGCCGAATACGGGATTAGTAAAAGAGAGCGGAATGGTAACAGGTGAGCATGGCGGTATAATAGTTGATGACCGTATGCAAACCTCCATTCCGGATGTATATGCTGTGGGTGACTGCTGCGAGGTTAAGTCCACAGTTACAGGTGAATATATCTATCGTCCCCTGGGGTCAACTGCCAACAAGATGGGGCGGATTGCCGGTGATGTAATTACAGGGGGTGATCTCCGTTTCAGGGGTGTGCCGGGCACAGGGATATTTAAAGTTTTTGATCTTGCTGTTGCTCAAACCGGGCTTTCAGAAAAAGAGGTTAAAGAGAAGGGGATCGATTATCTGGTGAGTCACAATATAAAGGAGAATCAGACTAAATATCTTAAAGAGAGCAGGGAACTGGTTATAAAATGTATAAGTGAAGCGGGGAGTGACAGAATACTGGGTGTGCAGATTACAGGTGAGCGCGGAGTTGATAAACGGATTGATGTTTTTGTAACAGCCATGACCCTGGGTGCTAAAACAGGCGACCTCTTTCATCTTGACCTTGCTTACGCGCCGCCATTCTCGATTGCGAAAGACCCGGTTATGTATACAGGGATGATACATGAAAATGCGGCCCACAGAGGCAGAAAGCTGATTACAGCAGTGGAGCTTAACTCAGGCAGAAGTAATTTTACAGTTGTTGATGTGAGAAGCAGTTCAGATTACAATAAAGGGAATATTGAGGGGGCTGTCAATATCCCGCTTGAGGATCTTAAAGTAAGATCAGTGGAGCTTGACAGGGATGCGCCTATTGTTGTTCACTGCAACAAGGGGACAACAGCAAATGCTGCACAGAATCTTCTTATCAATCTTGGATTTAAAGAGGTTTATAATTTATCCGGAGGCTACAGCCAGTATAAGGTTGAGGATGCCCCTGATTAATTCAGCAGCAGCTACCTGAAGGCCCGCTGCAGTCGCAGTCGGGCTCTGTGCCTCTGATGAGCCCGTTTATTACAGCTGCTGCGCATCCAACGCCTGATTTGGTTTCTATTGTGAACAACATGGATATTTTGTAATTGACATTGAGTGAAAGTTAATATAAAAATTTCTTTATTGATTATAATATTCCAGGTCGAGACTGAATTGTTCTGATGTCCGATTTTATGAGGAAAATATGAAAAACCGCTTTTTTCTGATTATTTTTTTATGCGGTATTATTATAAATATTGCGGGATATTATTCTGCAGATTTTATAAAGGTTTATTATAAACATTATCTATTCCTCGATACAACAGGCACTATACTTGCCGGCGTTCTTTTAGGCCCTTTGGCCGGTGCTATAACAGGGCTCCTGACAAACCTTGTACTTGGGGTTGTAGCTAATTCTGCCAACATACTCTTTGCAGTTGTAAATATGCTTGTCGGTATTACAGCCGGTCTGGTTTCAGTTAGCCTTGTTTCAGCCTTCAGTGCAGCTGTTGTTGCCTATTCTGTATTCGGAGGAGTCACAGGGGCAAAGCTTGACCTTAATATAATTTCCCTTGTAAACGCTGGCTACCAGATTATGCTCAGTTCATTCCTTGTGAGGATTCCGGTGAGTCTTCTTGACAAGGGCCTGAACTCGGCGGTTGTATTCATGATAGTGAAGTTTCTTAAGCCTGAACACAGAGGAATTGCCAGGGGAAGAGAATGAAGCTTTTCCCCACGATGAAGCATCTGATTTCTGCTGTAATTTTCTTTTCAATACTTTTCCATCTTAAACAGGGCTTTAGTCTGGAAACAATCAGAATCGCGGGAATCACCAATATCCCCCCACTTGAGTATGAATCCCCCTTTTCCGGAACCCAGGGTCTTTATGTTGAACTATGGAAACTCTGGTCCGAAAAAACCGGGATAAAGATTGTTTATACTGCCATGGACAAAAAATCGGCGTTTCACGCCCTGCAGGAAGGATCCATTGATGCTGTCATGGGTGTGCATCCTTCATTATTTACCGGTAATGATTTTCTTTTCACTGATTATATTATTACAAGGGATGTCTACATCTACCATAACAGGAAGATTAACTCTGCTGAAAAGCTTAAGGATCTCGTTCCTTACAGGACAGGGATAACTGCTGATGATCTCCTGCACCTTGGCAGTGAGGGTGAGGGTATAGATTTTGTTGTCAGGGGAAATGTTGCTGAACTTTTTCAGGAATCTGAGAGGGGCGGTATCAATGTATTTCTCGCTGATTCAGTATACGCAAGTCACGAACTTGGCAGGATGGGTAAATGGAAAAACTATTTTCAGTCATCTGATCCTGTAATAAGAGCAGGTGTTGCAGCAGCTGTTCGAAGCGGCAGGGAAGACCTGAAAGATAAAATCGACAGGGGTTTTTTACTTATAACCGGCACTGAAAAGTTTATAATGAAAAAAACCTGGTCTGGCGGGAACATACAGTACAGGATGCCCTGGGGTTATGTGGTTACAGTGGGGGTGATTTTTTCGCTCCTCTTTATGGTTATTCTTGTGTGGATATGGAACTTCCAGCTCAAGAGGACAGTGGACAGAACAACACTTGAACTGAGAAAAATGAAGGAGGAGGCAGAGGCTGCCAGTGAGGCTAAAAGCCGTTTCCTTGACAATATATCGCATGAATTGAGAACTCCCCTCACCCTTATACTGGCCCCCCTTGAGGAGGCTCTTGCAGGGAAGCATCCCGGTAATGAAATATATGAAATGATGATAAGAAACAGCCGCAATCTCCTTGCGCTTATAAATAATCTTCTTGACCTGTCCAGGGCAAAATCGGGGGGGATGAGACTGAAAGTCATCGAAACCGACCTGTCCTCCTTTGTAAAAAAATTCAGCTCTGATATGAATTCCGCAGCCCTTGGCAGAGGGATTGTCATATCAAACCATCTCCCAGGGGAGCCTTTAGCAGTCTTTATTGATGCTGAACTTTTTTCACGTGTCATGTGGAATTTTTTTTCAAATTCATTCAAGTTTACTGCATCAGGCGGATCTATTGAGATTCTGCTGGAGAAGAGAGCTGACACTGCATACCTGCGCTTCAGGGATAGCGGCAGGGGGATTCTCCGGGAAAGGATTGATTTTGTTTTTGACAGGTTCATCACCTCTGATGATTCGCATAAGAGCTTTAAGGAGGGATCAGGTATTGGGCTTGCCATTGTAAAGGAGATTGTTGAACTTCACGGAGGGATAGTTACTGTTAAAAGCAGGCATGAATCTGAATTCCCGCTGGAACATGGTACTGAATTTACTGTTGCCATTCCACTCGGGAAGAAGCATCTTGAAGGGAAAAGTTATGTTGAGTTTGCAGATGCGGTTGATGATTTCTGCTTCACCCTGCCGGATGATATTTATACTGCCGGGCATGTTATGCCGGATGAGGATATTCTTCCATCTGTTGATACAGGGGATGAGAGGCCCTCTATACTGATTGTAGAGGACAACCGTGACATGAGGAATTATCTGTCCCGGCTGCTGAGGGATGACTATGATGTTTTAACCGCAGCAGACGGGAGGGTGGCTCTGCAGATACTGGACAGACACCCCGAAACCGATCTTATTATTTCAGATGTGATGATGCCGGAGATGGACGGTTACGCTTTCCTTGAGGCTCTCAGATCTGACGAACGTTTCCAGGGGGTTCCGCTCCTTTTCCTTTCAGCCAGGGGGGATAAACTGGTGCAGTTAAAGGGGCTTGAACTTGGAGCTGTTGACTACCTGGTAAAGCCCTTCAACCCGGGGGAGCTTCTTCTGAGGATTAAAAACCAGATGGAACTGAAAACTATCAGAAACAGGCTCATAAGAAAAAACAGGGAGCTTTATGAAAAACTCAGGGAACCTCTCACCTCTGATCAGGAGAAACCCCTTATCAGCGGCGAGATGCAGGAAAGGATGGAAAGGGTATGCGATTTCATAAAGGAAAATTTCAGGGAGGAGATCAGCAGGGAAATGATTTCCGAAACAATCGGGATGAACCCTGACACTTTCAGCCGTGTTTTTAATCAATTTACAGGGAAAGGGCTTTCCGATTACACCAATGAATTCAGGGTTGAGGAGGCAAAAAGGCTTCTCCTGGAATCGGACATTACTGTTACAAGAATCTCCATAGATACAGGCTTTGATAATCTGCGCACATTCAACAGGTCATTCAGAAAAATTACAGGGATGAGCCCTATTGAGTACAGGAATAGTAAAAAAGTTTAAGTATAAATTTTTTCCGCAATAATTTATTCCATTTACAACATACCTTTTAATCAGATTTTCCGGGCTTTATCGGGAAAGATATTTATTCTTTATATACTGTGTTTAGAAACCTCTTTTAACCCCGGACAAATTCTGATGGTCAGAAATTGTCCTCTCTTTTTTACGGACAAATTCTGATTAATCAGGGGATGTCTTGCGGTTCCGGATTACCTCTATTAAGGTATATTTGATGAATAATTTATCATAGCCTTACAGGGGGGAAATTGGAAGCGAGCGGGCCCTATTTAAGGATTGAAGTAATTAAAATTACAGAAGAGGAATTTGATTTTGTAACAGAGCTTCTTGAGAAGGGGGAAGGGGATAGAATTGCTGAGTTTATTATAGAGGAGCTCTACAGCCGCGACCAGGTTATATTCTCCTGCGCAGGCTTTGCTGCTGAAGCGGAACCTTTAAAAAGGTTCGGCACAGATGTGCCCCGCCGCTCTGTGCAAAGAAAGGTGCTTCTTGACGGTTACTGCTATATTGAGATTGAATACGGCAGAATTGCCTTTGCAGACCTGGATATACCTGAAAATGCCCTGGTAAATGACCTGGAGTACCAGTATATGAGTTTTTCCACTCTTGATGAAAAGGTTTCTCTGGAAATGCTGCATAAAATAAGACACGGGGGATCAGTTTTTAATATAACGGAAATGCTTGAGGATACAGTTGCAGGAACTACAGAGATGATCTTTGCCAGGATAGATAGTTTTGATGCAGGGAACAGGTATCTATTTTACAGGTAATACTTGTGATCTTTCCGTTTTTCAGTTTATGAGATTTCCGGAGAAATATTCCGGAATTTTTTATATAAAGCAGAGTTAATTTAGTCGGCCGGGCATATGGACAAATTCTGATGATCAGATTTTGTCCATATAAAATATAGGACAAATTCTGATTAATCAGGGGATGTCTTGCGATTCTCGGATTAATACTATAAAGTTTATTGTAAATAATAATTAGGTAATTAGGAGATATCATTATGAAAAAAGCATTCGCAGTATTGGTAATAATAGGTGGTTTGATGGGGATATTTGGAGGTATCGGTACATTCCTTTGTTCTGGATTTAACCATTCAATAGGGACTAACTCGTTAGATGCTGACTTAGAAATGGGTTTTAAAGGCATATTGGCTACTGTGGCTGCTGGAATTGCATTGGTAACAGGTCTAATCGGAGGCTATTCAGATAATAAGAAAACAACCCTTGTTTTTGCAACAATAACATTGGTTTTAGGCGCTTTAAGCATATTCGGTTATAATTGGATTTCTGGCGGATTGATTATGGCTGGTAGTCTTCTAGGCATTATTGCTGGAGCAAAAAAAGAAGTGGAGACTGTTTAAGCTTAACAATTTTAATTATGATTAAATCAATATGATGAAGTCTAAGCAAAACTACTGATTTTGATACCAGATAACATAAGTCTTTTCCAAACAGCAGGGAATGGACATATTTTTTATGGACATCCCTTGATTAATCAGGGGATGTTTTGTCAGATGAAATGGAATCTAATAATATCTCAAAAGAATAATGCAATAATAAGATCTAAACTATAATTAATTTACATATGGGGTATTATGTCGAATAAAAATAAAACTGAACGAATGGAACTTCCCGAAAATAAAAAAACTGAACGCATGGAAATACCGGCATCCCCTCCAGGTCCACAGTCGCCATCTTTCACAGGTTCATTAAATTCCGGAGAAGTAATTAAAGGCTACGAAGTAAAATCTCTTATTTCTGCAAGTACAGGTGAAGCTGAGATTTTTTTAGCACAAAAAAAAGACTTCAAAGCAATAATCAAATACTATCATGCCAACTTTAAGCCTAAAGAAGATATATTAATAAAGTTTCACAATATTGACCACCCAGATATTATAACTTTGTATGAGTACGGCACTCACAAGGGCAGATTCTATGAAATTATGGAATACGCTGAAGGTGGTACTCTTGATGATAAAAATTCTGACGGCACTTATAAATACCTTCCCATGTCTGAAGATGGAGTGAAGCAGATAATTGATGAAACTATAAATGCCTTTCTGTTTCTCCATAAAGAGGGTGTTATTCACCGTGATATAAAACCGGGTAATCTTTTTTACAAGAATACAGATGGAAGTGACTTGCTTATTGGGGATTTCGGTATATCCTCAGAGCTTGATACTGAAGGCGGCATGAGTAAGCGAATGACTTCTACTCTCGCTCTTTCAGAAGGTTACGCTGCTCCTGAACTTTACGGTATAGCAAAAGATGATAATAAGGTTAAAATACTTATAGGCCCTGAAGTTGATTATTATGCTTTAGGAATAACTGTTTATGAACTTCTCACTGCTATTAACCCTTTTGCAGGGAGAAATCCTCTGCATATTATGAGGGACACTATTGAAGGCCGTGTTGCTGATGATATTTTAACCAGGCCAGAGGCGAAGAAGATAAGCTCTCAGTTCCAGAAACTCATAAGGGGGCTTCTTACAGTACGGCATGAGAAAAGATGGAAGTATAACGAAGTTTCCCGCTGGTTAAAGGGGGAGGCTGTTGAGGTTTTTAAAGAGGTGCAGCAGCAGAAGATTCCGGCATTGAAATTCGGGGAAAAAACCGTAAATTCGATCCTTGAGATGGCTGAGGCTATTGATGCTGACAGGGATTTAGCAGTAAAATATCTCATGCGCGGTATGTTTGAGCAATGGGCTATGAAGTTTGATGAATCTCTCGCTAATGATATTATAGATATAAAAGAACTCCAGGCTGAAGAAGAATCAAAAATTTCTTCATTACTCTTTTTGTTAGACCCGTCTTTGCCGTGTAAATTAAATGATAATATAAAGGTTAATACTATACCTGAATTTATTGAGCTTTTCAGAACAAAAGGAGAATTGATTGGAGAAGTTTTATTCGGCGGGGAGTCGACTGATGTTTATGCCTGGCTTGCTGTTCATTCTCCGGAACTCGGGGAGGAACTTAAAAAAGCAGTCAGTACATTTAATAAGTCTGATGATAAATCCCCGGATGAGCTTTTAAAAAATATTCATCAGATATATGTCTCTCTTGCCGGTGAAAGAGTGAAGCCTTTTGCTGATAGTGATTTAGAAGTCAGTTCAATTGAAGATTTATTTAATATACCTGATAATTTAAAAGAAAAAGCATTGGAGCATCTTGAAATAAAAAATTCAATATTGTATTTATGGCTTTCTGCGAAAGATAAGAATTTTAATATTACTAAGATAAAAGAAGATATAAAGAAAAGACTGCTTGAATCATTTTTATCCCGGGCTGAAGAAAAAATCAGCAGTAAAAAATTTGAAGAGGCAATATTATTATTAGATAGTGCAATTAAATTAAATCCCAATAATGATATCTTATTTATTAGAAGAGGATACTCTAAGGATCAAATTGGTAAAATAGAAGAAGCAATAGTAGACTATACACGTGCGATAAATTCGGGTACAAAGGATCCTGACTTATATATCAAAAGGATTGATGCTTATTGTAAGATCCATAAATATGCTAAAGCAATTGATTCCTGTAAACTGGCTCTAAAATGGATGCCTGATAATCCGGAATTAACTAAAAAAATGGAATTATTATTAACTAAAGTAATGTCTGGCGACAAAATAAAATTTGGCGATCAGACTATTTCTTCGATAGAGAAACTCTCTCAGGCTATTGATTCTGACAGATATACCGCTATCCAGTATCTTTCATGTGGGATTATAGATCAATGGCTTACCAGAATCAGTTCTCCATTGGCAGAAGAAATTGCAGCAATTAAGAACTCCGGTTCAAGTGATGAGGCAAAAATTTCTAAAACAATTTTTAAATTAAATCCATCCATGCTTTGCAGAATAGACGATTCTGATACCGTCACTAGTGTTAAAGAATTAAGTGATCTTTTAAGGTATCGGCCAACACTAGTTTTCAAGCAGCTGTTAAACCAAAATTCAGATCTTTACAATTGGCTTGAAATTAATCATAATGATTATTTTAAAAAAGTTAAAGTTTTTTTAGATACAGCTAACAAGAACTTATTACTGATTAATGCAAAAACAAATCAAGAAATTATTACTGATATATATCTGACACTATGCGGGGATAAAATAAAACCATTCCCGGGCGAGGATTATGAAATATCGGAAGTTGATGATATTGTGAATATTCATAATGATTATACAGGCAAAGTTTTAAAACAATTAAGGGATAAAAACTCGATTATTTATAAGTGGCTTTTATCAAAAGATATTCCTGAAGGTTTTGAACAAGATTGGGAGGCAGTGCAAAAGACCTGGGAAAATCTGATTGAGATTTTATCAGGTAATGCAGTGAATGTATTAAGGGATGAGAAGAGAATAAGAAAAAATAAGAAGAGAAAGGAGAGGGTACAAAGGTTCAAGAATTTTTTTGTACTTAGGCCCAAAACAACAGCCATCATGGCATCGTTGATTCTATTTTTCATATGGATTTATTGGGACAATTCAATCCGTACCTTTAAAGTCCACTCGGAATCTGTAAATTCCGCAAGTTTTTCGTCAGACGGCAGATATGCGCTTTCAGGGTCTGATGATAAAACATTAAAACTTTGGGATGTTTCAACCAGCAGCGTAATTCGTACTTTTGAAGGCCACTCGGGATCAGTACGTTCTGTGAGTATTTCACCAGACGGCAGATATGCGCTTTCAGGGTCTGATGATAAAACATTAAAACTTTGGGGAGTTTCAACCGGCAGCGTAATTCGTACTTTTGAAGGCCACTCGGGATCAGTACGTTCTGTGAGTATTTCACCAGACGGCAGATATGCGCTTTCAGGGTCTGATGACAAAACATTAAAACTTTGGGATGTTTCAACCGGCAGCGTAATTCGCACCTTTAAAGGCCACTCGGAACGTGTATTGTCCGTGAGTTTTTCACCAGACGGCAGATATGCGCTTTCAGGGTCGGTGGATGGTACATTAAAACTTTGGGGGGTTTCAACCGGCAGCTTAATTCGTACCTTTAAAGGCCACTCGTCATTTGTAAAATCCGTAAGTTTTTCACCAGACGGCAGATATGCACTTTCAGGGTCTTATGACAAAACATTAAAACTTTGGGATGTTTCAACCGGCAGCGTAATTCGCACCTTTAAAGGCCACTCGGAACGTGTATTGTCCGTGAGTTTTTCACCAGACGGCAGATATGCACTTTCAGGGTCTGATATTTGGGTTGGAGAGTATGGATTAAAACTTTGGGATGTTTTAACCGGCAGCGTAATTCGTACCTTTAAAGGCCACTCGGGAACTGTACTTTACGTAAGTTTTTCACCAGACGGCAGATATGCACTTTCAGGGTCGTGGGATGGAACCCTCAAGTTGTGGGAAATTGATGTGAAATAATTTTTATATTAAATCATAATCAATTAAGCAACTCTTTTAAGGGGTATCTATAAACAATTATTATATAATAGTAAGTCTGTAATTGAATATTTATATTTAAGGAGATAAGTTGTGAACTTAAAATTATTCGCACCAAGCAACGAAAAAATTATTGTACCTGCAGATTATAAGATTTCTGATGATGTCATTTATCTTAATACAAACCTGGTTTCTGTCTTAAGCCCCAGAGAGAAGGGCAGACCGAATACTAAGCCCTGGAAAAATAGAATTGTAAAAATTAATGCCCCCGGTTCAAAGTTTTGCGTATATAAAACTATTTTTGGTAAAAATTTTAATAATGCAGATGAAAAAAATGCCTTGATGAGCTTTCGTTCTCTTCATCAATTAGGGCTCGAAGATGGCAGCACAATTGAAATTAAAAAAGGGTTCCAGATATTTTACCGCCATATGTTTTATTACAATCATCTGAATGATGCTGTGCGTGTATCATATAAAGTAGGTGTTTACGGTTTATTGTTTGGTATTCTTGGAATTGCCGCGACAATAATATTGTCATAGTTATATATACTCCCTTTTTGAAACATTGATTATAACATAAAAATTAAAAACTTTAAAGGTAAAAATGCAGGATAAACAAACGCAGCAGGAGCAGCAGTTAGAACAGCATCAACAGCAGGAGCAGAAATCTGATCAGCTTAAGTGTGCTCAATGCGGATATATAAATGAACCGGAAACCCGTTTCTGCGGTGATTGCGGTTCTAATCTTGAAAATAAAACAAGAGAGTGCCCTGTTTGCGCTGAAATCATAACAGGGATTTACTGTGAATTTTGTGGTGCAAACTCTGACGGTTATGTGTGTTCAAAGTGTAACATTATTAAGTATACTGATTTCTGTGCAGAGTGCGGTGAGCCCCTGAGTGAAACAGCGCTGAACTTTATAAGCATAGATACAGAAAAGATAGAAATACAGGAAATGTCAGAAGCTGACGCGGCATTAATAATAAAAGAACTGAATGCATCCCTTACCCCCGCTATGCAGAAGGAGCAGGAGAAAAAGCGCCAGCGGATTATCCTTCTTCGAGAGAGAGAGTATTTTAATGAGAGAGAGAAGAGAATAGAAGAGTTTTATTCATCCGGCTTAAAAAAGATAAAAACTATTGATCCTGAAGAGATGAAACTGTTGAAAAAATCAGTTGAAAGGCTTCGGGGCTATGTTAGAGCTGAAAAAGAAAGAGTAGATGAAGAGATACGGGTAAGGGAGGAGAAGGAAAGAATTGCAGAGGAAAAACGGAAACAGGCGCAGTATATGCGAAGGATTGAGGGAGTATGGGTTATGACAAGCGGCAGCTTAAGCGGTATTATGAAAATATATCTTAATGGTTCTAATGTGAATGGCAACATCCACTTTGTAGACCCTGGTTTGGAAAGAGTTGATGCAATAAATGGCACATGGAATGGAAATACATTCAAAATGCGAACAACAAGTATGAGAGATATTTGGAAGAGACGTAGCTCGATAAATGCTCCTGTAAAATATTCAGCAACTGTAAACAGTTGCGGTGATACTATGAATGGATATATGGAAGCAGCTTCGTCTGGGCAGTTAATATTCATTAAACAGTGACAGAGGGGGACTTTATAAAATTTCACTCAACATAAATACAGAATAAGCCGCAGTATAAAACCGGCCAGCTTTAATGTTATCAATGCGGGTAAAGGAATGATTCTGAAACCCGATTCGGCGGATAAGCAGATTCTTACATCTTATTATGCCTAAGCCGGAGAATTGCCGGCCTCTCATTCTATAATATTTCTGGAATAATTTCTTTAATTTACAGCACACCTTTAATTTATATTTTTTTACGATTTTGTCAGGAATGATATAAATATTCAATATCCTGTGTTTAGAAACCTCTTTTAACCCCGGACAAATTCTGATGATCAGATTTTGTCCATATAAAATATAGGACATTTTCTGATTAATCAGGGGATGTCTTGTCTTATGGAATAGAATCTAATATTTATTTAAATGAATAACATATTCATCTAATCTAAACTAAAACAGATTTTTAAATGGGGTATTATGTCGAATAAAAATAAAACTGAACGAATGGAACTCCCGGAAAAGAAAAAAACAGAGCGCATGGAGATACCGGCATCCCCTTCAGGTCCAAAGCCGTCATCTTTTACAGGCTCATTAAATTCCGGAGAAGTAATTAAAGGATACGAAGTAAAATCACTTATATCATCAAGTACAGGAGAGGCTGAGATTTTTTTAGCGCAAAAAAAAGCCTTCAAAGCAATTATCAAGTATTATCATGCGAATTTTAAACCTAAAGAAGATATACTCCTTAAGTTCCATAATATTGTTCACCCTGATATTATAACTTTGTATGAGTACGGCACTCACAAGGGCAGATTCTATGAAATAATGGAATATGCAGAAGGGGGTACACTTGATGATAAAAATTCTGACGGCACTTATAAATACCTTCCCATGTCTGAAGATGGAGTGAAGCAGATAATTGATGAAACTATAAATGCCTTCCTGTTTCTCCATAAAGAGGGTGTTATTCACCGTGATATAAAACCGGGGAATCTTTTCTATAAGAATGCAGACGGAACTGATCTTTTGATAGGTGATTTCGGTATATCCTCAGAGCTTGATACTGAAGGCGGCATGAGTAAGCGAATGACCTCCACACTCGCTCTTTCAGAAGGTTATGCTGCTCCTGAACTGTACGGTATAGCAAAAGATGATAACAAAGTTAAAATACTTATAGGCCCTGAAGTTGATTATTATGCTTTAGGAATAACTGTTTATGAACTCCTCACCGCGATAAACCCTTTTGCAGGGAGAAATCCTCTGCATATTATGAGGGACACTATTGAAGGCCGTGTTGCTGATGATATTTTAACCAGGCCAGAGGCGAAGAAGATAAGCTCCCGGTTCCAGAAACTCATAAGGGGGCTTCTTACAGTAAGACATGAGAAAAGATGGAAGTATAATGAAGTTTCCCGCTGGCTAAAGGGGGAGGTTGTTGAGGTTTTTAAAGATGTGCAGCAGCAGAAGATCCCGGCATTGAAATTCGGGGAAAAATCCGTAAATTCGATCCTTGAGATGGCTGAGGCTATTGATGCTGACAGGGATTTAGCAGTAAAATATCTCATGCGCGGTATGTTTGAGCAATGGGCTATGAAGTTTGATGAATCTCTTGCTAATGATATAATTGATATAAAAGAACTGGAAGGTGATGAAGAATCAAAAATTTCTTCATTATTATTTTTGTTAGACCCATCGTTGCCATGTAAAGTAGATAATGATATTAAGGTTAACACTATATCTGAGTTTATAGATCTTTTCAGGACAAGAACAGACCTGATTGGAGATGTTTTATTTGGCAGGAAGTCGACTGATGTTTATGCCTGGCTTGCTGTTCATTCTCCGGAACTCGGGGATGAACTTAAACAAGCAGTCAGTACATAGGGCTTCCTGAAAAAGTCAAAAGCCTATAAAATACTGGACAAAACAGTGTTTTCTAAATAAAAAGTGCAGAGGAAATGAAGCAAAACCCTAAAAACCCTTGCACATGGAATAAGTTATGTATCA
>Ga0334882_1000089_pt1 | contig 157414 bp, 161 predicted proteins | sample GraSluR1_MG_5_FD_207226 | JGI IMG/M metagenome (GOLD analysis project Ga0334882, IMG submission 207226) | Sludge microbial communities from methane-producing bioreactor in Wageningen University, Netherlands - Granular Sludge_15_04-R1 | ecosystem: Engineered > Bioreactor > Anaerobic >...
AGCCACTTCAAAGTCCGGCAAGTACAGCTTGATAAAGACAACAACCTCTGCAAGCTATACAAATACTAAACTGACTACAGGCAAAACCTACTACTACAAAGTAAGAGCCTATACAACAGCGAGCTCAGGTAAACTATACAGCAATTACTCTTCCTATCATTCCGCCAAGCCTGTGCCCTCAACCCCCAGTCTCAAAGCTTCATCCGCTTCTTATAACAGCATCAAGCTCTCCTGGGGCAAGATAAGCGGAGCTACGAAATATCAGGTATACAGGGCCACTTCAAAGTCCGGCAAGTACAGCTTGATAAAGACAACAACCTCTACAAGCTATACAAATACTAAACTGACTGCAGGTAAAACTTACTACTACAAAGTAAGAGCGTATCATCTGGAAGGAAAGACAAAGGTATATGGATCTTTCAGCGCTCCTGTCAGTGTAGAATTACTTGAATAAAAAGATCAAAAGAATCCTATATCTGCTTGATATAGGATTCTTTATATTTTCCAGTATTATTTTTCCTTCGTTTCTACGTGATTTTATAATTTTCTATAATGGGGTGGTGAAACTCAAGCCTGCAGCCTGCCCATTACGAATCAGAGCCAAACACCTTTATCAACATTTGCAAGGTATATTCTACTATTACGCTCTTGCATTATTGCCTATTTTTATCCATTGACTAGCACACTCGATATATGTAAGCGGAAGCAAGCACGAAAGAAAATAAAGAGACGACCCCGGCATTATTATTTAGTCTTATAAATAAAGAGGCGATTCGATATTTGTCTTTAAGCTAAAATATTTTTGTGCATTTTTTTCATGAAAGGGGTCGTCGTTCTTTGTATTTTAAAATGATTAGATATTACCGGAACAGTATACGGTGCTTTACGATTTACTTTAGTTTATATGAAAGATTAATCGTCTGTTGTTTATTAATAATAAACCGTATTTCAAAATAAAACTTCTAAAAATCAATCAATATACAACCCAATATACTGTGGTATTACTTGTATACTAGCCTAATTTTCTAGTAGACTTCCAATCTTCTCCATTGAAATATACTACTTTTTCTATGAGCGCTCCTGTAGGACATACATTGGCGCATGCCATACATGTCACACATTCACTCTGATTCATTTCGACGTTAAGCCCTGCCTTTACTACAGTTTTTTCTCCGCGATTAATAAAGCCTAGATTGCTAAGTCCTGCAATTTCTTCACATGCTCTAACACATCGTCCACATAATATACATTTATTCGCGTCATAATAAATAAGCTGACTTGAATTATCTTCTGCTCTTTCTTCATATAATGTTTCAAATCGACTTTCTTTAATATCATATGCTCTGACCATCTTCTGTAATTCACAAGTTGCAAAAGGTGTAGACACTCCCTTTGTACAAGTCAAGCAATTATGGTCTCCGCTTGCCATAATAAGTTCGAGAATCATCTTACGATAACCTTCTATTTCCACGTCACTTGTTGTAATATTCATTCCATCTTCCACTTTAACACAACAAGATGCCGCAAGATCTCTTGCACCTTTGATTTTCACAACACATAATCGACAAGCCCCATAGCTGCTTAAGTCATCATGGTGACAAAAGTGCGGAATATCAATACCATTTTCAGCGCAAACTTCCAATAGATTTTGTCCCTTAACAGCAGTAATTTCCTGATCGTCAATCAACAATGATACTTTTTCCTTTTGAGCATCTTTATCATCACCAAACGCTCCCGTATGAAGCTTGATTTTTTCAGCAACTTGATCAAGTGTATATCCATCAACATTTTTTTCTAAACCAGTTGATTCGAACGGTGTTGTGAGGATAACGCCACGGTCGGGTGTGAAATTTCCGACGCCTATAGTTTTTGTTGTCCGGATTATCCTTTTATCATCAAATACTTCATGCAGCGCTTCATACCCGTCTTCGCAAATAAGCGGAATAACAACCGTTGCCTCGTCATAAAGTCTTTTCTTAACTGATTGTGTCCGACGTTTCTTTACAAGGTTCATTGCACACCCAATGCTGATAAGATCCTTCCCGATAACATTAAAACCATCAGAAATCAATGCTTCTTCAAGCTTGTCCATCATTGGATTACCACCCACGCCACATGCAACGATACAAGCATTGCAGCTATATAGGACAATCTTATCTTCCGGAGTTAGTTTTTTCTTTAATTCTTCATAAGTAAGATCTCTCATGGAAATAATCATTTTATCACCTCCGCATTTGTTTGAACATTGTTGATGGATTTACCTGAAAACATTTCGAATTTTTTTCCTTTGGTGTCTTTGCAACTTTCATAAGGCATTTCAACTTTAACTGTACCTTCCTTATTATCAGCTGTCATCAGACCAACATCATTAGTTGTTTCAACTACCTTGTAATCACTAAATATGCGGATCATATTTGAAGTTCCCGCTGAGCAAGCCATAGAAATCAACGTATTGACTTTTCTGTCTATTTTCGCTTGAAAAACTTTTGGTGTACATACTGTATTAATCACGTAACCATCATGTACATTAAAGCCATCTTCGCGTAACTTTATCGCTAAGTTGCGCATAGGGTCTTCACCGCCAGTGCCAGATGTTCTTGCGCATGATGAACATGAGATGATAGTAATTACGTCATTTTTATCTAGTTGTCCTAGTATTTCATCATAGCTTCTTGCTTTTGTAAAAATCATTAATAGCACCCCTCTTTCACTTGATTATCGATTGCTTCTTCATATTCATTTCTAAAATACCGCAGCGTGCTAAGAACCGGATTAACAGACGTTTTACACAAAGCACAAAGAGCTGTCTTTTGCATCATAGCGCTGAGACTTTCAAGCTTTTGAATATCTTCTTTTGAGCCGTGTCCGTCTGAAATTTTATTCAAAATATGAAGCATTTGCTTTGTGCCTTCTCGTCCAGGAATACACTTGCCGCAAGCTTCATCCTTGCAAAACTCGCTGAAGAATTTAGCGATATCAACAGCTGATTTACCTTCACTTATTACAATAAGTCCACCGGAACCCATGATAGCTCCATATTCTTGAAGAGTTTCATAATCAGCCTTTACATCCATATGTTGCTTAGGAATACAACCGCCGGATGGTCCGCCAAGCTGAGCCGCTTTAAATACTTTTCCTTCTTGAACATTTCCGATTTTATTGACGATGGTATCAATGGTTGTTCCAATCGGCACTTCTACACAACCAACATTTTCAATATCACCTGTAATAGAGAAAATCTTTGTTCCCGGGCTCTTTTCTGTCCCTATCTCTCTGTACCAGTCACTGCCTTTTATAATGATTTGGGCAACATTAGCCAAAGTTTCAACATTGTTAAGCACTGTTGGTTTTTCCCAAAGACCGGCTTTTGCCGGGAACGGGGGTTTGGGTCTTGGATTTCCACGTTTACCTTCAATAGAGCGCATGAGCGCTGTTTCTTCGCCACATACAAAAGCACCGGCACCTTCATAGATATCTATATCAAAACTTAAATCAGTACCAAGTATATTCTTTCCTAACAGATTAAGCGCTCTTGCTTGCTTGATGGCTTTCGCAAGGGTTTCAATAGCGAGGGGATACTCTGCGCGACAATAGATATAACCTTGAGTAGCACCAATGGCTTTTGCTCCTATAATCATTCCTTCGATGACACTATGGGGATCGCTTTCCATAACATTACGATCCATATAAGCGCCTGGATCACCTTCATCTGCATTGCAAAGTACATATTTCGTATCACCGTGTTCCATGGCTGCAAATTTCCATTTCAATCCTATAGGAAACCCTGCACCGCCTCGACCACGCAGTCCGGAATTAATCAATTCATTTATAATTTCTTCTGAAGTCATTTCACTGATTGCCTTGATAGCACCTTCATAGCCACCACGAGCAAGGTAATCATTAATCTTACTCGGATCAATAACACCTCTATTTTTCATAACCCTCAATTCCTGTAAATTGAAAAATGGAATGTCTTCAATCGCTGGAATCGCAAGATCTTCCTGTTCTTGTCCTGCTAAAGTACCCTGGTTTTTCATACGGTCTTTCAACTGGTACTCCATTCCTCTTGCTAGAGCATACTCTGCAATAGCGTTATGACCAATAATATGTTTATTAAAAACTTCAACCATCTTTTCTGCGTCCATCTTTTTATATATAACAGGTTCTTTCCCAGGAATTTCAACAGATATCAACGGTTCTTGAGAGCAGATACCTGCACACCCGGTTGTTATGATAGTAATATTTTTGAAGTCACTTTCTTTGATTTGGGTCTTTAAGGCTGCAAGAACACTCATAGCTCCCGATGCAATTCCACAAGTTCCCATATGTACAAAGACTTTTACATTTTCTGGCTTAATATCGTTTTGTGCGTTTTCCCTTAAAAGATTTATATCCTCTATGGTTTTCATAGTTTATCGCCCTCCTTATTCATATTGGCTTAAAATATCATCAATTTCATCAATGTTCACTTTTCCATAAACCTTATCATCAATCACCATAACAGGTGCAAGTCCACACGCTCCCAAACATCTGGCTTTTTCAAACGTGAAACGACCGTCTTTGGTGCTTTCACCCATCTTTACATTGTAATTTTTTTCTAACTTCTTCATAATTTCTTCGGCACCTTTAACATAGCATGCTGTTCCCATACAAAGTTGTATTCTGTGTTTTGCTCTTGGTTCCATTGTAAAAAACGAGTAGAACGTAATGACACCATAAATCCTGTTAGGAGAGATATCCGTTTTATCTGCTATTCTCTGTTGAACACTTTCAGGAAGGTATCCCAGAAGGTCTTGCGCTTTTTCAAGTAATGGAATAAGTCCACCATCTTTTTTTCCATAAGTCTCAATTAATTCATCTAATTGTTTTATTTGTTCTTCGGAAAATTTCATAAGATCAATCATTATTTACTACCTTTCATTATTTAATTAAATATACAATTCAATTGAACTCTTGAATAACGACGCTATTATACAACTATTCAATTGATAACGCAAGTACTTTTGTTAATTAATTATCATTTTTTAAAATTTTTTTCTGTAATTAAAAAGTGTCATCCTATTTCGTTCCTGCCAGTCCGGTCTCTTCTGCATGAAATCGTTCTAATACATAAAAAAACAGCGAAAACTTTATAAAATATGTTTTCGCTGTTTTAATAATTAAAAACTTAATTTTTTAACATTTAATATTCACAATATTCTTCAATTGTGCTCCAGGGTGTAATATCATCTTCGAATCTTATTGCTGTATACCCATGCTTATTCAACAAAGCAACAGCTTCTACTGACAATAAACAATATCTTCCTCTACAATATGCTACAATTTCTTGATCAGGTGGCAACTTTTCCAAATGTTTTTCAAGTTCTTCAAGAGGCATAGAACTGGCACCCGGCAAATGATCTTCCTCATAGTCTTCCTTTGGTCTAACATCAATGAGGGTCACTTTACCTTTATTAAGTTTTTCCAATAGTTGACATGCGTCGATTTGTTCGATATCTCCATGCTTGCCAAACACATCTTCAATAAGCTTCTGAATATCTGCCAACAGATTTTCACCAAGAATCTGCATATGGTGAAACATTGTACCCACCACAGGATCGCTTAATTGATAAATAGAATATAGCCCTTTTTTCTCAAATTCAACAAGCCTAGCTTCAAGTAAAGTTTGAAGGTGTTGTGACGTATTGGCAACAGTCATACCGGTCTCATTGGATAATTTTTCAACTGTCTTAGGACCTTCACATAACAAATCAATGATATGCAATCGCCGCGGGCTTGATAGGGCTTTTCCCACTCTTGCCAAATGATAATAAATATCGCATTTAAATTGTTGTGAACTCGAACCCACTGATTATTCCTCCATTTTCATCTGCATTACAACTAGAAAAAAACTCAGTCATACCTTCTCTTTATTATATATTTTTATTATCCTGATAGATATAGTTCTTCGATTTGTTACAATTATACCTTAAAGAATGCGTTAATGCAATTTTAACGATCAATTATATGAAGTTAAGAATATATACCCTTTTCAACAACGATTTAAGAGCAGTAAAGACTGTCAAACTTTAAATCTGAGTATTTATATATACAAAAGCATCAATAAAACCATATATCTATATGGTTGTATAATTTTCTATCATGGATCCGATGATAAGGCACGAACCCGCAGCCTGCCGATTATAATTCAGAACCAACAACTCATAAAAAAACGTAAGTATTGGTTATTCCCTGCTTTTACGCTCTTGATCTCATCTAATTTTTGCAGGCATTGCAAGTACTGCAATCCGAACAGGAAAAACCTTGATCGATCATTGAAATATATGTTGAAAATTTCATGTCTTTCTTCAAAATAGTTCTTATTTGCAAGTCTTTAAAAACAACCTTATCTTTTTCTATCTTTATTGATAAAGGCAAAATCGTTTTTTTATCAAATTCAATGATACTGTCAACAAGTCTAGGCTCGAACTGTTGTGTTTTTTCCTGATCTTGCATTTCCACTTTTACTCCTGAACGCGTTGTTGTCACTTCAACAATCTCACCTTCTTTAGAAAAAACCAAAGAATTCGTATCCCCGTGAATACCTACAGCATCTTTGTTAAAAGCAAGTATCTTTCCGATTGATGTTGTTACAAGCGTCTGCACCGCAGGTTCTATCGATTTGATTTTACCGTCTTCATAAAAAGAAATACCGTTTCTGACTTTATAGGTCTGCCCTTTGATTATAACTTCAATCTCTTCCCCCGGCCATAATGTAATACTTTTAACAGCACCATTTTCGTAGAAATATATACCGATGATTTTGGCAGTAAACGATGCAGCCGGAAGATTAAAATCAAAAGATTCACATAATTTTCCTTCATCTTCCTCAGACCAGAACCCGTCGATTCGACCGTTTAAAGGAAATACACGTTTTAATTCGCCACTTTCATAAAAAGCAACCAACTCTGCCGGGAAAATACCTAACGATGTTTTAATCGGCGTCTGCATTTCTAATGCTACGTTTTTTATCTCTCCGTTTTTATAAAAGGATATCGAACTTCTGTATTTCTTCTGACGTTGCCCATTGCTTATAACATTATATTGCGGAATCAACTTGCCATATCTTGTTTGAATCACATTCTCTGAACCAAGAATACATGATTTTAAGCTATCATTTGGATATGTTTCATAACTAACAACATCATGATACAAATCAATTGTTACAACACTCATATCAAACCTCCTATTTAACTAATTATCTACTAAAAAAAGTTCAATGAAACACTCAAAAGAGTTCCTCATTGAACTTATAATTACATTATTTTAATCTGCAAAATATTGACCTTATTGAAAGGTTACACCTTTTTTTATGAACAATCAACTGATTTTGCGATTTTTTAAAAATATTTTATTGATTTTTTATGACATATTTTCCAAATATACTAAATTGCTTTATTTATCTATGTTTTTAATGAAATTATATGAATGCCATATAGTGCGGCAAGTCAAATCTCCGCACATAGCAGGCGGTTGATCGGCACTGAAACCTTGCGGACGCAAAGTAAAACAAAGAAGGGATCCAAACTCATTTATAAATGATACCGCAAAGTCATAACAATATTTTATTATAGTTTCTTTCGGAACATTTTTTTGCGCAAAGTATATGCCGATAAACATTAGCGGCCCTTCCACAAGACCGCATTGATCTCTGTGCCCGCCTGCACCGTGAAGTCCGATAGTCGCATCTTTAACCTGATCGCAAAGCTCAACATCAAATATATCACAAAGAGCATCCAAAGACACTCTGGCACAATTCAGCCCAAGCTCATGGTAGTATGCATAGACTCTTTCTTGAATTAAGTTTTTAATTGTTTCACTCATTTTATTAATTCCTTTCTTTGTCTGATATATTTGTATTTTATCATATGTATCTGCCATGATACAATTGAAAAATAAATCTTGCAAGCGCTCCTACCTGCAGATTTTGTGTGTCCAGATTATTTTCTCAACCTAAATATAATATGAAACCAATAATTTGGATACATTGGAATCATGATGAATGACAAGATTTACTAGGAATGAGATTAGGAAGATAAGTATTGTTTAAATAAAATAACAATTTTTCACGTATTTTTGTAATTGATTTTATGTATTTATAACATACATGATGTTAAAACAACAAAACCGCATAAACGCGGTTAATATAATTTACTTATTCAGCTTCCATTTATTTATTACGCGAGGTTGTTTTCATTAAATTCTTCTAATATAAGCTTTTTCTTTTCATCATAATCTTCTTGAGTAATCAGCCCTTCGTCCAACATGCCCTTGAACTCTTTTAACTGTTCCTTTATAGTGAGTATATCTTTTTTATTAATTATGTTTGCAGCTCCCCCAATAATGGGCTCTGATATAACATCTTGATTTTTTACATGAGAATGAAGTTCTTTATCGGGGAAATAGCATAAAAGATCTTTATAAAAATCTATTCCTTTAACATCTATCATTTTATTGTCGGAAAGAGTAACTAACACTTCTCGTAAATCGCATATTTCGTTGTTTAATGTTAAAGTACCGAAAAGAGCACCCCAAATTATTGCGCCGGTCATACCTATGCCTATCAAATTAACTTCTCCGCCTGTCACTTTAACAACTTCTGTTCCTAAATATGTAAATGAAACGATATCCTTTTCCGAATATCTATAAGGAGTTATTAAATTATTTGCATGTAAATACGGAATGGTGTATACTAAATCTGTTTCATGCATTCTTAGTGCCATTTCTTGATATTGGTCTATTGATAAATCTGATTTAGGCAGCAAACCTGTAGTAAAATGAAATCTTAAAATACTGACCTTCGGAATATCAAAGAAAACAATTTCATCTTTATTAATATTGTAACACGCAGACTTGTCTTGAAATGCTAAATGCGATTTTTCAATAATAATTGTTTTCGCATTTTCTATGTCAACTTTATAAATTGAATTAAATATATCAGCATCGTTCTTAAATTTTTCAATTAATTTATTAAAATATATATAAATATCCTTTTGCGCCGCTAGTTCTATTTCGTTTGCTCTTTTTTGTGCAACCTCTTTTATTTCTTCTTCAGAATGCTCCGCTCTACGCTTAGAATCAGCAAGTTTATATGATATGAATGCCAAAATAGAGCCAATCATAATTACCACAATAACCCTTATAATAGCGTCACTACCCGTATCCGCCGTTGCGGCAAACAATATAGCAAAAACTGTCATTATACCAACAATTATAAATGAACTCCAGAATAATATTCTAGCTGTTATGCTGGGTATTATCTGTTTTGTTTTGAATTCACAATCAAATCCAATAAAAATATCATTGATTTCTGCTTCAGTTTTTGAAGACAATTCTGATATTAATTTATTAAAAAAAGCTTCCGATTGACTGAGACGAATAAAAGTTTTTTTAGCGCTGACCGCAGTATTATCAAGCAATTTTTCATCTTTCGGCATTGTCTTTATTCTCTTATCCAGTTCCATATTACAACTCCTTTTTTTGTATGACCGTGACTACTCGATTCATAATAACAGCCAATTTATTTTCATAAAATTTAAATAATTATTATTTGCAACAAAGCTGAAATGCCTTTAGAGAAAGTTATGCAACGATATTATTATTTGAATTTGTTTAGAATTAAGAATATATCAATTAAATATATATTAGCATTATGCAATAGTTAATTCAAGGATTATGTTGCAAAGATTCTATCTTTAATATTTTCACACATACAAAATTGACAAAATGTTAAACATACTACTCTAAAGTAAGGATATATAAAAGTAGCCACGCCTTTTAAAGCAGATAATTAAAAAAACCTGTATTTTAGTACAGGTTTTTTTAATTTCTTATTCTTATCTGCCAATATTACATATACAAGGTTTCTGTTATTTCACATCCACATGCACAGCCCCGAACCCTGTGTAAGTATAGCTCACTTCAGGCTGCTGCATAAACCATTTCTTTAACTTTAAGTCGTTGTCGCTGTTAAAGTCCAGTGAGCAGTCGGCCGCTTTTCCATCTCTATGCTTGCTGTTTTTGATGCCTCCGACTTTATTGTTTTGATATGCACATCTCACACCGCTCGTGATATGGATCGGAAGATTGAAATGCTCCCTTGCCCTTTCAAGCAGCGCTATAAGCACACTGTTCGGCTCAGCCGGAAAGCCGTTGCAATGATTGCAAGGACAGATAAACTCCCGCCTTTTAAAATATTTTACCCGCTCCCAATTCACTTTTCCGACGGTCTGGCTCATCATATACGGCTCCAGCGCATGCATAGTTTTGCTGCCGATGATGCCATCCACGATCAGCCTTTTATTCTTTTGAAATTTTTTGATAGCTTGAATCGTCTTTCTGCCGACAAGCCCGTCTGCCGACAGCTTCGTCCCCGCCTTATTGAGCGCCCTTTGCAGCTCTTTGATATATTCGATCAGCGCCGTCTCGGTTTCTTTGCCATAGATACCGTCTACTAAAAGTTTTTGATCATGCTGAAATTTTAAATAGGCGGCTTTTGTGAGCCGCCCTTCTATGCCGTCTGCCGCACCAAAATAATACGCCGTAGCTCTTAAATTCTTTTGACGTTGTTTTATATTAAGCATTGCCGCCTTCCTCCTTTTCTTCTTCACGTTTTGTAAAATAATAAGTCACGATTGCCGTGATCACGCTTGCCGTAAGCTCACTGGGTATTTTATCTGTCAAGGCAAGCACACAAAACACCGCCATAACCGCAAGTGTGATAATGGACTTTACTTTAAATAATTTTATTAATTGTTCTTTCATTTATTCTCCTCTTATTTCAACAGCCCGTAAATAAAAGCGGCCAGCCCCACGAGCCAGCCTAAAAGCCATTGTATTTCTTTTTTATTTTCATTTTTGTTTTCCAGGCATGTCTCGATCTCTCGCAGCCGCCCCTCAAAATCTTTTTGACTCGTTCTCAGTCCGTTGTACTCTTTGATCAATTTTGTTGTCTCTGTCAGTTCCATCTTAAGTTCATTGATCATTTCAAATAATTCTTTGTTGTTATACCAGTTCTCCACTTTCCCGCCTCCATTAAAAAAAGCACCTTTTCAGGTGCTCTGTAGTTGAAATTCGCCATACTGCTCAATCTGCTCTAAAATATATTTTGTCTGGCAGAGCAAAGGCTCTCCTGTATACTGCATATAAGCATCGGCACACAGGCTAAAATTTCTTATCCTTTCATTACGCTTGATTTCATATAAAATCAGTTTATTCAACCACACAATATCGTCTAAAGCAAAGTCTTTTTTGCCATTAAACAATTGTATCAATTTTGCATGCTCCACATTGATGACTTCCCTGTATTCCTGCGGAGGCTGATACTCGGTCAGCAAGGATTTTTCCCACAAAGTAAGATATCGATACTCAATGCCGTCATAATTAACATAGCCAAACTCACATGTATCCTGATAGACACATCCGTCACAATTCGTTGTCGGTTTTTTTTGTTCTTGATTTTCTTCTTCATTGTCTTTTGTCTGGCCGGATTTTTTTTTAAAAAATTTAAATATTTTCATTTATTTTCATCCCGCATTGTGATCGCACTTACTAAGCTGATTATTATCATACTAAAATTTTTTGTTGATTACAATCCGTATTCGACAATTTTTTTGCTTTTCATGACTGAAAACAAACGTATTTACGTATATATCATTTAAAATATCATAGATTTTTATAATTAATAATTTTTTTGTGACTGCCAATCATCTATAGCCTTGCTCGGATTTCATTTATTCTCACCTTTTTTATCTCAGCCTGCTCATGCATCGCGATAATATCTCTGTCATAGTCTATACCGAGTTCCATGCTTCTTCTGTATTGATTACATTGTATATCATATTCGCCAAACCATCTCTCAAGGCTTTCAAGCTCTTCTAAAAGGGCTTGCCTGCTTTCATATTCGGACTTCTTATTTTGATCAAGTAAAAAATTACTTCCGTCATAAATATAAAATCTTTTGTTTTCTTCGATATCGTCAGGAACAGTAATATTTGCCAGCTCTGTTTTACTTGTATCTTCTTCAGCAACAACATGCAAGATGACACCTTGACTGTCAATAATGACGCTTTGAACATTCATGCTCTCACTCCTTTCTTATGCTGTTCTCTTCCACATATAAACGGTGATGTAAGGGGGTAGATTGCCCGCGCTTCCCGCACCGGTCGAAGACGTGTTTCCGCTTAGCGTGTGATTATGTGATGCATCGATTACAAATCCATCGGTATACGATGTTCCGTTCGCGCTTTTGGAAGAGGTTGCATATCCTACAACTTCTCCTGTGGCATCTCTTTCGGTTAGGATTCCGGTTGCACTGACATCAGAGCTTGAAGATTGAACTGCTACATTTAAGAAAGTTCCTGTCAAGCTTTTTGTACTCACTGTTCCGCTCGACAAGCTATGCGAATGGCTCTGTAAGTCTTTGCTGCCGCCGCTCTTTTCGACCGTATTAAAATCACCGTCGCTCGCATTCATCCCCGCAAGCATCCTGCCTTGCCCAAAGCTCACCCATGTTCCGCCGAACAACGAAGCGGGGCTTGTAGCAGAGACTGATAAATAGATCGCTCCGACAGGATACGTTAAATCGAGCAGATCTTTGTTTTCAACAAACCATGACCACGCGCCCCAAGTGCCGTTGTAATAATTTCTTCGATATACGCGCGAAATTGAATTTTGATAAGGAAGGTATGTTGAAAATGTCTGTTTGCATGCCCCGTTTTCCGCATGGTGCTCCACCGCAAGACAAAACGCCCAGTCTGCGGGCGTGTTTGCTATCGTCGCAGCCGTAACATTGCGCTCACAGTAATAAAATCCTTCAGATGTGTACTCATTCAGATCCGCGCCATTCCCTATTTCTTGTCCCGCAAACATCGGATTTTTATGCAGTGTTTCAATACTGCCCAAATCATATCGTCTAAGCAGTTCCTCAATTGTTTTAACAGCAGGAATATCTCGTTTGATAGCCATTAATAAATACCCCTCTTTACCGATCCGCCAACTCCGATATACGGAATGCATTTTTTAATGCTTCCGCCAGCTTCCTTATATATAACACACCTTTTTATAACTCCGCCTACGCCTCGCCTTAAAAATCCCGCTATAGTTCCAGTGGCCGTCTTTGTGCTTGTGCTTCCTATTTGCGTGCTTCCGCTATATGTTTTTAAATTGAATGTAACAGTTGCGGCCAAATCAGATATATATTTATAAAATTTTAATATCTCGTCATCCGTGAACTCGACCTTAGAGCCACTTGCAAGTTCATATCCGGTCCTGATAGCGGTAGCCCCTAAATAGATATCCAATTTCTCTGTGAAGCTCGCATATGCCGTATAAGCGATTGTCACGCCATCCTCTATGTTAAAGGATGAAATATTGGATAAAACAGATGCGCGCGGTATAGTATTGAGCGTTATGTCAATCGTTCCCTCTATATCACCAATGCTTGTGTCATTGTGGTAAAAAGCATATATTGTAGTTGTTAAAGTTCCATTGCTATTATGCGTTACTGTATAAGTATCAGAAACGATCGTTTCAATAGAGCCTACTGAATCATAGCGCATATCCCATGAATATGTAGATGTTTTTGTGCTATCTCCGTCAATTTTTATGCGGCATGTCTCGTTACCAGCGTCGTATGTAGCACTATTTGAAGCCATTTTCCTGACTTCAAGTCTTGCCGTGACTGTAGAAGTATTATTTGCTATATTTTGCGTAGCTGACCAAACTATATAAAAGTCGTATGATGTGTAATCGCCTATGCGCTCAGAACCACTTAATTCCATCTAAACACACTCCTTTTTATGATGGATAACGCAAGTATATTGCGCCGTTTGCCAAACTTGACGGTGCCGCAGTTCCGCTGAGGATCGTTGCCTGCTTGCTGTTTAACTGTGTCTGCACGTCTCCCGTCACGCCCGCAAGCCTGTCCAGCTCCGTTGCCGTGACTTCATCCGTTTTTTCTGTGATCGCGTTGAGCTGCGTTTGTATATCACTCGCAACGTTGGAAAGATAGGCTATTTTCGAGCTGTCGACTCCATCCACGGTCGTCTGCTTTAATTCCAACGCCGCTTCCAGCGCGGGAATAAACGTATCATTTAAATAAGATTGTATATCTGTCGGCGCTTTATCCATCAAGGCTTTCAGCGCATCCGCCGTTGTTGTAGGTTCATCCGGCAGTGATTGCATATTTGCAACGTTTGTATTAAATTTTGGTAATGCCATTTTTTCTCCTTTTCATTTCTTGATATTTTATGGTATAATAAATTCATCATCCAGGTAAGCGCACACTTTCCTATCAACACATTTCGTAGGAAGGAGGAAGTGAACCATGGACAAAAACAGGAATCGATGGATAAGCTCTGCGACCGAGCAGTGGGTAGTGGAAGGCGATGGCTTTATCTGCATATTCCGGCGTTCCAAGCGTCCGTTAGGAATGCAATGCCATACCACAATTGCCAAAAGGCAGCCTGCGGCTATGCTCGTTATGCAAAACAATATCCCGATGTGCTTTCAATATGCATCCGCATTTGATCCTCTTTTGTCGGATGATAAAGTTCATTAAAGATTGTTTTGTCAGTATTCTCACAATTATAAATTGCGGCAGTTATTTGTAGCTTGCCGCAATTTTTATATTAACTTTTTACATAATTACCAATCGTGAACTCGATCGTCGCTTCATAAAGTCCGAAAGGTTTGTCTGCTTCGTCCGAATAAAATTTTATGGAAAATTGTTTTATTTTCCTCTTTTTAACTTTAAAAACTAAAAATCCTCTCACGCCTGTTCCGAAAGAAAAACGGTCATAACCCTCTTCCTCCCGCAAAAAATATAAGAAATCCAAAAAATTGAATCCTTTCGTAGCGCTCGATAAAATATTTGTCCAATCCTCTTTATCGGTTTTTACATCGATTTTCAAAATACTGTTCGGGATTCTTTTTACTTGTGCAACGCCGCCTCGCTTGCTGGTTGTTTTTAAATGCGTCAGCGAATTAAAAATATCCATCGGTGTCGTCCAGTAGCTCTCGATCAGCGCAGGTGTTTTCACTCCTTGCACAAGGCTGTCATCATGTGTGCCAAAAAATTTGCAGACCTGTCCGTCTTCTGTTGCGAAATACAGTTCCGATAAATATTCCTTGAGTACAGCAGCCTTCGATAAAACGCCGCCGATCATGATGCCGACCGCTTCCCAGTAATACCACTCATATTCGTTCCCGCTGATCTGCCTGCTGTCGGCAAGATACAGTCTGCCGTTGATTAAAATACACAGATAGTTGTTCCATACTTCAAGCTTTGCACTCTCCAGCCCTATCTCATTCATAAGCTTTGTATCTACCATACCGGATTTATGATAAAGCCGTATTCCGTATTCATTGTTTATGATATTTTCCAGCCCTTGTTTTGACAAATATACGACTGCATCCCTGAAATTTACGCCTTCCGCTGCCGCGCCCAGATGAATCGGGCTTTCCGTCATCGGATAGATCCTGCCAAGCGTGGAATCGAGAGAAGATGTATGAAAATAAACTTTCACGCCTTCGCCGTTATCATCTTTTATACAAATCAGCTTATCCGAAGAAGCAACGATGGCTCGTATAGGAACATTATCCGCTCCGTCGTCGTACCAGCTCTCATCCGCGTAGTAAGCGGGATCGTCCAGTTCCGAATGAAATAAGACGCCCTTATAAGAATCATTTCCGCTTACAAATACCCTGTTGTCAAATACTCTGCAAAGCTTGCAACCTTTGATATGCTCTGCATACCCGTCGGCCTTCTTTTTAAATACAACAACAACATTATCCTGACCGGGCGTTGTCGGGGCACCTGCCGGCGTATCGAGCGTAACTACATTGCCGGCCAGGCTCACCCCGCTTTCTTTTTTGATACCGCCTATATATACTGCAAGACCTTCCGAGTCTGTCGGCACGGTATCGAGTGAATAATTTAAAGATGAATTGTCTCCGATAAATGAATTTTTACGATAATCCGATAAATAATTGACGCCTTGATAGATAACCCCTCCGCTTCCGCTCGGAAGCGCATTGATTCTTGTAAGCGGAATGGTTCCTACAACGTCGCTCACATTTTCCCCGTCATAAACCAGATAATTTTCCCCATCCAACAAATAAAGTTTTGTTATCCCGCCGTCGGTATACTTAAAACTTCGGGAAAACTCCTTATTCATTGTGATGTTTATTTTTTGAATATCCTGCAGGCTGCTTATTTCATCGGGAAAACTCTTCCAAATATACAAATCACTTTCAATATGGATCAAGGCTTTTCCATCACCGAGCACATGAAGTCCGTAGACTTTATTTGTCGTCCTCGATAAAACCTCCGTGATCCAACTATCCATTTCATCCGCCGTCGGCTCACTGCCTTCACCGAATAATGCTGTTAAGTTTATCAATATAGGTTCTTTTACTTCCATTACTTTTCCGTTTGCTGTTGCTGTGTCTACATATATATTTGATATTCTTGGGTAATTAAAATCGCTTGATGTTTTTGTATGAACTCCGCTAAGTGTATACCATTCATTAGCAGCCGGTGTTCCTACTATGTCTATTTCATCATAAGAATTATCTATTCTAAGTAAAATATTTAAACAATCAGAATTAGTTACTCTAGCTGTATATGATGCGTATAGAACTTCCCCCACTTCAATATCGTCCGTGGATGTCCTAAATAATCTCGGGTCTATCCTTGTTGTGTCTCCAGCTACCGTACATACGTTGTCTGTAACAGATAAATTATTTCCAACCCAATCTCCAACTTCGTCAAAGTTATAATCAGACAAAAGATTTATATCGCTAAACAAATTGCTTAAATCACCCAATAAATTTATCCCCGGCCGCGTCTCAATAGCCTGACCGATCTGCGAATTATAATTTTTGTATACATTTTTAGCATCAGGACTTCTGGATGCAGACACTCTTGAAGGAATAGAAGAAAAGTCCACGCCTTTTAAATCCGTATAAAGACGCTGATAAGGCAGGCCCGCACTTGCGACCGATTGTTTATAAGACATCATATTCTCCCTTTATCACCGAAATATTCTCGCGTAGTGTCTGCTTTTGCTCGATCTCATTTCTTGCCTGCATATATTCGTTATAATATTGCACCGCTTTTGCCGGCTCATCGTCTTTGAATACCCTGTAAGCCATAAGCAGTGGCATTATATTTGCGACCGCGGGCTCAAGCTCGATTTCAAAATCATTCGGTGTCTGCAAGGTGATCCTGCCCAATCTTTTTTTATAAATTGCTTTAAATGCGCCCGCCTGGCGCTTTTTCACATATAAATAACGGTCAAGCAGTATTTGATAATCTTCGGCTTTTACCCAACCGTATGCCTCATCTGATATCAAAAGCGGGTCCTGATTATCAAAACCTTCAAAGGTCTGCAGACCATCCTCTCTAGTATTCTCCAATAGATCATACTCATAAAATCCTTCTTCATCGCTTCGAGGCTGCGTAAAATCATAGAGGCTTTTGAGCGGGAATATTTTGGCAAGTTCAAGCAGTGCGTAATTTGCCGCCTCAACAACATTCGCGGCATATTCATTGGAATTTTTGTATTCGAGTGATTCTTCGTTGCTGTTATATTCCGTCTGATCTAAAAACATCAGCCTGTTCATAGATTCTTTTATATCAAGCCATGTTATTTTCATCTTACATCTCTCCTTATAAAAAGGGGGAGATTTCTCCCCCTTTTGCTTTACGGCAATGCTACCGCTGCGACTTTCACATCAGAAGAACCTGTGATGTTCACAAGCCCATTTGACATGTTTTTAAATTTGCCGCTTTCCACAACAGCGCACACGGTTGTGCTCGCCGCCACGCTTACAACATGATCTCCCGTCGCCTGGATACCTGTCCCTTTTTTTACGGTTACCTCTTCTGCGTTTTCCGAATCGGAATTTTCGATGATGATGAGAATTCTCCTGTCTTCGGCGCTTGAAAAATCAATTACCGCACCGTCTGTGCCGTCTAAGGCGGCGGTTGCCGGCAGGGCTTCTGCCGTATTAAATTTCAAATTGGTTACTGTAATTTCTGTTGCTGCCATATCTTTTCACTCCTTTCCATTAAGCCGTTTCTCTGCCGCGAATGCAGTAGAGTTCTTTTGGGCGTACCACTTTGCCGCCGTATACGTCGAGACCTCGAAGCGCATCGGCAAACAGCCCCTGCGGTTCATACGGTACCACTTTTTCGATTTGGCTCGCAAAAGCTACCGCCTTTTTGGTTCCGATAAGCATATAATCATTGAGTTTCCCGCTTGTTGTAGCAGAATATAAGTTATTGCTCATATATACGGTCGCGTTGTTGTAGAGCCCCACAACGCCTTTTTTGATCATCTCGTCATTGGCCGTCTTTAACTCGATGAGCTCATTTTTAAACAAACTGTATGCCCACGGAGTCAGCACGATATAGACATCATCCGTAAAGCGCACGCCGTTTTGCCACAGCGCCGTAAAGGCTTTGTCTACCGCTCCTTTTAATTTTTCCTGTGTTTCAAGCTGCTGGCCATTCTCTGCATTGAGTGCTCCTGCGCCAAGGCCTGCAATGCGGGCAATAAAGCTGTCTCTTGCTTCGGCAAGACCGCGGGAGGCTTCTTCCGTAAGGGCTTCCATCAGGCCTTCTTTGCCTTGCGCTTTATCGATATCACCGACCATAAAATTGAAATATTTGGCCTGGTCGATTTCAAGAAATACGGAGCTGTCGTCTACCACTTCAGGATTTCCGATATCTTCTCCCGTAAAATCTCCAATCGTTGGACGGCTTACGCCGAGTATTTTTACCTTATCCCCGTGTTTTGCTTCTTTTTCAAATTTGTAATCGCAAAGACCTGCGAGTATACAGAATTTTTCATTTTCTGTTTGAATGAATTTAGACCAAAAGGTCTGTTTAAAGTTGTTGTATGCCATATTTTTCCTCCTTTATCGTTATTTCCATTTAGGCATAGATTTTCTGATCTTTTCCATGATCTTCGGGTTGTTGTATGCATTTTTAGGCAAACGGTCCACATCTTCGGGCGAATAGTATTCTTTTTCCGTATCTGCCGCTGTGCTTTTAATGCCGCCCATGCTGGGCGGAATCTGTTTTTTATGCAGAGCTTCTACTTGCAATTGCGCTGCGTACGCCGTAAGTGCGTCTACTTTACCCGTCTGCATCAACACCATATATGTATCCCCCAGCTCAGAGACATCTTTGGCTTTAACATCGGGATACGCCTGCTTCACAGCCTGCAGATCTGCATCAAGTATACTCTGCCTGATGATCTCCTCCGCTTTTTGCGTTGCATGCCTTGCGGCAAGAATTTCAGGATGGCTGCTAAGCTCTTTTTTCTGCCCGATCTTGCTTTCTTCGTCCTGCTTTGAATGAGTTATCGTCTGCATTTCCGCTTTGATCTTTTCCGTCAGTGCCTGCGGCGTGGAAGCGTCAATGCCCAGCCCTTTGATGGCTTCAAAGAGGTCTTCATAGGTTTTGATTTTCTCATCCGCCTGTGCTTTGAACTTTTCACGTTCTTTGTTAAGCCGCTCGGAGAAAGCCTTCGTTGCCGGTTCTGCACCATTATCAGCCGTGCTCGGCGAACTGTTTTCAACTGCTGTATTTTCAACAACTGCAGTCATTTCCGGGGCGGCGACTTCCCGGACATTATCAGCCGCATGATTTTGTTCCATATGCTCTCCTTTTTTTGCATGATAAAAAAAGGCCTTGGTGCACACAACGCCTTTTTTCTTTTGCACAATTTTGATATCTATTGCCTTTCATAATCATTTGATATATATTTCCAAGGCAATAAAAAATAAGCTTGTTTAACGTCTGCTGCTCAAAGACGATTAAAATAATATAGGTGCATTTTCCATATCATATTCCCTTGTCTTTTTGATTTATCCCGCTCTGCCATTTATGTAAACCTTATCAATAATTTCATAGCTATCTGCAAAAATTGACATATTATATTTTTAATTCACCTTGACTTGTCGACTATAATCTGATAAATAAGACTATATCGCAAATGTATATAGCCGCATAAAAAGATCATATTGGGAGAGAAATGAATGCGCCGACTTCTAGATGCTTCGTCTCAAAGATTGATTAATGTTGTAGAAACACTGATATTGCAAGACGATTGGATCACAACACACAACCTGGCTGAGTCGATAGGTGTGAGCGAACGCACCATCTCCGAAGATATCGCTGTTATAAAAAAGCGCTGGGGCTCATACTTGGATATTGAAATTTCAACAAAAAAAGGTATAAAGGTTCACAACCAGAATATAGCGATGATGGAACGGGCTTTTATAGATATCTTTAATGAAGCAACTGCACTGCGATGGCTTGCGGAAATTTTCTTTTTCCCTCGCAAAGGTATCGATTATTATGAAGAAAAACTTTTTGTGAGCAAGTCGACGCTGATTCGCCTGCTTCCAAGAATAAATGATTTTTTCGTAAGCAAAGGCATAAGCATACAGCACAAAAATAATAAGTATCAAATCCTGGCCGCAGACGAACAATATCTGAGGCAGTTTTTTACCGGTTTTTTCATCGAATTATACGGTTTTACGCCAACAGACTTATACTTGAATCTACGCTTGAATGTGTTGACAGATATTGTGCTTACAGATATCATACAGCACATCTTAAAACTATACACACCCGCCCAAACAGAAAACTCCGATATCGATAGCTCGAATGATGAAATCACCGGGCTTTATTTTAAAATATTTTACTTCATATCACTCACGCGCGAAAATCAAGGGTACATAGTCGCGTCGGATTACTCCAGTATAAAAGAGCTCACGAAAGAAAACATCACCTATATACAAGGCAGTCATCCAAATATATCCGAGGAGAATCTGCGTCCCATTCATGAGTTTATAAACAGCCAATACAGCGGCTGGGCATCAAATGAAGAAAAGATTCTAATACAGCAAGAGACCAAGTTATTTTTCGACAGGGTATTTTCAGCCGTAAAAACGGCTCCAAATAAAGAGACGCTGCGAGGTTTATATGAATCGTTTTGTTCGCTTTATCTAAACGCTAAAGATTGCCCCTACAAAACTTCCGAGCTCTTTGACCGCATTTATTATTTTTCGCTTATTATTAAGAAATATAATGCATCGCTCTATGAAATCATCGAGAAAAATTTACAGATATTTTCACATAACATAAATTTTGATATGATGCCGAAAATACATAATGTCACGTTTTGGTTTTGCATGCACTATCCGGATTTTTTCAAATTTACGCCGATAAAAAAAGTTCTCGTAGTCAGCGATTTCGGAATACAGCATGCAAGGTTTCTGGCATCATCTATATCTTATATGTTTAACAGGAAAGACTTTGCCGCCATCGAGGTCGACACCGTCCGCTACCAGGATATATCTCATACTCCGGTATCTAAGAAGTATGATATCGTTATTACCACAATTCCTAATCTGCCGATTGATCATACAAAAATTATTCTAATAAATGACTATCCCACACATAATAATCTGTGCGAAATATATAAGGCCATTACATTAAATTAAAAAATGTGCGGCGCATAAAAAAAGCACCGCCCTTAAAAGACAGTATTCATACTGTCTTTTAAGGAAATGTCAGATGCTTCGAGTATATAAATATGAATTTTTTATTTAAAAAATGTTTCTTTTCCGGCCGTATCAGTTGCCTTACTTATCCACATACAAAGAGATAAAGCATTCCCTGCAAAGCTGACCGCAGCCTTCAACATAATAAGCTCTGGAAGCAATGTGGGTATCTCTGCGGATTTTTGTCTTCTTTTTGCACAACACGCAATGCTCAAATATGGCTTCATCTTCAGCGGCTACAGTGTGTTTTGCTTCGTTTTCAGCATTTTTCTTTTCATTTTTATCCAAATACTCTGCCATAGAAATCTCTTTCTTTCTATAATACGGCTATCTTTTAAAATCGCGTAAAATAGCCGAGGCACACCTGCGCCGCCCTCGATCATTGCAGCCATCCCCAAAAATTATCCTTTTTTGTTTTATGATATTTTTATTATATCTCATAAATGGAATGTAAACTTTATCAAATTTTGCGTAATTGTATGTAAAATTTGAGTAAAAATATTTTTTTCGCAATCTCAGCATCATTTTTTCTGTCAAGCAAGCAAATCATGCTTATTATTTATTTGACCTCTTTATAAACACTTTTCTGTTGGTATCAAAAATGATAATTTTTCAACTCATTCATTCTCGTTATAAAAGGTATCACAGACAGCATAATAACATTAAGGCTTATATGCCTGCTCCGTTATCTCACATATCAGGCTTTATTGACTTTCAAGCGTTATTCTATCCAGTCAGTTTTGGCCGCCTCCATCTACATACAGAGAAATAAAGCATTCCCTGCAAAGCTGTCCACAGCCTTCAACATAATAAGCTCTGAAAGCCATATGGGTATCTCTGCGAATATTTAATTTTTTTTTGCACAGCACGCAATGCTCGAACTCTTTTTCGTTTTCAACGGAAATCTGGCATTGCTGGTTCTTTTTTTTGGCGTTTGTCATTTCCGTTTTATCCAAATATTTCTTCATGAAAAATCTTTCTCTCACTTCATGTATTTATGTTTAAAAAATAAGTGATATAACACTAATTATAGCACATATTAGTGTTATATCACTAACATTTTTATTGTTTTATCTGTATGCTTTAATCAGACTACAATACGGAGTGAATTTATGGACACAAGACAAGCAGTCGCAGGCAGGATCATCCAGCTTTGCAAAGAGCGAAGCATTACGCCAAACGCATTAAGCTATCGTGCGGGTGTGCCTCAGTCAACCATTAAAAGTATCTTGAATAATGAAACACAAAATCCGGGTGTTATCACAATTAAAAAACTGTGCGACGGCTTGGAAATCACTCTGTGTGAATTTTTTAATACGGAAACTTTTTGTAACCTTGAACAGGAAATTAAATAATTTTTTTATTCACCCAATAAAAAACCGCTCTGTGAGCGGTATCTTTTTTCATATCTCCTTTTTTGACGGTATATCAAATAAAGCCCGTCATCGACTTTTAAACATTGATTATAATCTTTACTATCTTATTTTCGCATACATTTTCATGTCCATGACAACATTGTTTTTCACCGCGTTTTTCCTCAAAGTACCCTCATATACAAACCCTGCTTTTTCTAGCACGCGGCAGGAAGCCGCATTATAAGCAAAAGGCTCCGCGAAAATTCTGATAATATCTGTTTTTTCAAAAATATACTTGCATATTTGCATGACGGCGTTTGTCGCTATCCCTTTACACCAATACGGCTCTGCGACATAATACCCCATTTCTGCGCTCCTGCAATGAATATTGTCTTTACGAAATACACCGATGCTTCCCACGGCTTTATCATCAACAGTGATCGCAAAGGCATATGTTGTATTCTCATCGGCATGAAGCATTGCCGCAATATAATTTTCTGCATCCTTTACTGTATATGGATAGGGCAGGCCATCTCTCAGGTTATCAAGTATTTTTTTGTTATTTACAGCCTTCACAAGATCGTTTGCATCTTCTGTTTTCCAACAGCGTATACAACATTCCATTTTTTAACCTCAACGAAAATTCCTATTATATCTATGTTCTCTTTGCAAATGCATCAGATAACAGGCGGGAAAAGCCCTCTCTACGCATCATCTATCCCAATAATAAATATACCATAAGTTTGCCGTAGAAACGGGATATTTTTTGTATCTTTCCAATGTTTGTGCCATAAACTTTGCGTCTCAAAATATCGTCATTTTCAAAAGTTATCTCTTTATAATCAACCATATTCATATCCTTGCTTGGCAGAATTTATTTCTGACATTATTCTACTCTCTTTTACATATGATATCAAGTTGATATAAATTGCTTCATATTTATAATTATTATATATCGCCTTCATTTTCTCTTGCATGTAAAGAGCTATTTTCTCCTTCATATCGCACTTTTTGCAAATATTGATTTTGCCCGTTATCGCAGCAGCGAAACGAATATACATTTATTAATATTCAATATTTTGTACTCTTAAACAATAAATTAGATAATACTTTTATTACAGACATAAAAAAACCGCCATAGGGCGGTGTTTCTTTTTCACTCAATCGGATGCAGCAGCAAATCATACTGTATCCTCTCATAAAACAAATCGATGTTGTCCTTAAAATACTCAAATAATTCCCGCTTGCTGATAATGTGTATATTATTCACATCTCGTAAATGCTCGTCATTGATATACCCTCTATTGGAAAACAGATAAATCTCGTTCTTCAAAAAATCCTGCTTTATGTATTTGGAAACATCGATCTTATCGCTTTGCCTTACCTGCATGTAAATCGTTTTTTTGTTTATTTTGTCCAGCAGAAGATACTCATTTTCAAACGAGGTTCTTTTTGCTGAGCTCGGATAAAAAAGATAGCCGAACTTATGCTGTAAATACAGCGCGAATAAATCGATCAGCTCTTCATCGCTTAAAATATCAGGCAGCTCCTCTTCGTCTATCCTCGTCGGTTTGTCGAGCCCTTCCACCGTCCTGCCCGATAACTGACCGAAGACCAGTCTGGCATATTCATATAATTTTTTGTTTGACTCATTTTCATAGCGCACGGCGATGGAAGTTTTTTTCCAGTTAGATGAAAGCTTGCTCACAATCTCCGCAGGAGTTTCTTCACGCTTACCGATTTTATACCACTGCACTTTCCGATACCAGCTGATATTATATTCTTTTGCTTTATCCAGTTCTTCTTCCGTTGCGTAGGTCGGCTTGTCGTCGAGCACTTCTCCCACATAATAAATGACATCGTCTGTGGCAAGGATGAGGTCGCCCTTTTTCATCTGTGTGTAATATTTACACGCCGATTCAATTGCTCTCGACTGCGCGATCCAGAAATCCACGTTTTTTATCTGGACCAAATACTCTTCCATTGAATGAAACTCATAATCAAGCCGCCAACCAATCCCGGCGATATTGTTCATAAAGTAGTAGTCTATGACTCTCTTTATTTTTTCCGATCCGTATTGCTTCGCTCGTGCTATCCAAATATTCATTTTTTATTCCCTTTATAACTTTTATGTCTGCCTTTATATATTTTATAATTTAAAGCCTTTAATATCAAGTTATTAATATACTGTATTTTATTTTGTAATTATAAGCCCTTAATTCTCTTTATTAAAAAATGCATACATGAACGGTACACAGCTATTCATACAAGCCGTATGCTCTGTTGATATCCTGAACATAGATAATGCCTTTGCCGGGCTCATCTATCTTTAAATCAGTTCGAATGGCAAAGACGATTTCCTCGGTTTTATCAGTTTTCGAAAGAATAATAACGATTTCTTTTTCCGGCTCTACATCCATGGCAAACAGCTTGCTCGTCTCATGGATCCCCGAACCTCTGGCATTGATGATCGTGCCCCCTTTCGAGCCTGCCTTCGTTGCCGCATCTATCACATTTTCTCCGTTTCCTTTGTTGACAATAACCGTTATTGCATGATACATCTTATCAACACCTCTTTCGTTTTTCATATGATCACATTTGATATGGTGCGTTCCCATTACTTTACAGACAGAAGTCGTAAACGCGATACCATGGTTGGGCTTTTCAAAAGCAAATTTACTGCTCAGTTTTTCAAGTGCCTCATACGCCGTTTTTGTATCCGTTACCATGAATACTATTTCTTTTCGCATGTCCCTGAGCCCCAGAAAATCCAAAACCGAGCCTTGCGTGGTTCCCTTGCCGATTGTGACTGTGGCGCCGGCAATGCCGCTTTGTTTTGCGGCCCTGATAACATGGCTGCCCTGCCCGCAGTTGATAATGACACATATTAATTCATATCCTTGCATTTCGGATGAGTTAAGCATTTGTTTTGCTCTCTCCTTTCCGTGATTTAATTTTAAATATCAATCCCAATATCTGAAGTGCTATCAGCGGCGTCATTGCCACCAGCGCGATCATTCCAAAACCGTCAATGAGCACATTCGCGCCTTGCGTTGCCTGTGCCGCCCCCTGTGCAAACGCCAGTATAAATGTCGCCGTCATCGGCCCTGATGCAACACCTCCCGAGTCAAACGCGATCCCTATAAACAATTTCGGCACAAAATACATCAGGGCAATTGCGATCACATAGCCGGGAAGCAGGCAATGCCACAACTGAAAACTTGGTATGATAATCCGCATCATTGACAAAGCCACCGCAATGCCGACTCCTATGGCCAGAGCGAAGAGAACGATTCTTCTCTGCACATATCCGCTTGTGACATCTTCTATCTGATGCGTGAGCACGTAGACCGCAGGCTCCGCTAAAATCGTCACAAACCCTAAAACAAATCCCGCAACGACAATGGATGCCTTATTTGCAGAGGCCATCGCATAGCCCACAGCTTTCCCGGCGTCCATAAATCCTGCGTTCACACCTGCAAGAAACAAAATCATGCCAATAAACGTAAAGATAAGTCCAAATAAAATTCTTCGCACAGTTCTTTTGGAAAGTTTCAATGAAAACTTTTGTAGAATAAGAAAAATAAGCACGATAGGCAGCAAGGCCAAAAACACTTCCCATATCAGTATCGGCAGTGTTGCGGCAAAAGGCCCCATAACAGATGCCGGTGTTTTTTCCTGCAATTCAATCCCTGCCGAAATGAGGCTGCTTTTTGAGAAAATGCTCATCATCAGCACGGATATAACAGCGCCCGCCGAAGCAATGGCCACGAGCCCGAAGCTATCTTTCTCTGATGCTTTGCTGTTCTTTTTCATCGTCGCCACCCCCATTGCCAAAGCCAAAAGAAAAGGCACGGCAACAGCACCGGTTGTTGCGCCTGAAGCGTCGAATGAAATAGCCAGAAATTCCGACGAAGTCAGTATTGATAAAATCAAAATGATGAAATACAGTACTGTAAGTATGATATATAAGGGCAGATTATAAACAATTCTTAAAAATCCCAAAGCTACCATAAAGGAAATACCGACAGACACAATAACGACAAGGCTCATTTTTGATATTGTCCCGCCCGTTACCAAGTCCACCTGTCCCGCAAGAATATGTAGATCGGGTTCGGCAATTGAAATAATAAAACCGAGTAAGAGCGCGCCGAAAAGCACGATCCATAATTTGTTATATCTCACGATTGCCGAGCCGATCGCATTGCCGATCGGGCTGATGGCCAGATCCACGCCAAACAAGAAAATAGAAAGACTGAATATAATAAAGACCGCTCCGATCAAGAACCGAGCCATCTGTGTTGCGCCCAATGGTGTAAAAAGAAAATTCAGCAGCACAACCAAAACCGTAATCGGCAAAACCGCGAAAATGACTTCTTTTAATTTATAGCCCAGCCCGTTCAATCATCTCTCTCCTTTTTGCAGTGATTACCATGCCATAGATCATTTATTAATTATTTTACCATTTGGGCTGCTTCATTTCCACATTTATCATTCATTTGTGTGCAAAAAGAATATTGTTTTATTATTGGTATTCCTTGAGCTATCTATCATATAACCTAATGAATTCGTCAGCGGTTTTGTCACAAATCTCGGCGCATTTTTGACAGTGCTCATCTTTGAAACTTACACATTCTTTTGCGCAGAGCCGGCAAAGCTGCCCGCCAATCAACCCGTGCTGCTCGGCAAACTCTGCGCCCATTGCCATAAGTGCCGCCGAAGTCTGGCACATCACAGCGCACTCTAAGAGCATGCTGATACATTTTGTTCTTTTACTGGCATCAGGTTCATTTAAGCATAACTGAAAACACTCATAACAAGCTTGTGCGCATTTTGTAGATGCGTCAATGCAAGCTTGCATCGCCTCTCCGCCTTTTGCTATAACTCCCATTGTATTCTCCTTAATTGGTTTTTTGTGATTATTATTAAATTTAAAAATAAAATTATTCTTTTATTTCATAATTATAAATATTATTAAATGGAAAAATATGGTAAAATAAAAAATCATAGAATCTAAAAAGGAAATTTATGCAAAAAGAAAAACTCGATCAATATTTTGCTATTAATCCGTTCGAAACACTGGGTAACATAGTCTTTAATTTATTTGTTGAAGAAATCGCCTCATGCAATCTCATGCCCGGTACCAAATTAAATATCTCAAAAATTGCCGATGACTTAAATATAAGCCGTACTCCCGTGCGGGAAGCTTTAAATAGATTAAGCGAAATTGGTTTTATCAAAATATATAAAAAAGGATATTATGTATCCGAAGTTACCTCAAAAGATATAACAAAAATTTATTTTATACGTTCCGCATTAGAAAGCAAAGCCGCATTTTTATGTGCCCAGCTAAAAAATTTTTCCGAATTGGAACAATTAAAAAAAATTAATGATGATTTTATGAGCGATGTACGTGATTTTGATCATTTAATAACATTGGATTCTCAATTCCATACCATTCTAATATCGTCTTGCGGCAATGAATACCTAATGGAATGCTACCGCTTGCTGCAAAATAAATTTACCAGATTACAAAGACAAAATTTAAAAGTGGTAGCCGAGAAAAATAAAACCATCAATGCCGGAAAAATAGCGGCAGAGCATAACGCAATCATCAATTCGATCCAGTTGAACATGCCCGAGCTCGCTGAGAAAGAAATGCAAAATCATCTTAATTCAGGTTTGGCGCATGCCTTATTGTTTACTGATGCAACATAAAACAAGTATGCTTTTATAATTGTTCGTATAATAATACAATTTATATCATGCTCAAATATAAATGTTTTTTATTTGAAATTTCAAATATTATATGTTATGAATAGAATAGTAAAATTAACAAATAAAATAAAGTATTTGTTAATTTTTTATTGCAGCGTAATTAAAGCAGGGAGGTGATAGCCTTTGGCGTTTGTGTTCGTATCAGGTGGGCAGATTTTAATCGATATTGACACAAAAAAAATGAAAAAGAAAATTCATAAACTGAGTTTCAAGGGCAATAGGTTGCATTCCCGTCTGGTATATAACATTTGTTATATACGCAATTTATTGCCCCGAAAACCAGTCGTCGAGCGACATGCTGTTTGTCGTTTTTTGAAAAACTAAAGCCGTTAAGAATTTTTTCAGACAGCAAAATCGGTCTAAAATAAACCACCTGTATTTCAGTGGCTTTTTTTATTTTTTCTTCATCGTTCTCTTTAATTATCAAATACTTAATAAAAGTATTTTATTAAGTATTGTGATATTTATTATCGATTTTAATATACTTTTTATTACTATACTAATCATTTTGTTACAATATAAAACTTTTTGCTTGTAATATATATTATATCATACTATAATTATAATATCATTTTGAGATAAATTGCGAGAATAAAAAGAAAAAAGGAGTAGGTTGAATAGTGAAAAAATTTTTAATTGTATTAGTTATTCTTATGTTATGTTTTGGCGTTGTGGCTTGCGGCTCTTCAAGCACCACCGAAGAAGAAGTTACATATTCTGTCGGAGATCCTTTAGAATACAATGGTGTCACCTACACACTGCTTAGTGTCGACACATCAGCGGGCGATGATTGGGATGAACCGGCAGCCGGAAATGAATTTGTTATAGTAACTGTTAAAATCGAAAACAATTCAGGCGAAAAAATTTCATATAATTCATTGGATTGGCAAATGCTGAACACTGACGGGCAATACGCAGATGAAGCTTGGGTTATTTTGGATTCCGACACAAACTTGGGCAGTGGAGAGCTGGCCGATGCCGGCACAAAAGAGGGAACAATCGTTTTTGAAGAACCCAAAGACGCTACAGGCTTAAAACTTTGTTATTACGAAAATATTCTTTTTGATGAAGAACCGTCATTTGAAATTAATCTTGACTAGGGTAAATATATGAAAGCAAAAAGAAGCATCATTTTATTAATTACATCGATCCTTTCTACAGCGTATTTTATCTACCTGATTGTTTACTTCGGCAGTGCCATCGGCACTACCACAGGCAGTGAACAAGCAGGTGCCGCTCTGGCCACGGCTCTCGTGCTGCCCCATATTATTTTGATAGCAGTCGGCGCCATCTTTAGTTGGCTCGGATTTTTCCTGCGCATGAAAGGATTAACCTTGGTCGGGGCAATATTCTTTACGATAGCGCTGTTTGTCTTCTTGCCGTATTTCATGTTCTCTGCACCACTGCTTATCTTAGGGTTTATAAGCTTTGCAAATCAAAACAAACTCAGCAAAGCAGCAGCAGAACCTAAGCAAGAAGAAATTTCAGATAAATAATCATTTCATTATAGTCCCTCGCAATTTACCGATAAATTATCATTACTTCACTTAAAAAGAGAGTTTACTCTCTTTTTTTGATTGAAAACAAAAAACACTGTATACAGTGTTTAAAGTTATATCGGGTTTTTACTGCGATGTATCTTATCAATAGCTTTCTATTAGCTCTACAATCGGTGCTATCGTGGCTTTATCTACAAAATTAACTTTTTCACCAAATGTCTGAAGCATTTGAATATCATCTTGTGTCCGCTGTGAAGCAGGCTTTTTTTCAACCACTTTTTTGACCATCCCCATCATGCTTCGATGCATAAAATTAAGTTTGCTGTAATCCATGCCGCCGCGCAAATGAAAAATCGATATTGTGGCTTTCATTTGATCTGTAAAATTTTTTTCAATAATAGGCGTAAAACTCTCAACATCTTGTGGATTTGCAAGCCCAACCGTGAATACTATGACGTTTTTGTTTTCTAACAGAGACATATTTTTCTTAATAAGGGCAATACCATTTATGCCGCTTGCATAGAGCCCCCCGCCGAAAATAACGTTTTGATACTTGTCAAAATCGTCTTTTTTGAATTCCGAAGACTCATATAAATCGGCATGAAGCGCCTCTTTCAGCCACTGTGCATATTGCTTCGTCGAGCCATACTTGCTTGCGTAAATAACAGCTGTATCAGCCATTTACCTCTCTCCTTTCATGTATTTATACGTTCATGATGTTTTCATTATATAATGAATGTTTTTTTTGTCAAATTTTGATACTACCAGCAATTCCTGCAAAGAGCGCAAAGTATAACAAAAAAATACATCTGGTATTTTTTTCTTGTCATCAGGCGGCATTGTATCATATAATGGAGATTGCATACTGCAAAATTAATTTAGGAGGATTTAAAATGATAGCATCCCATGTTGATAATGTTAAGTTAGTAGACCTCTACAGTGACGCTTATAAAAATGTAAAAGGCAAAGTGCTTATCTCCCCTGCATGCGGCTCGGACGAGATGGTGCTTCGTTTGTTTGAAGTGGGCCAAGAAGGTTATTCCGCAAACCACGATCATGATTATCCACATTACGTGTATGTTGTGGAGGGTGAAGGGTATGTGGAAATAGATCATCAAAAATACCCGATCCAGGCAGGTTCATTTTCTTTTATTCCTCCCGGCATGCAGCATCAGCTCGTCAATACAGCTCAAGACGGCTCACTGATGAAATTTTTATGCATGGTGCCGGTACGAGGCCATATCGGCTTTGGCGATTAACACCTCTCTTTTCATCTTGGTAAATTCAGCATACATAATGGGTCATCTTTTTTTTAAGATGGCCTTTTGTATTGCATCATTTTTCTTTTAAATATTGACGTACACCTTTATATGTAAATCCTTTGGCAATATTGTCAATACCAGAAGAACTGATTATATTGACTGCTTTTTTCTCAATTTTTTCCAGATCAAATCCGTCTTTGATGAGTAATTTTTTCCCCACACCCGCCTCAATCGCATTTTGCGGGCAACCATAGATACATCTAAGACATATGGCACACTTTCCGTTAAAGATTGGTCTGTCCTCATGCATCTGTATATTACCGGTCGGACAATGCCGCGCACACCAGCCACAGCCAATACAAGCCGATGTTGCGCGCAATCTTTTTCCAAACGATTTCCCAAACTTCTTGGCAAGCGCTCCGCATTTACAGAGCACTCTGTCGATAACAAGAGGCTTTGTACGCCGTCCCACATGTGCTGTTATTTCACTCACCGCACGATGCACTTTTTGAGGCATTGCTTGTAAAATCATCGCATTGATCATATCGGTATTATTCATAAAACAATTTGCCGGCATGATCAGCATTTCTTCATAAAACACATCATACCCCTTTTTTCCAAGAGCTTTATTTACCGCCACCCTGCATGCCGTGTTCGTCAGCATCTCCCCGCCGCCCGATACCGAACAAACAGCCGCAAGAACACCTGCTCTGTTTGGAATGCTTTCGATCCATTCGTCAACAGGTTTTGGCGCATTCGCCGCATAAACAGGATACAGTAAAAGCAAAAGCTCTCCTATAGGCATAGGGTTTGACTCTACACATATCCGGCTTTTATAAACCGTAACGCCGATTTCTTCAAATGCTTTTTCAAATGCATCCGCAACCCGTGCCGTGCCGCCTGTTCCGCTGAAAAAAACTATATCCGCCGATTGTATTTGTTCCATTAACTTTCCTCAAATAAGCCTGTATTATATTATTTTATTGGCATCATTTTTAAGATAAGAAAAAATATCTGTCCGCTGTCAAAAATACCATACTATTTTTATTAATTCTATAACTTTTTATGAATTCCTTTTTTTTCGATGATACATGACAAAATTATCACATAAAAAGGAGTGCGGCTGCACTCCTTTTTTTATTATTATAAAAATAATTTTCTATTCAACTTTTACATTAAATTTGAATAAATCAACATCTTCTCTGTAATTATCCGAGCTTCCTTCAAATTCAAGTTGAAAATCTTCTTGATTAATGGCCGGAAAACATATTATTCCTTCCGACTCTATACCAACTTTTAAATCTGTCTGTATTTCGGGATATTCAGCATCCCAGTTACTCTGTTCTTCATATTGCTTATTGCCCTGTATCAGAACAGCATAAAAACTATATAATGAAAATTCACTCTTCCCGCCGTTTTTGACTTTTAAATATACCCTCGTTTCATTCTCCGCAAATTCAATCTTTTGCACAGTGACGCTGTATCCAAGATGCGTCACCGTTTTCTTTTCGGGTACAACTTCAAGAATTGTGGGAGCCATTACTTCTTGATAGGATGATATTTCAAGAGTGCTTGCAACAATCATTGGCGCTGTTACACTGCCGCCATACGCATTGGTGCCTTCAAATTCATCTTCCACCGTTCCTGTTACTTTGATATAATCATCATCCTCTACATCAAAATCAGGATCCGCATAACCAATGATTGTATTATTCTCATAGTTTTCCGGATCTTGATACACCTGCATATAAACCGCATCAGCATCTCTTTCTACAAGAAAAACTTTTCCTGTGAGTGTCACCGGTCTTCCTTTAAAGGCCGCGGGGTCCGTATACATTTGCGCAATTTCCTCATCGGTCAATGGCTCTGTTGAAACAGGTTCACTTGAGCAGGCTGCAAACAATACAACACTTAACAATAGAATCAAAAAAACTGTAATACTTCTCTTCATTACATTCTCCTTTGCTAAAATATTTACTGCAATATATTATTTTGTTATATTAATAATATCGTAAAGCGCATATTATTGCAAGTATTTTTCTATCTTAAATGTATTCATATCTACTATGCTATGCCATTGATACAGTGATATCTTTAAAGTTTTGCAAGAGTTCAAATAAGAATTCATACATCTCGCCACCCTCCCACTTGGCTTTTTCAAGATGTGCTGCCCACGTTGACCTGTTGCTTCTTACTTAAAATATATTCATAAAATCTCCCGTTGTTTACACTCTTTTTAATTAATAAAATAAAAAAAACGCCTCATAGGCGTCTACTATGCTTCTTGCTCAAATTCTATTTTACATAGTTTAGTTGCAAATTCATTAAATTTAACCTCAAAAATTTCTTCAAGAATACACTTGCTCGCTATAGCAACTTCTTTACAATTTTCTGACATGGTATAAATAAATCCTTGCCATTTATTTTCCGAAAAGGCTCTTACCCAATCATCAATCGGGAAAACTTCACGTAGTATTATATAATTGTTAAGTGCACCTTCACATTTAATCAAGCATTGTATTGCTTCTTTAAATTTTGGATTTTGGGGAGAGTCAATCCATATTTCAGACTCTTTAACTTCTTTATTTAAATTATTTTTTATATAATAAGCAATATTAGCAATAATGTTTGTCTTAAACTCCTCATCTTCAAATTTCACCATCATATCTTTTTGTTTTTCTACAGTATCAAGTGTTCTCGAGGAGAAACAAAAAGCTCTTTTAGGAAGCAAACGATTTTTAAACATATTTAATTGTTTAGTAATAGTTGAGTCTGTTAAATCTTTAGAATCTAAATTCAATATCCAGTCATCAGTATATTGAATATAATCTATCATATTATTAAATTTTCCGCTCTTATTAATAATCTCTTTTAACATACAGCCTGCAGCTCGAACTTTTTGTTGATTATAAATAGTAGTCCTTAACATCATTTTGTTGAATATGATTTCTTCCAGTGCTGCAACTCCAGAAATATCCACAGCTAACCTCAAGACACCCTCTATATCAACTATTATATCTAATGTATACATTAATCTAGCTAAATCTACTGCTAAAGGCACTCCTGTTGAATGGGAATCTCTTAAAATATAATCTAATTTATCTGCATCAAATGCTCCATTTATTAATTCAATTGCAAAGCCTAAATTTTTTTTATCTTTTTTGTCGATATATCCTACTATCATTTGACCAACAAAATCTAAGTCAATGTCAATATTATAAATTTTTTTTATAATTTTCTCATTAAATTCTCTTAATGGTTTACTTGTTGCTATAAAATATGAGATAATTTCATGTGCGCTTGCTCCGTTAAAAATTGGATTATTATTTTTAATATCATTAAATTCAGAAGAATATATTTGTTCTGACAGATGAGAAAATGGACCATGGCCACAATCATGAAGAATTGCAGCAATGCGACAATTGCGAAAGACATACTCTCTTTTAATCTTATGCTGCTCTAAAATATTATCTTTATAATTATCATATTTGTCAAAAATAGCATTAACCATTTGACCCACAACAACAGTAACTCCTACTGTATGTTCAAATCGATTATGATTTCCCGCTGGAAATACATATGAGGCCACATCTGTCTGCGAAATCCTACGTAATCGTTGTATGATTGGCAAATCTAAAAATGCAACCTCATAAGGTTGAAAAATATTCGTACCATGAACAGAGTCATGGATCACTTTAGTATTTTTAACTTCTTCATGCTTATAACTACTAAAAATTTGTTCTAAAAATTCGTCAATTATTTTTTGTACTTGTTGCTGATTAAGCTGTTTTTTTTGTGTTTTTTCTTCCATCATTATTCTCAGCTATAATCTGGTCTATATATTGAGCAAATGTGAGAGCACATTCATCAATTTTAGCTTTTTTATTATCTTTGAATTTTTTATAAGATTTTTCTAATAAACTTAATGAAGTTATGCTATAACTTTTATAAGTTGGATTTAATGTTGATAAGATAGTTGATGCTTCTAAACGAAAAAGAACCGAATCTAATTCATCAGAAAAAGGAGCAATTCCAGATTCATCAAAAATAAAAGTTGAAAATAACTCTGGTTCCTTCTTTTTTAAATTACAAAAAGACTTTTGTAAAATATCTTGTGATTTAGGCAAAATATTCTTGCCCGATCGAAAAATTATTGCTTCAATTAAATCGTCCTTAGTCGGCTCGTTTTGAACTTCCATCTTTAATTGCGCAATAGTTTTCATAAAGTCATACCTCCTATTTTAAAAAGAATAAACTTTTCTTTTCATAAAATTATATGCTAATTTAATTTTTTTATTATATTATGTTAATTTATCACAGTTCGTTAATAATATCAATATAAAATATATAATAAAATTACTTATAAATATTTTTATTATTTAAAATAGTAACATATTTATCATATAAAATACACTATCGATAAAGAATTATCTCTCTTTACATTATATTAGGTAAATATAATCTATTTTTATGGTATAATTAATATCTGTATTGCTTTTGCCGATTACGGGTAAATTGCAGCGAGAACAAATCAACAGAGGAGAAATACATGTCAACCGTTGCCGGTTATATCAAACGTGCAGACGAACTGCTGTATTTGCTTTTAAACCGCCGCCTTCAATGCAGGCCGCTGGCTTTTAATTTACGGGCAATCACACAGCTGGGCTCTTCAATTTTCACATCAACGCTGTGCATCACGCTTCTTTTTTGGCAGGAAGCGCTCATACATACGGCAGGTTTGTTTTTATCGATCGTCATGGTCGTCAATTCGGCGATTGTGCAGCTTATCAAGCGCATGGTCGACCGTCCGCGCCCGTATCTTGTGATCAAACAGGCCATTGCGAAAAAGCCGCCGAAATGCCGCTACTCGTTCCCCTCGGGGCATACCAGCGCCGCGTTTTCGATAGCCTTTGTGCTCTCACGCGTATTTCCTGCATATTCGGTGCTTTTTTTCACACTTGCGGGGCTCGTTGCCATATCGCGTATTTATCTCGGATTTCATTATCCCACAGATGTGCTGGTAGGTCTTGCAACTGCTTATGTGGTTTTTATCCCCATCAGTTATGCCATCGCCCCCATGCTGCTTAGAATCCAGTAAACAAAAGATAAACACCTGCATGATGCAGGTGTTTTTTTATACTATACCCATACTTTTCAGACTGATATATATGATATACAAGATCACATAAATAATTCCGTCCCGCCTCGAAATATCTTTATGCAGATAGGCCGTCACAAAAAGCAGTACCGTTGTGGCTATCATAAACGCGATATCTATAAAAATAGTACGCTGTGCATAAATGGCAGTAATCGAGCTGCTCAGCCCAAGCACAAATAAAATATTAAAGATGTTGCTTCCCACAATATTACCGATGGCGATTTCATTTTCTCCGCGCAGCGAAGCGACAAAAGTTGTAGCGATCTCCGGAAGCGATGTACCGATGGCAATGATCGTCAGCCCGATGAATTCTTTACTCAAATGATATGCCTGCGCAATTGCAACAGCATGATTCACGGCCAATTGTGCGCCTGTGATCAGCAGTGCAAGTCCGACTACAAACCGCATCGCCTGCATCCACAAATTCCCGCGTACAATGTTTGTTTTTTTGCTTTCTTCTTCTGTGATTTCTTCTGCAAAAATTTCCTGTGAGCGGAGCAGCTGCGCAATTTCTTCTTGCTGTGTATCCTGCGCCAAAAAGCCTTCCTTTGTTTTTTTTGCGTATAAAACCATTTGCCAAATAAACAGGATAAATCCGCAAACCAGTAACGCACCTTCCCACCTCGCTAAAGAAAACTGCGTGAGTATCATGATCAAAAGTGCGATTTCAACAAAAAACAGCAGAGGTATTTGCCGTTTTAAAACATACTGGTTTACTTCAACAGGCATGGCGATAGCCGAAAGGCCGAGCACCAGCAAAATATTGACGATACTGCTTCCCACAACATCCCCAAGCGCCAACTGATTGGCTTCCTTGAAAGCCGATACCACGCCGATGGTCGCTTCGGGAGCACTCGTTCCAAACGCCACGATCGTCAACCCGATAATAAACGCGGGTACTTTGAAGTAGTTGGCGATTTTGCCCGCCGCATCCACCAGCATATTCACACCTACGATCAATAATACAATTCCCGAGGCAAGCCATACATAATTCATTCACACCCTCCGCACGGTTTTCATTTATTGTATACAATATCTTATTTTCTGGCAAGGAATGAATTATTATTACAATTTTTTTCAATCTATCGAAAGCCAATACTTAAAATCATAATGATTTCATTTGTTTTATTTTATATGATATAAGAATTTTCATCACGACATTTCGTCATGTTTATTGCAATTTATTTAATTCAGTGTTATAATATCCGAATTACAATCGTTTTCACATGTTGGGGAGGATACATTAAGTGAATAAGTTTGTAAATGTGCCAATATCAAAGCTAGGCAAATGCTCTGCATGGTTGCTCTGTGCGTTCTTTATGTTTCTCATACTTTTTAATCTCACGATGAGAATAAACGCATCTTATCTGCTGATGGATGAGCAGCCGGCTATAAGGTTTATACATTTTATTCCCCTTGCGGGAGCCGGAGCATGCGGCATCGGCGCCTTTATTACAGGGCTTATTTCTCTCATATTGTTCAAAGAACGCTCCATTCTTGTTATGCTTGCAACCTTAGTCGGTGCATTTGTTCTTTATTTTATGATAGGAGAAATAATCGTCCTGCATTAAACACTTTTTACATATTTTTTTAATATAAATCGACTTATTTTCATCTCGCCACCCACCCACTTGGCAATCTATTGAGATGTACTACCCACATTGACCGTTTTTTTATATATAAAACAAGAGATGCCCTATGGCATCTCTTCATTATTTTCTTCTTTATTTATAAATTCACTACCGTTTATTTTGTTTCGCCCAGATATTGACTGACTATTTTATACGCACAAAACTCTCCGCACATCGTGCAGTATTTTTGACCGTCTTCATTTTTTTCTTTTCGCATTCTGCCTGCCTTCTCGGGGTCTATCGACAGTTCGATTTGCTTGTTCCAGTCCAGGGCTTTTCTCGCTTTAGCCATTTTTTTATCCCACTCCCATGCCCCTTTGATGCCTTTGACCAAATCAGCGGCATGCGCGGCGATCCTCGATGCGATCACACCTTCTTTCACATCTTCCATCGTGGGAAGTCCCAAATGCTCCGCAGGCGTTACATAGCATAAAAAATCGGCTCCGCTGCTTGCCGCAATGGCTCCTCCGATCGCAGAGGTGATATGGTCATATCCCGGTGCCACATCGGTCACCAACGGTCCAAGTACATAGAAAGGCGCGTCGTGACAAATCGTTTTTTGAAGTTTCATGTTTGCCTCGATTTGGTCAAGCGGCACATGTCCCGGCCCTTCCACCATCACCTGCACTCCTTTTTCTCTGGCGCGCTTTACGAGGCCTCCCAATATGATGAGTTCACTGATCTGCGGTGAATCCGTTGCGTCTGCAAGGCATCCCGGGCGAAGTCCGTCGCCCAGGCTGAGCGTGACATCATACTTAAGCGCAATGTCTAAAAGGCGGTCATACTGGTCATACAGCGGATTTTGTTTTTTATTGTGCAGCATCCATGCCGTTGTAAACGAGCCTCCTCTTGATACTATATCCATCACTCTTCCTGTCTTTTTTAGTTCCTCGATCACTTCGAGCGTGACACCGCAGTGCACCGTAATAAAATCAACACCGTCTCTGCAATGTTTTTCAACTCCTGCAAAGATTTCGTCTGCGCTCATGTCGATGACGCGTTTGGAGCCTTTTTGACTTTCCACGATCACCTGATAGAGCGGCACGGTCCCCACCATTACGGGGCACGCTTCAATAACTTTTTTTCGCACCCCGTCGATGTCTCCGCCTGTGCTCAGATCCATCACGGAATGTGCTCCGGCTTCAACGGCCATGCGCAGTTTTTCAAGCTCTTTTTCAAGCTCGGGATACGCGTCCGATGTGCCGATATTGGCATTGATCTTTGTTGAGAGTCCTTTGCCGACCGCAATCGGTGTGATTCCTTTGTGATTGATATTGCAGGGTAACACCACTTCCCCCGATGCTATTTTTTGCATCAATTCTCTGGCGCTGATACCTTCCAGCTCCGCGGCTTTTTCCATCTGCTCTGTAATGATTCCTTTTTGTGCGGCTTGTAGTTGTGTCATTTTTTTCAACTCCGTTCTTATTGAATATAAATAAAGAGCGAATATCCCTCGCAGGATTCGCTCAATATAACAATGAATATTTTTATGCTTCCTACGCCGGTATTACCCGGATCAGGTATAAGGGTCAAAGGAATACTTCCTTTATCTCAGCTTGTATGCTCCCCTGTTTTATTGATTTGTCATAAAAAAATCTCTTCCCGTATCCGGAAAGAGACTGCCTTTTCATTCGCTCGCTCCCTGCAGCGGCATTATCCGTACAGGTATTGCGGGTCAGGTTTTTCACCTATCTCAGCCATGATAGCTCCCCGGAGATTTTCCTACAGCATACCAGTTTAAATACTTTTTGTCAAGGATATCTTATTTATAAAACAAACCTGATTGCTAAAAAGCATGCATTTTGTTATAATTGTCAAAATAAAAAAAGAACAAGAGGGAACACAAATGAAACCAACAAGAGACGAAGCCTATGCATTGCTATGCAAATACAATTCTTCCGAAGCATTGATAAATCACGCGCTTGCCGTTGAAGGAGCTATGCGTCATTTTGCGCGCCTGCTCGGCGAAGACGAAGAAAAATGGGGCATCATTGGGATGCTGCACGATATCGACTATCAAATGTATCCTGACCAGCACTGCATCAAAGCCAAAGAAATTTTAGAAGAAAACGGATGCGGCGAAGAGATCGTCCACGCCGTACAAAGCCACGGCTATGGCCTTTGCTGCGATGTGCAACCGCAGCATCAAATGGAAAAAATTCTCTATACAATAGATGAAATCACAGGTCTCATCAATGCCTGCGCTATCATGCGTCCATCAAAGAGCGTGCTCGATTTGGAACTTAAAAGCGTTAAAAAGAAATTCAAAGATAAATCATTCGCCGCCGGTGTAAACCGCGAAGTTATAAAACAAGGCGCACAAATGCTTGATATGGAGCTCGATTATATCATTACCGAAACCATTATGGGCATGAGAGAAGTCGCGGAAGCAATCAATTTAAAAGGAACCTTTTAATCCAATCTTCGCATCAAAATGAGGTTATTTTTCATGAAAAAGATCAATTTAGGCAAAGACACTTCTTCCCGTAATTTTGCTTTTTATTTTGCGACGATTCTTTTCTCAGTATTGTTTTTGATTATCGGAAACAAGATCGCCACAGATAATATGCCCGCTTCCGAAAACACCTCTCAGGAGCTTCAAAAAGCCGTAATCGAGGAACTCACTGCCCATAACGCGGAACAGATCGACTACGGCAACGGAGAGCTTTATACTAATACGGAAATTATTTTCCGGGCCAAAATACTCAGCAAAGACAATAAAGACCAAATTGTTACCGCATATCAATATCTGGACGACAGCCTTCCGCTCAACGCAGCTGCGAAAGAGGTGCAGCAAGGCGATAAAGTCGTGCTTATCAATGCCGCGGAAGATGGTCAGGACTGGCAGTTTCTGGAATTTGTTCGCCATGACAAGCTGTTCATATTTGGTGGTGTTTTTGTTTTGGCTTTGCTGATATTCGGACGCAAAAAAGGCTTTAATACACTGCTTTCACTTGCCTTTACATGCCTTGGCATTTTTGCTGTCTTTATTCCGGCAATACTGTCGGGCAAAAATATCTATGCCGTATCCATCATCATCTGCTTATACACCATTATCATGACGATTCTTCTCGTCAACGGCAAAAATGCGAAATCACTTGCCGCCATTATCGGCTGTTTTGCGGGCGTTATCATCAGCGGCTTGCTTACAGTGCTTATGAATCATGTTCTCTCACTCACGGGTGTCATTGATGAAGACTCTATTTTCCTGTTGCAGCTTTCCGCCACGAACGCAATAGACCTGCGAGCGATCATATTCGGTGCCATTGTGATCGGCGCTATGGGCGCGATCATGGACGTTGCCATGTCGATATCCTCTTCCCTGTGGGAAGTGCGCGAGCATTCTAATTCGCCGACTTTTGACGGCTTGTTCAAATCGGGGATGAATATCGGCAGGGATGTCATGGGAACCATGACAAACACCCTCATACTCGCCTACATAGGCAGCTCGCTTTCGATCGTTTTGCTTTATGTGGCCTATAATTCGTCGCTGCTATATTTGTTCAACAGGGAACTGATCGTCGTCGAGGTATTGCAGGCGCTTGTGGGCAGCCTTGGCATTTTGCTCACGATGCCTATTACCTGCCTGATTTGTGCATTGTTCTACACAAAGTCAGCCAAAAGATATTAGCGCCTCTATGTAGACACACAGCTAAGATAAAAAATCTATTCTATAAATGAGGTTTTTACCAGAGGAAAGAAAATGAAAATCACATTTTGGCCAAAATCGGGCGCAGGAAAAGCATCTATATGTTTTATGCTTCTTTTTGCAATCGTCTATTTTGTGCTTTGGCATTTGCTAAGCAATGATATTATAAGCAAAACAGATACGCTCACGGCATTTATCGCTCTGCTGCTGATTGTGTTTCTCGTGCTGTCTGTTTTACTTGCACGTTTTGATATCGTGTCCAGACAAGAGCAGTCCGTTTTGGTGTATCTTTGCATCATCGCAAGCATCGTCATCCTCTATATCGTCTTATTCGCGGGCGCGACCACGCTGTTTCCGACCCTGCGCGAGGTATTATGGCCGCTTTTATTTAATGAAGTGCCGTTGAAATATTTATAAAAAAACTAAAAAGGCATTATTTCGTAATGCCTTTTTTATAAAAAATAAATTTATTATAAATACTTATTTTGCTTGGAATTTAACTTTCAATGTACTTCTGATTTCAATTTCATCTCCTGTTTCCAAATTCAGATTACTATATTTTCTTAAATAAAAATCCGGATCTTTTACTCCTAAAATTTCATTCACTTTGAGTGAACCATAGCTATTATGAATGATAAAGTTTCCGCCGCCCGACTTTGCAATCGCATCATATAATCCCGCGTCTATATCTTTGCCCACGGTGTAAGTCCCTGCACTCAAAGTCTTTGTTCGAGCATCAAGCTCTTTTTGTCTGGCAGCTTTTTCTGCCGCTTCAATTTTACCCTCTGCTTTTGTTAATCGCGAATTCCAATCCTTGACTTCAGTAGTGAAATAATCTTCGAATACAATATCTACAGCATCATGCGCCGCTTTTAAATCATCACGGTTTAAAGATTTTTCAACTTTGGCTACGGTAGTTTCCGTATCTGTTTTCACTCCGTCTAATGTTTCTTTAAAGCTGTTCACCGCTGTTGCCATAAGCCCTTCCACTTGCGTATGGAGTGTTTCTTTTTGAGATGCCAGCTCACTGTCAGTCATAATATCCTTATCTTTAAAATCATTTTTTTCCATTACCTGAGTAAACGCTGTTTCATATTCATCAATTGCCGTATCATCAAGACCGCTGCCAATCATTAATAATGCATTATTTGCAGTAAATATCCGTATTTGCGGTATGCCATATTGTGCATAACTCCCAAATTGCTTATATTCTTCCTCAGCCATAGAATAAACTGTATCCATATAATATTTTCTAAGCTCCAACGCCTGAAGGCTGTCAAAGACTTCAATGGTCCCAACAAAGCTGTTCTCATCTGTATCCACCCGGTCGTCATCAAAGGAGCTTTTTTCTACATACTGATTTTCTTCACCCAAAAGGCCATTTGGATCCGTGTCGGCAGTGAACACCGTGATGCCGGTCATATGATTCTCACCTGTATTGCTGGATAAAGTCGAAGCCATTTCATCGGCTATCTCTTGTGCGGTGTAATGAGTCGGCATAAGTAGAATTACCGCTATAATAGCAATAATGATCACGCCGAGTCCGATGAGCATTTTTTTATAATTCTTTTTGAAAAATCCGGGATTATCTGTTTTTGGTTCCTGCGGTACCACTCCTGATACTTCATTTTCCCATTTTTTCATCTCTTCGTCATCAACAACCGATGATGTTTCGGCAGTCTGATTTTCTTGTTGTTGCGATTCTTCTGAGAACGTTTCTATTGTTTTTTGTTCTTCGCTGTTGTTTAAATCGTTACCTTCCATCATAGAATCATTCTTATCATTATTCATTTCCATCCCTCCGTTTATTGACTTTAATATGAGCTTTAATATAAGCTATATGTCTTTCTATAACGTACAACTCCAAAACAATATTCAATTTATCACATTTGTCATATATTGTCAATGTCTCTTTGTTATATTATTTATTACAGTATATATGCTTTGTATCTTTCTTTTTCATTTTTAAAACCTTTTCATACTTTATTGCATCTCTTTCTTTAACACATTGAATAAAATGAAAAAAACCAAAAAGAAAGCACCCTTTGCAAATGCTTTGTAATCCAGATAATTATTCAATTTATTTCTCCAAACTGATCACTCCCCGCCCTTCTCCCTCGCCTCGATTTTCTCCCCAATCATATTAAGCCGTGCTCTCCAGTCTTTTATTTCGCTGAAATAATCCTCATGCGCGTTATCCACCAATTCCTGTGCGGCAGCTAAATCATCGGCATCTAATGTTTCTTCTGCTATGCTGACAGAAGCCTCGATTTCTGCACGCAACTCATTTAGAGACTCTTCAAGCTCCGTTGCGATCTGCGTAACGATCACTTCTACCTGCATGCGGATTTTGCTCTTTTGCTCTTCTAATTCTTCATCCGTCATACTGTCCTTATCTTTGAATGAAGTCTCTTCCATCGCCTGCTTAAAAGCATTTTCATACTCATCCACGGCCGTCTCGCCCAGCACAGACGCATATAAAATAAGCAGCGCATTTTTTTCGCTGGCAATAACAGCCCGATCCATAAGGCTGTATTGCCCGTAGCTTCCGTATTTTTCATAGACCTGAGCACTCACCTGCGCCACACTTTCGATATAGTATTTCCTCAGTTCCAGTGCATCCAGGCTGTCAAAGACTTCGATGACTCCGATATATTCACCGTCCGCGTTTTCTATACGCTCGTCACAAAAAGAAGCTTTTGCAACGTATTGATTGTCTTTGCCGAGCAGACTGTCGGGATCCGTGTCCTTTGTATAGACGGCAATATCGCTTATATAGCTATTTTCGCTTTGTGCCATGTATAAATCCATTGTCTCGACAATTTCTTTAGCCTTGTTGTTATTTGTCCGCAGCATGAATAACACGGCCGTAAATACGAGCGCAGCCAGTACCACGGCTCCAAGTATGGCTGTTTTCTTATACCGTTTTAGGGTGGTGTCTTTATGATCCTTCATGTACCGTCCTTTTACTGATTTTGTGTTTTCGTTATTTATTATATCACCGGGATTGTTTTCATGCTTCAAAAATACAATTACCGTCTCGAATTTTGTCGGTTGATTTTTATGTGTTCATAGTATCATTTATATTCTTAATGTATATATTGAAAGTACAACATGATTACATGTTGTTAATGGAAGCCATAAATTGTTGACGCCGGGAATGCGTAACCCCATTTTCATTTTTTTTATGGCTTCTTTTTATTTGCCGGCATCTCTGAAATCTATGTCATCATATCATAAATATAAATACGTCATATTGGCCTTTCGTTTATTGACAATCTTTTTCTATCAATGTTACAGTTCAACCCACCGTTTTATCCCACTGGCCGGAAGGGGCGCTCAAGCCGCGATATTGGGCTGCACGGAAATAGGGCTTTTAAGTCAGCAAAAAGATACAGTCATGCCGCTCTATGACACGACGCTGCTGCATGCCACGCAGGCCGCGCTCTCTTCCATATAACGGGTCATTTATGCATATTTTAATGAATATGCATATCATCGGGTATAATTTTTTCAAAAAATTATTGACAAATAAATTTATAGTGAATATAATACTACAAAACAAAAGGCAATGACTGAGAAGAAGTAGCGATATAACAAAATCCTTCAGAGAGCTTTCGGCCGGTGCAAGAAAGCAGGATATACTTATCGCGAATACATCACAGTAGCCGCAAGCTGAAAGGCGATGACTGAGAAGTAGTATCGGCGCCTCCGATCCTCATAGAGAGCTTTCGTTTGGTGTAAGAAAGCAGGATATAAGTGCCGTGAATTCATCACAGTAGCCGCAAACTCAAAAGCATTTGCTAAGTAGGTTTAGTCGGGGTCCATCCGTTACAGTGGAGGGGTAATGTTAGTTACCTGCTAAGGTTGTGTATGCAACTACAAATACTTTTTGGCATACACAATGAAAACAAGGTGGTACCACGAATACTGTTCGTCCCTGTTATAGGGGGCGTTTTTTTTTACCCAATTTCGCAATTTGCCCCGCTTGGGGTTAATTGAATATATAAAATGGAGGAATGACACATGAGAAAATCTATCAAGACCATAGGATGCTTAATGGCAATAAGCCTGCTTGTGCTGCTGGCAGGCTGCTCAAGTTCCAACACAAGCAACACGGATAAACATTATCAAATCGGTATTATCCAGTATATGGATCACAGCGCTTTGGATGCAGCACGTGAAGGATTTGTGCAGGCGCTTGCCGACAACGGCTATGTCGATGGTGAAAATATCACAATCGATGTGCAGAATGCGCAGGGAGATCAAAGCAACCTTTCAACCATCAGCGATCGATTTGTAAGCAACAACGAAGACTTGGTGCTTGCCATTGCAACACCGGCAGCACAGTCCATCGCGGGCAAAACGACAGAAATCCCCATCCTCGCAACAGCGGTCACAGATTATGTAGCTGCAAAGCTCGTTGATTCCAACGAAAACCCCGGGGGCAACGTCAGCGGAACCACAGATATGAACCCGATCAAAGAACAAATTGATCTTTTGGTCAAATTAACGCCTGATGCCCAGACGGTAGGCGTGCTTTACACATCAAGCGAAGATAATTCTATTTTGCAGGCGGCGATCGCAAAAGAATGTATCGAAGATCTAGGGCTCACTTACGTGGAAGTCACCGTCACTAATTCCAACGATGTCCAGCAAGCCACCCAGTCTATCGTTGATATGTGCGATGCCATCTATATCCCAACCGACAATGTATTTGCATCGGCAATGCCGGTCGTGCATGGTGTCACAGCCGAATCAAAAACACCTGTCATCTGCGGTGAATCGGGCATGGTAACAAACGGCGGCCTTGCAACACTGGGCATCAACTACGAAGACTTGGGCTACCAAACAGGTTTAATGGCAATCAAAATTCTAACGGGCGAAGCACAGACTGCAACAATGCCGATCGAATCCGCAACAGGCTTTGATTTTGCGATCAACGGCACAGTAGCAGATGAAATAGGCATCACCATCCCCGACGACTTGACCCAATATGTCATTGACGAAGAATAGCCAAAAAAGAATAAAGCTTTAAAATAATAAAAATCAGGTGAACATTATGGTACAAATACTTTTGGGCGCGGCAGCGCTGGGGCTTTTGTGGTCGATCATGACCATAGGCGTATACATCACATTTCGCATTTTAGATATAGCAGACCTCACAGTGGAAGGCAGTATTGCCATGGGCGCAGCTATTTGCGCTCAGGCGATCACGCACGGCATCAATGCCTATGCGGCAACCGCTTTGGCATTCGCAGGCGGTATGATTGCAGGCTTGGTCACGGGTCTGCTTCACACCAAACTGAAAATCCCTGCTCTGCTTTCCGGCATTTTAACTATGATTGCGCTGTACTCGGTAAATCTCCAGATTCTAGGAAAGGCCAATCTATCCTTGCTCCGTATGGAGACCGTATACACTCCGTTTCAAAATATCGGGTTGAGTGCAAATAATGCCACGATCGCGCTTGGGCTCCTCTGCGCCGTCATTGCCGTCGTTATTCTTTACTGGTTCTTCGGCACGGAAATAGGCTATGCAGTGCGCGCGTGCGGTAATAATCCGCATATGGCCCGCGCCCAGGGCACCAACACCAACACAATGATCATCCTCGGCCTCGTTATCAGCAATGGCCTGGTGGCAACCAGCGGTGCGCTGATTGCGCAAAGCCAGTGTTTTGCCGATGTTCAAATGGGCATAGGCTCTATCGTGATCGGTCTGGCTTCTGTTATCATAGGCGAGGTATTATTCAGCAGAAGAAGTTTTTTAAGCCGCCTGATTGCCTTGGTTTTAGGTGCCGTCACTTACCGCATCATTATTGCGTTAGTGCTAAAAATGGGAATGTCTCCAAACAATTTAAAACTGTTTACGGCAATCACCGTAGCGCTTGCGCTTGCGCTTCCCGTTATCAAAACGCGCTTAAAGCCCGCCAAATTCTCGGTTGAGGAGGATGCATAACATGCTTAAAATACAAGGTGCCTATAAAGTGTTCTACAAAGGAACCGTCAATGAAAAAATGGTTTTAAGAAATGTCAGTCTCACGCTGGATGAGGGGGATTTCATCACTCTGATCGGCAGCAACGGAGCAGGCAAATCAACCCTGCTCAACTGCATCGCCGGAGTGCATCCTTTGGATATGGGTTTAATAGAGATCGATCATATCAATGTCACAAAAATGCTGGAGCATTCGCGTGCGAGCCTGCTCGGCCGCGTGTTTCAGGACCCCATGATGGGTACCATATCCAATATGAGCATTGAGGAAAATCTGGCGTTTGCCTATCGCCGGGGCAGCCGCCGCACACTAAAATGGGGGATCACACAAAAAGAACAGGAAGACTATAAAAAGCTTCTCAGCACATTGGATTTAGGGCTTGAAAATCGCTTAAACGACACGGTAGGGCTGCTTTCGGGCGGTCAGCGGCAGGCGCTCACCTTTCTGATGGCCACACTAAAAAAACCCAAACTGCTGCTGCTCGACGAGCACACGGCCGCGCTTGATCCGGGCACGGCTGAAAAGATACTTCACCTGAGCGACAAAGTCATCCAAGAAAACAACCTGACCACACTCATGGTCACACACAACATGCGTCATGCAATCAAACACGGCAACCGCCTGATCATGATGCACAACGGACAGATTATTCTCGACATCAAGGGCGAAGAAAAGCAAAAACTAACGGTGGACGATCTGCTTGAGCGTTTTGGCAAGGCCAGCGGAAGCGAGTTTGAGAGCGACCGTGTTTTGCTTTCGTAGCAAATAATAAAAACCCAATTAAACTTAAAACCCAAACTATAATTAAAAACCCAAAAAAAATAAAAACCAACCCAAAAACCTAATAGTATAATTTAAACCTTAAAAAAGTTCTGCGTTGTCATTTACACAGAACTTTTTACTTTGTGAAATGCTTTCAAATATTCAATAGTCCTTTTTACTTCTTTATAAAAATGTATCAGGCCAATCCAAACACCGTCATTTTGAACGCAGTTGAAGAATTTTTCGGATAAGTATGTTGCAAAGCATACCAAACCACTCCCGGCTCTTTTTTTACCAAGCAATCAACTATTCGAATGCCTCTCATCCTTTTCTATATCTTCATTGCCATCACTTCTTATTTGGTATACAATGAATTTATTATTTAATAATGAAATAAATATATACTGTGCATCATGTATTCGCCTGAATTAACTTTGTTATAATAAGGATAGGAATAAATAAAATGAAAAAAATTGCTATTATTACAGGCGCCTCCTCAGGTATGGGCAAAGAATTTGCAAAGCAAATCGACAGAAAATATCAACTTGATGAAATCTGGATCATCGCGCGGCGCGAAGAAAGATTGAATCAGTTAAAAGTTCTTTTAAACACGCCCGTTCGCCCCTTGCCGTTTGATCTGCTCAAACCCGAGAGCATAGACCGCTTGGCAGAGATTCTAAAAGAGGAAAATCCCGATGTAAAAATCTTAATCAACGCTTCCGGCTTCGGGAAAATAGGCACATACAAAGATCTCACACTCACAGAAGTCAACGACATGATTGATCTGAACTGCAAAGCGGCCGTTGATATCACCCTTGTTGCTCTGCCCTATATGCAAAGAAAAGCACGTATATTGGAAATCTGTTCGGCGGCATCATTTCAGCCGTTACCTGGCCTGAATGTCTATGCCGCGTCCAAAGCGTTTCTTCACAGTTTTTCAAGGGCACTGCGCTGGGAGCTGCTGCCGCGGGGTATCAAAGTAACGGCCGTGTGTCCCGACTGGGTAAACACAGAATTTATAGAAGTGGCAAGAGATACCAACAATGCCGATGCCGTCAAACATTTCCCATTTACTTCAAACCCCGAGCGCGTTGTTGCCCATGCGCTTTTCGACAGCGCTTTGGGTCTGCCCGTATCCACTTACTCTGTTGCGGTTCTGCACCGTTTTCTCGCAAAATTTATACCGCATGAGCTCGCAATTGCCGTTTGGGAAGGACTCCGCAGAATATGAACAAGCGTATACTGTGTCTTTTTATATAGAATCATCAAGCCAGCGCCTGCTCAACTATAGAGACGCATCAATGCGAGTACAATCAAAAATCTGATAAAGCAGTATCTTATAAAAATGTATCCGGGCAATCCGAACACCGTCATTTTAAACACGCCTGCCGCAAATCCGAGACAGCATCACTGAGAGCTGCCTAATCATTTTGTCGGACAATGCACATCTTTTAAATTTGAATACTGCAAAATTTTGTTATAAGAGAAAACTGTTCTACACTTTTATCACTTTATGGTATTATAATATTCGTTAGAATATCCGTGCACGCTCATCGTTGTCCTGCTGTTTTAATATACTTTATTTTATGGAATGGTACATTTATAATATGTCTGAAAATAACTTGACTGACAAAAAATCTTTTTTTGCTTCCACCAAAAATAAACTGATCCTTCTCCTTGGCCTCCTTGCCGCTGCGTGCATTATCGCCGCTGTAGTCATCGCCATCAATAAATATCAGGAGGGTGTCACAGCCGAGCAGGAAGCGCAAAAAGCGCTTGCCTATTACAATGATGCGCTTACAAAGCAACAGGAAGTGCAAAATCAAATCATTGAATACCAGGGCTACACGGTCATCGGAAAACTGATCATAGATAGAATCGGTCTTTCTCTTCCTGTTTTAGACAAATCGGATACGACAGCCCTGAGCGTCTCCATCTGCCATTACCAAGGCCCTCTGCCTGGCGAAGACGGCAACATGGTCATCACAGGGCACAACTACGCAAACGGCGCCGTTTTCGGTTCCCTCGATAAAATGAAGATCGGCGACAGCGTTATCCTCGAGACACCAAACGGTGAAAAATATACTTATCAAGTCTATGATATTGAAAAAGTAAATCCCGATGACGTTGCATCTCTGAACAGGTACGAAGGCAGAATGGCCATAACGCTGCTCACATGCGCAAACAATGCCAATAAGCGTTTGCTTGTGCGCTGTAAGATTGTGCAGTAATCCATATGATATCACGGGAATTATTTTAATATATTACAAAATTTATTAATTACAGAATTGTATTATTATATATTAAATTTTGTTATTGCAAATTTTATCGCTTTTTGCTATGATATATTCATCTGTTATAATTCTAATAAAGAAGGTACGTAAATGAAAAAGAAATTATCTATTATTTTTTGTATTATGCTGCTTGTCGTGTTCGCACTGCCGACCACAGCGTTTGCTGTAAACACGAATCCCACCTACGACACCTCAGAGACAGCGCAATTAAAAGCGTTTTTGAATCTTGACTCGGCCGAAGCGGGCAAAACAAACGGCCAGCAGTTGAATGCCGCCTACGATGAAAATGATCCTTCCACATGGACAGGCGTTGTTTGGAGCACCTCTTCACCTTATCATGTAACACAATTAAATTGGGCTTCTCATTCACTCAAGGGCGACCTTATTCTTTCTGACTTTACTTCTTTGATTGATGTTTATTTGGAAGACAACAGTCTTTCCTCTGTTGATTTCAGCGGAGATACCGCGCTCGAAACTATACATTTGAATGAAAATAATCTCACCTCGCTTGATTTCTCAGGCCTTAGCAGCTTAGATAGTGCATGGTGTGCGGGAAATCAATTAACACAGGTAGATCTTACCGATTGTTCCACCTTAAGCGATTTGCGGCTACAGGAGAATAATCTTGAATCAGTCGATTTAAGTGATTGTACAACATTAGCCAACCTCTCAATTGCTTCCAATAAGCTTACGACGCTTGATGTGAGCATGGCATCCTCATTATATGTTTTATCTTGCGACAGCAACAATCTCTCCACACTCACGCTTGGCACGCAAAACGATCTGTTATCCTTCACATGCGCCGATAATCAGTTGACTTCGCTTGATCTCAGTTCTTGTGACAGTCTGGAGTTCTTGGTCTGCAATGATAATCAGTTAAGCGGCACGCTGGATATATCACATTTAACAGAGGTTATGATTTTATTATATCAAAACAATAATTATACCTCAGTAAATTTGGGCGCAAACTTTACATCTCTCTTATTTGGCTACAACAACCCGACAACAGAAATCAAAACGAAATTTTTTACCGAAGGCGCCAGCACACAAACTTTTTCCGCAAACGGAGACGGCTATGTCTGTTTGACAATCGATTTTATCAATGACGGGGCCTTCCTTTATGCGCAGGGGCTGAAAGGCGGCGCGTTTGTAAACTACACCATAGACGGCACAGAGATTTCCACAAGCCCGATCCATTACTTTGATATAGAAAACTTGGAAACGGATGACATTGTCGCTAATTTCTCTGATGCGCTCACCTCGTCCAACGAAGGCGATATCGTCTATGAAGGCGGCCGCATCACGATCACTCCGCTCTTCACTGGCGGCACATGGCAGTATGACAAAGGCTTCCTTTCCGCAGATTTTTCTGACCCGGATAACCCTGTATTCAAAGGGCTGAAATCAGGTAAAACCACGGTGAGCTATACATTGCCGGCCTACACCTATGAAGAGCCGATGCAGTTTCTTATCAAATCAGCCGAAGAGCCCATTGTAACAACTCAGGACGAAGGCGGCGAGGACATAGATCTGCCTGCCCTGCCCGATCAAACCTTTACCGTCTCTATGGAAGTTATCGTAAAAGATTCCGCTCTTCCGCAGACAGGTCAAGACTACTCAATTCCGATTGCGCTTACAATGATTGGCTTGATAAGCATAGCGGTAACGGGCTTGTTGATGAAAAGAAAAAACAGAAAGAATATATGATTCATTTATAAATAAAAAATAATAAAAAGTTTTTTAAGGATACCGAAGGTATCCTTTTTTATTGAAATAAAATAAATAAAAAACAGATATATATTTTCATTGACAGCGCTACCACGCACCGTTATAATTTACATATTATCATTATTCTATTGTCCGTATTTTACTCTAAAAAATAAAGGCGGTTTTTATGAAACGGAAATTCTTGGTTACTCTTATTGCAACCTTGTTACTGCTTGCTGTCTTTGCGGGGGCTGCTCTTGCCCTTGATTCATCTGATACGAATTTAGACGGCTACAACGACAACGACTTCAACAAAATCCAGGCTTTTCTCAATCTCACTTCAGCAGAGCCGTCAAAGCTCAACGGCGAACAAATCAATACTTCTTACGATGCGGCCAATCCAGCCACCTGGACAGGTGTGACCTGGTCATCCGCAACGCCAAAGAGAGTTGAAAAGATCGAGTGGCCGGAGACGTATCTCAAAGGCAGTCTTGATGTCAGCAACTTTTCTTCTTTAACAAAACTTGAATGCACCTATGGCGAAGTTTCCTCGGTAAACTTGAGCGGTGATACGGAATTGACATATTTAGATATCAGCGGTAACGAGCTCCAAACACTTGATGTAAGTTCAAATACAGCTTTGGTTGAGCTTTACTGCGGGGAAAATTATCTTACCGCGCTTGATGTGAGCAATCACGCAAATCTGGAAGCTCTGTTTTGTGAAATGAACGAACTGACATCTCTCAACTTCAGTAATTGCACGAATTTGGTGGCTCTCGTTTGCGCGTATAACCAGCTTTCGGGCACCCTTGATCTCAGCGCCTATCCTAATCTTGAGTTCGTGCTGTACTCGGATAACATGATAACGTCACTGGCAACGGGAACAAAGCTCTATTCTTTATTATCGGGATATCCCAATCCTGTTACATGGATCACCTCAAATATCTTCACGCCGAATCAAAACTTTTCGGCAAACGGAAACGGATACATTGAATTCGAGGCATCATCATTGTTAAATATGGCTTTACTATATGCCGAAGGCCATTCAAACAGCGTGTTTGTAAACTGGACAATAAACGGAGAAGTCCTTTCCACAAGTCCTATTCATTTTATGGATCCCACCGATCCCGAAACCGGAGATATCATAGCCAATTTCGCCCCCGGCATCACTTCTTCGCCTGCCGATAATGTCATCTACGAGGGAGCAAAGCTTATTCTTCGGCCGTTGTTTGAAGGCGGCACATGGCAGTATGACAAAGCATGTTTTGAAGCGGATTTCTCAGATCCGGGCAATGTCGTATTCACGGCAAAAAAATCAGGTAAGACAACGATCTATTATACACTGCCCGGCTATGAATACGAAGAGACCCCCGAAATAGAAACAGGCTCTCTGCAAACCGATTCATCGAGCTACGGCCCTAAAGCTAAAATAGAAAGCTATATCAACGAAGAAGTAACAGCCTTAGACGATGAAGAACCATATGAAGAAATATTTGATCCTATTATCTTATCGGTAGATGTAACGATAAAACACACCCTGCTTCCGCAGACAGGCCAGAGCTTCACAGCCCCGATCGTGCTTGCCGCCCTCGGCATAATATCCCTTGGCGCGCTGTTAGCGATCGGCATTAAAAAAAGGAAGAATGCATAGAATATATAAAACCTTTATCGAAGAAAGGCTGCCCCCGCAAAGGCAGCCTTTCTTATATTCGCAGGCATAAAAAAACCGCTTCTTATAAAAGCGGTTTATATATTGTTCCTTAAGCAAAGCTTGCCATATATTTTGCGTAATCCATGATTTCTTCCTTCGGTATTTTCCTGCTTGTCATCTGTTTTGTATTTTTAAATTGCAGAATAGGCACCTTGTATTCAATGAGCGCTTCTATCTCTTCCGCCTTCACTCTCTTATAAAACCAGGAGCGATCCAGTACTTTAAATTCATATTTTTCTACAAAACCTATATCTTCTGTATCCAGTCCTATATCGCCTTCATTCCATATGTCTTCCACGCCTTCTGCATGGAGTTTTTCTCCTTTATAATAAGCCTTATAACTTAATGCATACGCGTCTTCCAGTTCTTCTTCTTTAACTTCTCTTTTATATCGCCCACTATGAACTTTACCCATATAATCTGTCATGCTGGGCACTTCTCTGAATCCTTCCTGCCTTTCCCAACTATATAAATATAATTTCCCTTCTTTTGGTTGAGACATTCTATATAATTTGCCGTTATACTTTCCTAAATTCATAATTATTCTTTCCCTTCTATTTCTTTCCAGTTTTTATTATCAAAATCATATTCATAAGCAGTTCTCACTTCTCCCGTCTTCGCGTTAATGACGTATAACGTATCGCCGCCTTGATACTCTCTATCTTTCTCGCTCTGCTTTCTCAACTTATATTCAGGGAATATGCCTCTTTTGCTTCCGATAAATCCCAATCCCGTTGCCGGATACCTCTCATCTCCAAACGGAATATACATTTTTTTCTATCTGTCTTTGAAACAGCGGAATCATACACGGAAAATATAAAAACATATGGATAGAAGGACTAAAGATACTTGAAGAATTTTATGTATTTAGCATGGATAATAAAAATACTCAGTTCAATTTAACTGATGATTTTTATCTTAAAATTCCTTCCGATGTCAATTTACTTATTGCTGCTTGCATATCCACTTATATTTCCCTTAATACTTTATCCGCTTTCAATCTTTTAATAAAATTTTCCCAAGCATCACTCTCATTATTAAATATTTTTTTTGAACCTGTAACAATACTTGCTCTTTCATCTGTTGCATATACTATCCAATATCCGTTTTCTTGACATATGCCAACCTCATTTTCGTTATATTGTTTTTCATAAATATTATAATTTTTAAGTTGTTCTTTCTTAATTATTTTTATAGCTTCTTCTTTAGTCATTATGAATCTTCCTTTTTATTATAATTCTTTTAATAATCTTAATTTAACAAGCAATTCAATTTCTAATGGTAATTCATATTGATTTGCTCCTCCCGTTCCCCACCCATCTATTTTTGCAACCTTACCATAATACGAAATCAAACCGTTATACTCTCCATCATAATATTTAGTTATATATGCATCAGCTTGTGCCTTCACTTTTAAATCAGGACAATTGAATATATATTCCTTAATCTTAGTAAAATCTCCAATCACTTCATATCTATGATAGTTAGCTAAATTTTCAATGTAAGGCAAAGACCGTTGTGTAAAGGTATATGATTTTTCTCCGACAACTGGTGATACATATCTTCCATTAGACTCGCCGTATCTATCTATGATTTCTCCAACTTTAGGTATATATTCGTCTTTAATTGCATTTCCGGCATTATCAAGAACGTACCCTCCTTTTGGAGCCTGTGACCAATTAATTGTACTATCTGAATTAAGAACATACGAGCCTTTTGGAATTTGTATTTTATCTAACCAAGCACTATTAGCAATAAATTCATCAGAATAATTCGTATTATTTATATCATCAATTTTATGTAAATAATTAGTTAATTCATCCTTTGTACATGTAGATAATTCCAATAGTTGATTAATATCATTCTCTTTATACCCCATATCCTCATCATTTGCAAGGTTTTGTTTGCTTTCTTCTTGCGAACCGACAAAGTTGATTTCATCATCGCTCTTAACAGCTTCTTTTATATCTTCCGCAGTTTCAGCATCATTGCTCGCTTGTTCAGTCTCGTTTATATCTTTATCATATTTTGCAGTATCATCCCGGTTGTTATCGCGTATACTTGTATTGACAGTAGATTCATTTTGTGATATCTTATTGTCAAGAGAAGTTTCGTTCGCCTGGGGGCTTTTGCCCAGGGCCTTTGAGCCAGTTAGTCCAGGGAATGAAACTTTTTTTATGTCTCCGATATTATAAACAATCCTTCCTGTTGCAGGCGATTTTCCAACTGATATTATTAGTTTATAGTAATTACTGGTTTTTGTATCTCCATCAAGAAAATACGCTTCTCTGTAATCCCACTCCTTTATATCCGATAATTCACCTTCTCTTTTTTTAACATTCAGTTTTGTATTTTTAAATTTTGAAGCTGTCGCAAGTTCATCTATATGAGAAGCAGCTTTAAGTTTTGCCTTATATTCTGTATCATTCATAGGTCTTGACTTTCCGTCTGATGTAGAAACAATATTTCTATATCCCAATTTCCACGCTGTTTTCTCTATAATAGTTAAAACATCACTTCCGTCAACAGTAATACCAAGCGTATCCACAATCCAATCTTTTATTTTTTGGCCCAAAGACCTATTATTGTAAACAAAGTTTATAACGTCCGTTTCTTTGCCGAATACCACATCTGCCATGAATTTAGATACCATTTCCTGCTGCACGCCTTCATCACTGAGCTGTTGTTGATTCTGCGTATTGTCTTCTGCCTCGCTGTAATCAGGCATAAAAAAACCGCTTCTTATAAAAGCGGTTTATATATTTTTCCTTAAGCAAAGCTCGCCATATATTTCGCGTAATCCATGATTTCTTCCTTTGGTATTTTCCTGCTTGTCATTTGTTTTGTATTTTCAAATTGCAAAATAGGCACCTTGTATTCAATGAGTGCTTCTATCTCTTCCGCCTTCACTCTCTTATAAAACCAGGAGCGATCCATTACTTCAAATTCATATTTTTCCACAAAATCTATATTTTCTGTATCCAATCTTATGTTTCCTTCATTCCATAGGTCTTCCACGCTTGCTGTGTCGAATTTTTCTCCTTTATAATAAGCCTCATAACCAAATTCATATGCGTCTTCTAATTCTTCTTCTTTGACTTTTTTTTCATATAGCCCATCTATTACTTTACCATTTATGCCTATAGCAGGCGTAAATTCTTCTTCTTTTTTTCCCCTGCTCATTAAAAATAATTCATTTTCTATTTGTACTATTCTATATAATTTGTTTCTATATTCCGCTATTTCCATACTATCTCTTCTCTCTTTCTATCCATTTAGAATCCTTCTTATTATATTCATAAGTAGTTCTCGCCTCTCCCATCTTTGCGTCAATGACGTATAACATATCGCCGCCTTGATACTCTCTGTCTTTCTCATTCTTCTTTCTTAATTTATATTCCGGGAATATGCCTCTTTTGCTTCCGGTAAATCCCAATCCCGTTGCCGGATACCTCTCATCTCCAAACGGAATATATAAAATATCTATCGGTATTTTCCTGCCTATCTTGCCGCGAACCATTTTAATACCTCCAATTACATCTTCTTCTCCTTCTTTATCCCCCATATCCTTATCATTTGCAAGGTTTTGCGTGCTGTCTTCTGCCTCACTGTAATCAGGGGCATAAAAACCCCGCTTCCTATAAAAAGCGGTTTAAATGATTAAAAACTGTATCTTACTCTTTAGCAACACACCTTTATATCTTCCAAATATAAATATAGCATTATACTAAAATAATCGGTTATGATTGTACATAAAAAGGTTTTTGATTCTCAATTGCAGTTTTTCCTAACTCGGAACCCATATCCACTACATCCAGTAATTTGCTGCCTAGATAGGGTTGGCATATCTCATTTATCTTTGGAAATAACTCTTGTAAAGATATTTTTGTATCTAATACTAGTAAGTAACTTGATTCATCTACATTAACCATCCACAATAAATATGCAGCCATAATAGATTTTGTTTTTTGAAAATATTTTATAAGGTGTTCTATCATAAGTGTTGGATATTCTTTCGGCAAACCAATCATAATAGAATGATTTTTTTTAATTTCTGTTTGCTGCGAATAAATGTTTTCTAAAATATCACTGTTTAAAACAATATTGTCTCCAAATGGATTTAGTACAAAACCTTTAAACAATGAATGTTCACTTAAAACAATTCTTTTATAATCTTCAAAAGAAAAAATTAATGTTTGCTGATTCTTGTCAGGGTTCCACTTTTGAAATTCATTTTCATCAGTAAACGCCATAAGATATTGTTCTCCGGTTTTGTTCGTAATACTTATTAATGCAACTTCAGTATCTTCATTCAAAATTTTAATATTATAATCTGTTTTCTTTAGCTTCTTAGCATCTATTTGTATAGGGCAGAGAAATTTTGCTTTAACTAATTCTTGTATAAAAAGCGATTGTTTTGTCTTGTCTTTTCTCATAAGTTGAATTGACTTTATTAAATTTGGATTTTCTAATTTTTTAGTAAAGTCCATTTTTTTCTCCTTTTCTCAATATATTCCATTATTATCAAATTTATAAGCTCTTCCTCATTAATGCAGAATCAGAATAGTTAACACCAATAACTGCCTAATTATTAGCTTATATTTATATCATTTAGCAATGCCATGTCCATAATACATTTCTCATTTCTAAAAAATTTTTATTTTTGAAACTTTTAAATTTATAAAATTTAATTATAATTTTATGATGATGTTCGGTGCACTCATATCTTGCTTTTCAAACCATCCCTCGTCAACCTCTGGTATATAAACTTGATTTCCTCCTCCAAGTAATAGGCTAGTATTTCTATTAAATTTCTGTAAAGCAGCCTTACCTTCATAAACAACAGTTCCTTTAGGTACTTTAATTGCCACTATTGATGATGCCTTATTACCCCATTCAGGGTTTAATGCAAGATCTATCTGAGATTGTAATCCCCCATATTGAGGAGTCTGTGACATATATCCGCCTTTTTTAACTGTTTGGCCACCATAAACACGATAATAAGTTGTTTCTTCTTTTATCTTTTTCTCTTTAAACGTTCCACCTGAAAAGGAATTTTGCACCTCTAAAGGCAATGTTGGATGTGGATTAACAGGAGAATATATAACTTCACCTTCTTTATACCCCATATCCTCATCATTTGCAAGGTTTTGTCCGCTTTCTTTCGAACCTACAAGGTCAGTTTCATCATCGCTCTTAACAGCTTCTTTTATATTTTCCGCAGTTTCAACATCATTGCTCGTTTGTTCAGTCTCGTTTATATCTTTATCATATTTTGCAGTATCATCCCGGTTGTTATCGCGTATACTATCATTGACAATAGTTTTATCTTGTGATAAAATATTGACATCATTAGAGGTAGAGTGTTTTATGGGAGACGTGCTTTTAGCACCAGGCACCCTTTGCTCTACCTCTAAATTTGTGTCATAGAACATATTTCCTTTTTCGCTTTTTCCAATTCTTACTATATATTTAAAAATAATATTATCTATTTTTACTCTGCCTTTATAATTTAAAAAGCCATCTTTAGCAAAATTATGACTTTTCATGTCTTTCATTTTATATTTAGAATCAGCGTTTTCAATTAAATCTAATATACTCGGAGATAATCGCATTTTTTTATCATATAAGCCTTCGTTGTTTGTATCGGCTTTTGATAATTTTTGAGATTGTATACCGTAAACATATTCTTCCGCACTTATTCTTGTAAACTTTAATTTTTCACCATTGATTATATCCTCAACTCTTTCGCCTTTATTGCCACGCAAAATATATTCAAACGCTTTTTTCTGTAATTCTTTTGTACTCTCTATACCTTTGAAAATATCTTGTTCAGTCTCTACTTGCCAATATTTATTACCGAATTTATCGGTTTTAATGTCGTATTGCACCTTTTGCGCATTTTCGGCTTTAAATCCTAATGCCTTTTCAAAGTTCTCTTTAACTTTAAGTAAAGCATCGTTATCCCCTGCTTTCTTTGTTATGCCAAGCGTATCCACAATCCAATCTTTTATTTTTTGACCCAAAGACCTATTATTGTAAACAAAGTTTATAACGTCCGTTTCTTTGCCGAATACCACATCTGCCATGAATTTAGATACTATTTCCTGCTGCACGCCTTCATCACTGAGCTGTTGTTGATTCTGCGTGTTGTCTTCTGCCCCGCTGCAATCAGGCATAAAAAAACCGCTTCTTATAAAAAGCGGTTTATATATTGTTCCTTAAGCAAAGCTTGCCATATATTTCGCGTAATCCATGATTTCTTCTTTTGGTATTTTCCTGCTTGTCATTTGTTTTGTATTTTTAAATTGCAGAATAGGCACCTTGTATTCAATGAGTGCTTCTATCTCTTCCGCTTTTACTCTTTTATAAAACCAGGAGCGATCCAGTGCTTTAAATTCATATTTCTTCGCAAGATCTATATCTTCCGTATCAAGTGCTATATCGCCTTCATTCCATAGGTCTTCCACGCTTTCTGTGTCGAATTTTTCTCCTTTATAATAAGCCTTATAACTTAATGCATACGCGTCTTCCAGTTCTTCTTCTCCCACTTTTTTGATAAACAAATCATGACTTATTTCTCCCACTACATCTACATACTCCTGAAATCCATCATCTTTCTCTTTGCTGATCAGGTTCATTCTTCCATTTTTATCAATAGCCATTCTATACAATTTCCCGTAGTGCTTTACTATGGTCATCTCATTCTTCTCCTTTTTTTATCCAACGTTTTTTCGCAAAATCATATTCATAAGCAGTTCTCACTTCTCCCGTCTTCGTATCTAGATCAATGAAACTATCATTCTTATTCTAATAGTTTTTTGGCAAACTCAGTAAATGTATCCGCTATAAAATATGTATTATTTTCATCATTGGAACATTCGAAATGATACGTATCATCCCAATAATATATGCCCGCATCTTCTCCCAAACACAACATTACAACAAACCCGTGTTCTAAAGTATCTCCTATTATTATAGTATTTCTAGGTATTTCATCATAATATTTATCAGTCCACATTTCAATATTAGCGTTTTTATATGCAGTATTTAATCCAAATAATACATCGATAGAAATCACATCTTTAATATCTTCAATGTAAATTTCATTATTTGTTTTTTCAACAATGCCCCCTCCTACATTACATAAAAACTCAAAGTAGTCATTTGATAGTTTAAGATCATATTTTTTTTCCAACATTTTTACATCAGCTATAGGATTTATCCCAAAATTTCTAATCATTATTATCCTCTCCTATTTTTTTTCATCTTAGACATTCCGCCTTTATGAGTGAATATTCTATGAACTTCTTTATCGATTTCTTGCAAAGTTTTTTTATCTTCATGATGATGCCATGAATTGTTTGGACTTATAGGTCCATTAGGGGCTAGTCTATCTGCAAGCCTAAAGTCGGCCGAACGATTCTTAAATTCACCTATATCAACCTCTTGCACTACATGTCCTGATCCTTTGAAATCGGGATAGTTATTTTTATATGTAACAGAAATGCCTCGCGAATCAGTATATTCCCAATTTCCATTTTTGATACTTATTCTGCCGCCTTTTTCTAGCCATTTGACTACAACGGGCGAATACAGCGGTTTAGTTTTAAGTATAATCTCTGGAATATTAGTCCCTTTTGTAAATACATTCTCCTCTTCTTCTTTATACCCCATATCCTCATCATTTGCAATACTTTGTGTGCTTGTTTTATCGTCACCGATAGCCTTGTTTGCTTCCGGTTTTATTTCTTTGAAGCTTTCTCCAATGTCGTATTGTTCAGTATCATTTTCATCATTTTGTGATATACTGTTATTGACAATATTATTACTTTTACGTATAATATTGTTAAAGTCATAATTATATAGTGGTTGGGGGAATTCTACCCCTATTCTTGCATATAATTTATGACTTTTCTCTTTATTTATATAAATGAATACTTTATTATTTTCGGCATTTTCAATAAATTTTTTAAAACCTTCCCTGCCATACATACTTGTTATAAAATTTGTATCAATCTCAACATTGTTATAATTTCCTTTTCCATTCGGTCTAACGCTTATGATTATAGGTTGGTTTTTTTTATCAAATTTTTCCGTAATAATTACAATACTGTCTTTTCTACTTAATGAATCCATTATTATCACAGGATTTTTAATTAAATAAGGAAGCTCTTTAATTGTTTTTATGTCTAAATCATGGTATTCTCTATGCCCGGATTCCTCAGAATGATTAATATCTCTTATATGTCTCTGAGTGATTAATATTGGGAGACGTTTTAACCCTGCTTCTAAAAATAAATTTGGCGTTTCAGATACATAAACAGCGTTTCGAGGATTTAATGTTCCTTTAAAAACTTCATCTACCTGTTCGCTAAATGATTTGCCAATATCATATTGCACATTATCAATTGAATCTATATCAGCCGACGTATCACTTAATGCCTTCTCAAAATTCCTTTCAGCAGTAATCAAGACATCATTTTCGCCCTCTTTGCGAGTAATACCAAGCGTATCCACAATCCAATCTTTTATTTTTTGACCCAAAGACCTATTATTGTAAACAAAGTTTATAACGTCCGTTTCTTTGCCGAATACCACATCTGCCATAAATTTAGCCGTTATTTCTTGACTTAATCCTGCTTCGGTAAGTTGTATCCCTTCTTTTTCATAGTCTTTCCTTACATCAGTCTTGAGTGTTTCTATATCAATATTATTCTCGTTAAAATACTGTTCACTTGCCTTGCGCATTTCGTTATAAAAACCGCTGTTCTCTGTGCTGTGAGTAAGCTCATGTATCATAGTTACGAGGATTGATTTGTTTGAATTGCTGTTCAAGACTACTCTGTTATTTGCGTTGTCAAAATATCCATAAATATCGGGGTTTTCTTTGCTTTCAAACTCTACATTTACGCCGTATCTTTTACCGAGTGCGGACGCTGTTTTCTCTCTTACGGCTTGCATCCCCTTCTCATAATCTGTCTTTTGTCCGATTTGTTTTGCTTCGTCAAGATAACTTGTCGCGCTCATTTGATAAGCCGGACTGCTTAAAAGATTTGCATAATAATCTATTTTTTCTTCGGCTGTCATTCTTGACGTTTCCTGCCTGACTTGTGAGAACGTTTTTTCCCCGTATGACACGTTCGCTTGATTCTCTATTTTGTTGATCATGCTTTCGTATTTTTCAATGGTTATTTCACTGCCAAATTTAGCTATAAGTTTTGCGTCCTCTTCCGTTGCTTGCCCCAAAAAAGCTCTATCTAATATATTTTTAGAAATGATTGTTCCGTCATTTAAAGTAAGCCCTGCATTATTGAGCTTTATATCTGTATTAATGCCCGCCACATAACCGACACTATTCACCGAACCTGCAACAAGCATACCGACAAGAAAAGATTCCCATCCGCCCTCGGGAGTGATATCGAATTCGTTTTCCTCTCCCAAAATCATATTTCTTACCATCGGATCCGCGACATCTTGCGAATATTCCTCAATACCTTCACCCAGCATATCACCGGCTATTGAAACAGATTTTTGCGCAACAGGGTTTTTAACGACTTTTGACACAAGTGTTTTTAGTAAAGATTCTTTACCCACAAATTTGTTGACGCCGCCAAACACAGTGCCGAATGCTCTTCTCATTCCTACTTCAAGCCCTGCGTTCACGACTGCGTATGTCAGTGCTTCGCTGTCTGAATAGCCCTCTCTCCTTGCTTGCCCATAAGTGTTACCGGCTACAGAAAAGAAAAATCCGCCGCTTCCGCCGGAAGTTATCATTTGAGCCGCTGAATATCCTGTCAGCCCGAATATTCTCTTAAACCCTTTCGCATCGTTTAACTTTTCTTGATAGGCTATTTGCTCTGCGGTCACTACCGGTGCGGATATATTCCCAAACAAACGCTGCAGCGTATTTGTCCAGCCCTGAACAGTGCTTGCAGCACCTTGAAACGGAGTTTCCAGATAGTAATTATTTTTTGCATAATCGCCTGTCAGATATCTGTTGTATTCATATCTCTGCTGTGCGTCTGCGATAATCGCATCAGCTAAATCTTTTATTTCCTGACTATGGTCAACACCTGTTATTTCCTGATCTCCTTTTAAATACCAAAGTTTCTTTAAAGCTTCTTTATCAAGAAATTCCCGGTAGTTCGTCATATAGCTGTCACTCCAGCCTTCGGCATATGCAATGTTTTCTTCTGTCGTTAATTTTCCGGTAGCAAAAATATCGTCTTTCTTGCCGATTGCGATCTTTTCTTTATATTGCTTATCACTCGAATAGTCTTTTTGTAACTTTGCATTACGATTGATTTCTCCAATTTTCGACATGTTTGTGTGTTTTGAGAGAGATTGTACATTCTTATCTTGATTATATTGATCAACTGCATACTGATATGCCTTTTCACCTTTTAGACCTTTATCGGTCGCTTCTTTCCTGTATTTCATAAATAAATTTGTATTTGAGGCGCTTTTTTGCGCGTTGGCGCTATTTGTGATCTCGTTTAATTTATTGACTGTTTCTCTGTTTTTTTGTGCCTGTGTCTTCGGCTGATATTCTGTATTGTAACCGTGATCCCTGTCAATAGATTCCGTAGACTTATTTTGAACGGTTTTTCTTACGCTGCTTCTTACATTCGAGACGAATTGCTTCTGCCCTTCTTTTACCTTTTTATACGCAGCTTCTTCAATCTTTTTTCTCTTGCGTTCTTCTTCTTCAGCCTCTTGTTTCGCTTTTTTTGCGATATCTTTTAGTTTTTGTGTTCCTGCCGCAGCAGCTTCTTTTTGCTTTTTCTGCTCCTGCTCATATCTCTCTTTTTCTTTTTGTGCCAGTTTTTTTAATTTCTCAAGCCATGTTGCCATATTTCTCCTCTTGTTATTTTATTTCCCCGCCGTACCGCGTAAAAAAAGACGCCTTCATACGTCTTTTTAAATAAAATTTACTTTTTTGTAACATGCCTTCCATTCGTGCATATACTAAAATACAACATTACTATTCGGTAATGCTGCAATCACTGAATTACTCAGTCAGAAGAGCGCTCCTCGTTGCACTGCAGTTTTCACAGGCGATGGAGATCGCGGGCATGATACTATTATCTTTGATACGCTGTCAGGCCCGTTATCTTTCTTTTACTCTTTGTTTATTATTGTTTTACCTCTTGACTCAGCAGCTCTCGACTTTTTCAAAAAATAAATCTTTCTCCAGTATTCATGCTCCTTTTTACAAAGCCCATCTTCCATGAACCTGCTGTATGCCTTGCTTATATCAACCGGTTCACGGGGATCATATTTCCACTTACTCGTCTTTTCACTGCCACCCGAGCCCGACGAGCTTGAACTCGAGTTATTTTTTTTTATTTCATACGCCCATTCTGCGTCATATCTTTTATCTGCGATCTTATCACGCTCTCTTTGATACGCGAGCTCCTCTTCATATCGCTCATCGGATACATCGTCTCTGTTTTTTTGGTAATCATAATTTTTATTCTGCCAGTAATCTGTATATAAATTTGAATTATAATCCGCTAGTGTGGTAAGTTTATCGGCATTTGCCTGCGCCTGCGCGCTCAAAAGCTGCGTGGAAATATCCGTCTGGCTGTTCGCGTAAGCGCTTGCCGCCTGCCCGAGGCGGTTTTGATAATCACTGTATCCTCTTGCCATATTGCTCTGTGTGAGCCCGCTGCCTTTCAGTCCCGTATTTGCCATGGCTTCCGCTTGTATGCCGTACGGATTGATGTAATTATAATAATCAGCAGTCGCCCCTCTGTTGGATTCAAGCTGTGTTTGCAATGCTTTCTCGTTTTCTCTGTCTGCCTGGATTTGATATTGCTTTTGCGCTTCGTCGATCGCAAGCAGCTCTTTTTGATAAGCCTCTTCCAGATAAGGATTTGGCGTATATTCATAGCTATCTGTTGGCGTTGTTGCCATTTTTATATCCCTCCTTTATAATATAGATGATCTGAAATCTAAAGTTTTTCATACGCTTGTATGATAGAAAGATTGTTTATGGTAAATGTATTTATTGCCTTTTTGCGCTCCGTCAACGTAGGCGGAAAAAATATTATTAAGATGGCGGATTTAAAACATGTCTTGGAGCAGACAGGCCTGCGCAATGTGCAGACCTATCTTCAAAGCGGCAATGTTTTGTTTGCGTCCCATGAAAAGAAAGAAGTTCTGAAAGAAAAGATCGAGCATGCCGTAAAAGCGCATTTTCATGTAGACACAGATGTTATCCTGCGCACATCAAAAGAATTGAGCCGGCTTCTCGCGCTCTACCCGTATACGGATGACGAAGCCTCGGCAAAACCGCAGAAATTCTATGTTCTGCTTTTGGATAGCGCGCCTCGGCCTGAAGATATCCTACGCTTAAAAGCTTACGCCGATGAAAACAATCTCTTTGAAGTTTCCGGAAAAGAGGTGTTTTTCTATTTTAAATACGGCATTTTAAAATCAAAGCTAAATACGCATCTTGCACTATTAAATGTACCCTCCACGATGCGCGGCTATAACACGATGCAAAAACTTGCCGGCCTTTCCCGGGCAATACCCTTACCCTAAAGCGCTCTCTTGCTTTGTTTTTTCTTCATTATTTTTATGTTCTTCCATCTCATCATTACCATCTTTTTCTTTAACTGCCGCTTTTAATTCCGTAGCTTCATTCATTAATTGCTCTACCATTGCCGCAGCCCTTCCCAACTGTTTCTGCTGCATAGCCTGCGCATTGTTTTCTTGTTTTTGTTGTTGGTTGATAAGGGTTTTCGCCTGCATCTGTGCCTGGGCTTTGAGCTGTTGTTTCTGCAATATTTCTTTAAGCTTCGCTTTCGGCGCCACACTGTCGTCATCGAGTGCCGCCACATAATCCTCAAAAGAAATCAACTGCATCTGCAGCAAGTTTTGCAATGTCTGCTCCTGCGCGAATTTTGAATACGGATTCGACGGGGATACGTCGATGCGCACTTCGATTTTTAAGTCCTGCAGCATTTGCGCGGGGAGCACTTCCACAACGGGAATGCTGCTGCCTGTTTTGATGTTTTTGTTTTCTCTCACCACTTCAAGTCCGTTCGGGTTATAGGCTACCCATATATCAAACCATATCAGCGCAATATCTTCCACAAACTGCCGAAAGCCCGCCATCTGAAATGTCAGCGGAAGCGCACTGGCGTCGCGCACGGCAATGATTGCCGCCCCGCTTGCCTGTTCCGGGTTGATGTTTCCGGTTGCCGCATCCCCAGCGCCCGCAAGCTCTCTCGTGCTGCTCATCAATTCATGTATGCTGTTGATCGCGATCGGGTTGATCTGGGCGGGTTCCATATAGCCGATCACATTGCGTATATTCTCCGTGGTCTTATCCCCCACGGCAATCGAGCTTCCCACGGTAGAAAGCCTGCCCACCTCTTCGTTCGTGAGTTTTTCCTTGTTGTACACAATGTGCGGATACGCCGTCTGCTTGATGCTTGCCAGATTGCGCGCAAGTGTTTTGTTGATTTCTATTTGGTTTGGTATTCTGTGATAAACTTCTCCGATCCCCCTGGCGCTCCCTTTCTCGCTGTTCCATTTAAAATGCGCGATCGGGTATTTTGTAAGCCCTTCAATAACGGTGTCTTCCTGATAGATCACATTTTTTGTACACCGCAGAAAATGCACCATCCCGCCTTCTTTCCACATCTTTAAAAAGCACAGGCACTTTCCGTCCTCATCCTGATCGATCTCTTCTTTGGCTTTATCACCGATCTGATATTCCGTCTCACTGTCGGGCAGTATCAGGCCTATCTCACTTTCATCCACGTTGTTGGCTCTGGCCTCTTCTCTCACGTCTGATGCAAAAAGCCGTTGTGCGATGATGATATATTTTTGCTGCTGCAATTCTTCGTCCTGCTCATCGGCAAAATAAATATTCGTTGCGTCAACGCCTTTTACTTCAACAAGTCCGTTCTTCTCAAAAAAATATAAAAAGGCATCTCCCGTCACAGCTCCTTCTAAAATCACTTTCCAAACCAAGTGGTCCAGCTTCAGCCGCTCCCACGTTTTTTTCGCGTAGCTGTTGAGCCGCTCGCATACCTGCATGGCGCTCTGATAAAGCTGTCCGTAATTTTGTGTGCTGTAGTTGATGCTCATTCCCTTTTGCGCTACGATAGCCACCTTATAATCCACGATCGGCGCTAAGATATTCAGCGCAGGCGGCTTATCTCCCGCAAGCCGAAGCCCGTTCCATTGATCCCCGTTATAAAAACGGTAGCTTTCTTCCGCCCTCGTGTAATACTCAAATCGCTGCAGATAATCCCTGCCCCGCAGGTACTGCCTGTATACTGTATTCGCGTCCATTTCAAATCCTCTCCGTTTCATCTGTTTTTCATGGTAAAATGCCTTCCTCTTTTTTCAGGCAATAAAAAAAGACATCCTTTGATGCCTTTTGCTGTGTTTATAAGTTTTCTAAAATATACTCAGTGCGTATATTCTATAAGCACGATCTCACTCGGCAGGTTTTCCTTGAGCGCTTTTTTGATCTGCTCAAAATGCGGGCACGCAAACCCGATCGGCGATCCGCCGCCCATACAGCTTGCCAAAGCGATCGCCTCGGCACCGGTCCGCACCATTTCCTTGGCTCTGGCCACCGCTTTCTTGCCCGGGCATCCGCCGCAAAAGTTCACGCACACAAGCTCTACATGCTCCATTCCTTTAAAAGCCGCTTCTTTATTTTTAAATTCACGCAGACATAGCGTTGTATTGCACATATCTTCCGTTTGCATACACCGAATCAATCCTACTTTCATTCTCAAAACCTCAAACATGAAATATATGCTCTATTATACACCATTTGCCTGTTATAAAAAAACTGTTATATTTGTTTGTTTAAAGATAATGAAAGATAACTCCCCCCAGGCTATCTCACTTCCTGCTGCGGCATACTCGTTGCGTAGTTTTCTATATTCTCAAGCTCTATTCTCATAAGCCTCTCCTGCTCACTCTCCTCATGTCTGGCCGCCTTGTTGTCCGCTTTTTTAAATATGCTCTCTTTTCTCGCTTTCTCCTCGCTTCCTCTCACTCTGCCCAGCCTGTAGCCTTCCATAAAAACAGCAAGCACCGCTGCCACAGCGATGCCGATATGAATAAAATATTCCATTTTTTCTCTCCTCTATACTATTTATCAATAAAAAAAGAGCCTCCCGCTCTTTTATAATATGTTTTTTTATATAACAGACCTTCGTCGACCCTCTTGCTCAAGATAACCCAAGCAAAGATAGACACCTATTGCGTCAGCTTCAGCTCCATATAATGCACGCTTTCGCACGGGTTATACACATAAGCGCCGATCTCATAAAATCCGAATGACTCATATACTTTTAAAGCCCGCTCCATCACGGAAAGTGTATCCAGCCTTAAATAAGCATATCCTTTCTCTTTCGCCTTTTGGATGATCATCTCTATGAGTATCTTGCTGATGCCAAGCCCCCTGTATGCGTCTTTGATAAAAAGCCTTTTCATCTCCCCGACGCCTTCTTCGATTTTTTTCAGCGCGACGCACCCGATCGCCTCTCCCTTTGCCTCCGCGAGAATAATCGTTCCGCTTGGCGGCGCGTATTTGCCGGGCAGCGCCCGAAGCTCTTCCTCAAAACCCTGAAAACAAAGGTCTATATCAAGGGACTTGGCATACTTTATAAAAAGCTCCTTCACTTCGTCCATGCGCGCCGAGCCGGTTAATTCTGTATATTCGATTACGGGCTTTGTATCTTCATCTTTATTCATAGAGCATTCTTCCTTATGTAGACATTGAATCTATTTCATCAGCCGGATAGATAATTTCCTCATAAGCGCGGCAGTAATGTTCAGCTTCAACGGTGTCTGTCTTCAGCATAAATCACACTGCTGCGCTTATATTTCTGCCGCCTTCTTTTGATACTCTGTCGCAAGCCTGTAAAATTCCTCTGCGTCTTCCACCGATGCAAATGCCCTTTTCGGGATGATATGCCCGGAAAGATTGCTTACAAAAATAAAAATATAATCCTTGTTTTGTTCAACACTGCTGATGCTTGTCCAAATATAAGACACATCCCCCGCGGGACTCGTCTCGTCGATCCCTTTTTCATCGATAATAATGGTATGCTCACCTAAGACCCCCGATTTCTTTTCGGGCATTTTCATAATACGCATCCTTGTAATATACAAAATCAGCAGGTCAACAGCCCCTCCGATCACGATTGCCAGAAGAATCACTAAAGCAACAGGTATATGTGTTGCTATTCTGAAAATCATCAGCGCCACAAACATCAGCACCGGCATTGCCGACATATTAAAAATAAACATGCGCCGCAGCGATTTCACTTTCATCAGCCCGTATAAATTGAATTTCCAGTAATCTTCTCGTGTCACATCAACAGTTACTTTTCTCATGTTTATCAGTCTTTCTAACATATTTATTTTTAATTATTTATTTTATAAATCTGATTTGTAAATTTAATTTAATCTTATATTCATTATTTTCTTTATATATTTTCCCAAAATTATATCTGCCTCTTGATGCCATTTCAAATTTTGTATTATTTAATAAATAATTTTCAAATTCATTGCGATTATATAAATGATAACATAATACTTCTCCATCTTCACGAACAATAATATATCCTCCGGTTACGTCGGCATTCCCATCCCAGATTGTAGCTGGTGTCATCCCCAAAGCAACCTCGGAAATAAAATGCTTAACTTTATATGAGTAAAAATTATGATTATACTCTAAATCATACTTAAGTGGATTTTTTTTATTTAAAGATTCTATAGCCTCTTTAATATTTACATAACCGTTAATATAATACTCTAATAATAAATATGCCATTATTTCAGAAAGTTTTGAATCAATTAAAACCAGATTATTATTGAATTTTTTATTTTCAACCTCAATAAACTCAATTTGATATCCTTTATTTAAGAATATATTTAATTTGTCTTTAAGAGTATTACTATCATTATTATTAAAGTTTTGCTGTTCAGTTTCATTAATATCACCAATAATACGATATGTAAAATTTGTAGATGGCCCTGGGTTCAATAATGTGGAAGGTTTACCTAATCTTGATTTTATGCTAAATCCCAATTCTGGTTCATATCCCGTATTCAAATCATGAATTTGGATTCTAATATCTGTTTTGTCTGCAGATGGAGCTTTTAATTTATTTATATATATTTGCTCCATAAATTCTTGAGTTTCAGGCAGACTAAATGTTTTCTTCTTATGTGTTTTTATCTGGATAAACATTTTTTCCGCCTCGTACTCAAACTTCTTCGCGGGCAAATTTATTATTAAAGTATTTTTGTCACTATTAATTATTTTTATTTCTTTTAGTTTTTCAATAAATCTATATTCAATGGTTTCTATATTTTCTTTTCTTAAAATTTTTATAATATCGTAAAATATATCATCAATTTTATTTAATTTTTCATCAGCAGCATACAATTTGCCTTGTCCCAATATTTTAAACAAGACATAAATTTCGGACCATTCACCTTTATTGCCTGTAATCAGCATTCTGCTACCTCCTAATTTTTTGATATAATAGTTCTAATATTTTTTCACCAGTAGCTTTAACCGCAGGCACAGCAACCGAATTTCCAAATTGTTTATAGGCATGTACATCTGCAACGGTTATCTTATAACTATCTGGAAATCCTTGTAATCTTGCCCATTCTCTAGGTGTCATTTTTCGTATACCCTGTCTATTTACTTCGCCTTTTATTTTTGTTACCGGTTTAAAATCTTTTAATCTGTCATCAATGATTAAATTTCTTTCTTTTCCCATTCCGCCAACTACGATAGCATTCGCCGTACTTTCAAGCGGTATTATTTCATACCCAAACCCGTTACCTTTATCTGAATGTCTTTTTTTATGTTCAATTAATGTTTTCAGGTATTGAGTTGATAAATAATATTTTGCTGAAACAGGCTCTTTTTCCATTATATCTCTTATGCAAATATTTGATTGCTGTGCTTTTGGATATTCAAATCCAGTTTCAGCAATATCTTTTCTGAATCCTACAATGTAAATTCTCTCCCTATTTTGAGGTACTCCGAAATCTTTAGCATTTATTATCTGAGGATCTGGAATATAATAATTTAAATCATTTCTCAAAACATTTAATATAACTTGCAATGTCCTACCTTTATCATGTATTTTTAGCCCCTTCACGTTTTCCAAGAAAATGGCTTTTGGTTGTTTATCTTTAATAATTCTTGCTACTTCAAAAAACAATGTTCCTCTGGTATCATCAAATCCAGCTTTTCTTCCTGCAATTGAAAAAGCTTGACACGGAAATCCGGCACATAAGATGTCATGTTTCGGTATTTCAATACTTTTTATTTGCGTAATATCGCCTGTCGGTAGCTCTCCAAAATTATCTCTGTATGTAATTTGCGCATATTTATCCCATTCAGATGAAAAAACACACCTTGCGCCTAACGCTTCAAACGCTATCCTAAATCCGCCTATTCCTGCAAATAAATCAATAAATGTAAAGTCTGTCATTTTCTGCTCCATTATAAACACTATTTTGATTTTTTTTCTATGGTTTTTATTATGACATTCGCACAATCTAGTGTTTTCTTTTGTATTTCATTACCCCAAAATCTTAATACTGTATATCCTTGATCCTCTAATTGTTTTGTTACATATTCATCTCTTGCAATATTGCTCTCAATTTTATTGATCCAAAATTCCTGATTTGATTTAATATCTTTTTTTCTCTCATCCCAATTATATCCATGCCAAAATTCTGAATCACAAAATATAGCTACTTTATATTTAGTAAAAACTATGTCAGGGCATCCTATTAATTTTCTGTAATTTTTTCTGTATCTGTATCCTTTACTCCATAATGCCTGTCGTAAAGTTCTTTCAATTTTACTGTCCTTGTTTCGAATCGCTTTCATGTTCTTACTTCTTTGCTCTTTGGTAAGTTTATCCATATAAATAACCCTAAATATAAAATATTTATTTTTTATATTATATAACGAACTCCTTCCAAAGACAATTTATGCTTTTATTTTTATTTAATTACTATATCACCTCGATGGTCTCGCCCGTATCCAGCGAACCCTTTCCTCTCACGGGTTCGTCAAACGAATACTTTGGTTTTTGAACAGGGCTGTCGATACGCACTCTCTGCTGATGCCTCGTAAAGTGCGCGATGCCCAGCGCCATGACGTGATCGTCATGCGCTCCTGTCTGGGCCTGTGGCCTGCCCTGCTCGCTTCTCACAAAGCTCAGCATTTCCTCCAGCGTCTTGCGGTCGTTGATGGCCTCAATACCCGCATCCGCGCTCATGATTTCGACCAAATTATCAATGAGCGGCTTACGCGTTGCGCTGTTTGTGTGAAACCCATAGGCCTGCTCGTATTTTTTGAGATACGTATCCTGTTTTTCGCGCACATACAAATTTTCATATCCCAGCCGTTGCAGCCGCTCCACGATATAGCTCCCTCCGGCGTTTGTCTCGATGCTCAGCAGCGCTTTGTTGTAATACATGCCCATGCAGTAAATTTGATCTGCGAATTCGTGCGCGTCAAAATCGTGATTGAGCACAGCCACTTGCTTTAGCGATGTATTATCGATACATTGCCCCACAAAAGCGTCGCTGCCTTCCCCCGCCGTATCGCCGCCGATCACATAAAATTCCCTCTCCCTCGCTTTTTCATAAAGCCTGATAAACCCTCGTTTGTCTTCCATGAGCTCTATGTCGCTGATGACAGGCATTTTGGTATGTACGTCGATTGACAGGCTGTAAGCAAAGCGCACTGTTATGTAAGCCGGCACTTCACGAAGCCTTTGCGTTATCCTCTTTGCGTTAAAGATCGTCTTCCCCGTGACGCCCCATTCATTCAGGCAGTATACGCTGTAATAATACGGGTCGGTTTCCTTAAAGCCTTCCAGCACCTCGATGGCCTGCGGCGTTAGAAACCGGTTGTCGGCATATGTGCTGTTGTGAACCGTGCAGTGATCGGGCATATGATCAAAAAATCTTTTTTTCAGCCAGTGCAGTATACTTGTCGGGTTAAACGTGAGTATGATCTGGTTATAATCGCTCGGTCTCTCCCTGCAGCGTATGTCGAGCTGATTGAAATCCTCTTCCAGCAGCTCCGTTGCCTCCTCGATCCATACATCGGTAATGCCGTAAATAGACTTCAGCTTTTCCACATCATCGAGCCCCGAAAATAATATCATATTGCCGTTTTTATGGGTGATCGTCATATCTGTTTTATTGATCTTAAAATCACCTGCCGCAAAATGCGTGCTTATCTGCATTTGCAGCTGCGCGTAACAGCTTTCCCGCAGCGTGCGCGCCACTTTTCGCACGACTAAAAACTTGTGCGCTCTCGGTTCACTGATGCGTTCCAATACCTTGCGTCCCGCGAAAATGCTCTTTCCGCTGCCGCCTCCGCCACGCAGTACCAAATACCTGCTCTTATCGCTGTAAAGTTTAAAAAAATGCGCGTTTGTTGTCTCCGCCAGTCGCAGCTCTTCATCTGTGAGCGCGTCAGCCAGCTCTTGCCTGCCGCTTAATTTTTCATTCATTTTTTCCACATATCACACACCGCCTTTCTTTCAATATCGCTTTGCCGCTCTCTTTTCCCAAGGGCCGGGATGGTGAACATATCAAAGGATCTGCCAGGCTTTCTCTCGCTCATAAAAATCAACCATCGCCAAAACCTGTTCCTCTCAGGGCGGCATCACTGCGAGCGTGTCTGCGAATCTGATAATAAGGCAGGTTCAATACATACAAAACGGCAGCCATCGCAGTCCCTCAAGCATCATTTCCGGCCTGCTTTTTATATTCATCAAACAGCGCCTCAATGCGCTTTATTTTCTCATCCAGACTGAGCGGCACCATTTGTTCCTGCCTGCTCTGCTCGTCCTCTTCAACGAGGCTTCTCAATTCCTTAATGGCAGGCACATCCCCTCTCAAAGCCTTTTCAAACAGCACCGCAATAAGCAGCATCTTATTGGTCATATCTTTGCTCTTGATGCCCATGGCTTTTAGCTGCTCTTTTCCGTTCTCGCTCGGCTTCAATTCAAGCAGGCTGCTCGCACACTCCTTAAACTGCTTCTTATCTTTATCCATACTGCCTCCTTTCTGTATATAAACAAAAAAAGCCTGATCGGCTTTCTTCATTCTTTAATTCATTATTTTTATTACTTTTCAATATCTCATATATTCCATAAATTAATATTGACGTTTTCGTCAAACTTGCTAATATATAATTATAAGGTACTATGATTTTTATTTGTAGGAAAGGAAGAATATATATGAGCGGTATAAACGGAGTTGAAATCCATGATATCTTTGGCCTCTCCCAGCCATTAAACAAACTTGTCGAAACCGTAAGCAAAGCGATCGGCAAAGCGTATGAACCCGCTCACATAAGAAAAGTGGCAAAAGCGAAAGCTGATGAAATAAAAATTATCAGCTCCGCTTTAAATGACACAATCAATTTGCCGGCAATCTATGCAAACGGCGATATCACCATAAAAACAGATGATTACAAAGAGCTTGCGCAAAGAGCCTGCAATCGGCTTTGCTATCAGGAATTAAAAAAACAGGAAAACATCGAAAACATCATTCATTACGCGTACGATGCATTAAAACAAGAAGACTCTGTTTCTGATCAATCAGTTGATGAAGACTGGACGATCAGATTTTTTAATTCCGTAGAAGATATCAGCAACGAAAAAATGCAGGAAATCTGGGGAAAAATTTTAGCGGGCGAAATCAGAAAGCCCAATTCTTTTTCTCTTCGCACATTGGATACGATAAAAAATCTTTCTCAAAAAGAAGCCGAATTATTTCAGAAAATAGCCAATTATATTTTATGCTGCATGAAACAATATTTTTTATATAATGAAGAGACTGTCCTTTCCAAACATCATATTAAATTCCCGGAATTATTACTGCTGGAAGAATGCAATCTGTTAACCACCCAGTCGCTGGCATTTACCATAAACATTCAGGAAAATAAAAAAATCCCTGTTTTTAATAAAGAGGTAGTGGGCATCGTGAAAACGACTCTGCCCGGCCAGCACAAACTATCCATCGATATCTACAGCCTCACGCGTTCAGGCGAGCAGCTGTTCGGCATTATACATACCACTCCGAATAATGCCTATGCGCTTGATGTATTAAAAGATATCAATAAAAAAGCAAAAAATTATACATGCTGCGCATATCCGGTCAATTATATGAAGGATGGCAAAATCAATTATGATGATGATATTGATTTACTGCTGAAAGATTAGTAAATCAATACTTTCCTATGTTAGCATTATAGCATTCATTTTTCAAAAAAAACTCTCAACTTTCTCTCAAAATTCTGCCAGAAAACTCTCAAAATCCTCTCAAAAAAATACCAAAAAACTCTCAAATCTCTTTCAAAATCCTCCTGTCTGGCAAAGATTGGGCGGCCGTTTTCCTTATATTTTATTATTTCTCAGGCAATAATATCTAATCAAAGTAAACTACAAGGAGAAAGCTATGCAAACAGAATTAGATTTAAAAAATGAAAATCCGGCTTTAAGCCAAGCTCCGGGTGACGAAGACGAGCTCACCAATCTGGCTGATTATAAAATATACAGTGTCTTGATGGATCTCGACAAAGCTTGTACTGTGCTCGTGAAACTTCTTGACGATTATATCTTTGACGAAGACGACCAACCCGATCTCTCAGCGCTCAAAGAATGGTTTATGGGCGACAAACAAAATGCGCAGACATCTAATTCTGAAAAATGGATCAGGGAATACTTCACAATATCGCAGTTTATCGACATCGCCTACGACTATGTCAATGCCGCACGGAGCGACTTGGAAGATATTTTCTTTAATTATTCACTGGAAGAAAACGTCATAGAAGAATAAAACTTTCGCTGCCTCACATACTAAAGATATAACCTTTCATTAATTTTTTAAATAATAAACACTTCCGTTTAATCTCATGCAAACAAAGGGAGGGCCTTGCAGCCTCCCTTTACATATTTTAAAATCATGAAACAGCATTGATCTTAACCGCCTCACCGCAAAGGCTCCTTCAAATTTGTGGCGGCGTGCCTGCGAGCATATCGAAACATGCGATAGGCAGGTTCTCTTTTTTTGTAAATAATTTTTGTTTAAGTCTTTCTATTGCCTGTTGTACAAATCCCGCCATCAACACTTGCCTGTAATCGCAGGGAAGTGCATTGCTTGCCCGCTTCATAATGTCCCCGGCCAAATCCTTCCAGCGGTATAATCACACTTAACCTGTGAAAAAATAAACTATACTGTTCATTACGGCCAAAATACCGTACAATAAAAACAAATCAAAAAAAAGGTGATACTATTGACAACTTCCAAAACCAACAACCAATTCAACTTCAATCTTCAAAACACCTATGCTTCTCTGCCAAAAGTCTTTTATTCAAAAGTCCAGCCCTTTCCCGTACGCGCTCCGAAACTGGTGCTTTTCAATAAGTCCTTAGCGTCATTTCTTGGCCTCAACGCTGCTGCGCTCAAAGAAATCGAAGGCACATTTATCCTTGCGGGCAACCGTCTTCCGCAAAATGCCGTTCCGATCGCACAGGCGTATGCCGGTCATCAGTTCGGACATTTTACGATTTTAGGTGACGGACGCGCCGTGCTTCTCGGCGAACAAATCACACCGGAAGGCAGCCGCTATGATATCCAGCTCAAAGGCTCCGGCACCACACCTTATTCCCGGGGCGGCGACGGACGCGCCGCGATCGGGCCGATGCTGCGCGAATACATCGTCAGCGAAGCCATGTATGCGCTGGGCATTCCCACAACGCGCTCTCTGTCGGTATGTCTTACGGGCGAGCCTGTCTACCGGCAGACTGTGCTGCCGGGCGCCGTCCTTATGCGTGTGGCCTCAAGCCATATCCGTGTCGGCACTTTTCAGTATGCCGCCGTGCGGAGCACAGACGAAGAATTGAAAATCCTTGCCGACTACACTTTGAACAGGCACTATGAAGAATACAAAAACGCTGACGAAAACCGCTACTTATATCTTTTGAATCAAGTCATCTCACGCCAGGCCTCGCTTATTGCCTCCTGGCAGCTTGTGGGCTTCGTCCACGGCGTTATGAATACTGATAATATGGCGCTTTGCGGCGAGACGATCGACTACGGCCCCTGCGCTTTTATGGATACCTATGATCCGGCGACCGTGTTCAGCTCTATTGATATTTCAGGTCGCTACGCCTATGGCAACCAGCCTGAAATGGCTAAATGGAATCTGTACCGTTTTGCCGAAACGCTGCTCCATTTGTTTGACGAAAACGAAGACAAAGCGATCCGTATCGCACAGGATGCACTTTCAAAGTTTGACACAATCTATCAGGAAGGATACCTCTCGGGTATGCGCGCCAAACTCGGCCTCTTTGATGAGGAAAAAGAAGACGGAGCCCTCGTCGGCGAGCTTCTCTCCTTGATGTATAAATACCGGGCCGACTACACAAACACATTCCTGTCTCTCACATTTGATACACTCTCAAACTCACCTTTGCACGATAAAGAAGATTTCACTGCCTGGCATAAAAAATGGCAGGCGCGCCGAGGTTCTCAAACGCAAGAGCAAGCGGAGTGTGTTGAGCTTATGAAAAAAAGCAATCCCGCTCTCATCCCGCGCAACCACCGCATAGAAGAAGTGCTTGCCGCCGCGCAGAAAGAAGACTATTCACCGCTCTTCAAACTGCTTGATGTGCTTTCCTCTCCATACGCGCACACGCAAAAACAAGCATCCTATGCGTCCCCGCCCCCACCCTCTTCCATGCCTTATGTCACCTATTGCGGCACATAAATATAAAGAATCGATTTTTTAAGAGCGAACTTTGTTCGCTCTTTTTAATCATAGTCGAAGTCGAAAAATCCGGCGGGCGGTGTCATTTCGAGCGCAGTCAAGAATCTGATAGGGCAGATATCTTCTTCATAAAATACTCAGACCAACCCCTCCCCACCGGATCTTTCGATTGCACTCAAGATGACCCCTTCTGTTTTTTTATCAAACAAGGGGTGTATCACTGTGAACATGCCGCGAATCCGGGCGGTGTCATTTCGAGCGCAGTCAAGAATCTGGCGCGGCAGGTATTTTCCCATAAAATAACTGCGCAAATCCCATCCCGCTTTTTGCGCAAAAATGACCTCTTTATTTTCTGTTTTATATAATAGAAGGGCAAGTGCCGCATTGCTTGCCCGTGCAATCGTATCCGCCAAATAAATTTGCGCATTTGCCCGGCTGTGATATAATACCTAAAAAACAATTCCTCCCTATGCGATACCGTGCTATTATTTAACGATAATGCAAAACCCAAAATCGTTACAAATAAGAAAGTCTTCAAAATGCATATGAAAAAATTTCTTGCTTCTTTTAAAGCCCCGAATGATAATGACCCGGCAACCGACAGCTCGATCATTCATGAAATCAAAAATGAGTATAAGCAGATCAATCACAAATGGCTGCAGCTGCACTATCACACATTTATTGGTCTTGTTCTTTTCGCGTTTCTTTTTGAAATAATCGTGGCAGTCGCTTTTTACGTATCGGGTAATATTGAAATATCCCTTGCGAAATACGTATTCAAATATATTTTATTTCCTCTGCTGACAAACTCCTGCTTTGTCGCAATCGGCGTATGGGTGATGCGCCTGTCTCACTTTAGTCAAAAAACCAAGGCCTATTTCATTTCTCTGCTTTTTGTAGGTGTCTGCTTTATCTTTTATATCGTTCATATCATTTTTGACTCGCTGTACCTCATTTTCTTTGCGCCTATTCTCTTAACTGTTATATACAGCGACTATGCTCTCACCACAACCACCGCATTTGCAAGCATTGCCGCAAAAGTAGTCTCGCAACTGTTCATCACGTGGGATCCGGATAAAACCAATCCTCTTTCCGGCAGCCTTGCCCTGACTGATTTTATCATTTCCACGATTGTTCTGCTGGGGCTCTATTTTATTTCTATGGTCGTTGTTCGTTTTGAAAAGGAAAAAAACGAAGCGAGTATCAAAAAAGAAATCGCACATCAAAAGATCAAAGAAAAACTCATTATCGATGAACTGACCAATATATACAACCGAACTGCCTTGCGCAATGCATTTGAAGATATGCTCCATAACCGGCCCGAATCTTCCTATATCTTTGTTATGATCGACCTCGATAATTTTAAAATGGTCAATGATTTCCTCGGGCATTTGTATGGCGACCAATTATTAAGAGAGCTCGGCAGCATTCTTAAAAAAAATTGTCCCGATCATGCAACTCCTTTTCGCTACGGCGGCGATGAATTTTGCATTTTATTAAAAAACACCACCATAAATGAGACTTTAAGTATCTGTGAAAATATACAGCGAGATCTGCAAAAAAACCCTGTAAACTTATCCTCCGATATACGGCTGACTGTAAGTATCGGAATCGCTCGCCATGAAAAAGAGATGTCACCGACTCAATTGCTTCGAAATACCGATATAGCGCTGTATCATTCAAAAACATCAAAAAATTCTATCTGTATTTTTGACCCGCTGATGATGGAAAATATTGAAAATACAGTGTAGCTTCTTTTTAATTCTGAAGGCAAATCGCATGAATGCCGTTCAGGATAAAATCCATGCTTTTATAAACACTTCTTCTATAGCGGCCGTTGCCTTTGTGCCGTTTTTCGCCTGCTCATTCTTTTTATACAATTTCTATAAAACACCGTTATATAAAAAATCTTTTGCGTACTTTTGCGGCTGTGATATAATACCCCTACTATTTAGTCAGGAGAAAATGCCTATGAACGCATGTCAATGGCCGAAAAATAACCCCCTTATGCAAAAATACCACGACATAGAATGGTGCGTGCCAAGCTATGACGAAAAACATTTGTTTGAAATGCTCATCCTCGAAGGCGCGCAGGCAGGCCTCTCCTGGAGCATCGTGCTTTCCAAAAGGGAAGAATACAAAAAAGCGTTTTGCAACTTTAATATAGGCTACTGCGCAAACCTGTCTGAAGAAGACTTTCAATCTATTAAAGAAGACTATAATGTCATAAAAAATACCGCCAAACTCAAAGCTGTGCGAAGCAATGCCTTAGCCGTACAGCGCATACAGGGAGAATTCGGCAGCTTTTCCGATTATCTGTGGGGCTATGTCGATTTTAATCCGCAAATCAATTATTGGGCAAGCGAAGATGAGGTTCCCACGCAGACGCGGCTCTCGAAGCAAATCAGTGACGACTTGAAAAAAAGAGGTTTTAAATTCGTGGGTCCCACCATCATTTATTCTTTTATGCAGGCGATCGGTATGGTCGATGATCATATCAAAACCTGCCCTTATCATTCATCAAACGAATAATTCAGGTATACTCTCTATTGAAACGACATTTTTCTTCTGTTGAAAATGTTTACACAAAATGTTACAATGATTTATATAAATGCGCTTTGAATAATAACTGAAAGGAGATAAAAATGAACACCGAAAGAAAGTCAAAACTCATATTTATCCCAAGAACGCTGGTTATTGCCTTTGCCGCATTTCTGATGTTGTTTTCTTTTGATGTATTCGGCGGCGCCGAGCCGCTGGGCAAACAAATTCTGGGATTTTTGATTCATTCGATTCCTTCCTTGCTGATGCTGATCGTGCTCATCTTCACATGGAAGTGCCCAAAAGTGGCAGGCTTTTTATTCATTATCTTCGGGCTTTGCGCGTTGATCCAGCAAATATCCACCCTCATCTCTGCCGCCGGCATAAACGCGGGCACTTTTGGATTGCTTTATTTGATCGTGCTGCCTTGTTTTCTCACAGGCGTTCTTTTTTTTATCGCAGATAAAAAGCAAAGAAAAAACGATAATGATATGCCTACCTTCACGCCCCTCACATAAAAGATATCTTTTCTTTTTCAAACAAAAGCCGCCCGAAGGCGGCTTAGCTTATGTATATTATTTTAAAATACAATTTGCAATCAACTTATCCAGCTTTCGGATATCGATTCCTTTTTTTAAATTCACTTTTATATGCCCCGCACGCGTCCAAAGCTCCAGTTCAGAATTAAAGTCGAGCATTTTTCCTGCGTTTTCCGAAGAATACATATTAATAGAGCTGTAAGGCAGGGAGTAGATTTCCACCTTCTTTCCGCTCAATCCTTGTGCATCACGTACGATCAGTCTTTTCGTTGTGAAAATCGCACTGTCACGAAATGTTTTATAGGCTGCGATTGCTGTCTCTCCTTCTATCAAAAGATCATTGACGTCATTTGGAATCGGGCATTCGGACACCAGTGTCCAGCTTAAAATAGGGCCTATTTCTGCTGCCATAGTTTAATCTCCTTCTTTATTGAGTATTATAAATCATACATTTACTATAACATTGAAATATATCGATTACAATATAAATATAAATCTTTCCCGTTATGAATCGAATAGAATTTTTCTGCTTTAACCCGCAGATTTCTCATACACATTGCCGTGCCTTATTCCTGGTTTTCCAATCAATATAGACCGCATAACGCCCCAGCCTAATCTATTAAAATGCTGTTTAATTCCCAACCAACCGGATCTTTCGACTACGCTCAAGATGACCTCTTCTGTTTTTTTATAAGACAAGGGGTTTGTATCTCTGCGAGCGTGCCCGCAAATCTGAGGCAGTGTCATTCTAAGCGCAGTCGAAGAATCTGGCGGGAATAGATATATCCTGTAATGTAAACAGACCAACATCACCCAAACCTTAAAAGGCAGTGTCATTCTGAGCGCAGTCGAAGAATCTCGGTGGAAGTGGAAATCTTAATTCTTTGTCAAACACGTAAAATTCTCCGTTTTTATGAAGGAACAAACTCTCCTGAAAAAATTTTTAGAAAAAGCTTGACTTGGAGCTGACACCAGGTGTTATTCTCAAATCAGTATAGAGTTGACTCCAAATCAATATACAAATTTTAGGAAGAAACTACCACAGCCACTGCCTGTGCGCCATGGAAAAATTCGTCTTTCTTCGTAAAGAGTTTGGAAATCCGAACGGATCCGTTTCTCTGGTGCATATGAAGTCCGGCTTAAAATATCTCGCCGAACAGTCAGGGGAATTCAAAATCACAATCAATATTGAAAATCAGGAGGATATTATTATGTCTGACAATCAAATTTTTAAAAAAGGCGTCAAAATGGACGCAAACTTTACAGGAACTGCGTTCGTGAATTTTCTGATACCGGACTCAAACAAAGTCTACGACTGCCAGGTCTATGACGTATTGTTTGAAGCCGGTTGCCGTAACGACTGGCACTCCCATCCCGGCGGACAACTCCTGCTCTGCACAAACGGTATCGGATACTACCAGGAAAAAAATAAACCTGCTCGTCGGCTCACAAAAGGCGACGTCGTGGAAATTTTGCCTGAAGTCGTGCATTGGCACGGCGCCGCGCCGCACAGTTCATTTTCACATATAGGCATCAGCTCTAACACACAGAAAGGCCCGGCCGTATGGCTGGGCGCGGTTACCGACGAAGAATATTACAGTTCAACGAAAGGAATACAAGAATGAACAAAATATTAGTGGCATACTATTCACATTCCGGCACGACGAAAAAAGTTGCCGAACAGGTTCATCAAGCAATCGGCGGCGACCTGTTTGAAATCAAAAAAGCCACTCCATATCCCCGTGACTACAATACGGTTGTAAAACTGGCGAAGCAAGAAATCGCAAATAAATTCAAACCCGAGCTGGAAGACGTTATTCCGAAAACCAGCGACTACGATCTCATCATTTTGGGCTCCCCGAACTGGTGGGGCACGATCGCTCCGCCTGTGGCGACTTTTTTGGTCCAGTCGAATTTGTCCGCTCAAAGAATTGCGCCGTTCATCACACATGGCGGCGGCGGACTTAGTCAAACCATAAGCGACATCAAGAAACTGTGCCCCGGTGCGAATGTGCTTGAAGGTTTCGACGCAAACCGAAGAGGCCAGTTTTCAGCATGGCTGCAATCATTAATATAAAGGAGAATGCAATATGTATCAAATGTATATTCCAGAATTCGGTGTTCTCTCAAGAAACGCACGTGCCACCATGGGTGCTCTTTTCGCTTGCGATCGGGCTCCGTTGACCGATGATGATTGCATTGAGATTTTTAAGGCGTCGTATAAATAGCAGCACGTTTGTGAATCATCCAGTCTGCGCTATATTGCCTGCCTTATAAGAAAATGCACACCCTCTTTTTAAAATCGTCTGGCTTTTATATTGAAGGTGTGCATTTTTGCTATTTATTTCCAATTTTGCCATGCTGTTACAATTGCTTTTTTCTAAACACCAGCACCGCTCCGGCAATGAAAACAATGATGCCCGCAATGGCGACCCCTCCCGCCATGTACAGCTGATACGGCTCTGTTGCATTTGTCAAAAGCGCCACATTGTTCACGGCAAGCGAGATCGGATTATATTTCCCCGCCGCGGGTATGATATTTAAAATCATGAGGCTTGCGGCAACAAGCCCCGTCAGCAACAGTGCGGCATAACCACTTTGTGTAACACTGGCCCACAGCATCAGCACCGAAAGTAAAAACAGCCCAAAAAGCCATAGACACAGCAGACTGAGCAGCAGATTGCTCAACTCGCTTCCATCGAACAAATATGATGTATACACGTAGCTCAAAGCGGCCGCCACGGCATAACTCACTGTGAAAATAACGGATGCCATCATATATTTTGCTAAAATCACGCTGCTTCTTTTAAGCCCCTTTGTGAGCATATTGATCAGCGTTCCTTTTGAAATCTCACCCGATAGCATACCGCCAAACAATATTACAGTCACAATGATGCCTATCTGGGATATGTTTTTGAAAAACTGTGTCCACGCGTCAATCGCCGCAGGCTCAGCCAGCGTGATACTCATGCCCTCGGGCATAAACGATGTGAGAATCTGCGGCAGCAATTTTGCCGTCAACGGACTTAAAATACCAAAAATGATAAATACGGCGAGCATGATGAGCATCTTATATGTGCGCACGCTCTCCATAAATTCTTTTCTTAAAAAAGCACCCATTGCCTATTTCACCGCCTCCATGAACAAATTTTCCAAACTCGGCTCCAGCACTTCAAACTTTACGGGCGTGATCTTTTTTTCACTGAGCAGATCGATCAAAAACTGCCCTCCGCTTCTTATGTCGGTTACTTTGATAACAGCGGCGCTTTCTTCCTGCTGCGCCGTGATCTCTTCTTTTGCGAATTCCCCGCTGCTCAAAAACGCCTGTGCTTCTTCTTTGGTAGAGAATTCTATAAAAAAACTGTCATGGCGATGCTGTTGCCTGATCTCTTCAAGCGAACCGCTCGTAGAAAGCTTCCCCTCATGAAGCACAGCGATCCTGTCACAGATCCTCTCCACGTCGGATAATATATGCGTTGAAAACACAACCGTGGTTTTGCCTTTCAATGCCGATAAGATATCGAGTATCTCTTTACGCCCTATAGGATCCAGCGCACTGGTGGGCTCATCGCAAAGCAATAGGTCCGGCTCCCCCAGCAATGCCTGCGCAATACCGAGCCTCTGCTTCATGCCGCGCGAAAACCCGCCTATCCTGCGGGTTATGCCACGCAGTCCCACGAGGCTGAGAAGCTCTTCGCTGCGGCTTTTTATTTTGCCGCTCTCAAGGCCGCTGATCCTGCCGCAAAGCCGCAAGTATTCCATGGGTTTCATGTACGCGTAAAATTCCGGCACATCGGGAAGGTATCCGATATATTTGTTGGTTTTTGTCTGCCCATAGGTTACTTTGCTTTCGCATACCCGCACGCTTCCGCCGTCGGCTTTCAGCAAACCGAGCACGATTTTCATCGTCGTCGTCTTTCCCGAACCGTTTTGCCCCACAAAGCCAAACACGCTGCCACGGGGCACTTGCAAATTCAGCGCCTTTAATACTTCGTGCGTGCCAAAACTTTTTGTAAGATTTTCTATTTCCAGCACATTCATGTTTCCTGCCCCCTACCGAATACGAAATACACAACCGGCCCGATGATTTGAATACATACAACTAAAATGATCCAAAGCGCTTTGCTTCCAAACCGATAATGAGGATGTCGCAGCACGTGCACAAGCGCCGTGATCATCAAACCCAGTTCCGCAAGGATGAACGGGATCAAAAACGGTAAATATTCTTTTAAAATTTCCATTCATTCGTCTCCATAAATTTATTTTTCATTTGCTCTATCATGCGCTTGTATCGGCTCTGTCCGCTTAGAGCGCTGAAGGCGGGATTCGCGGCAATGGCCTGTATCATGCTCTCTTTGATCGTCTTTTCATCACGCGGCAGCTGATCGGCCAGATCAACTTCTTTGAGCCAATCGTCGAGCAAATCAAAAAAATCATCTCCGTGAAGTCTCAGCGGATAAATATCACTTGTTACGAGCTGTGCATATTTTTCCAGCCACTCGAACGCTTTTTCTTCACTGCCTGCCGTCGCATAGTGCTGTGCGGTTGCAAGATAAATTTTGACTAAAATTGCCGGATGCAACCTGCCTATCTTAAAAGCCTCTTCTATGGCCGTAACGCGCCCCAGTGCTTCTTCGAACCGCTCTGCCTCGCATAACATGAGATATAAGGAAAACACATCGATCAAGCTCACGATATGCAGATAAATACCGCCCTGCAAAGTCTGTTTCGCCTGTTTGTTCATGCCTTTCATTTGATAAGCCGATGCAAGCAGGCTCTCCCCGTTGATAGCAGGATTGCTCTGTTTGTCGAGCAAATCAAGCACCGTGTCTGCATCTCCTAAAGAAATACAGCATGCCGCCTCCAAATGGAGCGCCATTTTGCTGAGCTCTACGTCATTGCTTTCATTTTTGATGCGAATAAAAAGCTGTTTCGCTTCTTCAATAACAGATACGCTCTCCTTGGGGCCGCCCGCGAGCATACTGTGATTGAGCAGCAGCGCTCCCATTTGCATAAGCAGATCAAAACAAGAGTAATATTTTTTGATGATCTGCCGGCACTCTTTCATCACCTCTTCATATGGCTTTGCGGCAAAGTCGCCCGCCAACCGCCTATAGAGCTTATGAATATCCGATTTTAACATCTGCGGTTTGTAGTCAATGAGCTCGTCAATGCTGATATTAAAATAAGCGGCGAGTCTGGGAAGAAGTGTGATATCGGGATAGCTTTGACCTGTCTCCCACTTGGACACAGACGCTTTGGAGATGCCGATATACCCTGCAAGTTCGTCCTGTGTAATATTTTTTTCTTTTCGCTTATGTGTAAGAACCTGCGCAATATTGATCTCTTTCATCTTTTTCACCTCTGAGCATATTGTATGCGAAGAACAAATATTCTTCAATGGATTCATAGTTGATTTTAGGCAACAAAATCAACCTGTGCGATATTTTTTTTCGACATTATTTGACAAAATTCATCACAAAAGCATATATATTGCTTGAATAAACTGAATATTTACCTTATAATTAAAGTTAAGCGCTTACATTGTGAGGTATTACAGATGAAAACAACTCCCGGCAACGAACCCCACTCTACTGAACAAAATTTCTTAAAACACGACTATGACGATATCGAAGAGGAGAAACCAGTACAAGCCGAGCCCCCAACCTCCATTTTAATTATTGATAGCGATCTAAAAATTTTGTCCGTAAATTCTGCATTTGAGTCAAGTTCCGATTTTTCAATCGAAGAATTAAAAGGCAAATATTTTTATTTATATATTGCGCCGGAAATCGTTGATATTGTTCTTGATTTTATCAATCAGCATAAAAGCGATCCTTCTTTCCCCGCACAAATCCAATACGAAATCGATCTAATCGATAAAAACTCAAATCTCAGCAACATTATTGTAAGTCTTTCTATGCTGCCCGATAAAAACATAGCGCTCTCATTAATAGATACCACAAATTTGCGCACGGAAGAAAATCAAAAAAATTTTGAAAACAAATTTTTAAACGCGCTTCCAAATGCGTTTTCAATCAATGAACTTTTATATGACAAAGAAAACAATCCTGTCAATTTCAAAATTTTAAAAACAAATAAAAATTTTGAATCCTTATTTCAGCTTTCACCAAAAGAAATTATCGGCCGTCTTGCGGCAGATATTTATCATTTCAATGATTTTTCTGTTTTAAAAAAAATAGCTCAGGTCGTGCAATACGAAACAGTAGCCAAAATCGACTATTATCATCAGGTCTTTGATTTATATCTGGAAATCTATGTCGCGAGCTGGAAAGACGCGCAATTCAGCATGATGTTTTTTGATGTGACCCCGCAGAAAAAAAAGCAAATATTGTCTGCACGGAGAATTCAGCAGCAACAGCTGCTGCTCGATATTTCCAATAAATTCACGAAAGTATTCTACAGAGACGTGGATAATTTGATCAATGAGACCTTGGCTCAAATCGGCGGGTTTGAAAGTAACGACAGAAGCTATATTATGCTGTTCTCTGAAGACGGCCAATTTATGAGCAACACACATGAATGGTGCCGGCAAAATATTTCTTCCGAAATCAATTCTTTGCAAAACATATCTACCGCGCCCGCACAATGGTTCATGAGCAAACTGCACAATTTTGAAGTGGTTCATATACCCAATGTGCATAATCTGCCAGACGAAGCACAGACAGAAAAACAAATGCTCATATCGCATCACATCAAATCCTTAATTGTTGTACCGATCGAATGGGAAAATAAAGTGATCGGTTTTATGGGTTATGATTCTGTAAGGTATGAGCGGACATGGACGGCAGAAAGCATTTCAAATCTTACCATCATCAGTAACATCATCGCTTATGCACTGCAAAGAAAGCAATATATCCTTAATTTAAAAGAATCTAAAAATTACTATCGTGCGATTTTTGAAAATACCGGATCCGCAACCTATATCCTGCATGAAGATATGACGATTCTCGACGCCAACAACAACTGGCAGCGCACATTCGGCTATTCAAAAGAAGAATTGATCGGCAACAAGTGGCCAATGCTGTTTTTGGAAAGCGATCTTTCTCTCCACATAGACTATCATCACCAACGAAGAAAAGATCCTTCCTCCGTACCCAAACAGCTCAGTGCACGTATTATCGATAAAGAAGGTAAAATAAGAAACTGCCTTATCAGTGTAGACATGATCCCCGGCACCACAAACTCCGTTGCCACGATTTTAGATATCACGGAGTTAAACCGCACAAACCGTGCCTTAAAAGTACTCAACGCAGCCAATACGGCGATGCTTCACGCAAAAGACGAAGCCTCCCTTCTGCATGCTGTCTGCCAAAGTATCGTTGATATCGGCGGATATTATTTCACCTGGGTGGGCTATGTGCAGGACGATGAAGATAAAACGCTCAAACCCATGGCCTATGCGGGCCATGAAGACGGCTATTTAAATCATGTAAACATTCGGCTCGCAAGGCAAAGTCATGACAGCAGCGTGGAATCAATCGTACTCTCTACCAATCAGCCTTATGTTTGCAAAGATATCTCCGCATGCAAATACACCACTTCCTGGCAGCAGGAGACCTTAAAGCGCCAGTATCGCTCGTCTGTGTCTATTCCGCTTTGCATCAGCAAAGATATTCCTCAGGGCATTTTAACCATTTATACGAATACAACAGAAAATTTCGATAACGAGGAGATTTCTCTGCTTTCGGAAATGGCGCACGACCTTGCCTACGGCATTCGTTTTCTGCGCACGCAAATTGAGCGGGACAATTACGCGAAGACACTTGAAAAAAACCTGGAAGACGCAAAGCAGCTGATGTTTCAAACAGTCTCGGCTCTTGAAGCCGTCATACGGATCCGCGACCCCTACACCGCGGAACATCAGCGCAAAGTGGCGCTCCTTTCTTCGGCGATCGCCGAAGAAATGGATCTCGATGACGAAATGAAAACAGCCGTGTTCATTGCGGCCTCCCTTCACGATATCGGTAAAATGAATATTCCGATCGATATTTTAAACAAACCGGGGCAGATCTCCGATCTTGAATTCGGCATCATCGCAGGCCATTCCAAAACAGGCTATGAAGTCATCAAAAACATCCATTTCCCGTGGTCGATTGACGAAATTATTCTTCAACACCATGAAAAAATGGACGGCAGCGGCTATCCAAACGGTCTGAAAGGTAGAGAAATCCATCTCGCCGCACGCATTATTTGTGTGGCCGATGTTGTCGAGGCCATGTCCTCACACCGTCCTTACCGCCCTGCCCTCGGGCTTGATCAAGCGCTTGAAGAAATCTCTCAGGTCAATGTACAAAAATACGATCAGGACGTTGTCAAAGCCTGTTTGAATGTATTTTATAATAATAATTTTTCGTTTACCTGATCGGAAAAATAAAAGTCTTGAGCCCTGCTCTCAAGGCTTTTTTTATTGCACCGCAGACTTTTTGATAATACTGCAGATCATGCCAACCCAAATGACCAACCCTATCCGCATGCAACGCAAGTGCGCGCATAGTCGAAGAATCTGGCGGGGCAAATTCCTGCAACACTATTCCAGCTCCATGATGGTCTCTTTAATAAATTTAATTTATTCTTTTGAAAAAAAACACTTTTATGATATACTTTCAATATTTGCATCTGTTTTTAGCATTAATAATATTATAAGCAGGAGAAATAAATGGATTTTCAGGATATTTCACATATCATCAACAAAATTGACTTATGCACTCAGCTTTATCAGGTCATCCGTTTCGTAGATCCCATACATAAAAAAGTGCTCGACTATAAAACCGAAGCACTCAAAGATACCCGTGTGCAGTGTTATGATTTTTGGGAAAATAAACAAATCTGTGAAAACTGCGTGTCTATGCGCGCATATAATGAAAAAGACGCTTTTATCAAGCTTGAATATTCCAACGAAAAAATTTATCTCATCACGGCGATCCCTGTGGATCTCTCAGATAAACCTATCATTATGGAATTGATTCGTGACGCCACAAACAGTATCACATTTAATGCGACGGAAAATATCCCTTCCGAAAAATCCGAAGTCTATTCCATCATCGCAGGCATCCATAATCTCACACTAAAAGATGCGCTCACGGATGTCTACAACAGACGGTATATTGATGAAAAACTGCCGGTCAACCTCATCAATGCGGCTCTTGCACAGCGCCCTGTCTGCATCATCATGGCGGATATAGATTATTTTAAAGCGATCAATGACACATATGGACACCAAGCCGGAGATGCGGTCATCTCACGTTTTGCACAGATACTCTGCGAGTGCACCGGGCAAGATCATTGGGTCGCAAGATATGGCGGGGATGAATTTATAATCTGCCTGCCTGAGACAAGCATCGATCAGGCAATCGTCGCAGCCGAGTCCATGCGGCAAAAAACACAGGATGAAAAGTTTTATATCCATAATAAAAAAGTCCGGATCACGTCGAGCTTTGGCATAAGCCACATCTTGCCTACACAAGATGCAAATATCGATGATCTCATCGCACGCGCAGATAAAAAACTGTACGTCGCAAAAAACAACGGAAGAAACAGAGTGGAATATTAGCCACGCAGAGCCAAAACTGCCAGGAAGAAAAAGACAGACAGCGCGCAACAAATGATTATAAAGTGAATTTAAAGGCTGAAATTATTTTAAAAGACCTGTATAATAAGATAGATGTCCTCATAGAGAATCAAAAATACATAGCGGAAATTTTAGATACAATGCAGCAAAACAGCAAGCTGCTCGATGACGAAGAATAATCATTCTTTTCAAAAAATAAATTATTGTAAGAAATAATTGAAAAAAATCATAAGGTGAAGTAATATGAAAACGTTGATTTTTAACGGTTCTCCGCGAGCCAACGGTAACACGGCTTATTTGGTAAATCTGCTTGCCTCACAGCTTAAAGATGATGTGGAAATAATATCCGCCTTTAAGGTAAAAGTCCAGCCCTGCATGGACTGCCGCTACTGCTGGGAACACGGCACTTGTGTGTTCCACGACGACATGGATGCAATCTACGCGTCCATTAAGGAAAGTGATAATATCGTGATCGCTTCCCCGGTCAACTACGGAGAACTCACAGGTAAACTTCTTTGCGTGCTGAGCAGATTGCAGGTATTTTACGCATCCAAAAGGTTTAGAAATATCAATCAGGTGCGCCAGCCCAAAAAGGGCGCGCTGATTTTATGCGGCGGCGGAGACGGCGGCGGCAAAGCGGCAGAGCGCACGGCAAAAATGCTGCTGCGAGACATGAACGCCACGCTGGATAAAACCATCACCACACTGAATACAGATACAATTCCTAGCAAATCGGATAAAGATGCTATTGAGCAAATAAAAAACCTAGCGGAGTTTTTCAATGCCCGGTCTTAGCGATAACGGACCTGATCAGCTCAGAGCAAAGCACAAGCAAAAAGGAGCAGTCTCTGCTCCTTTTTTATTCTCTCTTTTCTTCACAATTTTCATAAATATGTCTGCGAATCTGATTGGGATAAAATTTTCATTTGTGAAACAATCAGATCCTCCTCACGAACCAAAATTTTTCGGCTCCGCTCAAGGTGGTCCCTTTCGTTTTCTGCTATGAACTACAGACAAAGTATCATCCTTTTTGTCCTGCAAATCCAATCAAACGGGTTCTCATGCAAAATAAACAGATCAAGTTGGTACCTTTCTGTTGACAAAAACACATGTTTTGTATAATATATTATACAAGTTATACTTTTATAACTCAAGGAGCATGTATATGAAAAGCAAATCAAAAGATAATAAAAAATATATGGGTTCTGTCAAAGTCGGCCCGAAAGGCCAAATCGTTATCCCAAAAGAGGTGCGTGATATGTTTGACATCTCCCCGGGCGATACGCTGATTTTGCTTGCGGACTCGGCAAAAGGCATTGCCATCGAACGCTTCGGCGTATTCAACAAGATCGCGGATGCTATCTTCAACGGAAAAGCGAAGGAAATCTATCCAGAGCAAAACGAAGAAGACAGTCTCCTTTTCGCCGAGGGAATCAAGCATCTTGAAGAGACGGACCCTTCAGGGGAGGAAGAATGAACGCCATTCAAACCTTTGATCTGACAAAAAAATACGATCAGAAAACAGCGGCGGATGCGGTGAATCTCTCCATTGAGCAAGGCGAGCTCTTTGCGCTGCTCGGTGTCAACGGCGCCGGAAAATCCACGGTGATCAAAATGCTTTCCTGCCTGATTAGGCCCACCAGCGGGGATGCGATTCTGCTCGGCGAGAGCATCCTTTCAAATCCCTTAAAAATAAAGGAAAAAATCAATGTCTCACCGCAGGAAACAGCCATCGCTCCAAACCTCACCGTACGTGAAAATCTTGAGCTCATCTACGGCATCTACAACCACAACAGAAAAATCTCGGCACAAAAAGCGGGTGAAATGATTGCCACTTTCGGCATGGAAGAAATCGAAAAAGACAAAGCAAAAACGCTCTCGGGCGGCTGGCAGAGGCGCCTGAGCATTGCCCTGGCGCTCATATCGGATCCACAGATCCTCTTTTTGGATGAACCCACTCTGGGCCTTGATGTCATTGCACGGCGCCAGCTCTGGGCGATGATCGAAAAATTAAAAGGCCATATCACGATCATCCTCACCACACACTACCTCGAAGAAGCCGAAGCGCTTGCAAACCGTATCGGCATTATGTCAAAAGGCAAATTAAAGGCGGTCGGCACCGCAGCCGAACTTATGAGCTTGTCGAAAACACGCACATTCGAAGACGCATTTATTGCGCTCGCCGAATCACAGGGAGGGTTGCTGCAATGAAAACACTGGCATTCGCGCTGCGTAACACGAAAGAAATCCTGCGTGATAAAATAAATCTTGCGTTCGGACTGGGTTTTCCGATCGTGCTGCTATTGCTGCTCTCACTCATCCAAAGAAACGTACCCGTTGATTTATTCTCGATCGAGCAGCTTTCTCCGGGCGTTGCAGTCTTCGGGCTCTCTTTTATCTCTCTGTTCTCGGCGATGCTCATCGCCAAAGACCGTACCACTTCCTTCATGCTGCGCCTTTTCACATCTCCGCTCACAGCGTCAAACTTTATCGCGGGATACACGATCCCGCTGCTGCCGATGGCAATACTTCAGATCATCGTCTGCCTGATCGTATCCCTGTGCTTGGGTCTGGCATTAAACGCAAAATTGCTTCTGCTCATCGTTGTGCAGATCCCCGCAGCTATCTTGTTTATTGCGATCGGCTTGCTTTGCGGCAGCGTCTTTAATGAAAAACAAGTCGGCGGCATTTGCGGAGCCCTTCTCACAAATGTGAGCGCCTGGCTTTCGGGCACATGGTTCAGCCTTGATTTGGTCGGCGGCACATTCAAATCCATTGCCTACATGCTGCCGTTCGCACATGCGGTCGATGCGGGCAGAGCCGCGCTCGCGGGCTCTTATCAGGATATCATGCCGCACCTGTGGTGGGTGATCGCTTATGCAGTTGTTTTTGTATTCATCGCCATCTTTACTTTCACACGTAAAATGAACAGTGATAATAAATAATCATTTTTATCAATGCCCCAGCCCCTCACGGGGCTTTTTTATATATAAAATAAACCAATGATGATTTATCTTTAAACAAAAAAAACCTCCCGTACGGGAGGCAAATATTTTTATTATTCATTAAACGGTTTTTCTTTTATGACTTTGATCAGTGCTTCCACTATTTTCGGATCGAAGCACTTGCCCGCATTTTCTTTCATATACGCAATCGCCTCATCCTCACTCAAAGGGTTCTTATTATTGTTTATCATTTTTTCATAACAATTCGCAACAGCCAAAATTCTCGCCGCCAAAAGAATTTCACTTTTTTTCAAACCTCTCGGATATCCGCCTCCATCCCAGCATTCATGATGCGCAAGCACGATCTCAGCCAAATCCATTGTGTTTTCAAACGAATTCAAAATACGGTAGCTCACAATCGGATGATTTTTAAACTCACGGCTTTCGTCTTCCGTCATATTCATATTTTCTTTGATTAATTTTGAATCCAGCGCGATTTTTCCTATATCATGCAGATATGCCGCTTCTTTGAGCTTATACATTTCAGTATCCGAAAGCGCCAGTGTTTTGCCGATCTCACAACAGATTCTGCTTACATTTTTCGCATGTTCTTTATCTTTCGGGCTTGTAAGGTGCAGTAAGTTAACAATGGAATTCAGTACTTCATTCTTAAACTTATCTCGATCTAGCGACTTATTCACATACATTTGTTCCTCCGCCTTGCTGAGCACATCCCATATGTTCTCATCCATATGTGCCTTGACGGCCACTCCCATGGCAATGCTTGCTTTAACAACCATACTCTGCTCTTTTTCAAATTCTGCTTTAATGCGTGCCATAATGGAATTCGCTTCTTCAAGATCGGTTTGATAAAGCAGCACGACAAACTCATCTCCGCCCCATCTGGCAATGATGTCATCGGTACGAAAAACTTTAACAAGCACCCTCGCAACCGTTTTTAGGAGCATATCTCCCAATGTGTGCCCGAAAATGTCATTTGTAAGTTTTAATCCGTTCACATCCCCCATTATCACACAAATAGGAAGATTGCGCTGCGTATCCAGCCTGCTCAGCTCTTCTTCAAAATATCTTCGGTTATAAAGCCCTGTAAGCGAATCGTGAAAACTTAGATATTCGATCTTCTTTCTCTGCTCTCTCTTATCCGTGACATCACGGAATACTAAGATCACACCTTCTATGTCGCCCTTTTCATTTTTAATGGGTGCCGCGCTGTCTTCAAGAAAATACTTCTTTCCGTCTTTGGCGGTGAGCACGGCATGATTGCCGAGTTCCTGCACCTGCCCCGTAAGCAGCGCCTCATTGACAGGGTCATTGATCTCATAACCTTCCATTTCATGAGAGAGCATGAATACTTGTGTGTAATGCTTTCCTTTTGCCTCATCAAGCGTCCATCCCGTAAGCTTTTCCGCAACGGAATTGATCATTTCAACATTGCCTTTACCGTCCACCACGATCGTGCCGTCTCCGATGGACACAATCGTCTGAAGATATTTATTGCGCTCATAAGATAGCCTTTGCTGCTTTTCTCTTCGCTCCACCGCATTCCATATTCCTGCCATCAGCAAAGTCAATTCAATGATATCATTATTGTCATAATCTCCGCCTTTATTGGCCATCCCCACGACCGCAACAATATCCTCATCGACAAATACGGGAATGCTTATAAAATTCTTTATCTCCACATGCCCTTTCGGGTATCCTTTTTTGAGCGGGTTGGCCTTTGCAAAGTCATTGACAATGAGCGGCTTCCTCTGACGCACCACTTCGCCCCAAAAGCCCGTATGAGCCAGATGATATTTCGTCTGCGGCTGTGCAACCATGCATTCGTCAAGCACGCCCCTTGTCCATGAATTCAGCGTAAACTCTTTGCGCTGCTCATCGTAAAAGTAGATATACCCGTATGTGCTTTCGGTGAGTTCGAGTGCCCGATGCAATGCATAATCTAGTTGCTGTTGCGTTGTGGCAAAGCTGCGGTTTAATACTTCAACGAGTATTTCGTTGCGAACAAGCATTTTTTGCATCAATTTCTGCTGCTTGCGCTCTTCCGTCACATCATTGATATATGCACCCACACCGATTTTCCCGCTTATCATCTTCACCGGGAATTTGATCGACTTAAAGATGCGCCCGTTCCATTCCACTTCATCCACCACAGCCGCCTGCTTTTCCAAAGCCGCCGTGTCTGTTCTTCTGCGCATGGATGCAAATTGTTCTGCACTGATTTCATAATCGTCATGACCGATCATTTCTTCGTCTGTTTTCTTGTAATATCTCTTTGTCGCCTCATTTACAAACACATATCTGTAATTTTCGTCTTTAAGATAAATCCAGCTGTCGCTTGCATCCAAAAAAGCTTTGCGCAGTTCGTACGCCGTCCTTTGTTCATTTCTCGATGCTCTCAATATTTTTTGATTTTTGATATAGAGTATCAGCAAAACGAACAATATTAAAATTCCGATCCCGCCCAAAACAAAAACAACCGTGTTTCGTATTTTTACCTGTTGCTGCAAGAGCACCTGCTGTGTAATATCATGTATAACGGAAAAGAGCACGGATTTTCCGCTATAGGTCACAGGATACGAATACACTTCCACGGTTCGTATGTCTCCGCCGGCAAGGCGGTGCTCGAAAACAAAGTAATTGCGCTCCTCATTTTGCGCCGCCTGCATTTCGGAAGCTGTTTCCTCTTCTGAAAGCGTGTTAAACTGCGTAATTTTCATTTTTTGCAGCTCCTGCTTTGTGTATCCGTAAAAAGCGGCAGCCGCATCATTGGCATAAAGAATATCACCGGTCTGCGGATCGATCAGCATCATCACCGCCCCATGCTGGTCAAACGCATTTGCCAAATCAATATCTGTCGACGATTCATCCGCACTGGCAGCAATCGGCACAGTGCATAAAATTAAACTGAACAATAGAAATATTGCCAGTATTTTTTTCATTTCTATGTTCCCCCTCGAGACTTATGGAAAGCCTATGCGCTTTCCATTATTTTTTCAAAAATATCCACAATCTGCCCATCAAATTGTGTCCATTTATTTTTTTTAATCTCCTCCATTGCAGTTTTTTTATCTAAAGCTTTTCTGTAAAACCTATCATTTGTCATAGCGTCATAAGCATCCACAACAGCCAAAATCCTGCAAAGAAGCGGGATTTCTTCCCCTTTCAGCCCGCGGGGATAGCCGCCGCCGTCCCAGCGCTCATGGTGCGCAAGGATATATTCGGCAACAACAGCCAATTCAGGGCTGGAGCGTGCGATCTTGTATCCCGCTTCCGGATGCCTTTTCATTATCTTCCACTCCTCATCTGTGAGCGCCGTATCTTTTTTGAGTATTCTATCGTCTATGACGACTTTTCCGATATCATGCAGCAGGCAAAACAGCTCCAACTCACCAAGGCTTTTCTGCGATAAATTCAGCTCCTGGCCTATTTTTTTTGTCATTTCCACAAGCCTTTTCGCGTGTTCTTCCGTTTCCTGGCTTTTTTCATACACTGTGGACATCATAGAGGTAACAAGATTGTTGTATACGCTCTTGCTGTTCAGTAATTTTTGACTGCGCAGATACTCGTCCGCTTTTTTTTCTGTTTCAGTAATATTTTCATCCATGCTTTCTTTTGTATCAAAGCCGATGGAAAGATTTATTTCCAGAAACTCTTCTTTTAAATTTCTATTGAATATTTTGCATTGCTCGTAGATTTCATCGATTAGTTCAAATGCTTCTATACCGTCTGTATCAGGCAGCAGCAGCACAAATTCATCACCGCCGATACGTGCCAATAGATCACTTTCGCGGCAGCAGCCCTGTAAAATATTTGCAGTCGCCTGTATCAAGCGGTCTCCCTGTGTAAACCCATACGCTTCATTGACGAGGCGAACGCCGTTGATATCGGCAATCAATATCGAAATCGGCAGGTTTGACAATATATCATATTTTATCTTTGCCTCTTCGTAATATTTTCTGTTATAAAGTCCCGTGAGTGCATCATGATATATAAAATACACAAGGTCCTGCTCCGCTTTTTTTCGATCTGTAATATCCGTAGAATAAACGAGGAAACGATCCTCGGCAAGCTTCGTGCCTTCCACACTCCACCATCTCACCGATCCGTTCTTATGTATATTCTTTATCTCCGCTTTCATAGTGCCTTTTTGTTTCATCATCTCCAGATGATGAAAACTCATGCTGATATAGTCTTTATCTTTTATTTGCTGCATATTCATTTTCAACAGCTCGTCTTTGCTGTATCCGCTCATTTCCATCGCCCGCTGGTTCACCTCAACATAATCGCCTTTGCTGTCAATGACAAAAACCGCATGCGGTGAATTTTCAATATAACTTATATATCGGGCTTCACTTTCACGCAGATCATCTTCAATTTTTCTGCGTTCCTGCTGATGAATGAGCATAATGGCAAGAAGCACGGAAGCGATCGGATAAATAAGCATTACGGGCAACGCTATTTCTTTTATCACATTTATATTATAAGGATACGGAATCAGCAGTTGACAGGCCAGCATCGCAGCATGAACGATCACACTCATAATGTAAATGTTTATGTGGCGAAACTTTTTAAATTTAGGATAAACATACCCTCTCCACATCAGGCCGATAAACGCACTGGAAAGAATCGTAGCGATCCCTGCATACACGCCCGGCCCGCCTATGGCTATTCTATACATCATTGCAACAAATGCCGTAATAACAGTTGGGACAAGCCCCAACGTCAGAGCGGTAATGCTCATTAGGATAGATCGTGTATCAAAGATCACGCCGTCTTTTAATACGAGCGGCATGGACATGATAGCAATACAAATAAACGAAGTGAAAAGCCCGTTTAAAATAGGTCTGTATTTACTATATTTATTTGGTATCTGATAACTGACTTCCTGAATGATCGATAAAGCCAGCAGCAGTGTTGCATTATTCAATAGTGCGCCCATTGAATTCATAAACGTTCTTCCTTTCAAGGTGTAAAACAATACGGCTAAGCAAAAGAAAATCTAAGACTGCTGGTAGCAAAATAGCAAAAATATAGCATTCTTGAATTAAAATAATAAGGAAACCGGCTCTATGTCAAATTTTTTTAAAACAGATGGAGCTATAATTTTCGCCTCTACATTGCCTCTGCAGTTTTATCATGTTCATGCAAGGTAAGAAAATGGCACAGATATCTTGACCGGTTATAATGATATTTTTATCATAGTAGATTATGCATCATATTTCAAGAAATTTCGACAATAGTTATAAAATTAACTTATTTTTATATGAAATAATCGCATCTTATTATGACATATATCTTTAATGCCTAAAATGTCTTTATAATACACACACCCCGGCCCGCTCTTTGCGCACAAAAAGCTGTGTTACTGCGTAAACGGTCTTTTATATAACATATTCGAGGATTTTTGTTGTCCATGATTTACAGACATATGTCATTAATTATTTTGATCATTGTCTCTTGCTTATCACACAGCCAACCGCCTGCAGATCATATACAATCGTGATAAAACATCATCCTTCTCTCTTTTATTTCCAAGGTGATATTTTTACATATTTTTTAATATTTATAGATTTTCCAATAAAAAAGCATGATGCCTTTACGGCATATGCTTCAATGATTTTGCGCACTCACGATGTGTATATGCGGCATATGTATGTTCTTTCTTCTAATCCAGTCTGTATACTTTAATCACTTTTCCGAAAGCGGGAAACTCGGGATACATAAATTCCCAGCGGCATCTGCAGCATTTGCATTCATAATATTTGATCGTTGTCCGATACACTTCTTTTTCGGCTCCGCCATCCAAATACCATACTTTGCTGTAATCTGTCATATCGTTAAATGTACCCTTTTTTACTTGTGCGTCAAAAAACTCTTTGAACTCCTTAAAAAGCTGATAAGAATCAATGTCAGTGCCGACTCTCACATTGCAGTCACATCTGCCTTTGCTTATCACCTTGCCTACCTCCGGGATCATAAGATTTTTACGGTTGTTTTTTTAATATTATTCTTTGTTCCATATGTTCTTCATCAATATATGTTTATTATTATAACACATTATGTAATCTAATCAAATACTCTTTCATAATTCTTTACGCCAACAGACGCAAGCAGCACTGTCCCCCTTCCCTTCATTCCATCATAAAAACCAACGCATATCGAATAATTGACTCAGTGCGGACTTTTCGATTTCATCCGAGACGGCCTCTTCTATTTTCTGCTTTATATAAACAAAAAGGGCAAGTGTCACTTGCAAAATCGATATGTCAGAATCTCACATTCTTCTTTCTTCGTGCCTGCGAGTCCGACAGAAGCAGCACGTTCTTTTGTCAAGCAATCAGGTCTCACCGTTTCTTTTAACTATGCTCAACATGACCCCTTCGTTCTTTTTTTGCATGAAACACGGGCAGGTGTCATTCTAAGCATCATCAAAAAAACCGGGGATAGTGTCACTGCGAGCGTATCGAAGAATCTGGCGGGACTAGGCATATCCTGTAATTCAAACAGACCAACACCAGCCGAACTCCAGGGCCGGTGTCATTCTGAGCGCAGTCGAAGAATCTGGCGGGGACGGTTTTTTCTCTCTTTAAATAATCAAACCCTCTCCAACCCATATCCGATCGATTTTTCTTACTCTCTTACACCCCAACCCACCGGATCTTTCAACTCTGCTCAAGATGACCCCTTCGTTCTTTTTTTGCATGAAACACAGGCAGGTGTCATTCTAAGCATCATCAAAAAAAACCGGGGATAGTGTCACTGCGAGCGTATCGAAGAATCTGGCGGGACTAGGCATATCCTGTAATTCAAACAGACCAACACTAACCGTTCCCTGGCGATAGTGTCACTGCGAGCGTGCCTGCGAATCCGACGAGCAGGCTTTCTCGTAATAATAATCAGACCTACACCAACTCTGAATCCTGGGTAGGTGTCATTCTGAGCGTAGTCGAAGAATCTGGCGTGGCAGGTATCTCCTTCACAAAATACTCAAGCCAACCCCAACCCACCGGATCTTTCGACTCTGCTCAAGATGACCCCTTCGTTCTTTTTTTGCATGAAACATGGGCAGTGTCACTGCGAGCGTATCGAAGAATCTGGCGGGGCAGGTATCAAAATTATTAAATCAACACCATTGATATTTGGTATTGCAGGCTCAGATCAAACCCTACAACAACGAAATTCTGCAGAAATATCTATATATTGTGTTTTTAATTAAAAAATTATTCCATATATAGTGTCATTTTCTTGTTAAAATAAAATGTATGTGTTATACTGAAAACACTCTCAAAAATATAAATATTATTAAGGAGGTTGTTTTTTATGTATACGGTTATTAAAAGAAATGGAACCATTTCTGATTTTAAAATAGCGAAAATTGGCGACGCAATCGAAAAAGCGTTTATTGCGCAGGAAAAAAGCTATGATCGTGATATCATCGATTTTTTAGCATTGAAAGTTACAGCCGATTATCAGGATAAAATTGTTGACGATAAGATTTCGGTGGAAGATATTCAAGACAGCGTCGAACAAGTTTTAAGCAAGGCGGGATATGCGGATGTGGCAAAAGCCTATATCTTATATCGTAAGCAGAGAGAAAAAGTCCGTAATATGAATTCCACGATGCTCGATTATAAAAAACTTGTTAACGGTTATCTGAATATCGAGGATTGGCGCGTAAAAGAAAATTCTACCGTTACTTATTCTGTCGGCGGCTTGATTTTAAGCAATTCCGGCGCTATAACAGCCAACTATTGGCTCTCCGAGGTTTATGATGAAGAAATCGCCAATGCGCATCGCAACGCAGATTTGCACATACACGATCTGTCTATGCTGACAGGGTACTGTGCCGGCTGGTCGCTCAAGCAGCTTATACAGGAAGGCCTGGGCGGTGTTGCGGGAAAAATCACATCTTCGCCCGCAAGTCATCTTTCAACGCTCTGCAACCAAATGGTCAACTTCCTGGGTATTATGCAAAACGAATGGGCAGGCGCGCAGGCATTTTCCTCTTTTGATACTTATCTCGCCCCATTCGTGCGGGCGGATGACCTTTCTTACAAAGAAGTCAAGCAATGCATTCAGTCATTTGTCTATGGCGTAAACACCCCTTCCCGCTGGGGCACACAAGCGCCCTTTACAAATATCACACTCGACTGGGTATGCCCCCATGATCTGGCGGAGCAATATGCGATTGTCGGAGGCAAAGAACAGGATTTCAAATATAAAGACTGCAAAAAAGAAATGGCCATGGTCAACAAAGCATTTATTGAAATTATGCTAAAAGGCGATGCCAACGGCCGCGGTTTCCAATATCCCGTGCCTACTTATTCCATCACAAAAGATTTCGACTGGAGCGATACCGAAAATAACCGTCTCCTCTTTGAAATGACGGCAAAATACGGCACGCCAAACTTTTCCAACTATATCAACAGCGATATGGACCCCAGCGATGTACGAAGCATGTGCTGCCGGTTACGTCTTGACCTCAGAGAGCTGAGCAAAAAAGGCGGCGGCAACTTTGGAAGCGGAGAAAGCACAGGCTCAATCGGTGTAGTTACGATAAACCTTCCGCGCATCTCATATCTTGCAAAAGACGAAGCGGATTTTTATGCTCGTTTAAATCGTCTGATGGATATCGCAGCCCGTTCACTGGATACCAAGCGCACTGTCGTTAGAAAACTGATGGATGAAGGGCTCTATCCATATACAAAACGGTATTTGGGCACATTCCATAATCATTTTTCTACAATCGGTATGGTCGGTATGAACGAAGTCGGCTTAAACGCCAAATGGCTCAAGGCCAACATGCTGAATAAGAAAACACATCAGTTTGCAATAGATGTGCTCAATCATATGCGTAACCGGCTGATTGATTATCAGCAAAAATACGACGCGCTGTTCAATCTGGAAGCCACACCTGCCGAATCTACTGCTTATCGTTTGGCAAAACATGATGTGAAACGATATCCAAATATTATCACTGCCGCAAACCCCGGTGATACGCCATACTACACAAACAGTTCTCATCTTCCTGTGGGCGCGACGGATGATATATTTGAAGCGTTAGATTCACAGGATGAATTGCAGACATTATATACATCCGGAACGGTATTCCATGCTTTCCTCGGCGAAAGTATTTCCGAGTGGAAATCGGCGGCCAGATTGGTTCGTAAAATTTCAGAAAACTATCGGCTTCCCACCTATACGATTTCTCCGACCTATTCGGTCTGCAAACACCATGGGTATATCAGCGGCGAACATTTCACCTGCCCCAAATGCGGTAACGAAGCGGAGGTATACAGCCGTATTACCGGTTATTATCGTCCCGTTAAAAACTGGAATGCAGGAAAAATGCAGGAGTATAAAGACCGCAAGGTATATATTCCCATTCAATCAAAAACAGCTTTTAAAGATAAAAAGAAAGAAAATATGGAATTTATTTTGTTTACCACTCCAACTTGCGTAAATTGCAAAACGGTAAAAAAATTGTTAGATACCGCTAATATTAAATATGCATCTGTTGATGCAGTAAATCATCAGGATCAAGTTGACAAATACGGGGTTCAACAAGCTCCCGCACTTGTGGCTCTATCTTCAAATAGCACGGAAATCATTGCCGGAATCGAGAAAATAAAAACATATATTCAAAATATATAGCTCATAACCCATAGTATATGCAAATATCATCTGTTTTTAAAATATTTATTATAAAAATGCAGCATAAAAACACCGACCATTTCATTCATAATAAAAAAACGCGCTTTGCATACACTGTACTCCATCGCTTCGCCCTTTTCTTCAAAATACAAATAATAGGCTATTGCATAAAATCAGTAGCCTATTATTATTGACGCATTTCACTTGTCTGCTGCCTTTTCTAAATATTTCATAAATACTTCTTTATTAAACAGTAAATAAAGAGCACCTTGTTATTATCAAGTCCGCTTATCCTTCGATCCCCCACGCCTTGAAAATATTGTCTGCGACCACATTGCCTACTCTGCGTTTCGCATCCGGTGTGCTCGCGCCGATATGCGGTGTCGCCATAAAATTCTCCAGCTTTAAAAGCGGATCGTCTCTGTCCATCGGTTCTTTCACGCTCACATCAAACCCTGCGGCCGCGATTTTCCCCTGTGTAAGCGCACGATAGAGTGCCTCTTCATCCACGATCCCGCCGCGCGCGGTATTGACCAAAATCAAATTGGGATTTGCGTGCGCAAAAATTTCGTCATCGATCATGTTTCGCGTGCTGTCTTTAAGCGGCACACTGATGCTCACAAAATCGCAAAGCGCAAATAATTCTTTTAACTGTTCCACCTTTTCAACATCCATGGCCGCCGCTTTTTCTTCAGTCAGAGAAGGATTATAAACCAAAATACGGCAGTCGAACGCGGTGCGCATGATTTCGCCGACACGTCTGGATATGTGTCCAAACCCTACCAAGCCTATCTTTTTCCCCATCACTTCAACACCTGTCAGCTCGGCAGGTCCAAAGCCTTTATAGCGCCCTTCGGCAAGTCCCCGCTCTGCCTGTTTGAGCTTACGACCCATTGCCAGCATAAAGGCCACCGCCAGTTCCGCGACGCTTTCCGCACTTCCGCCCGGCACGTTCACGACGGGGATGCCAAATTCCTTTGCCGCATCCATATCGATCGTATCGAGCCCGACCCCATGCATGGCAACGATTTTACATCGTGTTGCTTTTTCCAAAATTTCTCTCGTTAAAGCCACGCGCCGTATAATAATGGCATCCAATTCCTCCGGATGGTCAAAATTATCCACAATCTCTGCCTTTGCCTTCAGCCGATCAAGTGCCTGCCGGTCCATGCTTTCGCTTAAATACACTTTCATCTCCGCACCACTCCTTTTTCCTGAAAAATTCTACCACAAACCTTTTATAATGTCTAATACGCGCCGCGTATTTTTGACTTCTTGATTGCTCCACCCAACCGGATCTTTCGCTCTTTTTTTGTGTGAGCAGATATCATTTTGAGCATAATCAACAAATATCCTTTTTTTCATGATAATCAAACCAACACCCGCCCAACCGCAGAGGAGAACTATGTTCTCGCTTCTCGCAATATCCAATAATCCTGTTTTTTTGTGATGTCATTCTGAACATCATAAAAAAAACGGGGGCAGTGTCACTGCGAGTGTATCGAAGAATCTGGCAGGGCAAATATTTTATATAAAATTTTTTAACCAACCTCGCATACATTAAACACGGGTGCATGTCATTCTGAGCGCAGTCGAAGAATCTGGCGGAAGTGGGTATCTTCTTCACAAAATACTCAAACCAACCCCAACCAACCGGATCTTTCGACTCTGCTCAAGATGCCCCTTTTGTTCTTTTTTGTACGAAACATGGGCAGGTGTCATTCTAAGCATCGTCAAAAAAACTGGGGATAGTGTCACTGCGAGCGTATCGAAGAATCTGGCGGGACTAGGCATATCCTGTAATTCAAACAGACCAACGCCAACCGAACCCAGGGGGCAGTGTCATTCTGAACGTGCCGAAGAATCTGTCGGGGACGGTTTTTCTCTCTTTAAACAATCACCCCTTCTCCATCCTCGAACACATCAGCTTCTGCATATCAGTCCAGCCTACACCCGATCTTTTTCACTCTCTTACATCCTATCCTTATCCAACCGGATCTTTCGACTCTGCTCAAGATGACCCCCTCATTCTTTTTTATATCAGACAAGAGGCAGGTGTCATTCTGAGCGTGTCGAAGAATCTGGCAGGGACGGTTTTTTTCTTTAGATCATCATACCCTCTCCAATACCCTTCTTTCAATATGCAGAAGACTTCAGTATTATTCATGAAACAAATAATGCATCATGCGCTCAGGCTGATTTAAAAAATCCCTTGTGAGCCTGTAGTGTTCACACTCCCGGTAAGCCACCTTCTCAATACCGTCCTCATTGATCTGATAAATATCGGCACCGGGATAAGCGAGCAAAATCGGCGAATGCGTCGCAATGATAAACTGGGAATCTTCATCCGCAAGTCTTTTCATCTCCGCAAGCAGCGCCATTTGCCGCGACGGTGATAAGGCCGCTTCGGGCTCGTCCAAAATATAAAGTCCTTCCCCTCTGAAACGGTTTTGAACCAGCGCCATAAAACTCTCACCGTGGGATTGCTCATGCAGCGAGCATCCTCCGTATCCTTCTAAGCTCAGTTCCAGCTCGTCTACCTGTGTGGCGACATTATAAAAGCTTTCCGCTCGCAGAAAAAATCCGTCTTTTTCATATGCCGCTTTTACGAGCGTAATGGATTTATATATATCAGAAGAGGTTTGCTTTGTAGAAAAGTTAAAATTCTTCGAGCCTCCTTCCGCGTTAAATCCGGCGCAAAGGGCTATGGCTTCTATGAGCGTGGATTTTCCCGTTCCGTTCTCACCGATAAAAAATGTCACTTGTTTTTCAAAGGCGAACTCTCCCGCTTCGATCAGCCACCGCACAACAGGCAGATGCGCGGTATATGCGCTTTCATCAAGGCCACCGATTTTCAACTGCCGAATATATAACCGTTCCATTTCACACCTCATATACATTGCGAATGTTATCCCTACTATACCATATCATGCTTTAAATGCCACCCCCTCTTTCATCCACCGCACCTGACGGCACAAGTATCTTATCTGATATATATCAGACTAACACCTGCCTCAGCATTGCTCGTCCTCTCTTTCGCTGACAGGCGTCATTCTGAACATCATCAAAAAAACCAAGGGCCGGTGTCACTGCGAGTGTATCGAAGAATCTGGCGGGACTAGGCATATCCTGTAATTCAAACAGACCAACACTAACCGTTCCCTGGGGGCAGTGTCATTCTGAGCGTGCCTGCGAATCCGACGGGCAGACTTTCTCGCAATAATAATCAGACCCACACCGGCCGAACCCTGGGCAGGTGTCATTCTAAACATCATCAAAAAACTGGGGCAGTGTCACTCTGAGCGTAGTCGAAGAATCTGGCGGGACTAGGCATATCCTGTAATTCAAACAGACCAACGCCAACCAAACCCAGGGGGCAGTGTCATTCTGAGCGTGTCGAAGAATCTGGCGGGGCAAGTATCTTATTTACAAAATACTCAAGCCATTCCACTCCAACCGGATCTTTCGACTCTGCTCAAGATGACCCCCTCATTCTTTTTTATATCAGACAAGAGGCAGGTGTCATTCTGAGCGCAGTCGAAGAATCTGGCGGGACTAGGTATATCCTGTAATTCAAACAGACCAACGCCAACCGAACCCAGGGGGCAGTGTCATTCTGAGCATAGTCGAAGAATCTGATGGGGACGGTTTTTCTCTCTTCAAATCATCATACCCTCTTCAACGCCCTTCCCTGAATATGCAAAAGACCTGCCCCTCATGCAAGACCACCCTTGCCTCATCCAAACAAAACCGTTGAAATACTCCGCACGGCATGCTGCTTAACACGGTAATACGTGCTTGCCGCCATATTCAGCTGCATAAATATCTCATAATCTTTTTTGCGGCAAAAATACTTGTCCTCGATGATTTTATTCTCTTCACTTGTGAGGATTTGCATCGACCTGTCCACCTTGCCGATCACGGCTTTGTTTTTTTCGATCGCCCGCTGGATCCTCTTTTTATCCTCCAGGATCAGCATCGCCTCGCGAAACGTGCTGTCCGCGATTGTGCTCGTTGTTACTTTGTCGGCTGTGGTGTCTACCGCGCTCGGTCCGATGCGCTTTTGTTCGTCATACTCTTTCAACGCCCGCATGTCGTTTTCTATTTGAATTTTCAGCAGCCGATACTTGTATAATATCGCCTCCGTCGCCCTGTATGTAAAATCCGTTTTCATCCTTTGCCTCCTGTGATTATTCATTTTCCCGACCCTATTTGTAAAGCAATGCTTCTTTTTGCTTCTTTTCAAAAATAACTTTTTGATACGCCTCATGCTCTCTGCGGTAGGCGATATAATCCGCGCATACGCTGTGGCATCCCGCCTTTCTTCTTTTGCATCCGTAGCATGTGCTCTTCGGCGCGCTCATTGATACCGTCCTCTCTTTTTTCCCATATCTTTATTCCTCATCCTCGTCCCGGTAATTTCTAAACACCGACTTCCTCTTTTCTGCCTTTCCGTCACTTAGCAGCTTTGCCTCTTCGGCGCTGATGTAATCTCTCATCTCTTTGGGTATGGCATAGTAACCTTCCCCCATCCATTCCTTCAGCGCGATACCATACGGCACATTCATGTATTTATTTAGCCTGCGTACACGTTCCATGATCTCTCCCGGCGCCGGCGGAAACGCCTTGTCCTCTGCGATATAACACTTCAGAGCCACCGCTGCCTGCTGCTCGTCCACTTCCTTAAACACTTCCTGCCAGAGCGCCGCCGCAGCCTCGGCATCTGTGCGCGACATGTTTTTATAAGACATAGGATACGCGGCTTTGATGATACCCAGCATTTTAAGTGCGCCCTGCCTGTCCATGGCTTCCTCCTTGCTGCAGCAGTTGGATGAAAATATTGTCGCTTTTCTCCTGCCTCTTCCTCTCGGGCGCATCATCATAGAGTCCGTCCAGCACTTTTTTCATGTTTTTCACGGTGATGAGCCAGTCAAAATCAGCTCTCCAGCCCCGGCTGTTCTCACCCCGCAGAAAGCTGCTCGCCTGCGCTTTGGCAAAGGCTTGTTCAAAGTCACGGATCTCGTAGCCATGCTCCAGCGCGATCTTTAAGGCTTGTCTTCTTTTTTGCGTCAGCGATTTGCTCACAGGCAAGCTTATGCATATCTTTTTATAGAGAGTAATTATCGATAGATAATTGCTCTCTCTTTCTCTTGTTCTTTTTCTTTCTCTATGTATGGTTTCGGTTTTTACTACGCTTTGTGCTGCGTTTTTGGTCTCGCTTTTCACTTCGTATGAATAAGATATTTCTTTCAGCTTGTATTTCCCCGGGCTCCCTTTTTTTCCTTTTTTGTAGTCGATCAGCTGCTTGTCAATGAGACAGTTGCGCAGTTGTATGAATGTTGCTTCGCGTCTGATTTTGATTTCGGCCATGAGACGTTTATTCTCGGCGCTGATCCATTCCTGCCATGCGCTTTTGTTAAAAAGCGCTAAAAGCTTGTAGTATAAAAGCTGTGACATGGGCGGCAGATAATTTACCTGGTTCCAGCGCTCAAATTCGTTGATGATATCAATATAACTCACTTTTTTCATCTCCTTTTAAAATTTAGTTAAATTTTTATCAATTTCCATTTATTTCCCATTGACAAACAAATCATTATCTTTTATAATTTTTTCCAAAGAGTTCTTACATAATTAATTTGCGTAATGCATATAGAATGTTTCTTTTTCTTTTTCGAACAAACCTTTTTTAATCGCTTCTTATCATTCTTTTTTTATGTAAGAATTCTTTTTTGTTTGTTAATTATTAGTCGATGTTTTGTCGACTTTTTTTTTATTTTGCTATTGACAACGTTTAAATTTTTTAGTATTTTAGTAACAAATAAGTTCAAATTCTTAACCAATAAAAGTCTCTTGTGAAAATATCGATGTATCCCATCGGTATTTTTCTTTTGCGAAAAAATAATCTGGATCATAAAAATAGAGAACTCTGAAAAATTTAAAAAGAACCTGCCTGTTTCGCCATGAGCGATTTTTTTGGTAATATCTGGAATAATATTAGCTTTAAGCTAATTATAACGCAATATTTTCCTTTGTCAATAGCTATTTGCTAATTTTAACGACTTGAAAATCGACGAAATTCGCTATAAAATAAGTTAAAAGGTGTGTGAAAATATGAACAATATAAAAAAAGCAAGAGAAACAGCAAAATTCAGCCAAAAAGAAGTTGCTCTCACATTGAAAGTGTCTCCGCCTACCGTTTCGGAATGGGAGAGCGGAAAGAAAAACCCGACCGTTGAAAATCTAAAAAAACTTTCCGAACTGTTTTCCTGTTCCATAGATTATCTTTTGGGTAAAACAGACATCTTTAATATATACGAAGAAGAAAACGAGCTCATCACCATTGCTGCCCACCACGAAGGCGAATGGACCGAAGAAGAATTGGAAGACATCGAAAAATTCAAAGACTACATCAAAAGCAAACGCAAGGCCTGATGTTCTTTTATACACTCCATCACTTGAAGCGCTTGAAAAATTCCTTTGAAAAAGAGAGTTCATGAAAACAAAAACAAATACTACCCTGACCGCAAAACAAAATTTTCTGCAATTTATAAAATTCACTGCGTTTTCGGCATCAGCCGGTATTCTTCAGGCAGTCAGTTTCACTTTGCTCAATGAGCTCACGCTATTACCCTACTGGCCCTGTTATCTCATTGCGCTCACGCTTTCGGTGCTTTATAATTTCACGGTAAACAGAAGATTTACATTCAAATCGGCGGCCAATATCCCCAAAGCCATGCTTCAGGTGGCGCTCTATTATCTCATCTTCACGCCGCTTTCCACTTGGTGGGGTGAAGCCCTCACAAATATCGGCTGGAACGAATACATCGTTTTCGGCGGCACCATGCTTATCAACCTCACAACGGAATTTTTGTTCTACCGCCTCGTCGTCTACCGCAATTCCATCAACACCGGCAAATACGCGCAAAAAAATCATTCCCCCGACCTTCTTGACGACCTTTCGCAATAAAATACCATGTATCATAAAACACTTTACAAAGCTTGTATACTTATACGTGGTTTTCCTGCAATACTGCCCGTGAATTTGTTAATATATTCTTCTTTTTTTAAAAACGATTGAGCTAGTCTTCCCACCGGATCTTTCGACCTTGCTCAAGATGACCCCTTCTTTCTTTTTCGTACGAAACATAGGCAGACATCATTTTGAGCGTGCCCGCGAATCTGGCGGGAGTAGGTGTATCCTGTAATTCAGACAGACCAACGCCAACCAAGCCCTAAGGGCGGTGTCATTCTGAGCGCAGTCGAAGAATCTGGCAGGGCGGGTATCTCATATAAAATTATTTAGCCATCCTCATATGCATCAACTTCTGCATATCAGCCCAACCCATACCCAATCTTTCTCACTCTCTTATACCCCATCCCACCGGATCTTTCAACCTTGCTCAAGATGACCCCTTTTCGTTCTTTTTTATATCAGACAAGGGGCCGGTGTCACTGCGAGCGTGCCCGCGAATTTGGCGGGAGTAGGTGTATCCTGTAATTCAGACAGACCAACGCCAACCAAGCCCTAAGGGCGGTGTCATTCTGAGCGTGTCGAAGAATCTGGCAGGGCGGGTATCTCATATAAAATTATTTAGCCATCCTCATATGCATCAACTTCTGCATATCAAACCACCCGCACGCATTGCCCCCCCGCTTTTCCAACATCCTTCTAATCCATAATCAGCCCACGTCTGCTTTCAAAAACTTTATTCGATTTCCTGCACTTCCTTTGCCATCTCGGGCAAAAAAATCAACGGTATATCATCACTCTCAATGTATATATCCTCGCTCTCTTGCTGGGCATTTTCTAATTGATCAATTGCGTTTACGACCGCGTTGAAAAGTGTGAAATACATTTGTTTGTAATTCGGCATGAAATATCATTTTTTTGTTCTAATATCAGAGCAATTATAATATGATTATTTTATATAATCAAAAAAAATGTTCCGTATTCGGAACAAAGAAAGCGGTTGAACTTTATGGGCCAAAATATTAAGGCCGATAAAAATATCGGCTCAAACATACGCAAACACAGAAATGTAAAAGGTATGACACAAGAGCAGCTTTCAGCACAGCTGCAGGTGTACGGCTGTGATATTTCGCGTGGCACACTGGCGAAAATCGAAGCGGGTATTCGTCATATTTCCACCGAAGAGCTCAATGCGATCAAAGACATATTGGGCATTTCATATAATGATTTTTTTGAATTTTAATTAAACTTTGATAAACGTTCACTGCCCGAGCGAGTCCGTTACAGCGGCTGTGTGCCTAGTAGCTTACGGCACCTCAATAATTTCGGTTATTTCCCACTTGCCGTTCTCTTTATGGATCTTCCACTTTGTCGGAATATACCACGAAGCTGTTATCGTTTCCCCTTCTGTATCATATGCTTGATAACAATACCAAGCCCAGGTATATCCATCTTTAAAGTTATGCATCACACAGAGCCGCACAAGAAACAAATTTGCTTTACCAAAAATTTCTTGTGCTTCCGTATAACCAGACGCATATGTAGAATAATTATATACCTCTACCGGCTTGTTTATCGTGCCTTGCTTAATTATTATAATACGTAATGAAACTCAAGGCTTATAATAATTTTTCTAATATTTCTTTCGCCTTTTTATTATCAGGTTCTTTTTTTAATATATCTTCTGCAAATTGTATAAATTCATCATTACTAAATGGCGGAGTTGGATTGCCATAATAAACATCAATGATCCATTTTTGAATATCAACCGAATCTAAGAATAATGAAATCGCTCTTAATGCGTGCCAGCGCATTAAAGAATAATAATCATCAACAAATTGATCTGATGAAGCCCAAAATTCCAGCAGATCTAAAATTGTCAGATACTTATCTATACTTTCATTTCGTGAGGTTGCATAAATTAAATAATTATACAGTAAAATTGATTTAGTTTTCGGGATAAATTTAACTAAAAGTTCTATTGAATATAAATCTATTTCTTTATTCAACGATTCATATATTTCAGAATATTTTCCTTTTATTATTTTTTTTTTAAAATTATTCTCTATTCTTATCACCTCCGAAGCCAAGAATCACCAGCTTTTTATTTGCAGCAATATATCCGCTCGGATCCGTATTATTTACCGGGTCCCCATCACAATACAGGTATAAATGCCAGAAAGCCGCACCTGTACCCCTGATCACCGCGCCTGTGTAGGCAAAGCTGTTTACAATCGTGCCTGTTTCGGCTGTGTTGCCATGGCATCATAGGTATAGCTTTTTACTACATCGTCATCGACATCAACGATATTGGTTACGCTACCGCGAATATCCTGGCGGTACCAGTAATCATTGTCATCCGCCTTATATCATAACATTATTATAAAGAGGATGTGTATCGCACACCCTTTATATTTAATTTTTTAACCTGTTTATAATACTTATTGCTTTTCTATGCTTTCAACAATATATCGATACAGAGCATCTGCCGGGTTCTCGTCAAGCTCTTCGCATTGCTCATTAAGTTTTTCCCATTTGGCATCATACATATCAAGTTCTTCACTGCTATAGAGTTTCACCGCTTTATTTATTATTTTTATATGCTCCGGCAGATTAAGCTTTTTAAAGGCTTCTTTCAGCTGACCGCATAGCTCGCACTGCGAATTGAAAATATACTGCGAAAGCCCGCCTTCGCTCGTTTCGTTATCAAACCAGTAAATAAGGTGCGCCAGCCTGTAAATGTGCGGAAGCTTTTCTATCCATTCGGCTTCCGACTTATATTTTGTATCCGCACCGATTCTTTCAGAGACAAAGAACAACGCTTCAATCAATTCATTCTCATCGACTTGAGAAATAAGCTCTGCACTCAGTCCGTTTTCTTCGATATATTTTTCAAGATCCTCTATTTGTGATTCATTCTTGTTTTGCACTTTTTCTTCTGCGGTCAAATCAATGCAGTAACCTTTGGACCAGCTTCCTACGAGCAGCTGTGTGCCGTCTTGTGTAAATTCCACAAAGCATCCGAATGGTATCTTGTATTCATCAAGGATATTCAAACTCGGATATTCCATAAGATATACGATATAGATACTATTATTTTTCACACATTCGTCATTGTCCGCAAGAAGCGCAAGCAGTTTCCCGTCTGGCGAAAACGCAACTTTTTCAATACTTGCATTCCACCCATTATTGTTTTTAACTGTAATTTCTTTGAGCGTTTGATTTAAATATTCATCTACGATAAACATTTTGTTTTCCTTGTTATACCTAGTGATCGCATAACATTTGTTTGCTCTGCTGAAAGCAATATCCTCATAAACATATTTACCGTCCGGCAGGAACGGCTCATTTTCGCTGAACGGATATTTCCATACAAGCCTTTTATAACGTGTATAAAATGTAAATTCATTAGATACTCCGTCAAAATGCAGTATCCTATACATCATACGTTCTTTCTGCAAGACTTTTCTTTCAAACAGCAGGAATTTCTCGGTTTTATATACATCTGTATCACTTCGCAAAATTTTTATTTTTCCGCTCTCAATTTCAATCGTGTAAATATTTCCGTCCCAGTCCGCGCTCACTATGTATCTGTCATCCGGGGTAAAAAACAATTCACAGCCTTCGCTTTTTGTGGGAACGTAACTTTTAAGATGTTTTATTTCTTTTATATCATATAAAGCCACTTTCCCCGACGTGTTTTTCACCGCAAGTAATTTTGAAGAGTGAGAGAAATTTATATGCGACGGATTTTTGATCTGCCCGAAAGACGTTATTTTTTTGCCTGTGCTTGTGTCCCAGAGCGCAACCGTTCCGCCGATCGTGGCGAAATATTTTCCGTTCGGTGATTTTTTTATTTCATGGGAAGCAGTAAATTTATATTTTATTTTCATATCTTTTCTCCAACGTAAATGGATTCATATTCTCTATACTCATTTGCCTCTCCTGTCTTTACGCAAAGCACAGACTAAAATAATTATATTGATCGTCCGCAAGTCTCCGCGTGGCACACTGGCGAAAATCGAAGCGGGTATTCGCCATATTTCCATCGAAGAGCTCGATGCGATCAAAGACATATTGGGCATTTCTTATAATGAATTTTTTGAATTTTAATAAACGTTCACTGCCCGAGCGAGTCCGTTACAGCGGCTGTGTGCCTAGTAGTTTACGGCGCCTCAATAATTTAGGTTATTTCCCACTTGCCATTTTCTTTATGGATCTTCCACTTTGTTGGAATATAACACGAACCTCTTATTAGTTCGCCTTGCGTATCATATGCTTGATAGCAGTACCAAGCCCAGATATATCCGTCTTTAAAGTTATGCATCACACAGAGCCGCACAAGAAACAAATTTGCTTTACCAAAAGTTCTTTGCTCTTCCGCATATCGTGCATAATTATATTCGTCTATCGGTTCGTTTATTGTTTCCGCGGGGTCAACCTTCCACAGAAAAACATCTCTGACTTCCTTCATCACGCTGTTTGTATCGATAAGCATAGCGCTATAGACAAGAAGGATAAGTGCGATACCCACTGTCAAAATTTTATGTTTTTTATTTTTTATAAACAGCAGCACTTTTTTTGGTTTTCTTTTTATAATCAAAATTATCCAAATCATAACGAGTATGGTAAAAAATCTATATACATTGATCTACCTCTTTATATCCATACAGAGCATCTGCCGGGTTCTCGTCAAGCTCTTCGCATTGCTGCAATCTTAAATATCTTATCTGCATTTATGATTCAAACACTTATTATCTGTTTATCACATTATTACATAACAAAGACACCTCTTCATATATAGTAGCAATCATTCTGCCACTGCAATGGATTTGAATGAATATATTCCTTGATTTTATCATAATCTTTCTGATCACGGATAATGTGGTCATAAAAGGAACGCTGCCATAAAGATTGACCATATTGCTTAGAGGTGATGGTTTTGAATGAATTTATTATTTTAGATATGGAGATTGTAGGGGACGCCGCCCACGGCGTCCCGTCTTCCTGTAATAAAATAATCATATGAATATGATTAGGCATAATAACATATGCATCAACAGACACATTTTTATATACATCAGGGATGTTTAATACTATTTTTTGAACCATCTCACCGATAGGGCTCAATATGATTTGCGGGAGGCTGTAGGCAGCCTCCCCTACGTTTAGATATTCTTCGTCCCATAATATCAGGTCTCTATCTTTGGTACAGATGGTTATGAAATAGGCACCACTATTGCTGTAATCATACTCTACCAAACGGTTTTGTTTACGATATGGTAATTTATTCATCATGATATATCCTATAGAAATCGATTGATTCTACTTATATTTTTCTTGCCGTACGGCCAATTTACATCCCCGCACTTTCATCACAGATATTTGCATTCTCAATAAAGAATACCCCGCTCCTACTCCATCTTCTCAACACCGCTGCCGTCGGCATTCATGACATAAAGTGAGTTATCGTCATACCACTCCCAAAAATATACCTTCCCGCCGTCTGTCGTAAAAATAAATTCGCTTGTATTCTCTATCGTCTTTTCTTCTTTAAACGTGGTCGTGTTCACAATCGTGATTTTATCTCCTGCCAAAACGTATATTTTATCATCCATAATATTAAAGCCGCTGATTTTTTTACCGTTCGCATCATACACAGCCTCAGGCTTGCCTCCGTCGATACCGATGCGGTAAATAGTCAGGTCCGTGCTGTCTCCGTGCCAGTAATATACATAGTCACTATAAATGGCAAACACATACATATATTCATCGCTTACTTTTTTATTTTGCTTGCCGCCTGTGCTCACCTTATACAGGCAGCCGCCGTCCTGCTTGCTTGTGTAATATACCCAATCTCCAACCACATACGGGCACTTTGTCATTTTCTTTGCAAGCCTCGTTCTGCCGCTGCCGTCTGTGCGAATTTTGTATAAGCAGATCTCATCGCTCAAATTGCCGTAGTAGAGCCAGCCGTCAGCATAGGATACATACTCGCAGCCGTCATCCGTTATCTTCGCGCGCTCTTTGCCGTCCGTGCGGATTTTATAGAGTGCGTCATCTTCATTTTCACACACGTAATAGATCCAGTCTCCGACAACATTGATAAACTTCGGCACATCATCGCTGAGTTTTCTTGCTCCTGTTTTATCATTGCGTATTTTGTAGAGCGCTCCGTTCTCATCATTATTGCGAAAGTAGACCCACTGCCCCTGTGATGCCACATATCCGATATTCATGACGTTGCTGCCCGAATTCCCCGCGGTGTTGATCTCCTCTTCGCTGTTGTAATCGGCGATAAAAGGCATCGTGATTTTGAGCGCCGTATCATTCTCGTCGATCCATCGGCTCACCTCGTCGGTATCTGTGGCGCTTGTGCTTGCCTGCACCAACAGATCGTTGATTTGAACGTAGTTTTCTTTCGACATTTCAAGCAGCGCGGAAGATGCGCCTATGTAGCCCGCCGCATTTGCGGGGTCTGTCTCGATTATTTTCAGCGCCGCGCTATAAGCCGCTTCATAATTTTCTTGCTCCATATACTCTGCCATCAATGCCGCCAGTTCTTTGGTGCCCGAAGCCCTCCCGATAGCTTTCTCCTCTGCGCTTGCGCAGCCGGCTGCACCGAGCAAAAATGCTGCTATAACAGCGAACAGCAACACAATCCTTACTTTTTTCATCCTTTTCTTCCTTCTCCTATTTATATTGAATAAAGGCTCTTTTTTTGATAAACGCCCGCACTCGCAACGCCCTCCTTCAATATGCAAAAGACCTCCCCCCCGTTCAATCACAGGGCGCATATCACTGCGAGCGCGTCAAAAATCTGATGGTTCAAATATTTCAGAGTTACCGCCCGCTGAATATTATTATATTCCCGCAGTCATTGATTACATATTAGCATACCTTTATTACAAATAACAAGGACTATCAAATCTTAAATTTTAAAAATTTATTTGACTTAGCCTCATACGTCGGATATATACAAACATAGATACAGATCAAAATACGCAAATGTATATAAGGAGGATTCATTTATGCAAGACCACTATTTCCCCACTGCGCACTGGCAGAAAGCAAACCTGCTTGAAATGAATATAAGCACCAAAAAATTAGATGCTCTGGATGATATCATCAAATCGGATTATGCCAACATCTGCGGCCTCGCGGTTATAAAAAGCGGCTTTATGGCCTATGAAAAATATTTTAACGGCTGCACGCCAGACGATGCGATCCATGTGGCCTCACTCACAAAGAGCGTGCTTTCCGCTCTCATCGGCATCGCCGTCGATAAAGGCTATATCAAAAGCGTGAATGAAAAGGCGCTTTCTTTCTTCCCCGAGTATGCGCTCAATACGACAGACAGCGTTAAAGAAAATATTGCGATCCACCATCTGCTCACAATGACAGCGCCCTACGCGTTTGAAGACTGGCATGAACCGTTTGAGGCCATGTGTGCTTGTCCCGACTGGATAGCCTATATTTTAGATATTCTTGGCCACAGCGGCAGCTTGGGCGCGTTCAAATATTCCTCGGCAGGCGCGCACCTACTTTCGGCTATTCTCACACGCGCCACGGGGCAAAGCGCGCGGGAATTTGCCAACGAGCATTTATTCGCTCCCCTCGGCATGAGGCAGATCGCAAATCATGAAATGAAAGGCTACGGATTCGATGACTTGTTCGGCAAAAACGTGCGGGGCTGGGTGAGTGACCCGGCCGGCAGCTCCGCAGGCGGCTGGGGGCTATGCCTTACCGCGCGCGATATGGCGCGTTTCGGTCTGTTGTATCTGCGCGGCGGCCGTTGGAAAGAAATACAAGTCATCTCAAAAGAATGGGTAGACGCCTCAACGAAAGCAAATCCCAACCGGTACGGATATCTGTGGTGGCTGGGCGAAGACGACGATTATATGGCGCTGGGAGACGGCGGCAATGTCATTTACTGCATTCCGTCAACAAATCTCGTTATTGCGATTGCTTCATCCTTTATACCAAATGCAAGCGACAGACTGTTCCTGATAAAAGAACATATATTGCCTGCTTTTATCAATTGATATATCCCTAAATATATCGAATTTCGATTGCCAAAAAATTAACCTAAAAAAACGTTTACTTTTCAAAATGAATATGGTATACTGCAACCTAAATAAATTTTGAACGGAGATGAAAACATGCGTCATACTTCTTGCTAAAATAAAACGCATAATAGAAAATTTTTAGCGAACGTGCTGTTTTTCTTATTATGCCCGCGCAAGAAAATGACCATTCTTTTCACTCATATAAATTTGTCCTCTTACAAATCTTAACCTCATACAGGCTAGCGATCTGTAGATTATGAGCTGCGGGAATTCATTTTCTTGCGGCTCATAATCATTTTTAGGAGGATACCACGGCTTATGTCGCAAATTAATATAAATAATCTCACTTTTACCTATGAGGGTTCTTACGACCCCGTTTTTGAAAATGTCTCTCTCAGGCTGGACAGCTCCTGGCGTCTCGGCCTAGCGGGAAGAAACGGCCGCGGCAAAACCACCTTTTTAAAACTGCTGCAAAACGAACTTCCCCACCACGGCGCCGTTACCGCAGCGGTCGATTTTGAATATTTCCCGTATGAAATAGAAGATAAGGAGAGTTTAACGATCGATGTCGCAAGCGGCGTGTATGCCGCTTGCGAACACTGGCAGCTTGTGCGGGAATGCTCCCTGCTGCAAGTGAGCGAGGATGTGCTCTACAGGCCGTTTGACACACTCAGCAGCGGTGAGCAGACCAAAGTGCTGCTGGCTGTGATGTTTCTAAAAGAAAATAATTTTTTGCTCATCGACGAGCCCACCAACCATTTGGATGCGCAGGCGAGAAGCCTTTTGAGCCGTTACCTGCAATCCAAAAAATCATACATCCTAATCTCGCACGACAGGGCTTTTCTCGACGGCTGCATCGATCATATCCTTTCGATCAACAAGGCGGATATACAGCTGCAAAAAGGTAATTTTTCAAGCTGGTACGAAAATAAAATCATGCAGGATCAATTTGAGATATCGCAGAATGAGAAGCTGAAGAGAGAACTCAGCCGCCTCACCGAGTCCTCGCTTCGCACATCGCGCTGGTCAAATAAAGTAGAAAAAACAAAATACAATACAAAAAATTCGGGTCTTCGCCCCGACCGCGGCTACGTCGGCCATAAAGCGGCCAAGATGATGAAAACCTCAAAAGTCATCGAGGCAAGGGCGCAGACGGCCATAGAAGAAAAATCCAAACTTTTAAAAAATGTGGAGAGCTTGCACAGCTTAAAAATTTCCCAGCTTGTCTATCACAAGCGGCAGCTCGCGGCGCTTGATAAAGTCTTTGTCTACTACGGCGCTCACTGTGCCTGTAAAGATATCTCTTTTACGATCGAGCAAGGGGATCGCATCGCGCTTACAGGCGGCAACGGTTCGGGCAAATCCAGCATCCTAAAGCTCATCTGCGGAGAAGATCTAACTTATATGGGCAGTTTCAGCAAAGGCAGCCGGCTGCTCATCTCCTATGTGCCGCAGGATGCCACCGCTCTCTCGGGCAGCCTGACGGAGCATGCCGCGCGCAAAGCCATCGACGAAAGCCTCTTTAAAGCGATCCTGCAAAAACTCGATTTCACAAAAACGCAGTTTGAAAAAGATATGGCCTCACTAAGCGAAGGGCAAAAGAAAAAAGTGCTTATCGCCTCCAGCCTGTGCGAGAAAGCGCACCTGCACATTTGGGATGAGCCGCTCAATTTCATCGACATTTTTTCACGCATGCAAATAGAGCAGCTCCTGCTCTCATTTGAGCCGACCATTCTCTTCGTGGAGCATGACAGCTTTTTTACCCGCTCCGTGGCAACGAAAACAATTCACCTGCCCTGATTTTATCGCCTTTCGTATGCATTTGTTATAATGGTTTTATAAATATATCGAAGAATCTGGCGGGCCAATGTCATTCTGAGCGTGCCTGCGAATCTGATGGGTCGGTGTCATTCTGAGTGTATCGAAGAATCTGATGGGAGTGGGTGTATCCTGCAATTCAAGCAGACCAACTCCAACCGGACCCTGGGAGCAGTGTCATTCTGAGCGTGTCGAAGAATCTGGCAGGGCAAATTATCTTCTTCATAAAATATTCATACCATCCCCAACCCACCGGATCTTTCGACTGCGCTCAAGATGACCTCTCTCGTTTTTATCAGACAAGGGGTTCGTGCCACTGCAGCATGCCTGCCAATCCGGCGGGGCGGTGTCATTCTGAGCGTAGTCGAAGAATCTGGCGGGGCGGCTATCTTATATAGTATGTCAGACCAACGCTACCCGAACCCTGGAGGGTGGTGTCATTCTGAGCGTGTCGAAGAATCCGGCAGGGCAGACTCTCTCGCGATAATAATTAGGCTATCCCCATTCAGCCTGACTTGTTAAACTCAAAGAAAAAATATATACTCTACATAAACAGCGACGCTTTTCTTGATAACAAATAACATAAGTACAATTTTGCTCCTTTTTTGTAAATAACTCTGATAAAGGAGAGATGTTATGAAAAAAATAGTTTCCATATTGCTTTGCGCCTTAACCCTGCTGATTGTGTTCCCTATCACCTCTCATGCGGATGTAGGCCCGAAGCCTTCTGTTATCATTGATTTCAGCGGACTTGAAAGCCGCTCTTATTATGCCACTTTGCTTTCAAGCGAAAAATCCACGGGTCCGTACTCGGCATTAAGCGAAAACAATGCAGATTATGCGCGCTATCAGCAAGACGACGAACAGTATGACATTTTTTTGAAATTTGCGCAGTATAAGGATACGGACGGATTCTATTTTCTGCAATACTTTGAAGATTGCTCTCAAACACAGCGTTTCAGCTGGACCTACTATCCGCCGCAGCGCTTTAAGATTTTGCTATACTTCCCCGATACAAACACGTTTCTCATCAGCAGCGAGCCTTTAGAGCGTTATGCTTTCGACAGCTACTTCACCGCCGATATCTCATCGCAAGACAATGCGCAAATGACCGTGACAAAGTCCTATAACTATACCAATGAAATTCTCTCCCTCATTGTTCGTATCCTGCTTACGATCGCTATAGAGATCCTCATCGCGCTGTTGTTTGGTTTTCGGCAAAAGAAGCTCTTTCGCTTTATCGTCCTCGTCAACATATTCACACAGGTTGCGCTCAATACCGCGCTTGGCATCATTGATTATTACTCCGGATTTCTGGCTTTTATGATTTTTTATGTTCTGCTGGAAATTGCGGTGTTTATTATAGAAGCCGTGCTTTATACTTGGTATCTGCGAAAATACAGCGAAAAAAAGATTTCCGCTTTCAAACCGGGCATATACGCGCTTACAGCCAATGCCGCTTCTTTCATTCTAGGCTATATGCTTGCATACTGGCTCCCGGGCATCTTTTAATGAAACACTCTACGGGCATACATAATCAGTACAATATTTATGGTGCGGATAAAACCTCTGCCAACCGAACCTTGGGCGCGGTGTCATTCTGAGCATAGTCGAAGAATCTGATGGGACGGCTATCTTATATAGTATGTTCAGACCAACGCCACCTGAACCCTGGAGGGTGGTGTCATTCTGAGCGTGTCGAAGAATCCGGCTGGGAAGGCAATTTTAAAAAGCATCAATATCAACAAAATATCCATTGAAGAGGTATTCTCTTGTATTATGTTTATATCCTGACCAATAAAACAAACACCGTGCTTTATGTAGGTGTAACAAACGATCTGCAAAGACGTACTTTTGAACACAAAAACAAGCAAACAGAAGGCTTTAGTAAAAAATATAATCTTTCAAAACTTATTTACTTTGAAGCCACTCCGAATATTGATGATGCAATTGCAAGAGAAAAGCAATTAAAAGGCTGGCGACGTAAGAAAAAAGCTGAATTGATATCAGAAAACAATCCTGATTGGGAAGATTTGTATAATAAAAATTTTAAATAATTTCTATGACCCTTTCTTTTTTTTATCTGACAATATATCCCGTCTTCTGCTATAATAAAATCAACTTTAATGAATATATCCTTTCTGCATCTTTAGTAACTGTGAAAGAAGGTATTTCCATGGAAATAAAAAACGTCAGCCTCATCGGCCTCGGCGCAGTCGGAGCCATTGCCGCAGTTGCCGCATACAACGCTTTAGGCCGTCAAAACCTTCAAATCATCGCGTCAGGACAGCGTGCCGAGCGTCTTAAAAAACAAGACCTTATGATCAATGGCAAATCCTATCACTTTAATATCGTCTCTCCCGAAGAAAAAACATCTCCATCCGATTTGGTTATCGTCGCCGTAAAAGACTACAGCCTGCAAGAGGCTATCAAAGATATTAAAAACCACGTCGATGAACGCACTGTCATCATTGCCTTAATGAACGGCATCACGAGCGAAGAAAAACTCGGTACCGTCTACGGCATGGAAAAACTCCTCTACAGCACGGTCACGATCAGCTCACAGCGCAGCAGCAAAGGCGTGCGTTTCTCAACGAGAACAGGCGGTATCAATATAGGCGAAAAAGACGGAAACACGCAAACAGAAAGACTCCTCGCCGTGCAGTCACTCTTTAAAAAAGGCGGCATCCCGTGCATGATCTCTTCGACCATCATCCGCGATCTGTGGGTAAAACTGCTCATCAACGCGAGCGGAAATACGGTGCAGGTTCTTCTGCGGGGCCCTCATGAATATTTTCAAAAGATCGAAGAAGCCAACAGCGCGATGACGCTGATCATGAGAGAAGTCGTCGCAGTCTCCAAGGCCGCGGGCACGGGGCTCACAGAAGAAGACATCACAAAGCTCTACCGCTACCGCGACAACTACCCGCCCGAAAACTACAGTTCCATGGCGCAGGATCTGCTTGCGGGCCGCCACATGGAAATCGATGCACTGCTCGGTGTTATCCTCGATTTGGGCAGACACTACGGCATCCCCACCCCCGTTTGTGAGTTCACCTACGACCTTCTCCACACGCTCAATGCCGTCAATGCCGGTGCACTGGAAAAATAGAAAGATATTTTATATTAAATACTTAATATAAAATGAAATAAATTAAGAGAATATGTTACAGCAATAACGGTACAGATTTTACAATCATCTGCACCAAAAATAGACAACCGATGCTATAGAACGAAACATCCTTTACCCAAGAAAACGCAGAACGGCTACATGAACAGACCAACCCCAACCGAACTCCAGGGACGGTGTCATTCTGAACGTGTTGAAGAATCTGATGGGCCGGTGTCATTCTGAGCGTGTCGAAGAATCCGGCGGGGAAGGCTTTAAAAAACCAGCAATAGCAACAAAATATTCATTGAAGAGGTATTCTCTTGTATTATGTTTATATCCTGACCAATAAAACAAACACCGTGCTTTATGTAGGTGTAACAAACGATCTGCAAAGACGTACTTTTGAACACAAAAACAAGCAAACAGAAGGCTTTAGTAAAAAATATAATCTTTCAAAACTTATTTACTTTGAAGCCACTCCGAATATTGATGATGCAATTGCAAGAGAAAAGCAATTAAAAGGTTGGCGACGTAAGAAAAAAGCTGAATTGATATCAGAAAACAATCCTGATTGGGAAGATTTGTATAATAAAAATTTTAAATAATTTCTATGACCCTTTCTATTTTTTTATTAGACAAGAGGCTGGTGTCACTGCAAGCGTGCCTGTGAATCCGGCGGGGCGGTGTCATTCTGAGCGTAGTCGAAGAATCTGGCGGGACGGCTATCTTATATAGTATGTCAGACCAACGCCACCCGAACCCTGGAGGATGGTGTCATTGAGCGTGTCGAAGAATCTGGCAGGATGAATATTGTATGAAGCGCATTAATTAAACCCACCCCAATCAAAAAGGCGCTCAAAGCGCCTTTTTTTACTTTATTTCAACAATCATTACCGCGAATTATTCTTCATCGGTAATGCAGCTGCCGTCTTTGTCGCCGCCACCAAATCCGCCTGCACCGCTGCCGAATCTAATGCCGCCTATACCTTGTGTGCCGGTTGCGTTGTCGCAGTCTCCGTCACAGTTTTCCTGATTTTCCTGAATACGTTGCAGCACTTCATCCGCCTGTGCCTGTGTCATGGTTCCCGCTTGCACGCGTTCTTCAAGGCGCGTTTGCATAAGCTCGGTCGTCTCTTCTTTAAATTGCTGTGAGATCCCCGCACCCTCTGCCATCTCTCCGTAACGCTGCTGAGTCTGTGCTCTTTGCTCTATGACGCTGTCTGTTGAGCGGTTTGTAAGCCTTGCGAAAATTTCCGCGGGAGAATCCCCGGATGTTGCGGCAAACACAGTTGCCGAAGTTGCGAGCAGCAGCACAGCCGCCGCTGATAATATAATCAATTTTTTAGAAAACTTCATTTTATTCTCACTCCTGTTATTTTTTTAATTGCAAATTTTGTTTTGCTTATGCTCATCATAAAACAAGAGTGTGGCAAGTCTGTGTTTTAAAATTTCTGTTTTTGTGGCAAATAATTGTTTTTTTTATGTATACATTATCGTTTTTTAATACACTTTAATGCTAATAACAACAAGATTTACACCTACAAAAATCTTAAAATCATGATCTCATTCTCTTACCTTTGTGCCGCACTGATTGCAAAACTCGGAATCTTCGGGCAGTCTGTTTCCGCATTTTCTGCAGAATACCGTTTTATCCAACTTTTGCGTGTCATTATCCGCCGCAGTTTTATCCTGCTGCGCAGTGGTTTTATGCTGTTCGCTACCCGCCTGACTTTCGTCTGCCACATTTTCTGTTGACATGATTTCTTCCGTCGGTGCCGTGTTCTCATAACTGATTGCTGCGTTTTGCGCTACCGATTTTGCCTTTGTTTTCTTGCCGCGGCTTACCGATATACCTACAACAATACCCACAACAATGATTCCAATGATTACGGCAATCGTGATTTGTTTATTTCTTCGCTGTTCTAAAAAATTTTCTGTCAATACTTCATCATATGTTTTAACTCCTTCAAAAACGACCGAATCAATTATATTTTGAAATTCAGCTTTTTGTGCATCTGTAAACGGATCATCAGTTAGGGAATAAAAGGCAAATCCCGTTGATTTCGAATCAAGAATCGTCATATACATAAGTGCCTGAGAGGCGCCTGCGTATCCATCAACCTGAACAAATAAATACTTGCTCCAGTCATCGCTTCCATAGATTTGAACATTGTTCATCTCCAATCCGTCAATATCTATTTGCGCAATCTGATTGAGCATTTCCTGTTTCTCATTGGATGAAAGGTCGAAAAAATATTCTGTGAAATTATCTATTCCGTCGAAATATTCCTCATAGTAGCTTGTAAAAAACATAAATGCGTTGTTATCAGGCAATGCATATATGTAACCGTCTGCATCTAAAAGATACTCTTTGACTGTTTCCTGATCCAATCCGAGTTGTTTGAGGTCCGTATCATTCTTTGTCGTCTGCCTTGTAAACACTGTCCAGTCTTTCGGTATCGTCACCGTCATATCCACTTCATCAATAACATACTCTCCCCCGGGCGCCGCCAGCACGCCGGGCGCGGGCAGTAAAAATAAAATTACCGTCAGCGCCAGTAAGATAAACAAAATTTTTTTCATATGTACTTCTTTCATTCTCATTTCCTCTTATATATTTTATTTAATTTTCTCTCCGCATATAGGGCAAAAAACACTGTCTGACGGTATCGCTTTTTTGCAGTAATCGCAGTAAATAGAAGTATATCTTTTAATTTCTTTTTCTTTTGGCTCATAGTCCTTATTTTCATTGATTTGTTGCGGTTTCTTTGCCTCTTGCTTTACAGGCTGCTGCTTTGTTTGCAAGGCCGCCACATACTCTTCGGGCATGCTCTTTAATATTTTCTTTCTCTTGGAGCTGTTGATAAGAACCAATATAAGCAGCACAACAAAGACTACAGCTAAAATTGAAGCGATCATTAATAAATTCTCTTCCGTTTTATCATCTTCAAGAAAATTCTCGTCTTCATAAACCAAAATGCTATCAATCATTTTTTCAAATTCCTGTGTATTTTCCTGCGTGAGAGGTTCATCCGTGATCAACCAGCAATATACATATCGGCCATTGAGGATGGTATCATATTCTATTACATTTCTATCATCCATTTTTGCTATGGATTTTATAAAAATGTATTTACCATTATCGTATACCTCATAACTGCTGTATATCATATTATCTGTTATGGCATTCTTGTCCTTTAACTTATTAATATAATCTTCGGTATAAGTATCCGCATTATCAGCAAAATTCCACACCTCTTTACTGAAATAATCGTAATATGAATATAGCTCAATCCGCCCGTCATCATTATATATTTCCATATATTGATTCACATCAACAAACTCGGAAAACAGCACATCTGTAGTGCCATATCCATAGAGTCCCACGTCTTCATCATCTTCTGTTGTATCCCTCGTCAGCACATCCCAGTTGTAAGGAACAAAAATTTTCATATTTAAATCGTCAATATAATACTGCCCGCCTAATGCGGCAAAAACAGAAGTGGCAGGCATTAGAAAGGTAAACAAAACAGCAACAATAATCAATATTTTTTTCATGGCATACTCCTTTTTCATTTTATTTTACCACCGTATTTTGTGTTGTTGCCATTGCTCGCTCTCATCTAAAAGCTTTTTATTCTTTTTGATTCCTTTAATGAATACGATCAATAATATGATGATAACAGCGCTTAAAATACCGATTGCACCAAATAATGAAATCTTAAATTCACGTTCATAATTTATATCATCAATATCATGAAAAACGATACTGTCGATCATCATATCAAAGTCAATTCTCTCCGATATATCAGGCTTATTGCGTGATACATATGTAAAGTAAAGTAATCTTTTGTCTACGATCGTATCATACTCTTCAACATAGAGATTTTCCTCATCAGTAAAAGTGCTGAACTTTATATAAGAATAATAGTCATTTAAATAGGACTCAAAATCGCTTTCATCCAAATCCATAATTGAGGTATACCCCAACTGAATCGCCTTTATGAAATCGTCAGTATACTCCTTTTCATTATCTGTGAAGTTTTCGATCTCTTTGCTGAGTTCGTTTGAATACGCATAAAAAGTAATTCGTCCCTCTTCGGTAAATATTTCCATATAGATACTGGATTCCTCAAAATTCTGCTTTAATTCTTCGGTATTATCATAACCGTATAAGGCCAAATCTCTGTCATCCTTCACAGTCTCCCTTGTAAGCACGTCCCAATTATAGGGCACCTTAATTTCCATATCCAATTCATCGATATAATAGACTCTGCCCGATGAGGCCAGTACAGGCGTCACCGATCCCAAAAAAATCAGTATGCCCACTAAAACAGCTAAAACTTTTTTCATTATGTGCTCCTCTTGTGTATTTTTATCTTACAGCCTTAATCAGCCTTTTTAATTTCAATCATTGTTGTGGTGTTTGGCACAACGATAATTCTTGCGGAATTTTTCTTGCCATACCCCTGCTTATACAGAAACTCGCATAAATCCAGCCACCGCATACATTAATGTATGCGGTGTTGGTCACAAAATCGATAAATGTTTTTTCCATGCCATCGGCATTCTGCCGGGCTAAGACTTTTTTATTTCAGTTTTTCCCCGCATATCGGGCAGAAAGCGGAATCTTTCGGCACTTCTTTTCTGCAATACGGACATTGCTTATATGCGCCTGTTGTGCTGTCCTTTGTTTTGTCGAGCATTTCTCCATTCTCTTCATCAATTGCAGGCATCTGTGTCTGCTGCACAGCCTCCATGACGGCTTTCTTTTTCTTTTTGTTCGCACGAATGATAAAAAAAATAACAAGTGCAATAATGATAATGCTCACAATCGCAATAACGCTGTGCAAAAGTGTGTTGCTTTTCTTTTCTTCTGCGCTGCTTTGGCTTGCTGTGCTTGTCTGTGTAGCAGCCTGCTCATCTATGGAATACGCTATCCCGTCTACAAAGTCTTCAAACTCCTGCTTTTGTGATGAACCCACAACTCCGTCATACATCATAAGTACGATTTTATAATACTTGTCATCAACGATGGTGAGATACCCAAGTCCGTCGAGCTCATATTCGTCGAAAGACCCTTCCACATCGAATCTTAAATATGTATAATCATTTTTATAAATTTCGGCATTTTTATAAACGATCTGCTGATAATTGAATTCACTGTCCGCGCTGCTGTTGATTTGCTGTTGCAGCTCTTTTGAGTACTGTTCTTCAAGCGCTGTCAGATCTCCCACTTGTTCACTGAATTCATCCTCGCTGACCATAATGCTGATCAAATACGTGTTGCTGAAGGCATATAAATATGAATCGGCGTCAATAAGCTCAGCACGCAGTTCATCTTCGGTATATCCATAGACTGCCAAAGTGCTGTCTTCATCAGTACTGTCTCGTGTAAAGACATCATATCCCGCCGGAACATCGACCGTCATGTTTACTTCATCAATGATATATTCTCCTGCGGATGCGGCAAGCACAGTCGCTGCCGGCACTAACAGCAGCAGCACGGCAAGCAAAATAGCAATACTTTTTTTCATCACGTACTCCTCTGTTCAATTTAAATATTATGAAAAACCAGATTCGACAAAAATTTTCTTTAAATATATTTAATCGCAAATAATAACAAATTGCAATGATTTTTATTAAAAAATTAAATAAGCCCCGTAAATAAATTACAGGGCTTACAAATAAATTTTATTTTATTTCTTATTGATGCAAAGTTGCGCTCCCTTCGAGGTCGGACCTACCATATAGGCGTATTGCTCCAGCCAGCCGCCTTCCACTTTTGCCGGCGGGCATACCCAGGCTTCTTTTCTCTTTTGAAGGATCTGTTCATCGATGAGTAAATTGATTGTTCTTTCATTTAAATCGATATCGATCATATCCCCTTCTTCTATTAAAGCAATGGCTCCGCCCAATGCCGCTTCAGGCGAAACATGGCCGATCACACCGCCGCGGCTCGCGCCGGAAAATCTGCCGTCTGTGATGAGCGCAACATCTTTATCCAATCCCGCGCCGCAAATATACCCCGTCACGTTGAGCATTTCCTGCATACCCGGTCCGCCTTTCGGGCCTTCATAGCGGATGATCATAACATCGCCTTTTTTGATATTTCCCTCGACAAGCGCACCCATCGCATCGTTTTCGCTGTCGAACACACGGGCAGGTCCCACGTGCTTATACATTTTAGGATCCACACCGCCTATTTTAATAACAGCTCCAAGCGGTGCGATATTGCCTTTGAGTATCCTCAGCCCACCTTCCTTTAAATAAGGATCGTTCATCGGGCGTATCACGTTCTTGTCCCAGACAGCTGCGTCTGCAACATTGTCCGCGATTGTTTTCATACTCACAGACAGCGCGCCACCGTCTACGATGCCTGCGTTGATACCTTGCTTAATGACCGCGCTGACACCGCCCGCCATATCCAAATCTTCCATAACATGGGCTCCCGAAGGAGAAAGCTTGCACACCTGAGGAGCAATTCTGCTTATTCTGTCAAAATCCTCGAGCTCCATATCAATTCCTGCGGCACCTGCAATGGCAGGCAGATGCAATGCCGTGTTCGTCGAGCACCCGAGCATCATATCAAGCGTGATAGCATTCTCAATTGCTGTTTTTGTTACAATATCTCTCGGCTTCAGATCTGCTTTCAGCAAGTCCATGATCATCATGCCGGCCCGTTTGGCCATCCTGATTCTCTCTGCGCGTATAGCCGCCACTGTTCCGTTGCCGACAAGCCCGAGCCCCAAAATCTCCGACATACATGCCATTGAGTTCGCCGTAAACATACCGGAGCATGAGCCGCATCCGGGACAGCTTTCATCTTCATAAAGCTTAAATTCTTCCGGTGTTATCTCTCCCAGTTTCAATTTTGCGGAGGCTTCCAGCGGCCCTATTTCATTGAGCTTTCCTCTAAGTTTTCCTTTTTGCATCGGCCCGCCCGTGATTAAAATCGTCGGTATGTTCACTCTCAAAGCGCCGATGAGCATGCCGGGTATTATTTTATCGCAGCTCGCAACCAGCACCAGCGCGTCACAGTTATGTGCTTTTACCATCGTCTCAATCGAGTTGGCAATGAGCTCCCTGCTCGGAAGCGAATACTTCATGCCGTCTGTACCCATAGCCATGCCGTCACAGATCGCAATGTTTTCAAACATGACAGGCGTGCCTCCCGCTATCCGCACTCCGTCCATGACCGCCTGCCCCAATTTATCAAGATGCGAATGCCCCGGAAAAATATTTGTCCAGGAATTGGCAACGCCGATAAAAGGTCTGCTGATCTCTTCATCAGTGAATCCGGCCGCTTTGATGAGCGAGCGTGCGGCCTGTCTGATGGGTCCTTTTTTCATCAGATCACTCTGATATGTTTTGTCTTTCATAGATTATCCTCCTGAATATCCATTTAATGAATATGTTCTTCGTCTTAATTATAATGCACGATGAGCTTCACCGTGCATTAAAATATTATAATTGAATATATTGTTTATGTTTATAAAATTAAATCGCTATTAATTTCCGCTTGCTGGTTCTACAAGATTTGATACGCCTGGCGGCAGTTCGCCGGCTTCTTCAAGCCTACGCGCTCTTTTAATATTTCGAATACCCAGTGTAAAGAATGGTATTACCAATGTGAATATATTTATATATCCGGTATAAGCATAGCCTTTGCTGATGATTGCTATCAATCCAACTTGAGATATGATCCAGATAATAATCGTCCAGGCTGTAGCAATAATACCGTTTTTTAACTTTTCATTTTCCATCTTCTTAAAGAAGAGCAATTTCAGTCTGGCTTGCGCCGCAAATACAAATCCCACAGCCGTTGTAACAAGAGCCATAAATAACAATAACGGATAAATGACTTTAAATACCTGGCTGTCCAATGAATTTACGACATAAAGGGTAGGCAATAATTGAGCCTCCGCATCAGTTGCAACTGTCGGCATTCCGCCTATTAACATCAGGCAGACAGCGCATAGCATAAACGAATTCAAAATAATACCCAAGATCGCGGTACCTTTTGGTTCGTTGCGGTATCTGATGCCAACCGCCGAAGAAGCGCCGGCCGACCAGATCCCGGCTTGAAACAATCCGTATAACACCGCTCCCCATATAGCTTTCGGATAGGATGTATAGACCACTTTATCCGCAAAATGCATGGAGATATTGCTCCATTGCGAAATTATTCCGTATCCGGTGATCATGGCTACACATATAATCATTATAATTGTTAATATCGAGCCAAACATCCTGACAAATTTAGCACCGAATATGCACACTATCACTGTAAGTATAAGCATGATCAATGTCCCGAAAAAGTTGGGGATGCCAAAATATTGGTTAAACAATACCGCGCCGCCCGCAAGGCATGCCGCCGGAGCCAACGGTAGTGTTAAAAGAGATATGACATCATATACCTTGCCCATTACCATTTGAATAGGTTCATACACCTTGTTGGCGATTTGAATATATGAAAATACAGAATATAATCGGCTCATTTCGAGTGATATATACATGATAAGTCCGACCAGTGTCATCGAAAAGACAGGCAGAATCGCGCCTAAAAAACCGTGCTGTACAAAATAATGCACTTCTTGTGTGCCCGATGCGAACCCGGCTCCGCAGTGAGATGAAAACCACACTGCGGCAACCCCTACGCTGATGCTTGTAAAATAACGTCCTTTGTTAAGTGTTCCCTTAGCAGTTGTTTGCATAATAACTAATAACCTCCATATAGAATTTAAACAATATATTCAAAATATAAACTTATTGATCTAATCGGCTTCTTGCTCATAAGCCGGGCTTTTTTAACCGTGAAAGCAATATAAGTCCAAGCACACACGCCACCCCCGCTATCACAAAGGATAATGCTACCCCAAGGCTCGTGCCTTGAACAGCTTTTATAAGTACGGGACAAAGAAGGGATGCGAGCCCAAAGCCTATCATAATAAAACCATAATTGATTCCGGCATTTTTTGTTCCAAAATAATCCGTCGAAAGCGCGGGAAAAGTGCCCAGTGTGCCACCGTAAAAAAATGCCAGCGCGACAAATAAGACGGCATAGAGCATTCCCTTTGCCGCAACCAGTCCCGAAATACACGCAGTACTGAACCCAAACACGCAGATCAGCGTGATTTTTCTGCCCACCTTGTCCGATAATGAAGGCACGACCAAGCGGCCCACAGCCTGAAATATGGATGCCAGCATCACTGCACTGAGGGCCTGTGCGCTTGTGATCATGCGCTGTCCGCTGATAAGCACAAATTGGGGGCTGATCAGCATAAAACCGGGAACCGCCAAAAACATAGATATGGTAATCATGTAGTAATATTTTGTTTTCAGCATTTCTTTTGGCGCATACTGCCTCACTGCAGACAGCGCCTTGTTGTCTGTCGTCTCATAATCGTCCATATATCCGTACGGAGGTTCTTTGACGCATATACTTCCGACTACGCCCACAGCCAAAGTTAGAATAGCTATTGATAAAAACATTGCCCTTAAACTGTAATTGCTTAAGACAAAGTTAATAAAGGGCGACATGTAAAACCCGGACAAGCCGATCATGCAAAGAATTGCTCCGCCGGCCATACCTTTTTTATCCGGAAAATATTTTTGCATTGCCGCTATTAAAGTGTTATAGACAATGCCGCCTCCAATACCTGTAAATGCCCCAAATGTCACCGTAAGAAGCCAGGGCATCTTTACCGGTACGATTGCCGTGAATAATAAACCCAAAAAGCTCATCACAATTCCAAATCTCAAAGCTTTTTGAATCGAGTATCGAGTCTGAAGTTTGCCGCCTAAAATGCATCCTACGACAAATATTCCAAGATTCACCGAAAAGGGCACACTTGCGGCAGCGGCATCGATTGCGTAGTGACTCATTATAAAAGGTTGAATAATACTCCACGAATAACTGGTCCCGCCAAACGCCATAACCAACATGCCCATAAGCAATACTTTTATTCGGCTTACCTGCTTTATTTTCACTGTTTCCAAAATGAAAGCTCCTTCAAATATTTTTTTATCTGTGTTCCAGAAAACTTTATAAGATGTCCGCTTGCTTGGCCTGATGCTTTAATTCATCCCGAAAATCCGGATGCGCAATTTTAATGAGTTCTTTTGCTCTGCTTGCAGCCGACTGATTCAGCATATCCGCAACACCGTACTCGGTTGCGATATACTGCACATCGGTACGCGGCGTTGTAATCACCGTTCCCGCTGGATGGTTGAAAACAATTTTTGATGTAACGGTGCCGTCTTTTTTGGTATTTATTGATTTCATCGCTATAAACGACATCCCGCCCTTGCTCATTTGAGCTCCTCTTACAAAATCCACCTGGCCACCCGTGCCGCTGAACTGTCTGCTTCCTATAGATTCACTGCATACCTGCCCCGTAATATCAGTGCTGATGCAGCTGTTCACCGAAATAAAATTATCCTGCTGTGCTATGATATAAGGATCGTTTGTATAAGAAACGGATTTTGCCAATACCTTTGGATTGCGATTCAGAAACTCATACATTTCGCTGCTTCCCATTGCAAACCCCATAACAGATATTCCCCTGTCCACTTGTTTGGCACTGTTGTCTACTGCGCCTTTTTGTGTTAAATAAAACATGGACTCCGTATACATTTCCGTATGAATTCCAAGATGCTTATGATCTTTAAGGCTGTAGCCTACCGCGTTTGAGATCCCTCCTATGCCTATTTGCAGACACGCCTTGTTTGGGATTCTGTCAACAATGTATGCTGCCACTTTCTTTTCCGTATCATCTGGCTCTCCCGACTGGAGTTCGGCAACTTCCTCGCTTTCTTCGAATAATGCGGTTACTTCGCTGATATGTACTTTGTATCCGCTTATATGCGGGAGCCGGTCATTGACCTGCACAATCACTTCCCTTGCATCTTTTGTGAATGCATCCATGTCTCCGGGAGAGAGACTTAAATTGAAATAACCCTCTTCATCCATCGGACACGCCATGATAAATAAAACGGTTGGCTGCAACCTTGTTTTTATAACTTTTTCCGCATTTCTCAGCTGAAAGCAATAATAATCGATTTTTCTCCCTTTCTTTATCGCATCACGTTCATATGCGCCCAAAAATGAAGAAATGTAATGTATCCGATCATTACAATCGGCATTAAAAATATTATGTTCTCGAATAGAAAGAGAAGATGAGACGATCACATCGTTTAGTTCATTTTTTCTTTTGTATAATTCATTGAGTAAAATAACAGAACATTGACTTGATGCTTGTACGGCGATTTTGTCCCCGCTGATGATTTTGCTCACCGCCTTGGCAGGCGTTGTCAATTTCTGCGTATATTGATCTTTAAAATTCATATAAATAATTCCTCCGCGTAGCATATCTTTTCATCTTATATCACTCTGATTTTCAAGTGTCAAAATATAAACATAACGTTTACATTTGTACCAACTTTATGATATATTTATGGTGTCATGTACATTTTTATGAACATGTTGTTGCGAAATAAAAACAAAGGAACTATAATATCAGTATACCAAATGATAAAAAGGTGATTAAAATAAATAAAATTGATTTAGCCAATAAACTAAATGAAAATCCGTTCATATCTATCACACAGGCAATCTATGAAATTTTGCTTTATGAAATTATTAATTTTATTCTTTTGCCCGAAACAGTGCTGGTAGAATCCTACATTGCGGAATCTTTAGATGTGAGCCGTTCTCCTGTCAGGGAAGCGATACAAATGCTCGAGAAAGATGAATTTGTCATCAGGAACTATAAGAAATCAGCTATTGTCGCGCCTTTGAACGCAAACGATTACTTCGATTTAACAAATTTCAGATATCTCATAGAACCACAGGCGGCAGGCTGCGCGGCCGTGAGAGTTACAGATAAAGAAATCACGCAATTAGAGGACTACGCAAAGCAAATCGAAAAAGCGTATCATTCCGGAGATTACAAAAATATGCTGTCTTCCGAAGATATCTTCCATGAATATATTGTGCTCTGCAGCAAAAACAAATATCTGATTGATGCTTATAAAAACATCAAATCGCAAATCAATAAATACCGGATCTATATCACAGCGGACAAAGATACGTATGAATTTATTATTCGCGAGCATTTCATCATTTTTGATTCAATAAGTTTCAAAAACAAAGATACGGCCGAGAGTGCGTGCAGGCGTCATATCACTTTTGTTTTGGGGCGAAGCGAAAGCGAAGTAAAAGAATCCTGTTCGATCCTGGTACAAGAGAGACTAAAACAATTGAAACAGCGTTTACAGGATGCTAAGATAGATTAAATTTTATATATGATCACACGAATAATTATGTTCATTTTATAGTTCATACAATTATTGTTATGCAAAGATTTACATCTTTCATGAATTTTCAAATCCTTATAGACAAAACTTCCAAACAAATGTATCATAAAAACGGTATTCATAACATAGGGATATAATCGATCATATCAACGTTCTATACTGCATGATGCAGTATAGTCTGTAAGGAGGAAAAATGAAGTCAAGAGTAGAAATCAAAACCTATGCAAAAACATTGATCAGGCAGGACTACTGGACACAAGTGGGTGTTATCGTTGTTTTTGCCGCAATTATTGCCGGAGCCAGCGCTGTAACATTCGGCATCGGCTCGCTCATTCTTTCGGGGCCTTTGACGGTAGGGCTCTGCTGGTTCTTTTTGCTTATTTACCGCGGTGAAAAGCCGGATTTCGGCACCATGTTCAACAAAGGGTTTCATAATTTCGGACGCAATGTGGGCGGATATCTTTGGATGCAATTATTTATTTTGCTCTGGTCACTTCTCTTTGTGATTCCGGGTATTATTAAATCTTTCTCATATGCCCTGACCCCCTTTATTCTTGCCGACTGCCCCAATGTCAAAGCCCAGGACGCACTCAAACTTTCTATGCGCATGATGAATGGCCGCAAGATGGATCTTTTCATATTTTATCTGAGCTTTTTGGGCTGGATGATCCTCTCGAGCCTCACATTCGGATTGCTGATGATTTTTTATGTAGGTCCATATATGGGCTCTTCTTTCTCGGGCTTTTATGAAGAAGTCAAACGCGACTCGCTCGAAAAAGGTATCGTCACCGAAGCGGAGCTTTCTTAGTACACATAATATGAACATAATAAATAAAAAGCTTGGAAATCCAGGCTTTTTTATTTTAAAATAAATATATAAGCTATTCCTGATCATTCAACCTCATCCCCTCGCGCAAATCATAAGATGACTCCGCTCACAAACATCTCTTTTCAATCTCCCTTATATATTCTTATAATCATTAATCATTTTTTCAACAGTATCCAAATGCTTTACCTTGACACAAAAGCCTGTGCTGTACTAAACTTAAAAGAGAATACAACCGTTATATATTTTATATATGTAAATCAATACTTTTATTCAAAGCCATAATAAAAAACAACATTTGGCTGTAAACGGGATATTGATATCCGAAGTTTTTTAAACTTTACTGCCAACATCATTACTCAATCGTCACGTAGAAAAGGAGTGTTTATTATCAAAATCTTAGGAATCGTCGGCAGCAGGAGAAAAGACGGAAACACATCAGCTCTTGTCCAAAGAGCTGTTAAGGCAGCTGAAGAAGAGGGTGTGCAAGCCGAAATTATTTTTCTCGGTGATTATGTCATAAAAGATTGTACCGGCTGTGAGGGCTGCAAAGATACTTATAAATGTGTGATCAATGATGACATGCAGAAATTATATCCGCGTCTGCTTGAAGCCGATGCCATTATTTTAGGTTCTCCGACTTATTTTTATAATGTGTCCGCCGCCGTGAAGGCTTTTATCGACAGATGCTATTGCTTTGAGGTTTTCGCAAAAGACGACCGCAGTATCTGGATGGGCATTTACGAAGCGCTGGGAGGCAAATATGCAGTTGTCATGGCTGTATGCGAACAATCTTCCAAGGCTGATATGGGCAATACAATTGAGGCGATGACAAAGTCGTTGGAAGCATTGGGTTACAGGGTAATCGATACTCTTCAAGCATTGGGTTTGTTCAAAAAGCAAGATGTTTTAAACAACGAAAAGATATTAGACCAAGCAGCAAAAGCGGGGAAAAAGCTTGCAAAGACATTAAAGCTGAGAAAAGAAATAGAAGAGAAACTACATTCAATTGATTCTATCAAAAATAACGAAATTTAAATTTAATTCTAAATCCCAATAATAAAGGATTGATCAGTTTAAAGCCAAAAAATCAACAAAGACTTTATGTATTAAAAAGGCTTGTCTGTGAAATTTCAGGATTGCAAAAAAGCAAACCTGATGCAGTTGTTTTTATTCTGCCGTAAATTTCACTGCGCCTTTACCGCTTTTTTTCACCTCCATCATTGCCGTATCCGCTTTTTTGAGCAACTCGTCAATTTCCGTACCGTCCGCAGGGTACATCGCAACGCCGATGCTCAAGGTGATGTGATGCGTTATTTTATCAGTGCTGAAAGGCTTCACTAGGCTTTGATTCAATCGGCCAAGGGCTTTCTTCGCTTCATCCCGGTTTTTCGCATTGAGCAGTATCACAAATTCATCTCCGCCGAACCTTGCAGCCATATCACATTTACGAACAAACTTATCGAGCTTGTTTGCAACTGTAATCAACACTTTATCACCTATATCATGTCCATATTCATCGTTTACCGTTTTAAAACTGTCTATGTCCGCCATCACAATCGCCAGCTCTTCCCTAGTTCTCGCTACGCGAGCCACCTGTTTTTCAAAATAATCGTAAAAATGCATTCTGTTGGGCAATTGTGTGAGAGCATCGCGCATAGCCATATTTTGAAGCTGCTCTTTTAGTTTTTTGATTTCACCGATATCTTTTAAAGTGGAAATAATGATATCTTCTCCTCCCAAACGCATCAACGCAGCTGAAAAAAGCCCGTAAACAGACTCACCGTTTTTATTTTTAAACTCTATCTCCAGTCCGTTTACTTCTTTTCCCGCCTTCACATCTTCAATGATTTTTGCTCTCTGCGCCAAGTCCACCCAAAACTTGTCCTCAATCGCCGTTTTGCCGACCACTTCATCTTCCGTGTATTTCATCATATCCAGCATTTCATTGTTTACCTCAAGAATTGCCCCGTTATCCGCTTTCAAAAGAATAACACCGTAAGGTGCCTGATGAAAAATAGTATTAAATTTTCTTTCTTCTTTTTTTACATCTTCAAGCAATTTTTTGGGAATAAGCATCGCCAAATTTACGATCAGGTAGAGCAAAACAAGTATATTCAGCGTAAAAAATATGATTTCAAATATATTCTGACTGAAATAATCGAGTGTCTGCGAGGGATTGAAAATTTCCTTGGCAATACGTACAAAATTTAAAAAAATAAAAAGGATTGCATTCACTTTCAAAGACAGCACAATAGAGCGGAATTCACCGGAAGGTTTTTTGATAAGTATCCCTAGCGCTTGTGCGAAAAAAATAATATAGGCGGCGCTTATAACGATAATGCGTATGCTTACACTGGCTCTTACATAGGTGAAATATAAAAGCATCGACATGCTTACAATTACAAGTATACTGTTTACTTTATAATTTTGTTTGATTTTCAAAAACGAATTTAATCCGCTTAAAAAAAAGAGAATGCCGACCAGAAGCAGTGAATTTGCGATAATGATACTCAAAAAATCACAAATTATGCCGCGCAAAGCAATCAGCACAAACCCGGCCATCGTCATCGCAAGTCCGATGATCCACTGCCCGATTCCCATATAACGCATTCTATTATCAAGCCATATTTGTATCAGCATGATTAAGCCTACCAAAAACACAAGTAATTGTGCCGTGGCAATACTCCGTGTACCTACCATTTCGATTCCTATTTCATCTTTTTTCATATTATACTATGTTTTTTGATATTGAAAAGTATATAACCGTCTAAAATAATTGAAAATAATAAAACAAGCATAAATATGCTTGTTTTATTATCACTGTATCGTCTTAATCCCCGAAATATGCTTCATTCTCGCGAATATAAGCAACCACCATAGCGTCAAATTCTTTCTCGTGACATGTAAACTTACTGTCCAGCTCATGAAATAACTGTTTCGCAAATGATGCCGCAGCGCTATCATCCGCTCCGTCAACAAATCGCTGTAATTTTTCTTCATTATCATGATAAATTTCAATCGCTTTTTTTAAAAGCTCGCCAAGCTCTTCTTCACCAATCTCCAAAAAGCCTTTCTGCGCTATCTGTGCCAATTGCACCGTGGCATTGAAAAATAACTGGCTAAACCCGCCGCTGCATATCTCATCGGCGATGGCGCAGCATGCATACACATTCTGACAAGGCTTCGGCAGCGAAACGATCACTTCATATTCGTCACTGCAGTCTTCGCTGATCTGTCCGCTGATCCAGCTCATGACGACGAAGCGCAAATCATCATCGGCAATTGCCGCTATCTCCTCTTTTTTTAAATGTTCAAATTTTTTTGATGCCGTAATACAAGCTTTACTTAATTCTTTCATAACAACTACAACCCCATATTTTATATATTTTTCAATATAACATATATACTAAAAGAAAACAAGCAGGCTGCCCTGCTTGTTTTAGAGGTGAGGTTGTCTTCATGAAAATTTTTTGTCATTTATTCTATTTCTATCTTGTTTTTTCCTTCGGTTTTTTCCGCTTTCGGAACTGTGATACTCAGTGTGCCGTCGTTTAATTTTGCTTTGATATTTTCCCCGGCAGCGTCAGCTAAATAAATACTTCTTGCCATGGAAGAATATCTTCGCTCCTTATGGATGTAGTTTTTTGTGCTTTCGTCTTTGTTTTCTTCTCTGGCAATTGCAATCGTGAGTCTGCCGTCTGTCATATTGATATTGATTTCTTCTTTTTTCACTGCCGGCAGATCTGCCTCGACAACATAATCTTTTTCGTTTTCCACAACATCGATTTTGAAAGTATCCGCAGCAAAGCTTCTGCGCAGCGCGAACGGCTCGGCGAAAAAGTCGTCAAGCATGTTGTAGAAATCATCAAAACCCTTATTTACTACATTTGTTCCTTTTCTGTTAAATGGTACTAATCCAGCCATGATTAACAACTCCTTTATAATAATTTTTATTTTGTTAGCACTCTATCTTGTTGAGTGCTAATTTATATTTACCACTTTTTGTAAATGATGTCAATACCTTTTTTAAAAATTTTTTATGTTTTTTCATTATCAATTTATTCTTTTATTTCTAAATTGCTCCAAATGTTTCGTTAAAAAATATATACATTCCCAAAGCAAAATAAATCAAGGCAGAAAGAATTTTGAAAAATTTTGAAGACTTATTATCTACTGCACTGCCAACAATATAAGTACTCAGTACGCCTATCGCCGCATCTATTGTAAGGCCGATCAACAAAAAGCTAAAGCCTAACAGCAATAATTGACTGCCCACATGTCCAAGAGCCTTATTTGTAAACTGGGGTAAATAAGCAATATAAAAGAAAATAACTTTAGGATTCATTAGATTTGTAAACATTGCCTGACAAAAAGTCATCCGTGTTGATTGTTTTTGAGAGTCCGTTTTTACGTTCAGTTCCCTATCACGCAAAGTCTGTATAGAGTCCGTTTTTACGTTCAGTTCCCTATCACGCAAAGTCTGTATGCCGATTAAAACCAAATAGAGGCCGCCACAAACTTGCAATATATGAAAGGCCTGATTCGAAACACTGAAAAAAGCAGCCAGTCCACAGCTCACAACAATCGTGTAAAACAACATGCTCACTGATATTCCAAGCGCAGCGGTTATCCCTGCTTTTCGTCCAAGTCGAATACTTGTAGCTATAATATACAGCATATCAGCTCCCGGTATGACACAAATAATGAATGTCGACCCTAAAAAAATGATATATTTTGTTAAATCTATAGTGAACAAAAAAAACCTCCGAATAAAAAAGCAAGGATTTGTAACGTTTTTATTGACATAATATGGTTACATCATTATAATAAATGTAACACGTTGAAATGTAACTGTCAATATACATTATGGAGGTTACTTCATGGATTTGTTATGTCTTGAGTTTATCAACAGCAAATGGTACAAAACACATCAGCTGTTCGAAGATCCTTTATATAGCCAGGAATGGATGCATGATTTTTGTGAAAAATGGAAACTGAAAGAGACAGATGTAGAAAATATCGAAGATATGAAAGTACTAATCGACCTGAGAACTTTTTTAAACGAGGCAGCTTTTGAATTCTGCAAAACAAGAAAGTTATCCAAAAAAACTATTTTTCGGTTAAATAAGTATTTATCACCTGTTTCTTATCAGGTATTGGAATCTGTGAATGACACCTTGCAATTAAAGACAATTCCCAAAAAAGAAAATATGCAGTGGCTCTCATATCAAATAACGCTCTCTTTTGCCGAGCTTTTAACTCAATCAGATATTGAGCGCATAAAGCTTTGCCAAAATCCCGACTGCGGCTGGATTTATTATGATCTGAGCCGTGCAGGCACACGAAAATGGTGTGATAACACATGCGCATCTCTTATGAAAGTACGCAAATTCAGAGAAAGACAAAAGGAGAAAAACAATGAACATCACCTACAAAACAAATAAAGCCATCAATACGCAGCAATTGCAGGATCTTTTTCTATCCGTTGATTGGGCTTCCGGCAAATATCCCGATAAAATATCTGCGGCCATGCAAAATTCGGATACAGTCTACACAGCTTGGGACGGTGAAGCTCTCATAGGTCTTATCAATGTGTTAGACGACGGCATCATGACTGCATATATTCACTTTTTATTGATCAGGCCAAGCTATCAATCACATGGAGTCGGCAGAGAACTGCTTCGTTTAGTAAAAGAAAAGTATAAAGACTATTTAAGACTTGTGTTGATTTCATATGATCAAAAAGTCAATTTTTATAAAAACTGCGGCTTTGATATCGGAGAGCACGAAACACCTATGTTTTTAACATCGCTTGAAAATTGATATATAAATTCTGCCTTTCGATTATAACGGACGCTGCTCTCAGCGTCCCATCCCCTTTAACCCTGCTTTATTTTTGCATATTCTTTTTTTATTTTTTTCATATAAATCAATCACATACCGTCTTTTTATCGCGCATCAAAGTGCCCGATACCCTCACATGCATCTCAATGCTCTTCTGTCAAAAATGCATATGACCTTCATTACAAAATAACATTCGGGTCAACTGCTCAATTTATTGTATCGCACATCATCAACTGGAATAAATGACATGCGTATCATAGTCTTCTCGGACCCCTCTTATTAAATTTTCCGGACATCTCATGCTCATCACGCGACATAATCGGTGCATAAATTCAAATTTTTTTATAGCCTTCCCTCTTCTGCCTATGCTACAATAACATTATGAAATCTAATCGGGAGCACAGTCATGTCTGGTTTTTTTATTCTGAAACATTTTATCAATGACAACATCGAAATATTCCATTGCCCACTTGCGGGGAAAATAAAAGCGCTCTACTGCGATAACACGATCGCTTTGAATAAAAACCTTTCCACCACAGCCGAAGAAACATGTATTTTAGCCGAGGAGCTTGGCCATCACTACACATCCTGCGGAGATATCCTCGACCAAAGCAAGACTGAAAACATTAAAGCCGAAAAAAGAGCACGCCGTTGGGCGGCGGAAAAGCTAATCCGGCCGCATGATTTCATCGACGCGTTCAATGCAGGAGTCTCTAACCGCGCGGAGCTCGCAGAATTTTTAGACGTGACGGAAAAATTTATTGAAATGGCGCTGGAACATTTCATCAATATACATGGGCTTTTTCTTACTATAGATAATTACACGATTTGTTTTGATCCTTTGCTTGTTATAAAAAATTTTGATTGAAAAAGAAACAGGCCTAAAAGCCATAAATTATTTGACCTTTATGCCCGTTTCTCCCAACCACTGCTTAAGCAGCTTAGATTTTGACCCGTTTTTTTATAAATATGCTAAATAATGTTGGAAATATTTCCTATTATATCTTATGCTTATAGTATGAAAACTTGACGAAAATTTTTTAAAAATTTTATTTTCTTTTAATGAAAGGAGGATCCGGTCTATGAAATTCAATTGCCCGTTGATTGTTGTACGCGATCTGGCACGATCACGTAAATTTTATGAGGAAGTTTTAGGTCAGGAAGTTATTTTAGATTTCGGCGAGAACATCACGTTTAACGGAAATTTCTCTCTTCAAACTTTGGATAGCTGGCAAACCTTTATTTGCAAACCAGAAAGTGATATTGCCTTTGGTTCAAACAGCTTCGAATTATATTTCGAAGAGGACTGCTTTGATGAATTTTTAAGCAAACTTTCGGTCTATTCCATTGAGTATATACATTCTTTGGTTCAATATCCTTGGGGGCAGAGGGTGCTGCGTTTTTATGACCCGGATCGTCACATTATCGAAGTGGGAGAAAGCATGGCATGCGTTGTGCGCCGCTTTTATGATCAAGGGCTTTCAATCGATGACATATCCGCTCGCACACAGCATCCGGTTGAATTTGTGAAAAACTGCTTGTAAAAAGAAAATAGACCTAAAAGACTAAATCCTCAGACCTGCTTTTAAAAGTCTACTTCCTCCACTGCATTATTTGCAGTGACAGTCTTATTTTGCTCGAATCTTTTTCTTTTATTCGTGGAAAAATTTTGCATGAAATTGATTCATAAAAGAAAATAGACTCAAAAGCATAAACATAAGTCTATCCTATATAAGCCTATTTTCCCCACTGCACTCGCCGCAGTGATGAATATACTATTCCCTCGGGGCAAAAAAACATGCTTTAAAATAACTGGTATTTTCTACTAATTTATTTTAAAATTTAAACAAATTAAATGATAGGAGATTTGAAATGATGTTAGGGTATGATCAGTTTTTACTGAAGTTGAAATCAAAGCCTCAGACAGAAACACTGACGGAAGAATTTTTATCCTCTCCAGAAAATATTTCTTTGCTGATGGATTTTATCCATACACAGAAAGGTTCGACCAAATTTCTTTGCGAAAAAGTCGTTCGTCGCATAAGCGAAATAAATCCCTCGCTTCTCTATCCTTACTTCGATACGATCGTATCTTTCTTATCAAGCGAAAGCAACATCATCCGTTGGGGCGCATTCTTCACACTGGCAAATATGGCATCAGTTGATAATGAAAACAAATTTGAATCCATCTTTGAGCTTTACTTTTCTTTTCTCTCTTCACAGTCCATGATCACCGCCTCCAACGTCGTAAAAAGCGCACCGAAGATCATTGCCGCCAAGCCTGCCTTAGAAGAGACAATCACAAATAAACTTCTCTCGACACAAAACAACACCTATTATATGAAGGGCGAGCCTTCAGGCGAATGTAAAAACGTTCTTTATTCCCATCTGCTCGATTGTTTTGATAAATATTTTCTCTCTTCGCATATGAAAAGAGAAATATTGGATTTTGCGAAAAATCAATTAAATAACTCAAGAGCTTCCGTAGCAAAAAAAGCCGGTATTTTTGTAAAAAAATATGCTTGTTTTCAATAGAATCTGCTCCTTCTATATGATATAATTTTTCTCTATCAACAAAGAAGAGAAAGCTTTACATATATGAAAAAAACAAAAAAAAGAAGGCCTTATATGCTGAAAATATTATTATTTATTATTTTTCTGCTGCTTGTGGAACTGCTTTTGAGTAACACACTTTTAAGCATCGGCTCTCTTACAATCAAAAACGAAAAAATCCCTTCTGCTTTCAACGGATATAAAATCGTGCAGCTCTCAGACCTGCATGGCAGATCCTATGGCAAGGATAATGCCTGCCTGCTGAGAAAAGTCAAAGAGCAGCAGCCGGATATCATCGTCCTCACGGGCGATATGGTCAGCTCCACCCATACCGATTTTGATACTTTTTATTCGCTTGCGCGCAGTCTTGTAAAAATATGCCCGGTCTATTTCGTCATCGGTAATCACGAACAGATGCTTTTAGCCTCCCTGAGAGATGAACTGCTTGATACCATTCAATCCATCGGCATCATCGTGCTTGATAACGAAAAAATCTCTCTTGAAAAAGACGGAGAAGCTATCGACCTGTATGGGCTTTGGTTCAATCTGCGCTATTATCGCAATTTGAAAAACCTGCGCGAAGTCTACTCTTTTGAAGAGCAAAACATAAACCAGCTTCTAGGAGAGAAATCGGATGCTTTTACGATATTGCTCGCACATAATCCCGTCTATTTTGAAACCTACGCCGCATGGGGCGCCGACCTCACTTTAAGCGGTCACATGCACGGCGGCCTGATCCGCATTCCTTTCATAGGCGGTCTGCTTTCTCCGGAAGTGAAATTTTTTCCCACGTATGATGCGGGCCTGTACGCCATTGGCGGCAAAATGCTCTACGTCAACCGCGGGCTTGCAAGCGGGCTTTTCGGCATTCGTTTTCTTAATCATCCGGAAATTTCAGTCTTTACGCTTGCCAGCACACTTTAAAATAGCAAAAGGCTTAAAGAGGGGCACTTTAAGCCTTTAAAAAGAAAATAATAAAATAGAAAAAAATTTTTTTAAGATCCTTCTCATATACATTTTGGAGAGGTAGTCTTATTTTCTTCAAAATAAAATTCTCTATACCACTATTTAGTCAATCCCATATATCACCATCATAAAAAAGCAAAGAGCTTAAAGTAGAAAACTTTAAACCCTTGCTTTAGAATACTTTAAAGACAGAAAGGTAAATAGGTAAGCTTTAACATTTTAGTTCGTAAATAGTATATACGATGTAGAAATTTTTATACTTTAATAACGAAAAATTTTTACTTTTTTTATTTATAAAATGCTGCATAAATAAGAAAAACATATATTATCTTTTATATTTCATTTTGTCATTGACAAAAATACACAAAATAAAGTACTATAAGAATATAATTAAAATATTTAATATTTTTTTGTGAAATAATCGCTCTCAAATTTAATAAAATATACTGTCAAGTTAGTTGTTCCCTAAATAGAATACACAAAACTATGGAGATAGCACCGATGTTAAAACAAGCAAAAAAACTACTGTTATTTTTATTCCTGTCTGCTTTGCTTCTCAGCTTTACTTCTTGTAAAAATACAGTATCCGTCTACCGCAATTACGCAGGCGAGAATGATAACTATGAAGTCAGTGTCCGCGTGCAGCTCGAATACGACGGCAACCCCAAAGTGCCGAAAGGTCTGATGTATGATGATGAGAATTTAACGACTATGATGTATTATGATATCACGTATATCGGCACAAAAGATGTGGAAAATCTGCAAATTACCGGAGTAGAATGGGGGAATAAATACTATTTGCTCAGTCAAAACCAAATCGGCGGTTATATGAATTTATTTGATGAAGATAATAAATACAGCACAAAAGATTCAATGCAAACAATTGATATCACCGAGCATGCGTATTACGTGCAATTCACCTACGCCGACGGCACTACAGAGCGTATCAATACACAACTGACAAGTTCAAAAGGCGAGATTACAGACTTAGATTTAGTGTTTACAGAAAAAACTACTCAAAACTAAGGAGGCCGCATCTTATTGAAAAAAATAAAAATTTTTTTACTGTGTCTGTTCCTTTGCTTGTTACTTCTCAGCTTTACATCATGCGGGAAAACAGTATCCGTCTACCGCAATTATGCAGGTGAGAATGAAAACTATGAAGTCAATGTTCGTGTACAGCTTGAGTACGACGGCAGCCCCAAAGTGCCGAAAGGCATCACTTTCGGTGATGAAAAATTACAAATGGCAACGCGTTATGAGATTAAGTATATCGGAGAGAAAGATGTAGAAAATCTGCGGATCACACAAATCAATTGGGGTTCTAATTCATGTGAAGGCAGTCAAAATCAAAACACAGGCTATATGTCTTTATTCGATGAAAATAATAAATATATTATGAACGGTTCACCGCAGCAATATATTGATCTGATCGAACCTTATTATTTTATTCAGTTCACCTACGACGGCGGCGCTACAGAGCGTATCAATACACAACTGACAAGTTCAAAAGGCGAGATTATAGACTTGGAGCTGGTGTTTAAAAGAGACTAACTCTCACCTTTTCTATCCTGATGTTTATCAATGCTCATCCGGCAACTCTTTCGGTTCTTTTTAAAAGAGCATCTTGTTTTGTAATGATGAACATGTCATTTCAATTAAAATAATTTGTTTCTTAATCTGCAGCACGCACTGCCCGTACAAAATTATACACATTCAGCACATCTTTCTGCGGGGCCTTTTCATTGACTGCGGGATAATTATTTTCATTACCTGTCTTGGGGTCACTGCGCTGCGCGCCTGCACCATGCACATCCATAATGACACCGTTCATCTCTCCAAGTGCCTCACCAAATGCAACATACACCGCCGCTTGCCCCGGTATTTCTCCGTCAAGATGCGTTGTGCTTGTCCAATAAGATGCGTAATTTATATTTCCTGTTATATCGATTATCTGTGTCGCCTGAAATAAAGGATCGATCGCAGCGGAATTTGTCGTATCCGGACTCCTTGTGTAATCAACGATGCTTTGCAGTTGTTTCGCATCAGGCAAATACCAGTCATCATAGCCCGCATACTCCAACTCTTCTGCCCATTCAAGCGCCTGCTGCCAGTCTATCCCCTCGCTTTTTTCTTGCCCTGCATCAAAATACCCGCTGTCATACTTCATCCACATCAGCCCCGTCGATAAATCTGTTATGGTTCCGTCTCCGTTATCCACAAAGTTGTTTATTCCGTAACTGGTATTCCCACGCACATACATCACATAAAATTCTTTAGAGACGGGATAGCCTTTTATTCTGCCATCCGCAAAATTGACGCCAAACATAGTCGCATTTCCGTTCATTGTATCGCTTTCATAAATGGTGCTCGTGGCATATTGTGAATCTATAAATCTCTCACCCGTCTCGTCTCCATAGGAGAAAACAAAATAATCTGTGTCAATATAAGGTATGGCGCTTTCCTCATCTGTTCCGGTGGAACCGTTGAATTGTATCAAAGAATATAATTCTTTTATCGTTGGCAGCCTCCAGTCATCATACCCAGCCAGCCTAAATGTCTTAAGATTTTCCACTGCTTCTTGCCAGGTCATCTTTTCTCCCGGATCCTGCTGCCACATCAAACCAGTAATATGATCGGTGACAGTGCCGTCTCCGTTATTCGTATAATCGGGCATATTTTGTATGTGGTTTGCATCTTGCCCGAAAAAATCATCCCCGGCCTTTTGTTCCTCGGTCTTTCCGGTGCTGCTGTAAAATGCAGTCTGGGCAGTATCAACAAGTACATATCCGCCTTCAGATGCTCCATAGCCCACTGCATCCAAAAGTTTCTCTTCTATTTCATTCGCCTCGGTAACAGTGAGGCTTTCCGAATGTTCCCGCATATTATCTTCTGATGTATCATTATTATCCGTAGATGAACACCCAGAAAAAAGAACTATAAGAATTCCAAATATCCATACGATTTTGATCCTTTTTTTCTTCATACAGCCTCCTTCTTCACATACTGTCTTTTTAATTATACAACATACCCGGAACAACATAAATCATCAAATAATATGATTATAAAAGCCGACTCCATCGTCTCTTTCAAAACAAACGGGGCATTGCCGGCCTTGCGCTTTTCAGTCTTTTTTTATGAAACGTGAGCGGCAGTTGAAGAATTTGTGGGGATGGGGTCTTTATTTTAGTAAGATTCAAACTTTTTATCCAAGATTTTTCTTGCTATTTTTGCATAAAACCTGTTACCGTTTTCTTGCAAAAAATACCTTTGCATGCGTTTCTTATACCGCCCGTTTATGGTACAATATATATAAAGTTTGTGCCAAAAATTTATAGATGGAAAGGTCGTGTTATGGAAAATTTTATTCATTTATTAAAATATTTTTTTTATATCATGCTTGAGCTGACCGTGCTCATTTTGCTGCTCAACATACTTATCTCTTTTATCATGCTTTTTATTTCTCAGGAAAAACTCAAAGGATGGATGTCGGGAAAAGGCATTTTCGGAAACATAGCAGGCGCCCTGCTCGGTGCACTGACCCCTTTGTGGTCTTTTACAACAATCCCCCTCACACTTGCTTTCATAGAGGCGGGCATCCCTTTCGGCGCCGTTATGTCGTTTACGATAGCTTCCCCATTGCTCAACCCGATCATTATGGCAAAAATAACAACTCTATTAGGTGTTTCGCAAGCTCAGATTTATTTTGGAATTGTGCTGTGCTGCTCGGTTCTTTTTGGTGTTGTGTTGGATAAAAAAGGCGGCATGCAATATATCCGGCCTTTTTTTGACGATGAGCATATTCGGCAAAGAAAAAAATCTCCCGTCTCTCTGAAAGAAAAAATCAGCTATGCGTTTAACAGGGCATGGAAAGACTATAAGCATGTTTTTTTACATATGCTCTCGGGCGCCGCGATCGGCACTGCCATTTATGGATTGATACCGCCGGATTTTGTTGAAAATAATACATGGACCCGCACACCCTTTGCAGTTCCCGCTGCCGCCGCGGTCGGTATCCCTTATTTTATTCGTGCCGAAACAGCCATTCCGATTGCCTCCTCTTTAATCAAAAAAGGGTTGAGCTACGGAGCGGCGATCGCGCTCATTATCGGCGGAGCCGGTATCGATATTCCTTCCATAAGCATGCTCGCGAGTATCTTTAAAAGAAGACTCGTCGCCCTTTATATCATCGTGGTATTTGTCATTGCCGTATCGGTCGGCCTGATTTTTATGTATGCGCCCGTCTAAAACATTTTTAAGAAGTTTATATCGTAAAATACTTCCATAAAAAAAGTATTATAATTGCAAGGCCATATGATCGTGCGCTTCCGCAAATCCAAATTTTCTGTAAAGGCCTTTTCCGTCTGAGGATGCATGCAATCTCACAATGCCGACATTTGCCTGCCTTGCCTCGTTTAAAATATTGGCGAGTAATCTTGAAGCGATTCCCCGCCTTCTGTATTCTTTTGCGGTAAACATATTTGTCACATACGCCACCTCACCTGAAGGGTTTGTATAAGTAGGCGGCAGCCTGTAAAAGCAGAGCCCGCTTGTTGCAATCACCTTGCCTTTTTCGATCGCCAACCACGCAATGAAAGCATTATTTTCGATCCCCGCAAAAAAATACCCCGCCAGCGCATCATCTATATCATTCATTGGTTCGTTGCCTTCATCAATCAATTGTTGCTTGCGCAGCCTTACCAAAGTATTCACATCCTGCAGCGTCGCCCTGCGAAATTCCATAGAGTAATCCCTCCTCATCAAAGTAAATAAAGTATACCATAGAAGTTATGTCTCCGATATTTCCCCACGCAACATTTATTGCCTTATATATCCTTTTTATAGTAAACATTTAATCTTCCCATAACGTCTATCGCAGCGAGAATGCAGTGCTCCCTATTCCTTTTGCATCATTCTAAATATGTCTGCGAATCCGGCAGGGTGTATATTTTCATTGAATTTCTCTTATCATAGCACATTGTTATTGACAAAAAATTATATTTTAGAGTATATATGTAGTAGAATGTTTATTTTATATCTCCTAAAGGCGGTGAGAAACAAATGCTTTCAAGCAACAAATGCAAAATGTGCGGTGGCGACGTGGAGATCAATCAATTGCGCGCTATCGGCTGTTGCCAGTATTGCGGCACACAGCAGCCTCTCTCTAAAGATGATAAAGAAGCGCTGAAAAATGCCGTAAAAATAGATGTTATCCAAAAAAAAGCGGAAAAGAAAGCCAACCAAAAAAGACAAAACAAAAAATGGTTGCCTGTCCTGATCATTATTATAGCAGCAGGGCTGGCTCTTACCATCTTCAATAATACCGTAACCAGAATCTACGATGTGCAGATGACTTCCGCGCTCGATGAATACAACGATCCTGTTGACGAAGTCTTCCAATACAGCACAAATGCCGATGTATTGATGGTAACGGCACGCGTCACAAACGCCAAAAACAACACATCTGTAGACGCTGTTTGGAAATGTAACGGCGAAGTTATTTTTCAAAGCGATGAAGTCCGCCTGACTTCGGACGACAGGTATATCTATTTTTATATCCAGCGCGGTAAAGATAAATGGGCAGCCGGAAGCTACAGTGTTGAAATCTATCTGAACGATAACGAAAAACCCAGCAAAACCGTTTCTTTTACGGTGCTTGAATAATAATAACAAAAGAGTATCTTTAAGCTATTTTTTCAACTTCATTTGATAATATAAAAAGCAGCCTGCATATCACAGACTGCTTTTTTATTTATGAAATAGGAAAACGTAATCACATTTCAAGCAGCCGCTCATAGCACATATCTCGAAAAAGCTGCGTATAGTTTCTAAATCCTTCTTTTCCAAGTATATACGGATTCGGCATATGCGAAAGCCTGTTTCGCGCCATTTCCATTCGTTCAAACCCGTTGTCAATGATCGGATGATTACCGATAGCGACATCAACACCGAATTCATCCGTAAGTTTCAGGAATCGATCGAGTGACTGCATATAAATGGCTACCATTTTCACATCCGGCGGTGGATTGGTTCCTCCCCACATAGCCGCCCAATGCGTCTTGCCTAAATCTTTTACAGGGAAGATAAACGATAATCCGCCCGGTGTATGCCCCGGCGTAGAAACCGCATGGATGTTCATATCACCGAGTGTGAGAATATCGCCGTCGTCAATAAAGTTTTCAACAACAAAATCTGCCGGATACTGCTCGAGCGCGGGATGCTCAACCCAAAAATCATAGTCCACTTTAGACATGTAAGTTGCGGGATGAAAATTATCGATGATCAATCTCCCGCAGCCCGCGTGGTCCGGATGACCGTGCGTGATCAAAAACATCTTTATCTCGCGCGGATCCCAGCCCGCTTCTTTAATACTTGTGACGATATTGTTGTAGCACTCCACCCCTGGCATGATTGCGTCAATTAAAATGAGCCCTTCGCCGGTGTTTAGCACAACTGCGTTTGTGCCCGGAGAATTTACTAACAACACATCATCAAATATCAAAGCGCAGGGTTCCGCATCCGTGGAAACCACTTTTTTAAAATCATCAGCCGTAAGCTGCATTTTTTTCAATTCTCTCAAAATAGTATCCCTCCTTATTTATGTATTTTATCTGTGCTTATTTTATCATATCAATCCCGGCAGCACTGAAGAGAATGCGTTCAAAATCATGATAACGCCAAAGCAGATCAGGCATGCCGCGGCCGTCGGTATCGTGATGGCCACAATTGTTTGTTTGAAATCCATATCGTAAAATTTCCCAAACATCCAAAACGTAGGATCAAACGGTCCCAAAAATCCAAAGCTTGCGGCACATACTGCAAGACCGAAAAGCACAGGCGAAGCGCCGAGCGCAAGCACGGTCGGCCCAAGGATCGATGTTACGGTAATCGCCGCAACCACACCAAGGCCCATAACGATTCTCAAAATCAGGCACAGCACAAATCCAAGTACCACGATCGATAGATTCAATCCGCTGAGAGACTGCACAAGGAAATCTCCCATTCCGCTTGTAGCGATAACGGTTCCGAGCGCATTGCCTGCTCCAAGAAGCATAAACAACGAACCAACACCGGTGAGACATTTTTCAAAGACACTGTTGATAGCTTCGTCTTTGAAGTATTTTCTGAGTGCAATCATGGCTACCAGCGCACCGATGAATAAAGCGATATGATTGTTGCCGAGGAACGAAAGGATGGTCATAACTTTGCTGTCCGCAGGCAGGATCACGCCTGCAATGGTGTTTAAAAGAATCAGAAAAATAGGCAGCGCGATCAATCCAAGTGTCAATTTTGCGGAAGGCTTTGTAGGGTCCGCTGTTAAGTCAAATTCTTCCTCTTCCTGCACTTGCTCCGGCTCATGGGGGTTTTTGCCCTTTAAAGCCCATCTTTCGACCAGCTGGCTTCCGCCCCAGCCTACAAGCAGTGTTGCCGGTAGTGTGATGATAAGTCCGTATAATAAAAACCAGCCTAAATTTGCCTTCAGCATGCCGGCAATCGCAAGCGGTCCCGGTGTGGGCACAACGCATGTATGCGTTAAAATAAGTCCGATCAACAGCGCCGTTGCATAACTTGCCATGCTTCTTTTTGTTATTTTTGACATGGAGCGCACAAACGGCAGCAGCATCACAAGTGCTGATAATAAATGAATAGGCACAGCCAGGATGTATCCGGTGATATTAATCGCAAGATTATCTTTTTTCTTGCCGACAAACCGAAGCATGGCTTTGCCGAGTTCTTCCGCTCCGCCCGATTTGCTGAGCAGTTCCCCGAGCACCATCCCAAACCCGACCACAAGTCCCACACTTGTTAGTATCGAGCCGAATCCCGTTGTAAGTGTCGTGATAAGCGCGGGTAAATCCATACCAACGATGATGCCTGTTAAAATTGCGGTGCATAAGAGTGCGATGGTAGGATTAATCTTAAACTTGATGAGAATGATTAGTAAAAACGTCAAAGGTATTATAAAAGCAATAATCATTCTTATGTTTTCTGACATAGAAACCTCCTTAAAGTATATTTTAATCTTTGTAAAAACCCTTCCTTTTTATCAGGTTTTTGATTAGGTTAATTGTGAGTCTACCAATCCGCAAAAGCCAAGTCAACGAATGCTAAAAATAGCAAAGAATTAGTTTTTTCAAACAATAATTTTTGCGCAATGCGCAAAAATTGGATATTATAAACGTTTATATGTATAATAAAGATAATTCTTAAGACAAAGGATATAAAAATGGGAGAATACGAATACGGTATAGCCTCAGTAAAAAAAGTATTTGAGCTCATAGAATTGATGTCGAAAAAAAACGGCGAACTCAGCATCACGCAAATCGCCGCCCAAATGGATTCGTCCATTTCAAGCATCAACCGTTTTTTGATCACGCTTCAGGAAATCGGTTATGCCGGTAAACACGAACATAATAATAGATATTATTTAACAGACAAATTTTTCTTTATTTCAAATAGCATTCTGTCTCAAAACCAGCTTGTTGAAAAATATTTGCCTGTTGCCCATTATATATCCCAGAAATATAATGTCACCGTCAATATCAATACCATGTTTGACAACAAACCATTACTGCTCTATAAAACAACAAAATTTTACAGTAAAGACTTGGATTTTAATCTCGGGGATTCTATTCCGGCCTACTGTTCCAGTTCAGGCAAGATGATGCTTTCTTCCTATTCTCCAAGAGAGCTGGACGAATATTTCAAAAAGGTAGATATCATCAAATATCAAAGCAGTACCCTGTGCGATGAAGACTCGATCCGAAAGGAACTCAAAAAAATAACAGCAGCGGGCTTTGCCGTCCACAACGAGGAATACATCGCAGGCATTTTCTGCATCAGCTTCCCGCTCTATATCAATTCAAAATTAACGGGTGCGCTGACTCTTATTACCGAATTAAAAAACCGCAGCGCAATCTATAACATGAAGGTCATAGACGAGATCAAAAATAAATTAAACGCTGTAAAATAACTATTACCTTACTTCGTCTGCATCCATCAATAAACATATGAGAGCCTGCTTTGCAGACTTTGATTGTTATATCTTTTCATTTATGTAACTTTAATCCATACACAATCCTCGCATCTGCCATCTACCCAACCATAGGGGATAATTGTGGTCCCCCGTCCCAATAGAGCCTTTCATGCAAAATCTTTGTCCCTATAGGCAGACCTCACCGTGATAATAGGAAAACGTCATTCAAAATAAGCATCCAGACAGCCTTACTGCGAGCTTGCCTGCAAATCCGCGTCGGTGTCATTCTGAGCGCAGTCGAAGAATCTGGCAGGTATGGCTTTTCTGCAAAATAAACAGATCAGCTCCCGCCCACCCGTATGGGAGAACATTGCTCGCCTGCTGAGATGAATATTCATTAAAATGCATCCCCCCCAACATCCGCCTGCCCCGCATCTTTTAACCGGCTCAACATACACGGCCTGCCTTCTTTATACGAATAATCATAAAGAACCGGTTTTTTTATCCTTTCCATTCCATAATGTCATTGACAAACAGGCTTTATTTCAGTTAAATTTAATATGGATAATAATATGAACGTATATAAAGGAGACCACAATGCCGGCAAAAGTCAAACACAATAAAAAAAGAACTGTCTTTCTCATAATAGCTGCGGTTACTCTTGCTTTGATCATCTGGTTCGCAGTCACCAAACTCACCGCAACCTATATCAACTATGCGCAGCTCACTTCCGGATTCAACAGCGATGATACACCGATCGATATCGTTGCGATTTATCCTTCCGATGCCGAGAGCTTTATAGCGCTGGCCTACCTGAAAAATATGAAAGAAGATACACAAATCACTTTCCGTTGGTTTTATGAAACTTCTCCGATCACTTCTTCTAACACAGAGAATACAAGCTATGAAAATGATATCGCCTGCGGCACGCTTACACGCACAAATGAAGCTTGGCAGATTGGAAATTACTCGGTCGAAATATATATAGACGGTGAAGAAAAGCCATCCGTAACGCTCACTTTCAGCGTAGAAAATTACTGAAGATGTAGCAAAGCAAGCTACTCGCTGTGAAACTCGCCCTTAATATCGGGGTTTTTGAGTGCCAAAAGAAAAATCCAGCTGAATTACGGAACAGAATAATGAAAGGAACAAAAAAGTTATAAAGAAACAACGGGACACAGCTTATAGATATATCTGAACTAAACCCATTCCAAACATGATGTGGCGTTTTTTTATTGACTATTCATATTATAAAAAGTATAATTAAGTATACTTTTTATACTTATTATACTTAATACTATGGAGGTTGATAATGAAAAACTCGAAAGGCAAATACGCTTGGACTGCGAAAGTCGGAGAGAAAGGACAAATCGTTATACCTAAAGAGGCACGAGAAGTCTTTGATATCAATCCCGGGGAT